>Ga0265295_1001801_pt1 | contig 36533 bp, 26 predicted proteins | sample Munlansysbiofilm_FD_192503 | JGI IMG/M metagenome (GOLD analysis project Ga0265295, IMG submission 192503) | Leachate microbial communities from a municipal landfill in Southern Ontario, Canada - Methane capture system biofilm | ecosystem: Engineered > Solid waste > Landfill > Unclassified ... | reverse complement strand
ACCCCCAAATTGACCCCCTTGACCAAAAATTTCTCCCAATGGGGTTTAGTCTCCTGATAACCGTAGGTTAACATTTTAAAATAATCCCCGTCGGCAAGGAAATAGTAATCAGCCTGAGCCGAAAGCTGTTGAAGATTTTCTCGCGATTCCTTCTCAATCAATGCGCCATTGTTATTCCCGATATATTCAGTTATTACCTGTTTTGTATGGATACGGGATTCGTATTGCATCATATGATAAACAATAAAAACAAGTAAGGCTAAAAGCAATAGTATAACAGGAATTTTTCCTTTCATGCTAAAATAATAGGTTTAAATAATTTATGATACCAAATATGATTATTCTGTATCCATGCTTTATCTTGTGTGATTTTTTTCATGATACATTCATATTTCCAATGAAATTTTAATGAAGGCGACAAAATTTTTATAATATGGATTATAAAACCGGCTGGCCCCTGCTGATAAAGAAACTGCTTTCCGATTATAGCCGGCTTCCATCGATGCCGACCAGTTGGTTGCATTGATAGTTCCACTTTTTTCTACCTGGCCCGTTGAATTTCCCTGACCATTGTTCCCTGAATTTGTTTCCAGATAATAATATTTTTCTGTGCCAAGTTGATAAATCCCCATGGCATAGAAATAAAAATGGTTTACTGATTGATAAAGTGACAGTGTTGGTCCAATCAATAATCGGTCGTTGGGCGTATAGTATAAAGGTGAAATGTAATTGTAATCGTAGTATGAGTGGTTAATCCCCAGTTTTATAGCTGGATTTTTAATGATTTTGTAGTTAAGGCTTATGTTATAGGCAAAATATGGGTTAGTTCCAGTGGTATAAGGGTCAGAGGAATACTTCCGGATTTTCATTTCATCCACTTGTCCGGTATTTATATCCGCGTTGAAAGTGAACCGGGCACATTCCAGCTTTATTTTATCAGAAATTGCGTGGCGACCAACCTGATTCCAATAATAAAAATAAGTATACCCGGCATCAATCGTATTTTCAAATTTTATTTTACCGAAGCTATTCTGGTATTTCCAGCTTAATCCATAGGTCGAAAATAACGCATCGCTACTGCTGTAACCTCCATAGGCACTCCATTGATGGTGAGTGGTAATCCAGCTTGTTTTGACCCAGCTGTTATCAAACCAGCGTGATGTATCCATTGGGTTATCAATTATATAATCGCGATTGGAGAAATCCAGTACGAAATGAAGTGAAAATTGAAAATGATCACCAAGTCGTTTTTGGACGGCATAACTTTGTAACAACGCATTTATTTGATACGTACTCTCCATTTCCTGAATAGCGTTAAAGTGTGCCCAGGTATGATATTTTAATTCTTTTTCCACGAGCAGGGAAGCCAGTATGATCGTTTGATCCTGTGGGTCTAATGCGAGTGCTTTCCGATAGTATTTCAGTGCTGTTGCCGGTTTTGATTTCCAGTAGTACATTTTTCCTAACCCGGCCCAAACCTGAGCGTAAGTGCTGTCTTGTTGGTTAGCCAGATGATAGACGTGAATAGCATGTTCAATTTGGCCGTCATAGCTTAGTGCTTTGGCTAATAAAAGGTATTCAGGGACGGATTCCGGTATAAGCGCAACAGCACGTTCGGCCGTTTTAATCGCCGTATCCATTTTTCCTGCCTGTATGAAACACGCTGTGAAACCATTTAATGCTTCCACGTCGGTGGAGTCGTTTTGATAAATTTTTTGAAAATAGTATAACGAAGAATCGTAGTCCCCGGTATTAAAATATAGTCTGCCTAATGCCAACCGGGCATCGTAGTCGCTGGTATCTATCTTAAGAATTGATGCATACTCCTGAATAGCTTCATTTACGTTACCCTTTTGCCATGCAAGAAATGCGGCCTTACGATGTGTCTCAATCGTTTGCTGCGACCATAGCGGTAACGACAACATTGAAAAAAACAGAAAAAATAGTATTCTGCTCATTTTATTCCTTTTCGTTCAAATTTTTTCCATTCATTTTTTTTACCGATGACATATACAAAACCTTTAAGCTGGGCGAACATTTTATAAAACGCATACGAAAATTCACCCAAAATCCCGGCACTGATTAATAGTAGCCAGTCTTTGAATGTTTTATAACGTAATGCATCGCGATTTGTTTTAGCCTGTGTTAAGCTCCAATATTCTACAATTGCCGTTATCACACTGGTGATAATTGCCGTAAGCAAAATAACACTGACCAACATCAGTAAAACCCATTGCATATTGAGCAGATGCATACTTCCGGCAACGAAAAGGAAAATAATAGCCAAAACTTTTATCACCGGAGCTATCATTTCAAAAAGCAGATAATAAGGCATTCCTATTAACCCGGTTGTGCCATACCGGGGTTCAAACAGCATTGTGCGATGAATATAAAGGGATTCTATTAATCCCTGATGCCAGCGGGCTCGTTGTTTAAAAAGATTTTTGCCTTTTTCGGGAACTTCTGTCCAGCAAACCGGCCCGGGTATGAATTGCGTTTTAGCCTTTTGTTTTTTATCATAACGATATTTAAATAAGCGCACAACAATTTCCATATCTTCACAAACTGTTTGCTTTCCTGTACCTACATGCGCTTTAATGTAGGGATGTCGGTTTTGCGCACTCAGAAAGCCTCCAACTTGTAATATTTCGTCGTGCCGAAACATAGAGAATGCACCTGACATTAATAATAAGGCGTTGATTTTACTCAGACCAAGTCGCGAAACCATAAAAGATTTGATGTATTCAAGGATTTGCCATAAGACCCAGATGTTTTTTGGCATTTTAGAGCTAACCACCTGATTATTTACAAGTTTAACATCGTTCGAAGCCGCTAACTGACCTCCGGAAACCATCGTGCGGGGGTCTTCAATAAAGGGCCTTACCACGGATTTTAATGCCTGATTATCTAACAGCGAATCTGCGTCTATAGTACAGATATATCGGCCTGTAGCATAATTAATTCCAGCGTTCAGCGCATCGGCTTTTCCGCCGTTCTCTTTATCAATTACCATTAATTTTAACACCGGGTGCTGATAAATACTACGGATTTCCGAAGTAGTCAGCGCCTGAACAGGGTTTCCTTCCTTTGGCTTCAGTGAAAACTTTTGTATTAGTTTTTCCATGGTAGCATCCGAGGACCCATCATTGATAATAATAAGCTCATAATTTGGATAGTCGAGACGCATCAGCATGTCGGCACAGTAGGCAATGGAAACTTCTTCATTATAGGCCGGAACCAGCACAGATACTGGGTGTTGCTCCCAGTTGTAATCCTTGGAAGGCTTCTTTTGCCCACGACGAAAAACGATAAAAGCATACAAAAATAGCCCGATATCAATAATCAGATATAATATAAAATAAAGTGCTAATAGTTTTTCTATTATTCTTATGATTGTATATAACATAGCATTTTAAACCCGCTTTTACAAGATGTTTATGTTTTTGTGTTGATTTCTTAAAATCAATTAATAATAGCAAAATACAAACAAGTCCTTCATTGAAAAAGTTTTCCCTGGATAAAAATAGGTATTAAGCCATTTTGCTGCCCACCCCCAGCCGAACTTTTTTATATTTGCACATCAAACAATAAAAACAGCTTCATGAAACGAATGAAAACGCTCGCGTTAGCCATACTTATGGCTTTTTCTTCCGGCATGCTTTTAGCCGGTGAAGGAATGTGGATTCCCTTGTTCCTAAAAGCATTAAATGAAAAAGAAATGCAGGATATGGGCATGCGTATTAGTGCTGAAGATATTTATAGCATCAATCAGGCCTGCCTAAAAGACGCAATTGTAATTTTTGGGGGAGGATGCACCGGCGAACTTATCTCCGACGAAGGACTTCTGCTGACCAACCACCATTGCGGATACGGCAATATACAAAAGCATAGTACCCTTGAACACGATTACCTGACCGACGGGTTTTGGGCAATGAGCCGGAAAGAAGAGCTTCCTAATCCGGGGCTTAGTGTTACTCTTTTGATCAGAATGGAAGATGTAACACAGGCAGTGCTCTCCAATGTTACAACTACAATGACAGAAGCAGAACGCGAAAGTATAATAAACAAGAATATTAAGGCCTTAACAGCGGAGGCGGTAAATGAGACCCATTATGAAGCTATTATAAAACCTTTTTATTACGGAAATGAGTATTATATGTTTGTATATGAGCGTTTTACCGATGTACGTCTGGTAGGTGCTCCGCCTTCCAATATAGGTAAATTTGGTGGTGATACCGACAATTGGATGTGGCCTCGCCATACCGGCGATTTTTCCGTTTTTAGGGTCTATGCGGATAAAAATAATAAACCAAATGATTATTCCGACGACAATGTACCCTATAAGCCGAAAAAACATCTGTCAATCTCGCTCAAAGGTGTGGAATCGGATGATTTTACCTTTGTTTTTGGTTATCCGGGAACAACCACGGAGTATGTGCCCAGCTTTGAAGTACAATCGGTTACTGAAGTTGAAAACCCCGTAGCCATCCACCTTCGCACCAAACGGCTCGATATTATTAAAGCAGCTATGAACAACGATCCCCGGGTTAGAATTCAGTACAGCGCAAAAGCAGCAAGTATTGCCAATGGATGGAAGAAAATGATCGGGGAAAACCGTGGAATAAACCGACTCGACGGGCTGGATCAAAAACGCGCTTTTGAGGCTGAATTTTCCCAGTGGACGACCACAACACCCGAATTGCAGCAGCAATATGGCAATTTGCTTCCCGCTTTTGACTCGGTTTATCAAAATCTTATGCCTCTGCGCGAATCGTTTGCCTATATGATTAATGCCGGAATGGGCGCCGAAATAATCGCCTATGCTTACTCTTTTAATCGATTGATGAAAATGAGTGAAAAGAAAAATACCCCACCCGAAGCCCTTGAAAAAATTATCGGACAATTGAAAATTTCAACGGAGACTTTTTTTAAAGACTATGTAAAAGAAGTTGATCATGAGATTTTTTATACCGTACTTAAAGAATATTACGAAAACGGAAACCCCGAATTTGCTCCTGAGTTTTTTAATACCGTCGCTGAAAAGTATAAAGGCGATTTTATCGCTTTCGCCGATGATGTTTTTGAAAAAACGCTTTTTGCCGACAAAGCGTCAGTTTTGTCTTTCCTTGATCAATATAAACCATCCAAACGAAAGAAAATAGCTAAAGATCCGGCATTTCGCATCGCCGAATCTGTTTTCACTTCCTACTTTAATAATATTGCTCCGGGTATGCAGGTGCTGGAACAACAAACCGATAGCCTGATGCGAATATATATGCAGGCGCAACGGGAAATGCAAAATGAAAAACGGTTCTACCCGGATGCAAATTTTACTATGCGCGTCACGTATGGTAAAGTCGAAGGGTATTCTCCTATGGATGCTGTTAACTATCAATATTTTACCACCCTCGAAGGAATTATGGAAAAGGAAGATCCGGAAATTTATGACTATGTAGTGGAAGACCGGCTGAAAGAATTATATCATTCCGGCGATTATGGCCGATACGGCGATAAGGATGGAAGTATGCATGTTTGTTTTATTGCCTCCAACCATACAACAGGAGGTAACAGCGGAAGCCCGGTATTGAATGCTGATGGACATTTACTTGGACTGAACTTCGACCGCAACTGGGAAGGCACCATGAGTGACCTGATGTATGACCCGGATCAATGTAGAAATATTACGCTGGATATCCGGTATTGCCTGTTTATCATTGATAAATTTGCCGGAGCAGGACATCTGCTGGAAGAAATGACAATCATCGAATAAATGGAAGAGATTATTTTATATCTTTCAGAACATTATTGCGTTTTCAGTATTCTTTTTATTAATAAGTAACGAACCATGACAAAAGTTGGTATTATTATTTGCGCCCGCTATATTAATTGCGGTGGGGGCAAATGCCTCAGAGCACTCAGGGAACATGTGGGAGGATTTGCCTGTTACCCCAAAGAAGAACCCCTCGAATTGGTGGGGTATGCTAATTGCGGCGGATGTCCCGGTGGAAATATTGAATATGTCCCGGCAGAAATGATAAAAAATGGAGCAGAAGTAATTCATCTTGCCACCGGACTCGTGGTAGGGTATCCCCCTTGCCCCCGCATTAAGCAGTTTAAGGAGTTTATTGAACAGTACTATAAGATACCTGTTGTAATTGGAACTCATCCCATCCCACTTAAGTATTTAACCGCACACGAAAACCTTTCGTTCTGGACCCCTTCGTTTAAAGAAAACTATATCAGCCACCTTCTCTCCGAAGATAAAAAAATAATGGAAGCCTATAACTGATTCTTTACCGGAAATGTCGAATAAGAAAACCGATACTTTTTGGTGAAAAGAATCAGAATTAAAAAAAATACTTATCTTTGTTCGTTATTTAACGAACAGTAATGAGAGCAAAAGAGGTAATTACCGAAGATCAAAAACGACTTGCCCGCTATGCTAAGGCATTGGGTCACCCGGTGCGAATGTATGTGATGGAAACCTTGTCGAAGCAAAGTTGCTGTTACAGCGGGGATTTATCCGAAATCCTCCCCATTGTAAAATCAACCCTATCACAACACCTTACAGAATTGAAAAAAGCAGGTTTAATCCAGGGAGAAATTGAACCTCCCCGTATAAGATATTGTATCAATAGGGAAAATTGGGCCCAAGCACAAGTATTGTTTAAAACTTTTTTTCAATTCTAAAAAAATTTTATATTAATTGTTCGTTGTTTTACGAACTACGAATGAAAAACAACACGAAACATGAAAACTATGGAAATTAAAATTCTTGGAACCGGCTGTCCAAAGTGTAAAACACTTGAAAAAGTCACCAGAGAGGCAGTTGCAGCATTGGATATCGATACCACGATAACCAAAGAGGAAGACATTGTCAAAATTATGGAATACGGGATCATGCATACTCCCGGCCTGGTTATTAATGAAAAAGTTATCGTTTCAGGCCGGGTCCCTTCGATGAATGAAATCAAAAACTTTATTATCCAAAATCAATCATTATGAAAACCATGAAATTTTTCTTGCTGGCAGTAATCCCATTCAGTTTGAATTTTTTCTGTTCTGCTCAAACGATCGACAAAAATGAACCAGGCGAACAAATAGCAACACATAAAATTGAAGTTTACTACTTTCATTATTCGCGTAGGTGTGCCACATGTAATGCGGTGGAAAATGTTACTAAAGAGGCTCTGGCCGAATTGTATGGCTCCAAAGCACGCTTTGCGGCGTACAACCTTGATGAAGCGGATGGGGAGATAAAAGGGAAAGAATTGGAAATTTCAGGACAAACGCTGTCACTTATCGCCGGTGAAACCAGAATTAATCTTACCAACGAAGGATTTATGCATGCCAGAACTAATCCGGATAAGCTAAAGCAGATTATTAAAGAAAAAATTGATCCTTTTCTTTAATTATATAGGAATTCATACACAACCTAATGCGCAACAACTCCCTGCCTGTGGTTACCGCATTTGTACTTGGGCTGATGACCGCCATCAGTCCCTGCCCGCTTGCAACCAATATTACTGCGGTTGGATTTATCAGCAATTGCCTATACCGTATCAGGGGTGGAAAAAATCTACAATAAGTCAAAATATTGGAAAAATGGTTCCGTAGGGTGGTATCAATACTGTTTATTTCTGTGGGAATTTATTAACAATTACTGTATTAGTTTAGAGTCCCGCTTAATCAAGAGAAAATAATATACGCAGTTTGACTGATAATAAATATTTAATATAGTATAATTTGTTATACGATGGAATGGGGAAAAGAAATTAGAATATTAGCCTGGATAATGGCAGTGTTTGTGTTTGCTTTCTTTCTGCCGATAGAAAGTCTTCGGTTCAAAGAAGCAATTATGGCGATGTTTGATTTATCGAAATGGTATGCACAGGAACATGTAATTCTTTGTTTGTTGCCAGCATTTTTTATTGCAGGTGTGATTTCGGTATTTGTAAGCCAGGGGGCAGTGATGAAATATTTTGGGGCAAAAGCTAAAAAGTGGGTGGCCTTTACTGTCGCTTCCGTTTCAGGTACCATATTGGCCGTGTGTAGTTGTACGATTTTGCCATTATTCTCGAGCATTCATAAAAGAGGAGCAGGACTTGGGCCGGCGATTGCCTTTTTATATTCCGGACCAGCCATCAATATTCTGGCAATAATTCTTACTGCCCGGATTCTGGGCGTTGAAATGGGTTTGGCACGGGTGATAGGAGCTGTGGTTTTTGCCATTGTCATTGGTTCAGCCATGTCGCTAATCTACCGAAAAGAGGAAAAAGTAAAACGAGAGGAACAAATAAATTTTCCTGACCTGCCGGAAAAGAGGCCCATGTGGCAAACGGCTTTGCATTTTTTTACACTGGTGTTGATTTTGGTTTTTGCCAACTGGGGAAAACCTGGTGATGCGTTTACCAGTGGCGGATGGTTTTGGTTATGGGCCAATAAATGGTATATAACTTCTGTAGTTGCCCTATTGCTGGTATTTTCGCTGATTTTCATCTTAAAACTTAAATGGCAACATGTACTCCTGGCTGTAGTCGCAACCGCTATCTCTGCACTCATAAGCAATTCGCCTTTAATTCCTATGGTTGTTGGCATAGCTGCTGTCAGTTTGATTACCTTATTCGATAAAAACGACCCCGATAATAAAGAATGGACCTTGTCGACATGGGGTTTTGCCAAGCAAATCATGCCCCTTTTGGCCATTGGCGTTCTGGTGGCCGGGTTTTTACTGGGGTCGACACATGACAATACCGACATGGCCGGTATTATTCCGAATGAATGGATCGCTGCGCTGGTGGGAGGCAATTCGGTATTTTCCAATTTCTTTGCTTCTATTGTAGGCGCTTTTATGTATTTTGCAACATTAACAGAAGTGCCGATTCTGCAAGGATTAATGGCAGCCGGAATGGGAAAAGGCCCTGCGCTTGCCTTGTTACTGGCAGGCCCGTCACTCTCACTGCCTAATATGCTCGTTATCCGCGGCGTGATCGGAGCCCAAAAAACGTTGGTGTATGTGGCGTTGGTTGTAATTATGGCCACCATATCAGGCTTGCTATTCGGCTTCTTGTTCTAAAATATTATACGGGTATGATGCGATTATGGAGGGTTAACAGAATGTTTTTCCTGGGGAAATCAGCTTGTATCAAAATATACAACGGGGTATAGGTTAATCTATGCCTATCGGGCAAAAAATAATTTAGCATGAAATATATTTTATACTAATTTTAACGGTGAGTTTTAGTGGATGGCTCAATACCCAAAAAATGCAATTATTTTTAGTATGGAATACATGTTTTAGAAAAAGTAACCATAATTAAATAATCTTTAAGCCCTATAATATGGGAGCAGGTGAAATGAAGTAACGAAAGTGAAAACAATGAAAATTTTAATTCTGTGTACAGGGAATAGCTGTCGCAGCCAAATGGCACATGGATTTCTGCAATCCTTCGACCCCTCACTCCGCGTTTGCTCTGCCGGAACAGAAGCTACGGGCAAATTGAACGAACGGGCGGTTGCCGTTATGGCCGAGGTTGGAATTGATATCAGCCATCATACTTCCGATTCGGTTGAAAAATATCTGCATCACGAATGGGATTATCTGATCACTGTTTGCGGAGGCGCCAACGAGGCTTGCCCCGTTTTTTCAGGAAAAGTAAAGCATCGGCTTCATATTGGCTTTGACGACCCCTCCCATGCAAAGGGAAATGAAGAATTTATCCAGAAAGAATTTATTCGTGTGCGGGAGGAAATAAAAAGAGAATTTGTTTCATTTTATTCGAAGCATATTCAACAAAATGTATAACCCGTACAAATGTTATTGAAGAGAAAAGTAATATGTATAACGCACAGAATAAACGATGACGATTATTAAAAAGAAAATCGGCTTTTTTGAAAAATACCTGACACTCTGGGTAACCCTCTGTATTATTGCAGGGATAGCCATTGGCAGCATTGCCGGTGTAAGAATTCAGTTTTTGAGCAATATGGAAATTTTTAAGGTTAATATTCCAGTTGCCATTTTAATCTGGTTGATGATTTATCCGATGATGCTCCAAGTTGATTTTTCAAAAATTAAAAACATTGGGAAACAACCTAAAGGATTGCTGTTAACCATAGTTGTTAACTGGCTGATAAAACCATTTACCATGGCATTTTTTGCCTGGATTTTTTTCTCCAAACTATATTCAGCCTTTATTTCACCTGAACTTGCCGGTGAATTTATCGCCGGGGCCATTCTTCTGGGGGCTGCTCCCTGTACTGCTATGGTCTTTGTGTGGAGCTATCTCGTCGATGGTGATCCAAATTACACCCTGATGCAGGTTTCTGTCAATGATTTAATAATTTTGGTCGCTTTTATTCCAACTGTGGGTTTATTATTAGGCATTACGAACATTAAAATTCCATACGATACTTTATTGGCAAGTATTGTTGTTTTTGTAGTAATACCGCTTTTTGCCGGATACATCACGCATAAAATGCTCACAAAACGGAAAGGAGAAGAATGGTATAAAAAAAAATTTATTTCCCGGTTTAAACCCGTTAGCATCATGGCTTTGTTGCTCACTCTGGTATTGTTGTTTGCTTTTCAGGGGGTTATCATTATAAAAAATCCGTTACTTATTGTTTTGGTGGCCATTCCGTTGGTTATTCAAACGTACTTTATTTTTTTTATAGCCTGGTTTGGCGGTCGGAAACTGAAACTTACCCATTCCATTTGTGCTCCGGCGGCTCTGATAGGTGCGAGTAATTTCTTTGAATTGGCGGTAGCGGTGGCAATTGCTCTTTTTGGCCTGAAATCTCCTGCCGCAATGGTTACGGTGGTTGGCGTTCTGGTTGAAGTTCCGGTTATGTTGTCGTTGGTAAAATTGGCCAACAGGTGGAAATATCAGAGCCTGTAGGTTTATAATACACGATTTATTACCATTACTCCTCCGGCTCGATAAAGGTTTTATTGAGAATAAAAAGTCCGGGAAATTTGTGATTTCCCGGACTTTAATGGATTGAAACCTAAAAACCTAACTCATAAAGATTTTCATGTCTTCGTCAACTGTGGTAATTCCTGCAATTCCGAAATTATCAACGAGTACGTTGACCACATTCGGTGAGAGGAAAGCAGGAAGTGTTGGGCCGAGGTGGATGTTTTTCACACCTAAGGATAAGAGTGCCAGCAATACAATTACGGCTTTCTGCTCGTACCATGCAATATTGTAGGCGATAGGCAGCTCATTGATGTCATTGAGCTCAAAAATCTCTTTCAGTTTCAGCGCAATAACCGCCAGGCTGTAGGAGTCGTTACATTGACCGGCGTCAAGTACACGGGGAATACCGTTGATATCGCCCAGCGGCAGTTTATTATATCGGTATTTAGCGCATCCGGCGGTAAGAATTACCGTATCTTTCGGCAACGACTGAGCGAATTCAGTATAATAATCACGGCTCTTCATCCGGCCATCGCATCCAGCCATCACAAAGAATTTCCGGATAGCACCCGATTTCACGGCGTCAACTACTTTATCGGCCAGCTGAACCACCTGATTATGCGCAAAACCACCCACAATGGTGCCCGTTTCAATTTCTTTCGGAGGTGCAGTACGTTTTGCATGCTCAATTATGGCAGAAAAATCTTTTTTCCCGCCATCTTCCCTTTCCGGAATATGTGTACAGCCGGGGAATCCGGACGATCCGGTGGTATAAATCCGTTCTTTATATGAATCTTTCGGGGGTACAATGCAGTTGGTGGTAAAGAGAACCGGGCCATTAAAAGTTTCGAATTCTTCTTTTTGTTTCCACCAGGCATTTCCATAGTTGCCTACGAAATGTTCATATTTTTTAAATACCGGATAATAGTTGGCTGGAAGCATTTCCGAATGGGTGTATACATCCACTCCGGTTCCCTGGGTTTGTTCAAGAAGTTCTTCCATATCTTTCAGGTCGTGCCCTGAAATGAGAATTGCGGGGTTGTTTCGCACACCAATATTCACTTCGGTAATTTCCGGATTGCCATACGATTCGGTATTTGCTTTATCCAGCAGGGCCATCACATCTACCCCATTTTTACCACATTCGAGCACCAGGCTCACCAGTTCATCAACCGAAAGATCCTTAGTTGTTGCGGCAAGTCCTTTATGCAGAAATTTATATACCGAGTCGTTGAAATAGCCTAGGTTCATTGCATGTTCACCATACGCAGCCATCCCTTTCAACCCATAGGTAAGCAACTCTTTCAACGACCGGATATCTTCGTTTTCAATGGTAAGAATCCCTATCTTGGCTGCCTTTTTTTCCATTTCTTCTTCTTTCTCGTCCTGCCATATTGTGCAGCTGTGGAGCCCTTCAGGGATAATAATACCATTGTGTTCAATCCGTTGGCGGAGAAGGGATCGTACGTTATAACCTTCTCTGATTTTTTGCACCACGGCACCACGGTCGAAGTTTGCATTCGTAATCGTAGTAAAGAGTGCTTCCATTACAAACTTATCGGCCTCTTTTGTGCTGATATTATGTTGACCTGCAATTTCAGCAAGCACCGAAATTCCTTTGGCTACAAAGACCAGCAAATCCTGCAGATTGGCTACATCCTCGGTTTTACCGCAAACCCCTTTTACTGTACAGCCCGTGCCTTTGGCTGTTTCCTGACATTGATAACAAAACATTGACATAAGTTTTTTTTTAAAGTTTGATACAAAAGTACTTCCTGTTCGGCAGGCTGGTTGTAACATTTGTTACACAAATAGCAGGAGTTTGGGGTTGATTTATGAATCCAATCCAAAAATTTTTTTAGGCAAAAAAAAACCGTACTGAGAACAGCACGGTTTTTTTGGTATTTATAGCGTTAGTTTTTTTTATTGGGTAGATCGAGGCCATACACTTTTCGTTTGTCTACTCTTTTGAGGATAAAAGAAAGCACTATAGCGGCAACCCCAAAGCCTGCAAAAATTAGTTCCGGAACGGTATAGTCATATTTCATGTCGGTATTGCCTGCAGCGATTGCATCAGCAACGCCGGGGTTCGATGCACTCAGTGCCCATCCAATGAGAATCGGCACTGCCAGTAGTCCGATGTTTTGAATCCAAAAGGTTAAGCCATAGGCTGAACCCAGGAAACGATCCTCTACAATTTTTGGAATGGAAGGCCACATGGATGCGGGAACCAGCGAAAAGGCCAGACCCAGAATGACAATGGTGGCATAGGCAATAAAAGGTGAAAATACATCGGCAGGCACCAGTGCGAAGATGAGATGTGAGACGGTAAGTAAAATTGCTCCGTAAAGCATCATGGTGGCACCAAGGCCTTTTTTATCAAGGAATGCCCCAATAAATGGGGTTAGAACCATAGCACCGATAGGGAAATAGGAAAAAATGGCAGCTGCTTCTTTAATGGGAACATCAAGTTTTGACGCCAGCATATCCGTAGCGAATTTCTGGAAGGGGAAAATGGCGGAATAAAACAGCACACATAATCCGGCTATAGCCAAAAATCCAGGGTTTTTTAAAATAAGCAATAAATCGCTAACGCGGAAGGGATCTTCAGGCTCCAGCGTGGCATCGGCTCCAATTTCCTTGTCGAGCCTGATATCCATAAAGGTGTAAACAACAAAGGTGAGAAAGCCAACGCAAAGGAAGGCAAGCCCCCAGAAGATTGCATTTGTGGCGCCACCGCTTTCTGCAAAAATGGGCGAAAGACGAAATACAGCAAAAACACCCAACCGGGCTACGGCCATTTCAAGTCCCATGGCCAGGGCCAGCTCTTTGCCTTTAAACCATTTAACAATGGTTTTTGACACCGTAATACCGGCCATTTCTACCCCCACACCAAAAATTGCAAAGCCAAAAAATGCCAGTTTTGCAGAAGAGGGTACGGCTGTCCAAAAAGTACCAAGCCATTCGGATAACGCAGTGGCGGCAAATGCATCCGTTAAAGCAAAATATTTTATTCCTCCCCCAATAACCATGGCCAGACCGGAAACATACATGGTAAAACGTATGCCCATTTTATCCAGAATGATTCCGGAAAGAATCAGAAAAAAGGCAAAAACATTAAGAAAAAACTCAGAGCCACCCAGCATACCAAATGTTTCCGGAGACCATCCGTGGTTTTCTTCCAGCAGCCGTTGTAAAGGAGCAGCAACATCAACAAAGAAATAGGCAAAAAACATGGTGAGGGCAATCAGTCCTAATGCAATCCAGCGTGCAACGGCTGATTCTCTCAACGAAGCTTTAATTTTTTCCATAATTAAGGTTTTTATCGGTTTTACAAGCAGCTAAAGTAGAAAAAAATGGAACTAAAATAACCGGATTAAAAAGTTCCTTTTTTGAAAAAGTAAATTTGTTCGTTTTATACCCTTTTATTGTTGGAGTGAATGGCTAATTATTATGATTTTTGTTTTTAGGTAAGCTTCCCTTTCAGGGTTGATAAGCAACAATCAAGGGTGTGGAAAATATACGATTTTTCATTTTCCAATCGCATTGTATAGGTGTATTGAAATTTTAGCTGCAACTTTGCGCCATGAATCGTCCGGTAACTTCCCAGCAGCAAAAAACACTCGAGATGGAAACAAAATCCATCGGCAGGCTGATGTGGCAGTATTTTGTGCCAAGTTTTATCGGAGTTATGGTGAATTCACTGTATAACATTGTGGATCGCGTGTACATTGGTCAGGGAGTAGGCAGCCTGGCGTTGGCCGGGTTGAGTGTTGTCTTTCCGATTATGATTATTGGGGCTGCATTTGGGATGATGATTGGCATCGGCTCAGGCGTTCGGGTTTCCATCAACCTGGGGAAAAAGGATTTTTCCCGGGCAGAGCAGGTGTTGGGGAATGGATTTACATTGATGATTCTGGTGTCGGTGCTTTACACTATTGCCGGATATGCACTTAAGGATCCTTTGTTACGATGGTTTGGTGCTACAGGTGCCACCTATGATTTTGCCCAGGAGTATCTTGATATTATTCTCGCGGGAGGATTATTTCAGACGGTTGGATTTAGCCTGAACAATATCATCCGTGCGGAAGGAAATGCCCGCATTGCCATGTACTCTATGCTCCTTTCGGCAGGGGTAAATATTGTTTTGGATCCGATTTTGATTTTTGGTTTTGGAATGGGCGTTGCGGGTGCAGCATGGGCAACGCTTATCTCTATGGCAGCATTGGATGTATGGGTGTTAAACCATTTTTTGAGAAGCCGGAAATCGGTTATTAAACTTCGTCTTCCGGCAATGCGCCTTGATTGGCGGATTGTAAAATACATCATTGCCATTGGGATTTCCCCGTTTAGTATGCAAGTTGCTTCATCTGCGGTGCAGGCTATCCTGAATACGCGACTTATTACTTATGGAGGGGATCTGGCCGTTAGTGCCATTGGTATTATAAACAGTATTTCTATGTTGGTTGTAATGTCGGTTGTCTCCATTACAATGGCAGCACAACCTATAATCGGTTACAATTACGGCGCACTTCAGTTTGGCCGGGTGAAGGAAACGCTAAAGCTTTCTATGCTTTCGGCCACGCTGGTGAGTGTTTTTACCTGGGCCATCATTATGTCATTTCCCGATTTTATTGTGAAGCTATTTAACACCAGCGATCCGGAGCTTTTAGCGATTGGAGTGCACGGTTTACGTATTTTTTTATTCATGTTGCCTATCGTGGGATTTCAGATTGTGGCAGGAAATTATTTTCAGGCAGTTGGCAAAGCAAGCACATCACTTTTCCTCACCTTACTGCGTCAGGTGCTCGCATTGATTCCCTTATTGCTAATTCTTCCAACCTTTTTTGGCCTTGAGGGGGTTTGGGGTGCGATGCCTTTGGCCGACATCTTTTCGGCTTGTGTAGTTACTTTCTTTTTGACACGGGAATGGAAACAGCTGTCGCGTAAAGAGTTAGCTGTTATGGAATCCTCTGTTATTTTTCCTTAAATTAAAATCTGAAATAAATAAACGGATTGAATCCGGAAGAGGTGATGGCGGCCAAACTGAATATAAAAAACAGCACCGAAAAGGCTACCATGATTAGCACTGTGCGCATCGATTGGTTTTTGGAGAATAATCGGTTTTGCCAGGATTCTATGCCCGGTATGGCAGCCCAAAGACTGAAAAAGGCCGCGATGACCAGGATTGTCCAGAATTTTTGTTCGAAGAAGATTCCTGATGGGGTGAAGTTGAAAGAGAACATAGTGCCGATGTAATCCCAGGCAAAAGGCAACGTCTCTGCTCTGAACAGTGCCCATCCTACCATGGTGATAATAAAGGTGAGGATGATGGAGGGGATTTTCCCGATTTTTTTATAGAAACGAAGTAAAAAAAGGCGGTCGAGTACCAGAAATAAGCCATGAAATGCACCCCAGATCACAAAGGTCCAGGCGGCTCCATGCCATAATCCGGAAATTAAAAATACGACCCACAGGTTTAAAAACATTTTGCTTTTGGGCACCCTGTTTCCACCCAGCGGGATATAGAGATAATCTTTCATGAATTTCCCAAGGGTAATATGCCACCTGCGCCAAAACTCACTGATGTTTTGAGAAATATATGGATTGTTGAAGTTTTCCGGAAAGTCGAAACCTATCATTCTGCCAATACCTATTGCCATATCTGAATAACCTGAAAAATCAAAATATATCTGAAAAGCATAGGCAATGATTCCAATCCAGGAGAGCCCCATGGTAAGCCCGGATGAATCCATAGCGAAAATAATATCCACTTGTTCTCCTAATACATTGGCAATTAAAACTTTTTTTGCCAACCCCAGAATAAAACGGAAAAATCCGGTTAAACGGTTCGTTGCTGTTTCATTGATTCGGCGGTCTTCGATCTGGTCGGCAATTTCATTGAAGCGTACGATAGGGCCTGCGATGAGTTGGGGAAACATCAGAATGTACATCGCATAATCGGTAACCCGTTTCAATGGCGAATGGACTTTTCTGTAAACATCTACGGAATAGGTCAGTTTTTGAAACGAGAAAAATGAAATTCCAATGGGTAAGGCCACTTGGGTCCAGTGGAGTGCAGTCATACCCATAGCCTCCAGCAGGGCATTAATATTCTCGATAAAAAAATTGGAGTATTTAAAATAGGCCAGTAACCCGATATTCAAGAGTACTGAAAGCGCCATCAAAATCCGCTTATGCCTTTTAATACCGGTTTTATCCATCACCTGCACCAAATAAAAATCAGCGATGATCGATCCTACGACAATAAAAATAAAATCAGGAGCCCCCCAGGCATAAAATAAAATACTGGTGAGCAATATCCACAGGTTTTTCCATTTTGTCCCGCGAATCAGAAAATAGACGATTAGAAATGCCGGGAAAAAGTAAAGTAGAAATAAACTGCTGCTAAAAACCATATCCTAAGGTTTATAAACTGCGAAAATACATGATTTAATTATTTTATGATCGTAAATTTTCCGGTCATGAGCTTATTTCCGGTTTTTACTGTGATAAGATAGTATCCCGCCTGTAATGCGGAAATATCCAATGCTATCCGGGATGCTTTTTCTTTCTGTATTTTTTTTACTAACATTCTTCCGGTAAGGTCATGAATCATTATTGTGGCATCCGATGGTACCTTTGTTGTTTCAATCCATAATTTGTTGTGCGCGGGTACGGGATAAATCCTTAGTGTCGTGTTCGTTGAGGGGGCAATGCCTGTGCAGGGATCAAAGGTAACAGCCACCGTATCGGAATTGAAACATCCGTGTTCATTTTCCACCCGTACCCAAAATTCCTGTGTATTCATTCCGATACCCGTTGAATCCACCTCAATCGATGGGGTTGTGGCGCCGGTACTCCAGAGATAACTTTCAAAGATTCCGGGGGTGAGCAGGGTGGAATGGTAGGCGCAAACCACCTGGTCGTTGCCGAGATCCGGCTCCGGTAAGGGGTAAACCTGTGCAGTCGCGCTATTTTCAATGGTGTTAAAGCCATCCGATAATTGAACACTGTATGTGGTGATTACCAGGGGCGTATCTATCGGTGCGGGGTCGGTGGAGTAAAATCCCGGAGGAATACTTGACCACTCAAACGAATAATTACCGGATCCACCTCCCGGAAGAGCCATCAACTGAATGGGTTCTCCCAAACATACTTCCTCTGGGGTTAGGGTTACCAGTACGTCCAGGGCTCCTCCTGTAACAGTAATGATCATTTCATCCATACCTGTACAGCCGGTAATACTGTCTGTAACCATCAAATTGATAATAACCGATGCCTCCAGGTTTACGGTTTCCGGATTCTGAACTAAGGGGTCGACGAAAATTTCTTCCGGCGACCAGTGCCATAACCATGGGCCTGAACCTCCGCTCACGGTTCCCTGAAGTGTGGTAAAGGCACCAAAGGAAAGGGTAATATCTTCGCCGGCATTGGCTTCAGGTAATGGGAGGAACGAAAGGGTGAAAGAATCGGTTTCCGTATGATTGCAGGCGTTGTTACCCATTGCTGTTAACGTAAGGGTAACCTGGCCGGATGTATAATCCCCTTCCCCGGGATAATACGTGGGTTGTAAACTCTGGTAAGCATCAAACAGGCCGTCGCCCGTGCTACTCCATGCCACAGAGGTGGCGTTGTTTACTTCTGCTTCTGTTATGGTATACGTTCCGAAAGTGCAGATTGCCGTATCGGTTCCTGCAGTTACTTCAGGTCGGGGATAAATACCCATCAGAATAAAATCAGAAAGTGATTCGCCAAAAGCATTGTAGCTGGTCAGCGTAAGTGTGGCTCCCTGCATTTGAATATCTTGATTGCCAGGAGTATACGTTGTGTTTACATCGTCAGTCACTGTAAAAAATCCATCTCCGGACGTGAACCATTCCACGTATGCACAGTTCACTGCTGTACCCGTGAGCTGTGCATTGTCGCCTTCGCAAATCATCAAATTTAGTCCGGCATTTACTACATCATCTACTAACCGACAGGCCGGGAAGGAGAGGTTGTCGATCCAACCACAATCCTGACCAGTACTCACCGAATAGTCTTTGGTATATCTCCAGCGAAAAACCTGAGGCCCTTTGCTTATGGGGTAAGATACTATCTCCCAGTTTTTTTCACCAGCCCATTTATCCATCTCTTTGCCGTTGCCAAAAAATCGAAGATAGTCGTAATTATTTTCACTGGATACTTTTCGCGCAAAGCGAAGATAACCCCCGGTGAGGATGTTCATTTCGAGAAAAAGTTCGCTCTGTTGATTATCGGTGATTGCTTTGTTTCTTGCCGAAAAGTCGCCTTGCCAGCTGGTTGCTTCCTGAACAAGCCATCCTTGATCACCGGCGGTCTGCCAGGGCAGAAAATTCAGATCTCCCGACTCAAACCCTTCCATTATACCCCCGACATTAAAAAACAGGGAGTCGGTTAGCGAAATATCTTCAGCGCTGGTAAGCGTTAGAAGTGAAAAATCAAGGTGCCCGGGATGGGCATCCCCACGAACAATTACCGAATATTTCATCGTATCGGTGGAGTAGTGCGCCAGTTCAGGCAGTTGTCCGATGATCGGCGTAAAGGTAATATAAGGGTCGGTGTTGGTAAGTTGGCTCACCAGGGAAGTTAATCCCGAACCTCCGGAATTTTCTACCCGGATCTCCATAACTGCGGTATCTCCAGGAAGTATTTCGTTATTGTCTGTAACAAAACAGGTGGTTTGAATATGGATAACAGGCGCATAGGCGATATGGCTGAATTCAAACGGATAAGGGGCGTAGTCGCTGGTTATTTCGCCATAGAAATCAATCGTATGACCGTCGGGAATTTCTGTATCCACCATAAAAATAAAAGCATCGGGTACCATTGTTGTTCCCTGTGCCAGTAACACCCCAAGATTTTCTGTGCTGTCGGTCAATATAACCAAGGGATCATCGGTATGAATCGTTATGAAGGAATTGTGGTAGGTAAAATCACCCAGGTTGTCGATTTTCATATCAAGAAAAACCTGTTCGCCAAATTCTATTATGCTGTCATTTTGCGTTTTAGGTAAAGTTTGCACCTGTAATCCTTGTACTGTAACCGGAAAGGATTTCCTATCCTGAATCCTGTTATTGTCAGTAACTGCTGCATACAGATGTATTCCATCCTGATCTTGATCAATAACCCCAGTAACCATTCCTTCGGAGGAGATGGAAAGTTGGGGTAAAAAATCCGGGGCAGTGAAGAAAAGGCCGCTGTTTTGGGGTATTTCTTCCTCATCAAAAACACCGGAAAACAAAAAATTGATATAGTCACCGTCGGAAATGCCGGAATACCATTCCATTGTGCTGAGGGTACTGTTATCCCCATAGAGAAACTCAATATCTCCGTTGGGATAGAGTTTAACCCCGAAATTATAATCTGACAGGAGGTCAGCATTTTCAGGAAAGGCTTCCCAGCGAAATAAGGCATATTCGCTGTTTCCTTCGTACCAGATGCCCCCTCCCTGCGTAGTAAGGTCGGCATCTAATGGGGCTATTTTTCGGTATCCCCTGAAGACCATTTTGTTATCGTGCGTATAGGGCCAAGGATAGTTTTGCAGATCGAAAAAGATAAAACCGTTGGCGCTGATGTACAGGGTTTGATAGTCATTGTTAAAGAATGGAAACGGAAACTCCAGTGTTTTTGTGGCATAACCGCTGTTGTGATTCGTTATCGATAGCGGCTCAGCAGTGGTCATTGGTAGTGCATTGGCAGTTTGTTCCATTGTATAGGGATAATATTTACTCCAGCGATAGGGTGTGTCGCCGCCTTCTGCCTGCAGGGTAAAGGAATAGGGGAGCGCTACATTCACCGGATCAAGTGCGGTAGTGGTGATGGCAACAGGATTATAGGTAACCGTTGCATTGCAGAATACCGTTGTTTTATCGTTGTTTTCCAAAGGAACCTGACTGAACCCCGAGTTAATTTCTGTTAATCCGGCCGTATAATCCATTACGGAGAAGGAGACAATTTCGCCCTGAAAACTGTTGTTGGGATCATCTTCGATGACTGAAAAGAAAAAGCGGGCCGGTGATCCGGGTGTGATCTGGTTGAGGAGTTCAGAAACATCCAATCCAAATTCCAGTGTTTTGGCTTCTTCCGTTGTTCCTCCCTGCATGTAAAAATTTCCTCCCTGATAGTCGACAACAGGGAAAGTAATTTCTATGTCGGGCTCTAATGCTGCAGGATTCTGGCTCACCCCGGCACTAATGCGCACGCGGTCGCGGCGAGTATGTTTTACGGCTACTTTAAAGGTTAGCAAGGGGTTGCTTTCTGGTTTTACATCCAGAACATTTACGGTATTATTCCAGATGCCTCCCTGCCCATAAGGCATAGCCAACGAACGGTACATCATGTAACAAAAACCCTGATCGCCCCAGTTGGGTACGCCTCCGTAACTATTCACCATGCGAAACCCACCAATTTCCCAGTCTTTCACATCAACAACTCCATCCCCCGTGATATCCATATGGTTGGTGTAAAGGCCGTCGCCATTGTAATCCCAGCAAATGGAGTCGTTATATCCAATAATGGTCATGGCATGCGAGGAACTGGAAAAGGCAATGGCTACTTTTTTTCCGGCATGGGGTGTTCCGGCCGGCAAGGAGAAAAGTTGGGGGTGATTCGCATAAAAATTTGCGACTCCCCCGATTTCATCGCCCTCCATATGGTCATGTAACCAGTGTTTCAGGTAAGTGATTCCTTCAGGTGTGGACGTATTTATGGCATATGCATTATGAATTCTGTTTTGCATGGCGGAATAATAGTTGTCGTAGCCGTTCATCCAGAGGGTAGGGCCTCCAGCTGCCATTCCACCGTAGCTTTCCACTGTTGGTGTTCCTACACGGCGCAGGAGCTGAAAAGTATGGTAATACGATGCGCCGTACCATCCGTTTCCGCCATTCATCCAGTTCCATGCAAAATGGGTCGGATAGCGGTTTTCATCCATATTGGCCGGCAGATTTCGACTCCTGTTGATTTCGTATGTGAAGGCATATCCCACGGAAGAGGCCTGACCACAACTGTACTGCTCTTGTTGAAAAACGCCCCGAAAGTAGGGATGAATGGAATTATCCAGTGCTCCGGGAAGAGCCGGTGCATTTGCCCCCTGATAGAGCTCCGGGATGGTAAGCGGTGGAATCAGTGATAAAAAAACAGAATCGGTGCGACTTAACGACAGGGGCGGATAGGGACCCCCGGTGCTTTCAATTCCTTGTGAATGAGCAAAAAAAGAACAACTAATAAGTATTCCAACAACAAAAATCAGGCTTCGCATGGTATTTCTTTTGGTGATTTTTTTTGAATAGTAAATATAGAATTTTACTTCAAGGATTAGTCCTGACTACACCAAAAAAATGTTTTACCTGTTTTATTCTTCCTCGTGACACCTGCAAAGCGAATCCAATTTATTGCAAATATCTGAATATCCGTGTTTTAACTCATTGGCCAATCGCTGAACATGGGTATTATAATCGGTAATGTCTTTGGGATGTGAAGCCGTAATATCGCCTGAAGCGGATAGTACCACTTCTAAAAGGCTGAGTTGTGCTTTGAGCTGATTATGTTGTTCTTTTATCATGGAATACCAGATAGGAGGATCAGCGTTGTAGGTTTCCAGATTTTTGGAGAGGCATTCTTCTTTTTTGAAAAGCGCAAAAAGAACACTGTTGGCGGCTTTTACCAGACTGTCTTTTGTCGCCATCTCAAATGCAATTTGTCCTGCTTTATACCGTTCGTCAAATGCCCTGATCTCTTCTAAGGCCTTATTTTTGCAAACTTTGCAATTGCTATGGTTAATGCTTTCCAGCAAATGATTGCGGTAGTGCAGCGCCGAATCATTCAGTTCCATGTTTTTTAACCGATGAATCTGTGGAAGAAAAACAGCCCTGAAATGCTTGTTCTCCATGATGTTGATTTGTGCCTGAATCTCTTTCCCCACAACCGAAGCCTGCATATAGGCTTCATCCGGGAGGTCGATGGCATAAAAAGCGCTTAAAAAGTTTTCCCGCAAGTCACCATCAAGAAAATATGTTTCATCACTATTCATCCTGTAGAGATTTTCAGCAATGGTACGGCAACTTTTAAGGTTTCTGTCTTTTTCCATGTAAACGCCGGCATTGCGTAAAATGGATTCATATTCCGGTTTAAAAATATTATCGTAGGCACTTAACCCGTTGAATTCTACCTCCCGGTTTTGTTTTAGTGATAGCATTTCACGGTAGTTGGTGATAATATCGAACAGGGTTTGGCTGATGTACATCGGGTTGCCCATCTGTAGCGCCAGCGTGTACGATTCGAGGTTTTTATTCAGGTAGGAGAATTTTTCCAGAAATTCCGTAAAGGCTACCTCCTGACGGTAAATGGCATCATTGATTAGTCCGTTATCATAATTGCTTTTCATCTGGTTTTTGCGTTGGGCTATGAGTTCCGGCGTAATTTCTTCACCAACAATTACCGGCATTTTATATTTTGATTTATAATTTACTACCACAATAAGCGGATAATCGCTGTAGCGGATGTTTTCTTCAAGAATTTTACGGTTCACTTCAGTGTCGGGCGTCTGGACCAGACGTGAGAGTCCTGTAGTTCGGAAGGAGGCATGTTTTTCAGGGGGAAGAAGGGCGTATACTTTTATGGAATGAAGTTTTTGACTGAAATCTTTCCCTTCAAAGAGCCGTATTGTGGTGCTAAACTGATAGTCGGTGCTGCTGATAAGGCTTTTCATGTATTGCCCCATTTCACCGACCAGATAAAACGCAGCATCGGTAGGACTTCTGAATTTACTGATATTAATTAATTGATCAGAAACCACAGTCAGAAATTCACTTTTCCGGTTTCGGGTAACCGCTCGACCCTCAATGTTTGCCTCCACAACATCTTCAACCGTCGATACCGGCAGGTTATCAATCAGGCGGATTACTTCATGCGCGTTGCTCGAGCGGGTGTCGGCTGCCTTGTTTTTTTCCTTGCCTACTTTATAATTATAGATCGGGTATACGATTTCACTATTACCGAAATACTTCAGGTTCTTGAGCTGGGTTGTGATGGTCAGAAACTCAATTTCGTTTTTCTTTTTCAGAAATTTGCACTGCGTGTTGTCGATTTCATTAATCAAACGATCAAATTTTGGCGTATTTAGCAGATAGATATCTGTTGAAAGGTATTGCCATTCACTGGTGAACTCCACAGGGCTGTTTTCACTGAACAGCATTTTAGTCTGAATATCTGACTGTGCGAGGAGTTGCGTGACGGTCAAGGCAAAAAAAATGACGATCAATAATTGTTTCATAGTGTAGTTTTCCAGAGTGTTATAACGAAATATTAGCGCATTCATTGCCTTTTACAGGGCGATGACGTTATTATGCAAAATTAAAACTTTCATAATCTCAACAGAATAAGTTGCTTAAGAAAGGTAAATTCTTCGTTAAGGCCGTGAATAGATTTTTATTTCTGTCGTTTTTCTATATATTTGTGATGGATAAAGTGATAACAACAAAAACAGGGCAGAAATATGCGCATACAAAAATTATTATTGATAGCCGGGATGATTCTGTTTTGTTTAACCGGACAGGGACAGGAGTTGCTGAAAGTGCTACAATCTCATCCTGTGCTGGCCTGGGGTGGCAGCGATGTCATCACTAATAACGATACTTCCTACCTGGTTGGAGTTGCTGCAGTTGAAGTGGGAACAAAAACCATCGCTTCACTCCGTCGTGTCGGAATGGTGAAAGCTCAAAAAGAGGTAGTTGCCTTTATCAGCGGTGCCGAAATCACTTCTTCCGAATCTATGCAGACTACCGAAACGGTAGTGGATACGAACGGGCACCGCACTCTTATTGTTAGTGATACCTATCGGGAACAAATCAGGGAAGACAGCCATGGATTTGCGAAAACGTTGCAGCCTTTAGGATTTTGGTATGAAGAGGATCAATCTGTTTTTTATTATGCAATATATAAACCCTTAATACCATAGAAAACCATGAAAAAATCAGCTACTTTATTGCTTTTCTTATGCGTTGTTGCAGGATTAGCTATGGCCCAGAATCCAGCCGACCTTGCCAAAACCGATGCAGTTCAGGAAACTCAGGAAGTACAGAACGACTACCAGGAATTTCCTGTTGAAGCCCTTAATAATTATATGATGAATGCCTTGTCGAAAAAAGGTAAATCATTGGGGACTGTTAACAGTGATGGAACGATTTATATTATTGGAGCGGCTACTACGGCACGGCCCAGCAATATGCCCGGTTTTATTAATTCACGGAATATTGCCTATAATATTGCAGAACTGGAAGCCAAAATGAACCTGTTACGGATGAGTGGCGAGGAACTGAAGTCGGGAAGAGGCTATTCGATGCTCGAAAATCTGGTGGAAGGGGAAGACCCTGATGCAAGAAAAAAGGCCTCCATGCTTCAAAAGGCGGCAAAAATTGTCGATACATCACTCGATAAAGCATTGAGTTATCTCGGCGTTTCGGATGAAGAGATTGCAAAAATGAATCAGTCGAAAAAAGAGGCCATGTTTGAGCAAAAATTTAATCAAACCATCACTTCACTGGTGGCAGGAATGGTGAAAGGCTGCGCTGTAGTGCGTATCGCCGAAGGTGACGCTGGAAAAGATGACTATCAGGTGGCCGTCTGCATGAAGTATTCTCCTGAATTTCAGTCGCTGGCATCCGTTATCCGGGAGAATAGCCAATATCAGCTTCCACTTTCCAAAGTATCCAACTCCAAAGAAAAAATTCTTGCCATGAGCCCCGAAGCACTGATTGGCCGTATGGGCGTTTCGGTTACATTTAACGAAAAAGGTCAGATGGTAGTGTATGGATTCGGTCAACGGGAAGTTCAGTCCACGAGCTCACGGCAGTCGGCCGCATTTAGCCGGGCTTACAGCCAGGCTCGTTTACAGGCCGTGAATAACATTAAGAACTTTGTCGCTGAAGATCTTGTAGCCATGGAAACTCAGGAAGAAGTTGAAAAACTTTCTAATTACGACGATGATACTGAAAACTATTTTTCAAAATCTGTATGGCAGCAATCGGTCGAAGCCAAAGTAACCACGCTCGATATTGCTACTGAGCAGGTACGGCAGTGGCGCGGCAAACATCCGGTCAGCGGCCATGATGTAGCAGGATTTGTGGTCGCCTGGACCCCCTCCAACGCTGAAACCGCTAAACAGCTCCGCGAACAGTTTAACGACGATCAGAAAAGCGACGCCGAACAGAATAAAGGTAATGTGGAAGCTGCCCCGCAACGTCAACAAACAACAAAAAGTAAAATAATTATTTCAGGTGAAGAAGAAGAAGACCTTTAGTTTTATCCTGCTTTTCGTAATGCTCTGCTGCCCTGTAATGGTTATAGGGCAGTATCATTATCAAAAGTTTAATACTGAATTTAACGTATTTGAATCACACGGTTATTATGAAGTAGAGGCGCTCCATACAGGGAATATTTCCTCCTCCCGGATGCTGAATGCACTGAAAAAACGTCTCCGTATGCAAGCCCTCGATCTCATTGGTACCTATCAGGTTTATCTTCATTTTGCACAGGAAAATGGTTTGAATGGTGATTATTTTCAGCTTTTTGCCAGCTATACTTCCTTTCAGTTTGATGCCTCGGCTGAACGGCTTATCGCTTCTGAATTTAAAACGACCGATCAGGGAAGAACCGTGCATTTTAAAATTAAAAAAGAAGATTTTCAGCTCCGGATTACCGAATATCCATACCAAACTATTGATATCCATGAATTAATGGTACGCGATTTTAATAAAAAAAGTACTCGGGAGAAAGCAATTCAACTCTATGATTATAAGGATTTTACATCGGATGATTACCTGATGTTGGTACATCATTACCTCTCGGGGCGGAGTATGGTGTCAACTGCTTTTCAGGCGTTGGTTAAGCAGCAAACCGACAGCCGATTGGAACTATCGGTATTGCAAACTCCCGATTCACTGTCGCTTTTATACATGGACACGGTTTCAGCTGAAGCCAAAATTTTATCCCCCTTATTCCGGCAAATTATGTATACTGAATTGGTTACTTCTGCACCGCTGCAAGAGAAGGATTTGTATTACCGGGAGTTTTTAGGGGCACTGGGGAAAAGTCACAGTACCTGGGAACGGATGCTGCTTTTTTGTGGCGAACGAAGGCCGTATGATGTTTCCAGCCTTGATGACCCTACGTTGTATAGTGTCATCCTGGGTTTGCCAGGTGCCATAAACCCCTATGCCGTGAGGTACAGCCTGGAACGGGAAATTTATAATAAGGCCGAGGAACAGTTCGGACGAGAAAAACTGGAGAAAGCCCTGGATTTTCTTCAACAGTCTATTAATTATGAAGGTATTCATACCCGCACACTGAATCTTACCGGAGCTACTTACCGGCTGTTAGGCCAACCCGAAAAAGCGATGCCGTTTCTTATTCTGGCTTATATGATTGATCCTTCTGCCCTGTTCGTAGCCGGAAACCTCGGACTTTGCCTGGATTCGATGAAATATCTTGATAATGAAGCTTTTATAAACTTTCTTGAAGCGCATACCCAAGTGGATCCCTGGAGTAAAGCACAATTCGATTCCTTAAAAAAGAAAAAATAATACCTTATTATGAGAAGATTTGTTTGTTTTCTGGTCGTATTAATTCCTGTTTTGCTCAACGCACAGGAAGAAGTTCAACCCTTGATACCCGGCCCAGACGAAAAGAAAGTGATTACAACTGGGTATGGTGAAACGGCTGAAAAAGCACTCGATAATGCCCTGCGGAATGCGGTGGAAGAGGCTACAGGTGCTTTGATTTCAGGAACCACAAAAATTGAAAACGATGAAATTGTGGAAGATAAAGTGCTGAGCCTGAGCCGCGGTTTTATTAAAGATTACCGTAAACTTTCTGAAACAAAAAGTGATGACGAATATAAAACTGTAGTTGCAGCGCTGGTAACGGAAAAGCAAATTTTGGAAACTCTAAAGGCAGAAGGAATAAAGGTGGAGTACGTGACGGCCTCTGTATTTGAGCAATATCAGGCTTGGGATCGGATGAAGAACGATGAGCTGGCACTGGCAAAAAGTCTTTTTAACCTCGAAACCGATCAAGGCCATAATAGTGTGTACGAATACAAAATGATAATGGATAACCCCAAACGGGAAGGCGAGAAATATCGCGTGCAAGGTACCCTGAAAGGCCGGTTTAATCCTAATTATGCCATTGAATACCAAAATCTTAAAAATATATTGTCGGAGTTGGCCATGGAAACCATTGAGATGAAATACACGCTTCCTATGTCGTATAATGTGGCCCCTGGAAGCAGCAGAACCATTACCTACAACCGTTATATGTTTAAAACGTATTATAAAAATAAAAAGGGAAAGATAAAATCCGACTCCCGATCAGTGGATATGATTCTGCCAGCGGTGGAGCAGGAAATAATGGGTAAGCGGGCAGCAGAAAGTGGGAACAGAAGCCGTGCCAACCTCAAATTTGTAGCGAATCAGGAGGCGAATCCGGTGTATGGTCTGTTCTTTAAAAAGTATGAAAAACCCTTTACTCAGGAAGACAAGAATAGGTTGAATAATAGTCGTTACGACCGTGTGGAGTTGGTGTATGATTTTTTTGAGAAAGATTATTCACCTTACATTTTTGTTATTATGGAAGGTAGCACACTGTTATCGGATGCTAAATATATTACCTTTTATAAATTTATGAACGAGGAAACCCTGCAAGTGCTGAAGAATTATATTGCTGAAATTTTTGAAAATACGCATTGTAAAATCGTATACGAAATGGAAGGTGCAGAGAATGTGGAACTGATTCCCGAGAAGTATTATTCGCAGGTGTTTTCACTTTATCCCGAACTTTGGAGCGATAAGGCGGATATTTTGTATAACGGGTATGTCTTTTTTAAAAGGGATGATTTAGTCTTTTCTTTTCCGGTGGAGCAAGTGTTCTCAGCGGAAGCATTTTCCAAAATCCGGCAGGTTTCGGTTGAACCATGGTTTGAAAAGGAAAAATAGCACTGGATTTTTATTGTGGCACCTAAAACCCGGCAGATTATTGTAAAGAATACGCTACAACACTTTCAGCATGAATTCTTGTAGTATCAAATAATATAACTTTTACCTCTTCTTGTTTAACCAGCAAGGGAATTTCTGTACAACCCAGTATTACCCCTTCTGCTCCTTGCGCAACAAGCGCATTAATAATAGTAATAAACCGGACTTTTGACGATGGATTAATTTGCCCCAGGCACAGTTCATGATAAATTACATCATGGACAATTTGTCGGTCTTTTTCGTCAGGAGTAATCACGTCAAGCCCATATTTGTTAATCAGGCGGCCTTTGTAAAAATCCTCTTCCATAGTGAATTTTGTACCCAGGAGACCAATTTTTTTAAGTCCATGTGCTTTGATTTTTTCTGCAGTTGCATCGGCGATATGGAGAAGGGGGATGTTGATTTTGTTTTGAACAGCATCTGCCATTTTATGCATCGTATTCGTACAAATCACAATAAAATCAGCGCCACCTTTTTCTAATGTTTGTGCAGAATTTATCAACAGGGTTGTTGCTTTTTGCCAATTTCCGTGGTGCTGCAATGTGGCTATTTCATCAAAATCAACGGAATACATTAAACATTTGGCAGAATGCAAACCGCCAAGTTTTTCTTTCACTTGCTCGTTGATAATGCGGTAATATTCAAGAGAAGATTCCCAGCTCATCCCTCCGATAAGTCCTATTATTTTCATTGAATTCTGGTTTAACCGTTACTGCAAATTTAATAATAATCTTTAAGATAATGGGGGTGGAACGGTCTGTTCTATTCTTCATCATGCCACACGACCCACCGTTAAGGATAATATATTTTGCCTCTCCCTTTAGTTTTGTCCGTGCGATAAGTTAATTATTTCATACCGTAATGGAGGGCTTCAGAAAAGGAATTATAACTGGATGAGCAGGATTTCGTTTTTTCCGTTGCGCACTATTTCCACCACTGCGGTTTCACCGGGCTTTAGCGTACCCAGCCGGTGCATATAGGAATAGATGTTGGTCACTCTTTCGCCATTAATGGCCACAATGCGATCGCCGGTTACTATTCCTCCCTTATCGGCCGGGCCTCCGGGGCGAACGCCATCCACACCCAAGCCATCATTATTTTGTGATACCATGTCGGGCATAATACCGAGGGTCACTTTCAACCGCATACTGCTGCGGGAATCTCCGGTGGCACTCCTGGTTTTCTGAAACGACAAGGGTTTCTCCATGGTTGTTACTTCCTGCAGTAATCTGGCACTAAAACGCGCAATGGCTTCTGCTGCAATCGCATCGATAGCGGCTACATCGTCGAAGGGGGTATGATAATCCTGATGGGCTCCGGTGGAAATAAAAAATACAGGAACATCCAGGGCATAAAAGGAGGCGTGATCCGAAGGTCCATACCCATCGGTGCTTTTTGCCACTCCGAAGGTATACCCTTCCAACGCGTGGTCGATCAATGAATCCGCTTCTAACGAAGTTCCTGTCCCTCCAATACTGATTTTTCCCTTCTCTTTATTGTACCGCCCGATCATGTCAAAATTAAACATTGCCATTAGCTTGTCCTTCTCCACCGGTAGATTTTTTGCCATATATTTTGAACCCACTAGTCCTGATTCTTCAGCGGTGAATGCAGCAAACAGAATCGAGCGGGGATGCCTTGCCGTATGGGCGGCAAAATACTGGGCCAGTTCAATTACTGCGGCTACCCCGGAGGCATTGTCGTCGGCGCCATTATGTACCGCCACCGTGTCGGGCATTCTTGACCCGGATCCGGGGCCGCCGAATCCCAGATGGTCGAAATGTGCACCAACAAGCAGGTATTCATCGTTTAAATCAGGATCACTTCCGGGAAGAAAGGCTACTACATTGGCCGTATGGGAGAACGTTTTGTCCAGCTGAACCGTCACTGTTATTTCCGTATTGGTTTCAAACGACAATGGACGCCGGTTACGATCCAGTTTTTCATTCAACTCAGCAATTGTCCCTTTTCCCTGTAGTATTCTGTTGGCGGCTTCGCGGGTTATATATACAACCGGGATAGAGGCTGAAGCCCCGCTTCGGTCGAAATATTGTCGCGGAAGCTGGTCGGTCGCTTCCATGGAAGGAGGTACTACCAGTAATACTCCGGCTGCTCCGTTATCAATAGCCGTTAACACTTTTGTGCGGTCTTTACTGTAAGGAATAAAGGCCGAACGGACTGCGTCGATTTCAGGGTCGCCAAGAAGTAACATTACCCATTTTCCTTGTGGCCGGATCTCCTGATAATCATTCCACTTTAAACTATCCTCCTGTATGGCAAAACCATATCCACAAAAAATAACCTTTGAAGCGAGGGTTCCGTTTCCTGAGTAGAGCGCTGGAGCGTACATTGTATTGATTTGCAGGGGAATGTTGTTTAGCTGAAAGTTACATTCCGGCGAAGGTTTGATGTCGGATATCAGATCAAACGATTGATAACCGTCATCATAAAGCAATTCGAGGCCAGCCTCCTGAAAATGGTTACGGATATAGGCCGCCGCAAGTTTATCCCCTTTGGTGCCGGGCAGGCGTCCTTCCAGCGAATCCGAAGCGAGATAGGAAATATGTTGCAGCAACTCACCGGAGGTAATGGCCGGATTATATTGTGCCAGTCCGGAAAAACCGGCAGCAAGCAAGAAAATAAAAGGGAACAGATGTTTCATAGGATAGGAGTTTTCGATAAAAATATATGATTTTTTGTATTAACAATTCTTTTCGCGTTATGTTAACCCACGATAATTCTTCCCATTGCACTGTTTATTTTACGTTGAATATCCTGCAATGCTTTGATATACTCCATTTTTGCCTTTAAGGCTTCTTCATCCGTAATTTCGCTCATTTCTTTAAAATGTTGCGCTAACTTTCGCTCTATTTTTCTTGATTTAAAGGCGTTAACACTATGAATAACCGCCGATTGAAGGCGATCTTCCTCGCGTTTCACATAAATTTTATTCTTTCGCCAGTTTTCACTCAGGCTGTATGGTGTCGACATGATGTCAATAACCATCTGCGAGATGGCAGGGTTGGTATAGTTAATCAGGTACTCCTGAGTGGTAAACTCACCGTGTTCAAGTTTTTCAAAAATTAAATCATAGATCGCCTGATAAATGGGATTTTCGAATTTAAAATCATCTTCCTGTATATGTGAAATTACATAACTGGCGATATCAATCACCTGAATATCAGTTTTTGAAACAGGTATACCGGTATTTTCGTTGCTTTCTTTTTCGGGAATCTGAATTTCTTCTTCGGCAAACTGAAGCAATATTCTGATGATGTCACGTTCCTGTCCCTCGCTTTTTGAAACTTCTGCTTTTTCAGTTTTCAGCAGTGTGCTTTTCGGTTTTATTATCGGGTCGGGGATAAAATTATCGTATTTTCCTGAGAAACGTTTTCGGTAGATTTTGTTGATTTCAGCCACTAAAATCTGTTCAGAAACTTCAAGAAGTACGGAGCATTCTTTCACATAAACTGAACGCGTGATCCCGTCAGGGATCAAAGAAACCGATTTAACGATATCACGAATCAGGGAAGCCTTTTTTATGGGATCTTTCCCGGCCTCCTGACGCAGGATATCCGTTTTAAAGAGGATAAAATCTTTTGCACCCTCTGTGATAAACTTTTCCAGTTCTGAGGTACGGTGATTGCGGGCAAAACTGTCGGGGTCTTCCCCTGGTGGAAAGAGAACAATTTTTACATTCATCCCCTCTTCCAGAATCATATCAATTCCACGGAAAGAGGCTTTAATCCCGGCCTCATCCCCGTCGTACAAGATGGTTATATTAGGCGTATACCGTTTTATAAGTTTTATCTGATCTGTAGTCAGGGAGGTACCTGAGGAAGCCACCACATTGGTAACACCGGCCTGATGCAGCGAGATAACATCGGTATATCCTTCCACAAGGTAGCAGTTGTCTTTTTTTACCATTTCAGTACGGGCAAAGTAAATCCCGTACAAGACTTTGCTTTTGTTGTAGATAATCGATTCAGGGCTGTTCAGGTATTTGGGTTTGTCTTTTTCTGCTGAGAGAATTCTTCCCCCAAAACCGATAATTCTTCCCGACAGGTTATGAATAGGAAAAAGGATGCGACCGCGAAAACGGTCATACCGTTTACCCTCTTTAACAATGGTGAGGCCTGTTTTTTCGAGGTATTCGATTTTATAACCTTCTTCTATGGCTTTGGAAGAAAAGGCATCCCAGGTATCCTGGGCATAGCCCAGTTGAAATTTTTCGATGCTATCGTCCCTAAACCCGCGGTGTTTGAAATAGGAGAGTCCGATACTTTTTCCCAATGCAGTATTGTGGAGCATTCTGGAAAAATATTGTTGCGCATAGGCTGTAACCGCCATCAGCGATTCGCGCTCATCCTGGGCATGCTGTTCTTCTTCTGTTATTTCTTCCTCTTCAATTTCAATATGATACTTTTTTGCCAGAAATTTCAGGGCTTCAGGATAGGAGAAATGTTCGTGTTCCATCAGAAAACCCACGGCATTTCCGGCTTTACCACAACCAAAGCATTTAAAAATTCCCTTTGCAGGAGAAACGGTAAAAGAGGGGGTTTTTTCGTTATGAAACGGGCATAATCCCAGTAAGTTAACCCCTCGTTTGCGGAGGTTTACATATTCGCCAATCACATCTTCGATGCGAACGGCCTCCATTATTTCCTGTATTTTTTCTTGTTTTATCACCGATGTCTGTAAAAATGCAAATTTACACTTTTTCAATCGTAGATGAAAAGATAAAAATCCCACCCACATCCTGAAGCGGTCCTTCACGGGGCTCGACAAACGAAAAGCCGCAATTGGCGGCAAATTGGCGTATCTCGTCGACTTCCTCCACTGTATCGAGCGTTCCGCTTAGCAGTATTTCCTTTTTATGAATTCCACAGCAACCTCCAAACAGGCCATAATCGTAGCCGGGAAGGATAATTTTACGGCTTTGAACCCATAATGCCTCTTTTCCTGCCGATTGCCAAACACGGGCAATGCCTTTGTCGGATGTTATCAAATGCTCAGAATCAAGCAGTAACGTGCTGCAACGGGAATAGCCCTGTTTTACAGCATAAATTTGGCCCGTCGTATAAAGCGTAAGTATTGTTTGTTCGGTCAACATGGGATTGTGAATCAGTATGTCAGGTAATGCTGCTGCATTATAGCGGGCTGTTTCCGGGTGTTTTGTCCCTGCAGGCCATAAGCCTTTTATATGCTGGATTCCATGTTTTTCCATTATTGAAAGAAGCAGGGGAGGGGCGTCAGGAGCCACTACCCGGTTTTCTCCGTTCGTAAATAGAAAAAGATCCGGATGACCGTGTAAAGGGCCATTGAACGTTGGATGATGAAATAGAAATACGCTGCCTATGGTCGCCAGCATCGCTTGTGCTGGCGCAGAAATGCGATAATCGGCAATAATGAGTGTTTCCATACCCGAAAATTACAAACTTATTGGTTGGAATGGTTTATCTTCAATCGATATTTCCTCCATGCCTTTAAATAAATCATCCGAAAAAAATGAAAAACAGACGGAATAAATGAGAAAATCATAAAATTTATCAGCAACTTTGCGTTATAAGATTGTTAATCGGGAAAAAATGAAAATATGCAGCTATTTCATTGTCTTCATCGGTCTCATGCTGGGGTTATCCTCCTGTCAGGAAAAAATTGAATACCCGATTGTACCTTATCTTGATTTTCAGGATTTTGTGTTTCTGGCCGGAGAAGATAGTGTAGTGAATAAAGGCCAGCTTATATTTTATTTTACGGATGGGGATGGGGATATCGGGCTTGATGAAAATGATACTTTGCCCCCTTATGATTTTAATTTGTTTATCGATTATTACGAACGTCAGGATGGAAACTGGACGCAACTTGTTCTTTCTCAAACCGGCGATACAATAAATTTCAATGGTCGCATACCGGTATTGACACCCGGGGGTAAAAATAAAAGCATCAGTGGTACCATTGAATACACGCTTGATTTGAATATTTTTTCCGAATATGACACATTTCGTTACGAAGCGTATCTAATTGACCGGGCCCTTCATGAAAGCAACCGGGTAATCACACCCGCCCTGGTGAAGCCCTGAGCAGGGCACATTTTGTTAGCCAGATGGCTTACTATCCCCTTATTCTTATGGGTTCTATTTGTAATTACGAACGCTTCCGGTGTGGGAAAATATCCGGTATACGAATGTTGTGGTGCTGTAGGTTTGTTTTACGGATAAATATTTTCAAATCTTTGTTTGTTCTAAAAGAACTGGATGTTTATAGAAACCATGGATCTTGTGCTATAAATAGCCCTCGGCTTTCTTTCAGGGTGAATTCAGGTTTCGGTATTTTTATATCGGATAGATTTTTTTTACTTTCACTATCATTTCCTATTCACCGGTAAAATTAGTAATAGCCGGTTTACCTGACATTTAAAAATATAAATCATGAGTGATAATAATAAATCAATACACGATTTTGACTTCCAACTGATTTGCGAATATTTTTCACAGTTTGAGCAACAAGGCCCTGGAAGTCCGGAGGCCACATTAAAGGCGTTGAGTTTTATAGATTCACTAAACGATGCTTCACGGATTGCAGACCTGGGTTGCGGCACGGGCGGCCCCACTATGGTTTTGGCGCAACATGCGCCTGGTTTAATAACTGGATTGGATTTATTTCCGCAATTCATTGATCGTTTTAATAAAAATGCCGTAGCGCTGAATCTTCATCACCGGGTAAAAGGCATTGTGGGCTCCATGGATTGTCTTCCTTTTCAGGACGAAGAGCTCGATCTGATCTGGTCGGAAGGAGCCATTTATACGATGGGTTTTGAAAAAGGGATCAATGAATGGCGTCGTTACATAAAACAACGGGGTTATCTTGCTGTTTCAGAGGCCTCGTGGTTTACCGGGCATCGCCCCGAAGAGATCGATGCTTTCTGGACTGCAGCGTATCCCGAAATCGATACCATCGCTGTAAAAGTAGCGCAAATGCAACAAGCAGGATATCTTCCTGTTGCCACTTTCATCTTGCCGGAAGACTGCTGGACCACTCGTTTTTATGCTCCACAGGTAGCGGTACAGGACGAATACCTGAAAAAATATGGTGGAAATAAAACGGTGGAAGACTTTATTGCAAACGAGCGCCATGAAATGGAACTCTACCAAAAATACAAAGTGTATTATGGGTATGTATTTTATATCGGGAAAAAAATTTAACTCGTTTTTTTTTGATAATGAAAGGGAGGCGGCCTTTTTATGGTCGTCTCTCATTACTGCGTAGGGTATACCATGGAGTAACGGGAGTATTGTTTGGTTATTCTGACGGATGCTGTGTTAACGCTTTACTATTTTTTGTGTTTCTACAACCTGTCCGTACTCGGTCAGGCGGGCAGTATATGTTCCGGCAGGACAAGAGGAGGCATCCCAGACCATGACGTGATTCCCGACACAAGCAGAAGAAAAAACGAGCCTTCCCGACGACTCAAATATCTCAACTTCAGCAGATTCAATGTCTGAAATTACAAAAGTAAACTGCCGTTGCGCAGGATTGGGGAAAATCAACATTGATT
>Ga0265295_1001800_pt1 | contig 36535 bp, 39 predicted proteins | sample Munlansysbiofilm_FD_192503 | JGI IMG/M metagenome (GOLD analysis project Ga0265295, IMG submission 192503) | Leachate microbial communities from a municipal landfill in Southern Ontario, Canada - Methane capture system biofilm | ecosystem: Engineered > Solid waste > Landfill > Unclassified ... | reverse complement strand
AAGGATATAATAGTATATTCAGGCACTTTCTGGCAAGGTTAAGAAGAAAGACAAAGTGCTATTCCAAAAGTCTTGAAATGTTAAAATATTCTGTTCTTCTCTTAATGAAGTACAGGAATAAAGAGATTGATATGTTTAATTAACAATGCCAAAGTGCAATTAGCCATCCAATAAATGGTATTAAAGCAATTATTGTAATAACAATTGAAAAAACAATTATGGCTATGGTTAATACTGTGGACTGGGCTGCATGGAATCGTACAAACCGATTGTCTTTCTCAATAAACAATAAAATTATACCGGAAATTAAGCCAAAAAAATAGGCAATTACTCCGACTATGTTTTCACTTACGCCTAATTTAGTTTCACTCATAACAATTCTCCTTATAAATGTATATCATACGTTATGGTATTTCAGGATTTTAATAAATATTCATAATTAACATACTACTTCCTGAATATAATAATTCACAAAAATATGTGTATTTGGAAAGTATATAAACTTGTCTAAAAGAATCGAATCGCAAAAAAGAAAAAAGTGACACTAAGATGCGTCATTGAGTTTTAGTTTATACTCTTACATTCGTGTCAGTAATCATTTGCTGGCTGTTGACATCAATTAACTTAACGTTAACTTTCTCGCTAGTATTTCCAATGGGTTCGAGGGAGGTACCCAAGACTGGTGTATAGTTGTCAATATCTGTTGTATTTCCAACTGCATAACCTGAACCATTATACACTAAATAAAGGCGCTGGCCAGCAGCAAATTCACCGGTAGCAATATAGTCTACATTATTTCCATCTACTGTAAACTTAGTGCTTGTTGATGTAAGTACTATTTCATCTCCACCCTGGTGCTCAAGCATGATTGCAGTGGTACCAGGGCCAATTTCAACAGCGCTTGCTCTCAAGCTTGCCTGTGGTGCCTGTTCTGGTGGGCCCATGCCGAATACGAATGCTGCGATAACTGCAGCAAGGATCACAGTGATTGCGACCATCAGGATAACGCCAATGACCGGGGATACTGCATCCTCGTCTAAGAATTGGTTTGCTTTACTCATAGTTCTTTCCTCTCTTTTTCAGAAGTTATAGTTTCTTCTGTCTTTTTTTTTGGACCACTTTTTCAAGTTTTTTTGTCCACATTTCATCATCGAGGTCGGTATATTCGCACTCGAGATAATGTCGCACCGCCATACTCAAGGCTTCTTTAGTTGACGACTCATTACATTTCTTCTTTAAAGCCACAAGTTCATCTTCCGTAAGTACAGTTTGTGCGTGTACAATTTTGACCATTGTATCTCCTGATTGTTTGAATCATCTGATGAACATAATCTTTCAAACCATCATCATTATTATATTAATGAAAATTATATATAAACTTTGTTGCCAATATTTAATTGAATTTGTCAAGGCTCTTAGTTTTGATTATACTATTATATATTTGTACTTATATATTCAATTTATGGGCATATTCGTACAAAATGAATCAAAAATTTCATACTTTGCATTGTTTTTATATATATTATTCATATAGATGTGGTTAGCCTATCAGAATGATTTTATTTTCTTTAACTTTAAACGATTCTGTTTGTACCAAAGGTACTTTTGCTTGAGGACATCTTTTTAACTTTTAAGTCTAGAAGTCTCCCTTCATAAGATGGGCACGTTAAATCAAAGATTAAACATGCACACACATTATGATTTTGTAAAAACTATATATATGTATTGTTAAAACGTATATATCTAATAATGCTTAAAGCCTACAAATACTGTTTATATCCTGATAAAGGGCAAAATAGTTTTTTATCGATCCAGAATCTACATTTTCTCAAATAGTAAAAGTATCGGATATGCTTTAAAATCATTATCTCGACAATCGATTAATGCTGTTTCATGGACTAGTTTAGCAGAGTATTCCATTAGCAAAGTCAAAATAGCATCCTGTCTATTATACTATCTTATAACCTCTTAAGAATCATTCAAAGAAGGAATGTTTATGTCATCAAGTCGTTTTATAATCACAGTAATTGGTATTGATAAGATTGGTATCGTTGCGGGCATCACGCAGGTCATGGCATTATATAATGTCAACATTGTGGACATCAGCCAGACCATCATGGACGAGCTGTTCACAATGATAATGCTGGCACAGATAAATGAAGAGAACTTTGATCTGGCCGCTTTCCAGCAGGCTATGTCTGATAAAGGTACTGAGCTTGGTGTTGAGGTAAAAGTCCAGCATGAAGATGCATTCCATTTCATGCATAGGATCTGAGGTGTATATCCATGCTGATACATCCTGAAGAAATACTTGAAACCATCAAAATGGTGAGCAACGAGAATCTTGACATACGCACTGTCACCATGGGTATCAACCTGCGAGGCTGCTGTCACCCTGATATAGACACTTTCAATGAGAATGTCTACAACAGGATAATGTACTATGCAGAGGACCTCGTGAAGACAACCAATGAGATACAGAACCTTTACGGAATCCCAATAATCAATAAAAGAATATCAGTAACCCCAATTGCAATAGTCGCGGAAAGCTGCGATGCCACAGATTTCACATCTGTTGCTCAGACACTGGACAGGGCTGCCGAAGATACAGGTGTTGATTTCATAGGCGGTTTCAGTGCTCTTGTTCAGAAAGGAATGACTCCGGGAGATATGAAACTTATAAATTCTATTCCCCGGGCTCTTACAAATACCAATAAGGTCTGTTCCTCTGTAAACGTGGCAACAACTAAAGCAGGTATCAATATGGATGCTGTTGCTCTTATGGGCAAGATTATCAAAGAGACCGCAGAGCTGACAAAGAAAAATTCCGGAATTGGCTGTGCTAAACTTGTTGTCTTTGCCAATGCTCCTGAAGATAACCCGTTCATGGCAGGTGCTTTCCATGGAATTGGCGAACCAGATTGTGTTATTAATGTAGGTGTAAGCGGTCCCGGGGTTGTTAACTCTGCAGTGCGCGCGCTCAAAGACCCAACACTTGGGGATATTTCAGAGTGCATTAAAAAGACTGCTTTCAAGATCACCAGAATGGGTGAAATGGTAGGCAAAGAAGCTGCCCGCAGGCTTAATGCACAGTTTGGTGTGCTGGATCTGTCCCTTGCACCAACTCCTGCTGTGGGTGATAGTGTTGCTGCTATCCTGGAAGCCATGGGTCTGGAGAGCTGTGGAACTCATGGAACCACCGCTGCACTTGCCCTTCTCAATGATGCGGTCAAAAAAGGAGGATCAATGGCATCATCTTCCGTTGGTGGACTTAGTGGTGCATTCATTCCTGTAAGTGAGGACGAAGGTATGATACGAGCTGTACAACGTGGCTCCCTGTCCCTGGACAAACTTGAGGCAATGACCAGTGTCTGCTCTGTTGGCCTTGACATGATAGCTGTACCAGGGGATACGCCCTCTTCCACAATATCAGCCATAATTGCAGATGAAATGGCAATAGGAATGATCAACAGGAAGACAACTGCTGTAAGATTAATACCAGCACCTGGAACAAAGGTCGGGGATATGATCGAGTTTGGCGGTCTTCTTGGAACCGCTCCGGTTATGCCGGTACACAAGTTCAGTTCAGAGCAGTTCATCTCAAAAGGTGGTCGCATACCTGCTCCGATCCAGTCCCTTACAAACTGAACAACCTGTGATCCCTGAAACATAAATGAAAGTTGGTCGCATGATAATCACTCTGATAGGTATGCCTGGCGCAGGCAAGAGTTCTGCAGGCAAGAAACTCGCAGCCATGCTTGGCTATAAATTCATAGACACGGACAAACTTGTGATCGATGACTCAGGCAAGGGTCTGCAGAACATTGTCAACGATCTGGGTGATATGGCTCTTGTAAGGGCAGAAGAGCAAAGTATACTTGGACTTGATCTGAAGGACAATTGCATCATTGCAACAGGTGGAAGTGTGGTTTATTCTGAAAAAGCAATGCAATTCCTAAAAACAAGGTCATTTATCGTGTATCTGGATGTTCCCTTTGCTATTATTACAAGGAGGTTGTCCAATCTTGCCACAAGGGGCGTAGTAGGGCTGAAAGAAAAAGGATTACGTGGTTTATATAACGAAAGGACTATCCTTTACAGGTCATTTGCAGATCACATTATTGAAGTTGGCAGAAAGGACAAAGTGAGGGATGTCGTAAAAAAGATAATGGAAAATGTCCTGGCAGAATACGATGTAGAATGGACGAATAATCAATGACCCTGTAGAGATCCTGTGATTTCATTTTAAACTTAGTAGTATTCAATAAGCATTATTTCAATGGTCTTCAGGATATGAGCAAAGGAAGATGTCGCATACTGCGGATATTTGCATTGTTCTTTGTTTGTCAATGATCTTGTGTAAAGCTTCAGAACCATAAGGCTGTCGGCAACACTTATTTATAATAATTGGAAGGCATGATTAACTAAAACCATCCCAAAGGGTCCGGCGAAGCCGGCACAGTCCAAAAAGATGAATAAAAAAATCTCTTGCTTGCAACTCTTTTTTATATACTATTATTAAATAGAGTGGTTTTTTCTATAGAGTTTTTATTTTACTTCATTTTATTTCATTCAATTTTATTTCATTTTGACTCTGCAGAGATCCTAATAATTGCAAGTTTAAACTCAGCAAGCTTCAACAAGTACATTTTTCAATAGTTTTCAGGATAGAATCAAAGGAACGTGCCGCCTGCGGCGGATGGTCGTATTGTTCTTTGTTTATAATCCCCATTCCTGAGGTTAAGGCAAAGTCGGCACAGTCCGAAAAGATGAATAAGATTATCTGTTGTTTCTAATCTATTATTTCCAACTATTTTTTACATACGCTAATTAAAAGTAGTGATGTTTTCTACAGAACTAACTAACTAGCTAAATAAATAAATAAATAAATAAATAAATAAATAAATAAATAAATAAATATCAGGTGAGAATCATTTGTCCTGCGTGTTCCACCACATCTTCACCCTTGTGGAACCTGCATCATAAATATAGTTCCCGTTCTCTTTTTTCAGATTCTTTTTTAGATATTCTTCAAGTATCATTCTCTGCTCATGGTTTTCCAGTGAGAAATGATCTGAAAGCCCATCTACTGCTGCATCCAGGGAAGAGTAGGTCTCAGTTCGTCCCAGTGTGAATGTTTCCATATCAGGATAGATCCCCATCTGGTACAGTACATTATAGAGCACATCACATTTTGGATTAATATGATATTCATTTCCATGAAGCTGTGGCCATATTATCTTAGAATGAAGATCCCATGATGTCTCACCGGCAAACCAGTAGAGGTAGATGTATCCACAAGATACTGCCTGCATATCTTCAATTGCCTTGCGGATATCAGGCATACCCAGTGAGAAAGAAGCAATTATTACATCGTACGGGCCATCAAGGTCCTTTTCAATATCGATATCCTCCCATCGTTTTTTGACAATGCTGATATTTTCACATCCGTACTGATCCATGTTCTCCTCAAGGACCTCGATCATACCCTTTGAAGGCTCCACGGCTGTTACTGATCTTACCTTCCTGGCAAGTGGGATTGCAAGTGATCCAGGGCCAGCTCCGATATCGAGCACTTTGGAATCTGCTGTGATACGGAGGCTTTTGATGGTTTTACGGGCTCTTTTTTGATTATTTCTTTGAGACATCTCCCAAAACTTTTTAGCCCTATCTTTATCTTCCCATATGGAAGCGCATTCCTTCCTGTTTCTGCTCTGCTGATGTCTTTTAATCTGTTCTGTCCAGACATCATTCCAGTTTATATTCTGATAATTCATGATTTTTCCTTTGTTATTTTCTTCTTTTATAGGAATTTCTGTAAACATACAAACAATAGAATTTTCTTCATAACCAATTACATCCCTTCAAGTGCCATTGATACCTAGGAAACATGTTTAAGGAAACATTGAGCCAAAATAGTTTATAGTTAAACATTCATGATCTGTAACTTATAATATCTAAAAACGTATCCAATCGAAAGCCATACCAATACCATAGTTTCAAACAAACGGTCCTTGTGGAGATCCCCTTTTTTTATTTTTCGAAATAATCAAAATATACTACTAAAATCATTTCATTTTTTTCGAGTTCATTCTTTATTTTTGTTGCATCATCTACATTTATCCAATTATTTGTGTCTACATACTTAATATAGCCCCACATAAGTTGTTTTAATTTTAAATTGTGAGCATCCAATGTTTCAAGAACTTCATCATTAACAGGTCCATTAATTCCAATAATGTAATAACCATCTTTTTTTATTATAAATCCCCTGTCAATCCAATTTTTAGCCAATAATTTATCGTAGTATCCCATGGTAAAATTATTTTTATCCACTATGGTATAAAAATTGGGTTTACTATAATTATATTTAAATGTGTTATTCCTTATTAAATCATAGTTCTCAATAACCGATCTTGCATCTTTTTCGGTAACTCCCTCTTCAAATGCAACAACCAATCCTCCAATTTTAAGTTCATCAATGACTGTATTGGTTTCATCATTTTCTGTGTTAATTGATAAAATTAATATAATAGCAACTATTAGGATAAATAATATGATGTAAGCAAAATATTTAGTGTATTTCATCATTAAGTCCTCATACTCAAAAAATCAAAAGAGATTGAGCATATCAATCTCTCACATATATATAATTCCCATGTGTTGTAAGATCCCAGTTTTCCAAATAGTGATTACCTTCATTTACTGGCCATGGATCATTGATAGACAAATATTTAATTTCTGCAAATTCCATGTATCCTATACAAGCTCGAGCATGACCAACTGTTCCACTCACATGAACAGGTATTCCACTCTTTAGAGGTCTGCCATTATCAATCTCACCCGTTGCTTCAGTCCAGTCACAAGTGTAGTCATCATCCGAGCCTGACTTTCCCAGACAATAAGGAAGATCGCCAGTGTAGTATGCTAACTGACCATTCATAGTGGTGCCAATGGTTGATGTGCCCATTTCTCGAGCAATATGGGTTTGACTATGGCCCACATCATAATAATCAGCAATCATTTGAGCAGTTGCAGGGGCACAATAATAGTCTTTTTCCTGACCAAATAGTCTAACGTCTAGTTCTGTTGAACCAATCGAAGTTATCACTTGACTCTCTTCTAAAATATCAAGTTCCTCTTCAGACAGTGGCTTATGAATATCAAGACCTTTGGCAGCAGTCTCTTTGTTTAGAGCTTTTGTATAGTTATCGCTATTGTACCATTTATCAACATTGTTAATCATTTCTTCTTTTGATATCGGTTCATACATTGACCAAACCCCTGATTCTGTTTCAGCTGGAGATTTGTCAGGTATCATGTCAAGAGTATATGCATCCACAATTATTCGATATTCTTCTCCTGTGACATTATCCGCTACTACAGTCATAGCCCCTATTTTAGGATAGCTGTATACAACCATCTTAGTTGATTTGACATCGCCGGCCGGGAATTTTTCGTTTGCAATCTCCAATGACTGTTTAATCGCCTCATCCACATTCAATGGTTTTGGATCAAATTCAAATGTTTGAACTGAATGCCCAAGTACTTTGTTTGCACTTAGTTTCATCCTGCCTACCATTTCATTGTTATTATATATGGAAAATAGGTAAAACAGCTTTTTGCCGTTTATATCATAAAGTTCAAGTGGCTCAGGATTAATAGATGCTCCCTTCCACTGTTCAAAGCCTGAAGTGTTTGCTGTTACAAAATCGATCATATGCGCATTTGCATGATCAAAGGCTTTTTCTATAGTTACGTTATATTTGTCTTCTGGTTGTGCGGCCATTGCACCTGGCACAAGCGCCATACTCACAAGCAACATTGCTACAAACAATGCGCTTAATCCAAATCTCATCTTTGTTTTCATTCATTTCACCTTTTGTGTTGTCCCAAAAGGCAGAAGTAAACAAGTTTTAAGTACATTTAAAACCAAGGTTACTATGCCTTCGGGCGTGATTTAGGGGTTCAACTACTCTGGGAAAAGATTCGTTGAACCCCACACCACATTTTTATATTGTGGCATATAACAATAGTAATTGTCTATATTAATGATTTATGGCCACATCATCCAACTGAAACTAAAATTGGGTTAAAGAGGACTTCTATTTTATTTACTGTGGCAGTAGGCTCTGTGGGTGCATCACTTAAATAAAACATATGATCCTGTATTTCTTTAAGAACTATGCATAATCAACTTAACCTTACTTTATTTGTTTGATTTGTATACTTTTTTTACTTTAGTTTCTTTACAATATCTTTATTGTATTAATTTGCAGGATCATCAATGAACTTATCCATAAATGGAACATATGGTTTTATATCTATCACTGGTGTTCCATCCAGTGCATCAAGGCCAGTGACTTCCAGTTCTCTTCCTCTTCTTTCAATCAGTTTCACAACAGTGGCTCCGATTGGACTTGGTCTTCCAGGTGCCCTGGAGGCAAAGACTCCTCTTTTTCCTCCGAGCCGTCTCTCTGCTATCAGTTCATAGCCTTCTGATCTGTCAAAATAGAAGATCACCTGAAGATGTTCGCTTTCCTCTATTCTGTATAAACCATCTTCATATTCCTCATTAACAACGATCACACTTCTTTCCTTGCGCATTTCCTCTGGGTTTGCAGGTTCTGTGAACGAGCTTTTTATCTTACCTATACTTTTAACTTCCATTTTTATCCCTCATATTATTACTTATTTGCAAGCTATCTTTTTTGGCATGATCCATATCTGATCGGTCTCATGTCTGACATCTACACTGACTCCATATACAGGTTCTATATTCTCGCAAGTCAGAATTTCTGTTCCTCCTCCATTGAATATCTCACCATCTTTCATCATGAGTATCTTGTCGCTATATCTTGCTGCCATATTGAGATCGTGTAATACCATTACTACAGTTACACCTCTGTCTGCCTGCTCTCTTGTTATATCAAGGACTTCAAGCTGGTGTTTCAGGTCAAGGCTGCTTGTGGGTTCATCAAGCAAAAGGACCTTGGGGTGCTGGGCAAGGGCTCTTGCAATTATCACTTTTTGTCTTTGTCCACCACTTAATTCATTAATGTTTCTCATAGAGAATTCGGTCAAACCAAGCATTTCAATAACTTCTGACACTAGCTCCATATCTTTTGAGCTGGGAATCCATTTAATATAGGGTTTCCTGCCCATGAGGACTGTATCAAACACCGTTACAGGGAATGACCCTTTTTCGGCTTGTGGGACATATCCAATGCTTTTTGCTATATCCTCTCTATGCAACTTATGCAGATCATACTCGTCAACAAATATCGTTCCACATTTTGGATTTAGTATTCGGTTCATGCACTTTAGAAAAGTGCTTTTTCCGGACCCATTAGGGCCTATTATTGATAGGAACTCTCCCTTATTGACCTTCAAATTCATGTTTTTCAATGTTGCTTTGCCACTGTAACTGAATTCAAGGTCTTCTATATTTATTTTCACCAGTATTCCTTCCCCTTGATAATAAGATATATGAAAAGCGGAGCACCCAGGAAAGAGGTTATGATCCCAACTGGCAGAACCTGTGGGGATATTACGTTCCTTGCCACTGCATCTGATGCGAGCAAAAGCAAACTGCCAAATATGCATGAGAACGGAAGCAATAACATTTCATTTCCACCTATTACCCTGCGAACAATATGTGGAACTACCAATCCTACAAATCCTATGATTCCCATAAAAGAAACTATCAGAGCAGATATCACTGATGCACCGATCATGGCTCTGATCCTTAATTTATCAACATCCACTCCCAAACTTTTTGCAGTATCATCCCCTGAGTTTAAAGCGTTGTAATTCCAGCTGTTATATGAGAACCATATAGAAATCGGAACCACAAACAATGTAATTATTCCCAGTTCGCTCCACGTGGTCTTACTTACATCTCCAAACTGCCAGAAGATCACTGATGCGATTTGAGTATCTTCTGCAAAGTACTGTATTGCACTAATACCGGCTGTGAATAAAGAACCCAAGGCTATTCCTGCAAGTACCATTGTTTCTGGTGTTGCGTTCTTGTATTTTGCAAGTACTAATATTATGAACGTACATAAAAGAGAACAAGCAAAAGCTGAAATTGTAATTATGTAAGGATTATTTACCACGACATCGCCTGTACTATGTGCAACTCCAGCTCCCATGAACACGATCGCAGCAGCTGCACCAAATCCAGCTGCATGTGATATCCCCAGTGTGTAGGGAGAAGCAAGTGGATTTTTCAGGACACTTTGCATTGCTGCTCCGGATATGGCTAATCCTGCTCCACCGACAATTGCTGAGAGCACCTGTGGTAGCCTGATATTCCAGATTATATTGTAAGCCAGTCCACTTGTGATCTGACCAGTTAATACTGCAATCATATCGCTATAGGCTAATTTTACAGGACCGTTTAATATGGTATACATCATAAGGAGTATTAGCAGAATGACTGCTGCCACTCCGTATAATACTTTTTGTCCCATATCCTTTTTATATTCATCCAAGATCTGGCGCTTGTCCATTATGTTTCCTCAGAGTTCAAGTTGTTTGTAAGCACTCATTCTTTCTGTCATTTCATCATAGACTTTTTCGCCCAGGAACATCTCATATATTTCATCTGCTTTTTCATTGAATTCTACGTCGCTGAATTCCTCAGGATAAAGTATAGTACCCATGTAATACGAGTTTATGAGTGTATTTTCATAATTACGAGCGTATGCGGAAACTGGCATAAAGCCATAAATTTCGTCCTCTTTGTATGCCTTTAGCTCTTTGAGTGCTGGATTTCTTCCCATGTCATTAGAAATAGATTCAAGGTTAGAAATGTCAACAAATATTACATCCGGATCCCATGCAAGCAGATTCTCCAGACTTACAGAAAAAGCTACTGTTTTGATGGTTCCAGAACTAATATCATTTTCATCAAAAGCATTTTTGGCATTTATCATATCAAAAGATGAAAATGGATATTGTGTGGATAAGAGTCCGAAGCTACCTTTGTGTGATAGACCCCCTGGGAAAGCACTTAATTTATCCTCATCTGCTACATTTTCTGTTCTGGAGTTCAAATCTTCAATTAAAGATTCTGTATAATCCTGCAACTCTTTTGCTCTATCAGTTTTACCCAGGACCTCTCCATAGATATCCCATGTTCTGTAGAGGGTTTCTCTCTCTCCATCAGCCAAATCTCCCATATCTACATAAATTACTGGGATCCCTGTTTTTGCCTGGTAGTTAGCAGCATCACTAGCATCACCTGCAACATTACTAAAGAATATAACCTCTGGTTCTGCACCAGCAATCAGTTCCGTATCTCCTCCATGACTGGGGCCTATTTCTGGTAGATCAGCCATTTTATCAAAATACACGATGGTATATGCTGCATTGCTTGTAGCCTCTTTCTCATTAGATTCTACACCAACTACCTTGTCCACAGTTTCAAGATAAGCTATTTGTCTAAGAGCGCCGGCACCCACTGCAACTACTCTTTCTACGTTTTCAGGTACTTCAACTGTCCTGCCAGCCATATCTGTTATCTGTATAGTTGCTACTTTTTCTTGTATCTGGAGATCTTGTGAAGTTGATGAGCTGTCCGCACAGCCTGAAACTAACGTCGAAATTAATATCAAGCTTATTATGAGGATCGTAGTTATTATTTTACTTCTATTCATGTTCTTTTTCCCTTGCAAACATGTTGAATTGATATGATAATCATTTATATGTTTTATTATTGGATTATACATTAATTCAAATATGTAATATAAGTATGTGCAAAAATTATAAACATAGCTCTTTACATTATCTACATTCATAATTAGAGAGCTACTCTATATTGTAATACTAATGGATCATTTTGATTATCTCTCAGAGACATCCATTAGGACTTTCATTCAGATTCTTCAGAGATCAAGTTGTTTGTAAGCACCCATTCTTTCTGTCATTTCATCATAGAGCTTTTCACCCAGGAACATCTCGTATATTTCATCTCCTTTTTCATTGGTCTCTACATCGCTGAAGTTCTCGGGATAGAGTATAGTGCCCATGTAGTACGAATTTATAAGTGTATTTTCATAATTACGAGCGTATGCGGAAACTGTCATAAATCCATAGACTTCGCCCTCTTTTAATGCCTTGAGCTCCTGGAATGCTGGATTTTTGTCTACACCATTAGCTACCAACTCAAAGTTTGACATGTCGATAAATATTACGTCCGGGTTCCATGCAAGCATATTCTCTATACTTACAGAAAACGCTGTTGTTTTTATAATATCAGAACCCACATCATTTTCATCAAAGGCACTTTTGGCATTTATCATATCAAAAGACGCAAATGGATACTGTGTGGATAAGAGTCCGAAGCTACCTCTATAGGATAGACCACCTGCAAAAACACTTTGTTTTTCTTCATCAGGTATGTTCTCTGTTCTGGCTTTCAGGTCAGCTATCAAAGATTCTGTATATTCTTGTAACTCTTTTGCCCTATCTGTTTTATCCAAGACCTCTCCATAGATCTCCCATATTCTGTAGAGGGTTTCTCTCTCTCCATCAGCTAGGTCTCCTCCTTCCATATAAATTACCGGAACTCCTGTTTTAGTCTGGTAATTTATAGCATCACTGACATCACCAGCGCTGCTGCCAAAGAATATAACTTCTGGTTCTGCGCCAGCTATCAGTTCCGTATCTCCTCCATGACTAGGACCTACTTCAGGAAGGTTGGCCACTTTATCTAAATTAACTATAGTATACACTGCATTGCTTGTAGCTTCTTTCTCGTTAGCTTCTACACCAACTACCTTATCCATAGCTCCAAAATAAGTGATCTGTCTGAGAGTGCCTGCACCCACTGCCACTATTCTTTCTACATTTTCAGGTACTTCGACTGTTCTGCCAGCCATATCTGTTATCTGTATTGTTGCTGCTTTTTCTTGTATCTGGAGTTCTTGTGAAGTTGATGAGCTGTCCATGCAGCCTGAAACCAACGTCGAAATTAATACCAGACTTATTATAAATACAGTAATTATTGTTTTACTTCTACTCATATCCATTCTCCTTTGTAAACATGCCGAGATGGTATGATATGGTAAACATATATATATGTTTTATTATTAGATTATGCATGGTTGTAAAAATATTATATGAATATGGCTAGAGAATTATAATTGTTATCTTCTATTTTTATTTATTTATTTATTTATATGATTGGAACTTTACCCTGAATTGAAATACTGGTAATTCTGCTATCATTGTCTATGGATAACTGTGAATGCTGGTATAAAAGTACAAAAAATCGTACGGAATCTCTTATTAAAAGGATAAGTTCAAAATAAATTCTATTGAGGGTTTTTTGTTTTGGTGTTTCGACATAAGTGTAGAATTATTTTTTTGTCAGGGAGGTAATTGGATAGATAAAATAATAAGAGCCAACAATAATCAGAATATTGAGCATGCCTGCAAGTGTATCCGATGCTTGACAATCCCTGCTCCGTTATTATTTTTGCTCAGTTCTTATGTGATTAATTCTTATACTGGTATTACTACCGACACACCCTGAAAGTTTTGTATAGTTACGGGCACGCCGTAGACCTCTTCGATTATCTGTGCTGTGATGTCATCCATACTGCCTGCAGCAAAGATAGTTCCATTTTTCAGGAAAAGGAACTTATCAGAATATTTGAAAGCAAGGTTAAGGTCATGCATGGTCATTACAGCGGAAACATTCTCATTTTTGACAACATCCTTTATGATATTAAGTATCTCAATCTGGTTCTTAAGGTCAAGGCTGCTTGTGGGCTCATCCAGCAAAAGCAGTTTCGGATTCTGGGCAATGGCACGTGCGATCCCCACTTTCTGAAGTTCGCCTCCGCTAAGCTCATCTATATATCTAAGTGCCATTTCCTCAAGATGTAATTTTTTAATGGTTGACTCCACGATCATTATATCTTCAGGTGCTATGTTCCATTTAATGTGCGGCATTCGTCCAAGCAGTATCGCATCAAAGGCTGTCAGCCTGGCAGGTTCGCAGCGCTGGGGGACATATCCCATGCGCCTTGCGATATCTATTTGTTCGAGTTTGAGAACATCCTCTTTATCCACAAGTATGGTCCCGCTCTTTGGTTTAAGGATAGCATTCATGCATTTCAGAAGGGTGGTCTTACCCACGCCATTTGGTCCGAGTATGGCTAATATTTCATTCTTCTTCAGATGGAATTTGATGTCCTTGAGAACCTCTTTGCTTCGGTACTGGAATTCAACTCCATTGACTTCTAGTATCATATTCTCCTCCCCTTGAGTATCAGATATATAAATGTAGGTGCGCCCAAAAATGATGTTAGTACGGCTACCGGTAGCTGATAGGGCTGCATCATAAGCCTTGCAGCGGTGTCAGCACAAAGCAGTAGCAATGCACCCACCACAATACTTCCTGTGATAAGGAAACGGTGGTCATCGCCAATAATGCGACGCGCCATGTGGGGGCATATGAGTCCCACAAATCCTATGACCCCCAGGAATGCCACGATGATGGAAGTGACAAGGGATGCCCACAGCATGCCCCAGAGCCTTACCCTCTCTACATTGACCCCCAGTCCTTTTGCTGTCTCATCGCCGGCATCAATGGCATTGTATTTCCAGCGATTGAATGTGAAATAGATTATGGAGGCAGCCACAATTGCGGTGATTAGTCCCAGTTCTTCCCAGCTCGCTCTGGAAGTGTCTCCAAAGGTCCAGAACACTATGGATGCCAGTTGCACGTCATCGGCAAAGTACTGGAGGAACATTGTCCCTGCTGTGAACAGTGAACCCATGGCCACGCCTACAAGGATCATTACCTCGGGGCTGGTTCCTCTTATTTTTGAAAATGCCAGAATGACCAGAGTGACCAGCATGGCAAACACGAATGCTGCTATGCTAGTTACATAAGGGTTATTTATGGTCACTGCATCCCCTAATATGCTGCTGCTGCTTCCTGAACCCAGTATGATGACCGAGAATGCTGCACCAAAGGCTGCAGCATTTGATATGCCTAAGGTGAAAGGTGAGCCCAGCGGGTTACGCAGTATGGATTGCATCACAACTCCTGTAACTGCCAGGCCTGCACCGGCCACAATGGCTGTCAGGACCTGGGGCAGCCGCACATTCCATATGATACTGTCCCATGTTGTTGAAACAGAATATCCTGCAAGTGTCCTTACAACATCCAGAGGTGGGATATCAACAGAACCCAAGGATATTGAAAGTACAGCTGCCACAAATAAGAGAACAAGACCAGCAATTATATAGGCTCTTTTTCGACCTGTATGCTTCCTATATCTGCTGGCTATATCTCCTTCAGAATTGTTCATTTTCTTTCACCATTATGTTCTCTTATTTCATACGTCCAGTTTTGTAAATGCAGGAACTGAGAAAGCGTTGATCATTTCCTCATAGACCTGACGACCGACCTCATCATCACCTCTGCCAACCAGGAATGTGTATATCTCTATGGTCTTGTCCTCAAGATCCACATCGTTAAATCTCTCAGGATATAGCAGCTTGCCTGCAAAATAGGCATCTGATAGTACGGAACCATGGTTCTGGGTGTACCAGTTGTATGGCAGCACTCCGTAAACCTCTCCGGTCTTAACTGCTGTGAGCTTTATGTAGGACGCATCATTCTGCAATTGGTACAGAGCACTTGATTTGTCTTCTGACTGTGTTGTTGAGAGGTCCACAAAGATGATCTGCGGGTCCCATCCGAGTATGCTTTCCTTAGAAACATCTGCTGTGCTGAGGTTCTTTGGGTCGTATGCCACGTTATTTGCATTGGTGAAGGTGAATGGTGGATATGTTGGTTCTGTTGACTGGAATCCGTGCGGACCCGAGCGGGCTATTCCACCTACGTAACAAGTGATCTTCTCTTCTTCGGGCACATCTGCGGTACGGCCATTAAGATCTGAGATGGCTGTATCAAAGAAGGAAATGACCTCTTCGGCACGGTCCTCTTTACCCATTACCTGCCCCATGCTGCGAAGCGACTGATACATGTCAGCCCTGTTGCTGACCATGTCGCCGTAGTTTAGGGCTATTACCGGTATGCCGGTCTTTTTCTGAAGTTCGGCAGGGTCATATCCGGAAGCGGAATACATCTTGAAGATGACCTGTGGTTGCGGATCAAGTGTAAGTATCTTTTCAGGATTATCATTTCCCCTGAATTCCCCGAAAACAGGATATTCCTTGAACTGGGGGTTTGCAAGTGCATAGGGCCTGGCATCAAACTTTGATTCTCTGGTCTCTATGCTGTCAACAGCAACGATCTTGTCCTGGGCTTCAAGGTATGTAAGATATCTCAAGGCGCCTGAGCCGGAACAGATAACATATTCAGGAGATTGAGGTACTTCCACTATTCTGCCAAGGGCATCTGTGACTGTGAAAGTTGCAATTTGTTCCTGTGTATTGATGTCATGGGGACTTGTTGAGCTTTCCATACATCCTGATGCAAATGTTGAAATGATAATCAGTGTGAGTAAAAGAGCCATGGTCAATGTTTTCATGATCTTCATTTTCTAATCTCCTCCAGTCATAATATTTTGCTAAATACGGGCATCAAATATTAAAACATTATGCTTTCGTAACACTATATGCTATGATTAATTAGTTATATCATAATTATAATTGGTGGAGTTGATGCTATAATTTCGCTTAGCTACTGAATGTGCAGATGAATGTGCGACTTGCAATTCTGTTGCATAAAACGGATTTGAACTTATTTTGGATTATGTGAGTCGTTTTTAGAGGGTCAGTTATGAGAAATTAAAAACAGTGGATTTAAAATAAAATTGGATTGCGAACTTATTAAAAACAAAAAGATCATGGAAAATTACGGAAAATAAAATGGCAGGAAAAGACTTGTATCATTTCCCGCCATTTTCATCTTTCTATTTGTCCAGTTACCATCCTCTGTTATATTCATCAAAGCAAGGGATGCAGACGAATTCTCCATTCTGGACCCTTGCACGGGATTCTGCCATCATTTCTTCACATTTTGAACACTTGACTGAGTTGAATATCCTTGCTTTTACGGGAATCTTGGTATCAACAAATTTGATGTCAAATATTTCTTCCGCAGGCATGTTCCTCATGCTTAGTGATATTCCTTCCATACGCTTTTTGAATTCTTTTGTTTCTTCTTCAGTGGCTGTACCTGCCCTGACTTTTGGACGCAGTTTGTTTACTTCTGGGTCAATATCATCGGCATTGAAACTTGCCTTCAGGGAAACCCTGACTGCTTTGCCGCTGTCCCTGCATATGAATGTGAAGACTTGCTTAGCATAGTCTTTGTAAATGAGATTACCCTTTCCTATCGTACATCCAGTGAGGTACTGCACTGCATCTACTCCACATGCATCGTTCTCTACAATGGTAACGAGTTCCTCATCTATATCTCTCTGTGTCTCCAGCTTTTCGATTCCTGCTTTAGCAGCAATGTATCCAATAGTAAGTCCGGGACATACATGTCCATGGAACTTTGCAGCCTCTTCAAAGCTGGCTATCTGGCGGGATTTGGTTTGAGTTGTATTTTCAGATGAATTTCCTGATGGCATATTAATCACCGAATCTAAAATTGAGTAATATGTTTAATACTTTTCGTGTTATTAATTATTATCAGATTTATTTTTTGTAACTCTGATTTGAAGTATACGCTGGCAAGATTTTATGCTCACAACAGAAAAAGTAATTAAGATTATATCTATCCACTTGTTCCATAACGATCTGCAAAATCTGGAACTGCACAAGTAGCTGCATAAAAATAAGAAATCATAAGCTACTTGGTGTGAACCATTAGTATTAGATAGAAAAAAAGAGGATGATGCTCCGATGGGGATTCGAACCCCAGTCGCAGGAGTGAGAGTCCTGCATGATTGGCCGTGCTACACTATCGGAGCAGTCTGATTTGCTAACAGTACCCTTGAAAGTAACTCAATATTTATTAATCTTTCGTTTTGGGTAAAAAAGGATGTATGTTTGGGGTTTAGGCAAACATACCATGAGGCATACTTGATTCTTCTTCTTCATCTGCAACTACTTTTTCGTAAGCCTTCATCATATCTTGCATGGTGATGCTTTCGCCTCGTCTTCTCAGAACAAACATTCCAGCCTCTTTAGTAATGATCTTCAGATCGGCACCGCTAAGGCCATCTGTCATCTTTGCCAGCTTATCAAAGTCTACATCTTCTGCGAGGCTCATCTTGCGTGCATGTATCTTCAGGATTTCCAGACGCCCCTTCTCATCGGGTATTGGAACTTCGATAATACGGTCAAAACGTCCCGGGCGAAGCAATGCAGGATCAAGCAGGTCTATTCTGTTGGTTGCAGCAATGACCTTCACATTCTGCGTTGCGTCAAATCCATCCATCTCAGCCAGCAGCTGAAGCATAGTACGGTTGACTTCTGCAGAACCTGTGGTACCGTCATGTGTGCGCATACCGCCCACTGCATCGATCTCATCAATGAAAAGGATCGATGGTGATTTGTCGCGAGCCATCTGGAATACATCCTTGACCAGACGTGCACCTTCTCCTACGAATTTCTGCACAAGATCGGAACCGGACATGCGTATGAATGTAGCATGTGCTCTTGAAGCAACAGCCTTCGCGATAAGCGTCTTGCCTGTTCCAGGGGCACCGTAAAGCAGCACTCCGGTTGGTGGTTCGATACCTATCTTTTCAAAGAGCTCAGGTTCAAGCAGTGGGAGTTCCACGGATTCGATGACCTCTTTGAGCACGTCATCCAGACCGCCTATCATATCATAGTCGATTCCCGGGGAATTGATAAGTTCCATAACCTGAGCACGCACATCGGCTGCCCTGGATATTATAGATATAATAGAGAATGCGGCATTGATACAAACTCTCATGCCCGGTTCTACATTCAGGTTTGCTGGTATTCTTGTTACAACTTCCTGGTTATTTCCGTGCTGTCTGATGAGTGCCTGACCGCTGTCAATTTCCATTACCGTGGCAATGAACAAAGGTGGGGTGGTCAGTTGCTCTATCTGCCTTTTGAGTTTATTTGTTTCTTCAAGGTAACTATTGGCTAGCATACTTGCTTCAAGTAACTTAGCACGCATATTCTCGTTATTGACTTTAAGTATCTCGATTTCGTGAAGTAATGATTCTACACTTTTTTCTTCAAGGCTATCAGATTCAATCTGCGCCTTCATTTTTGAGTCATTAGTGTCAATTGGTGATTCAGCGCTACTATTTGGCATAGATTCCTTCTATAGTTATCATTAGATATAAAACCAACCTAATTAAATCATAATGCTTTGCCTGCTGAATGCTATTTTCTTAATTCTCTTGATATTTTTGTCATTTTTTGTTTTGTCACTAAAAACACTGTTAATCTGGTTGTTTATAGTTTTTTGAGCAAAAGGAGCTTTTAAAACATGTTTTTAATATTTTTTGCATATGATTACAGTCTGTTAGTCTTATTATGTCTGTAATGATTCCTAATTTGGTGTATAACGAAATATTTATCTATCATTATGACAGTTAATCTGCTGTTGATGTGTTCCAGGATGTGTTTGCATTGCTTTATAATTGTGTTAAGTGATTTAATTTTGAAAAGAAGCTTTATTATGGCTTTGATTCATTATAAAACATTTGCATACTATTATTAGAGCAAATATTTATATAATATTAAAAACATGTTAGTAATTGTGAGTAACACAGTAACAGTGTGTTCCTGATGTGTTCACAAAACAACAGATCAAAATTAAAAAGAGCAACACCATTGTCTGAGGGGATGAATGGTTTGCGATTCCATCATATCTGAGGGGATGGATGGATCTGCAAAGAGGCAAAAAAGATGAAGGTTCGGCTTGAGATCATCGATGACGATGGAATTGAAAGCGCAAATGTCAATTTTACAGGAAGGCTCTGGAAAAAGCGGCTTCTTGCATTCCTTGACACGATCGTAGACGAGACTGACATTAATACCGAACCTTCATCTTATTCATCTAATTCTGAAGTTCCAGTAATTGGGCAACATGCATACCAGGCACAATCTGTTCAGCAACAGGCAAATAATTCACAACAACCACAGCAGGCAGCTTCAGCACAAATGTCCCAGGAGCTAGCTCAGCAACAACCTATTCAGCAACAACCTATTCAGCAACAACCTATTCAGCAACAACCTATTCAGCAACAGCAGTTCCAGCAACCAATGCAACAGGTTACTGTGCCGCTACAGTATCAACAGCAATTGCAACAATCTCAGATTCCTGCAATGCAACAGAATTTTCAACAGGCTTATCCGCAATATCCTGTAAATCAAAATAATCAGCAACCAATATACTTACAAGCTACTCAATCTCCTGTAGGAATGCAGCATTATGGGCAGCCGATGCAGCCTTTGTCATCTACGGCCCAGCAAGTTCATAATTCTAGTCAACAAGTTCCTCTGGCTGTTTCTAATCTTCATCAGCCTGTGCAGGCAGAAGGACGTTCAGCTTCAACTCGTCGCAGAACTCCGATGCTTCAGGACAGGCTAAATGATATGTCTCTGACGATCAGTGAACGTCTTGAACTTTTCCTTAGATATGAATATCCTCGTGTATGGTTCTCCTCACAGGATGTCCAGCAGCACTATGAAAGGGTCTACGGCACAATAAAGCAAAGCACTGTATCCACATATCTCTCTCGCATGTTCCGCAAGGCTCTTCTTGAACGCAGAGGCAACAGGACGCAGCGTGAATATCGTTACATAGCTGACGAACCTGAATCCACTTACAAGACGGAAGAATTGCCTGGCGCACCTGTCTATCATGGGATTCAATATTAACTCGGCATTGGCAGATATTTAATAGACCTATAGTTATATCTGCCCATATGCGTTCATCTCAGAATCTTTTCAATACAGGTTTCACTCTTATTATTCTGGGATTTGTTCTTGTTTTTGCAGGTTTGCTTGTTTCAGCCTTTAGCGGAGCAGGTGAATTCGGTGCTGTTATTCTCATAGGTCCTATTCCGATAGCATTTGGTTCCTCTGCTGAGATAAGTTCATCAATGCTCTGGGCAGGTGTTCTTATTGCTGTTGTTTATCTTCTAATGCGGAGGCGACTCTGATGATAGGTTCCTATCTTGTGATCATTGGTATCTTTATGCTCATCTCCGGCTTTTTCCTGGTACTTGTAGCAAGCTTTTATGGGGGTGGAAACTCGAAAAGAAGTGATGAACACAGTTCTATTTCAGGAGATCATAATTCATGGACTTCGTCCTCGAACACAGGTCAGGAGTCAATTCCAGACAAAACCGAAGTTAGGGGTGCTGGAATAATCATGCTTGGTCCTATTCCCATTATCTTTGGCTCAGACAAGAAAAGCACTCAAACTCTGGTCCTGTTGGCAATTGTTCTCATGCTGCTGTACTTTTTGATATTCATGTGATGCTGTAGTGAGCCTGTGATCCTGTTAAGCTGTTATTTGTAGTTAACAGGTGGGTAATCCGTATGTATCTAAGCTGTGAATATGTTTATAGGCATTCGGCTCAATACAGATACTAATGCGTCCTTTCAAACTAGTCTCAGAGTACAGTCCAAAGGGTGATCAGCCAAAAGCAATAGCTCAGCTGACTGAGGGTTTGCTTTCAGGCAAGAAGCACCAGACCTTGCTTGGTGTGACCGGTTCGGGGAAAACGTTTACAGTTGCCAATGTCATTCATAATCTGCAGAAGCCTACTCTTGTGATGGCTCATAACAAAACTCTTGCAGCACAGCTGTTCTCAGAGTTTCGTGATTTTTTCCCTGGCAATGCAGTGGAATATTTTGTCAGTTATTATGATTATTACCAGCCAGAGGCTTACATACCTACAACGGACACATATATTGAGAAGGATTCCTCCGTCAACGAGGAAATTGACCGCCTCAGGCTGTCTGCTACCAAATCTCTGCTGGAGCGCAAGGATGTCATAGTCGTTGCCAGTGTTTCAGCTATCTATAATCTGGGTTCGCCTGATGAATGGAGGGCTATGTCTGTGATGCTTACTCCGGGTGCTGAGATAGACAGGCCTGCTTTTCTTGAGTCTCTTATCAACATACAGTATGAGAGGAATGATATTGATTTCACTCAGGGTACTTTCCGTTTAAGGGGTGACACCATTGAGATTTTCCCGGCCCAGGAAAAGCATGCTATCCGGATTGAACTGTTTGGTGATGAGATGGACAGGGTTGCTTATTTTGATCCGCTTACAGGGAAGGTGCTGGAAGAGGTGCTTCCTGGTGAGAGTATTGGTATCTACCCGGCAAAACATTTTGTGATGCCTGAAGAGTATATTGAGAATGCGCTTGTGACCATCGAGGCAGAACTTCAGGACAGGTTGGCGGTTTTGAAGTCTGAGAACAAGCTCCTTGAGGCCCAGAGACTTGAGCAGAAGACCAAGTTCGATCTGGAAATGATAAAGGAGCTTGGTTATTGCAGTGGTATTGAGAATTATTCCCGGCATTTTGACGGCCGCCGTCCCGGCGAGCCTCCATCTTCTCTTCTGGATTTCTTCCCTGATGATTATCTTGTAGTAATAGATGAGTCACATGTCTCGCTTCCCCAGATACGGGGGATGCATAATGGTGACAGGGCAAGGAAGGAGTCATTGGTGAATTATGGTTTCCGCCTGCCTTCTGCCCTTGATAACCGTCCTCTGCGTTTTGATGAGTTTGAAAGACGACTCAATGATGTCATCTATGTTTCCGCAACTCCTGCAGAGTATGAAATTAATAAAAGCAAGGCTGTTGTGGAGCAGATCATTCGCCCTACTGGTCTTGTGGATCCTGAGGTTAGCATCCGGCCGGTGGAAAATCAGGTGGATGATCTTATTGGTGAGATCCGCAAAGTAACTGCTGAGGGTTTCAGGACCCTTGTGACAACTCTTACTAAAAGGATGTCAGAGGACCTTACGGAATACTTGCTTGAACTGGGTATCAAGGTGCGCTACATGCACTCTGATATTGATACTCTTGAGCGGGCGCAGATCATCAGGGATCTGAGAAAAGGTGAGTTCGATGTGCTTGTGGGTATCAATCTCCTGCGTGAGGGACTTGACCTCCCGGAAGTTTCCTTTGTTGCCATACTGGATGCCGATAAGGAAGGCTTCCTGCGCTCAGAACGCTCGCTTATACAGACCATCGGCCGTGCTTCCAGAAACTCGGAAGGCCGTGTCATTCTCTACGCAGACAGGATCACAGGTTCTATGGAGCGTGCCATGAATGAGACGCAGAGGCGTCGCAAGCTTCAGATTAAATTCAATAAGGAGCACAATATCACTCCCACCACCATCCAGAAGTCCCTGCAAAAAGAACTTGTGGAAGCTGAAAAATACCACCCGACATCAGGTGTCATGGCAATTGCCGAAGATATGTCCAAAAGGGAACTCTCTGATGTCATAATCGACCTTGAAGCTGATATGCACCTCGCCGCCAAGAATCTCGAGTTCGAAAGAGCGGCAGAACTCCGCGACAGAATAAAAGAGTTACGTGAAAGTTACTCTCTGTAACCCGCCTGCCGCACAGTTATTGCAACAGAATAACCAACAATCTTTGATTATCTGGCAGACAATCTCATGGAGCTTAAATAGGATCCCGCAATATATTCATAATCAGGCGAAAACGTTATATCTCAAAAAATACTCTATTGCATGTCCAAACTGCGCTGGTGGTTTAGTGGCTATGACTGAGGCCTTCCAAGCCTTAAACCCGGGTTCGAATCCCGGTCGGCGCATTCAACTTTTTTTGTTTGTTTTTTTAGACTATTAGTGAAAGCTTTGTATGAAGTTTATTAATTGTAAATAGACTCAATTTAATAGTGCCTTTCTCATCAGATATACCGCTTACTTGTTCTTATTTAACCATGCATTTAAAAATTAGCAACCGCAAAGTAAAAAAGAACAAGGTCTTTTAGTCTATGTTCCTAAATTAGGTGATAAAAATCAACCCCATAGCCATACTTTTTAGAGAATTGCTTGAAGAATTCACCGAAGAAGAAGTAGATACAATATTGGAAAGTTTTAAATGTCGTCAGGAAACCTTTATTGAAAATTTTGTTCAACAAAAATCAAAACATTCTGAAAAAATGGGGGATACTAAATCATATTTCATTTTAGATGAAAATAACACTGATTTATGCGTTCTGGGCTATTATGCACTAACATTAAAAGTAATTCATCTTGAAGATATAAGCAGTAAAAAAGCTAAAAGTCTACACCTAAAAGAAACAAAAGATCAGTATATTCCAACATATTATATTGCATTACTAGCGAAAAATGACATGTACAAAGATGAAATTGATGGAAAAAGCATATTAGACAGTGCACTTGCCACTATTCAAAATGCTGCACAAAATGTTGGTGGTAGGGTAGTATGGGTAGAAGCTAAAAAGCAAAACGAAGGCGTTGTTAATTTTTATCAACAAAATGGATTTAAAGAGTTCCAAGTAGAACTGCAACCAGATGGCCAATATTCTCATTTACTTAAAATAGTTTAATATTAAACCTGAAATGTTTTTTTATAGAATAACGTAATTGCATTGCTACACAACAGAAAGATATAAGCTTTTTCTAATTTGATTTTAGCGTGTAATATATGTACAAGTTACTTCTTATAGAGAAATGATAAGTAGAAATAAATGAATAAATTGGAGATGGAAAAATGGCTGGCAAATACTTATTACAAAATTGCTTATGTGTTCATGATAGCACGGCCGTTGCAGCTGTAGAAGCATTAGTAAGCGAAAATGCCCCACAGAAGGTATATACATCCAGTTTTAACAGAGACTCCAATGAAAGAAAGGCTTTTTTAAATAAAGTCAAAATCAGCAGAAGATAATGTACTTTCTCTTTTTTAGTTTTAATTCAGCTTTTAATAAATTTTCATTTTTTGCATGATTCGACTATGCAGTCGTATATTTCATGGATATTATAGTTGCATCATTCGAGATTGTAAATTTTTCTTGTTCTGCATATCCTGAACTTATCAATATTAAAAGAACTGACATCATAATTATTATTCTGTTATTCATGAATAAATCTATGATTTGTCAGGTATATATATATTTGCAGACTTGAAATTTCACCACTCTGATGTAGGGATGCAGGAAGTTTATATCAATGGCTCAGAGGGGATTCTTTGAAGAAAAAGACCTGGGCTAATGATTATGTATATTTTGATTCTGAGTTGGTGAGGAAAGAGTATCTTTCCTGTGTCCAAAATTGATTTATAGTTAAAAATCCTCAATTGATCAATTACTAAAATCTAAAGTCTCATCGATGTAAACTATCCAAAGCATCTTTACCACCTTCGGTTTTTGGTGGTTTAAATGCACGTTTTCCTTCCTTCTTTTTTTTCTTTTCATTCTGAGGAACAAATTTTAATACATATTCGTTCCCTCGTTGATCACGATATTTAATAAAATCTGCAGATTTTGTAGATTCTAGTAATTCAAAGAAACCATTTTCCAACCAGATAAGGCCCAATTTTCTAAAAAGGATGCATTTTTCTGAAACATATTGAATATCAAAACCATCAACAATGAAACCTCCACATAATTCTTCTTTTTCCTCATTAGTCATATCTGAAAATTTGATTGTAGAACCATCGTCATCAATTACACCATTGTCCTCAATAATTACAGTTTTAACAAACCAGAATTTGTTTGCACTAGTTTCATCAGCTTTTTCATGAAAGTAATCTATCTGTTGCTGAGATAGGGGGATAGCATTCAATCACAACCACTCCTTTATTTCAGAACAGTTGCACTGATTTCTCTGAATCCTTTAACAGCACACGGTCTTCCTGGTACGACATCATTAAAAGCTTCATATGAAAAGTTAATTCCATTTTCAATAAGCATTGGATAAAGTCTACGAATATGTAATTCATGGAGTTTTTTATTTCCAAAATCGATTTGCTTTTTACCCTGTGCTTCTCCCAGTTTGCAACTTTCAATTTCATAACCCATTTTTTCTGCATTAATAAAAAAGTCATCCATAAAATCATCTATATTCACACTTATCACCATTTAAGTAAAAATCAAGAAAACTCTTTTTAGTTAATTAGATATATTGTTTTCCATTTTTACATTCGTCAAATAATATATTAAAAAATCTACGAAATTTAATAAGTTAAATCATTAAAGTAAAAAAGAATGCTTTTATCCTACAAATTTAATTATTAAGTATGACACTACCACTAGGAATAAGAATACCAAATAATGCAGACATCTCAAAAGCATGTGCTGAATTTGAAACGTATGAAACTAGAGATGTTATGTATAAAGTCGCAATGTCGCACATGAAAAGCCATTGGGAAGAACCAGAAGGTATGACAGATGCTATCGGAGTTTTGTTGTTATCATGGAATCAACAGTTTTACAGATTCCATAAAGGATTAAACCTTAAAAGAGTCGAAGATTGCATCATTGATAATATGGATAATCTCAAAGAATTCAATAGCAGAACAATCACTTCATTATCAAATAAGGATGATGAGAATATTAAAAATTTGTTCAATAAATTAAATGATGCACTTCAAGGGGATGACGGTGTAAAAAGCGCAGTATCAACAGTAAAAGCACTCCATCTTTTAGCTCCAAATTTTTTTCCGCTATGGGATGCTGTAATCGCAAAGAAATATAAGGTGTATTATAGCAATAATCCTGATGATAAATATCTCCTGTTTTGCAAGTATTCGCAAATAATACATGAGCATATCAAACACTACAAATTTCCGTCAGAAAAATCAATACTCAAAATAATTGATGAATACAATTATTCCAAATTTACTAAAAACTGGATATGATATAAGTCAAAATTCCAAAGTAAAAATCAACTTAACTCTTGACTCTATACATTGCATTATCCTTCGGTATAAGGAGCATAGGGGGCCCAGGCTGAAGTCTAAGCTCCGCGTGAACTCAACCTTTTCTTTTTGCTATAGCAGAATTGTATAAAAAATCAATTTGGAATTTCCCTGGTGTTTTTGCAGATGCTTGGGTAAGGTCAATCTTGCACCAGTACCATGTATAGAAAGAATTCGAATGGAAATAGGCAGATGCTTGGGTAAGGTCAATCTTGCACTAAACAGCAGGAAAATGAGTTCTCGCCCAATTTAAAGTTTTCAAGGCAAACAGGATAACTTTTGTTAATCTTCTTTACAAATTCAGAGTCTCCCGTGTAAAAGTTGATAGGTACGATTTCAGGAAGATTTGTCATTAGTTCATAAAAAATTCTCTCATCATTAGGGTTTTGAAGTATGTCCCAATAGTTGCTTCTTTCACAGCCTTCAAATTATTATGGTCCAATACTATTACTTTACCAGCATTGGGGTGGGTTTCATCCAATTTCTTATACAATGACTGTGAATAGTTTATAGCAAGCTGGGACAAAAAGGCTGGAATCATATAACTATCATTGTCTTTGAGAAACTTAAGAATCTCGATATAGACCAAATCTAAAAAATTAGATATTGCTGGATTCTTTGATTTCATCTTTCTAAAAGATATTATCATTTGCTCTTGATATTCCATCTGGCTCATTTTCTTATTTTGAAAATTAGGCAAGAACTGAATTATCTCAACAACTATTTGGTTAATCCGATTCCTAAAAAGATTTTGTGATTCTGATAAAACGGTTGAACATAAAACGATGCAATCGTTTTGAGAATTGTTCATAATCGATATCGATTTTTGATGAAGCCTGTCTTTAGGATTCACTAAAGCAATTAAAATATTTGAGTCAATGGAGAAATTCATATTAAACCACTAAAACTTCAAAAATAGCATCACTATCTTTCATATCCTTGTTTTCATGATAATTATACAGGCTTAAATTTGATAAAAAATCCTGAAACTCTAGAAAAGATACTTTTTTTCTGTGAAATGCTTCAATATAAAGCAATGAAAATATAATCTCATTCCAGATATTTGAATCAGCCAATTTATTCAGTGGAATAATCAAAGCTTCTTTTATCATTTCTTGAATCAAATAGAAAACCTGATCAAGCAACAACAATTGAGCAATATCTTCACCATCATCCCACATTTTTGAGTTTATTTCGTCTCTTATAGAAACAATTTTACCATTGAGTTTTCTCAAAGATAGTTTCAAAACGTGATGTATTTGATTTTGTTCTATGTTCAATCTTCGATGATTTAATTCTTTGAAAACTTCTTTAATCTCATCTAATTCAGATACTTCTCTTTCTAAATCTTCGATGAAATCTTCATCATATATTCGACCGACAACAATGTCCGTCAAAATATCTATAATTTTTTCACGGGTTTGAAAATCAAATTGTGAGATTTTGTTAATCTCTTTCTGAAATAAATATGATTGATGCATCGACCTCAAATAATCAATACCGCCAACTACAGGCCGCATAATTAATGTAATCCCATCAAACATGTCTGTTGAAAAACTGTTCAATATGGAATTTATTGGTGCAAATTCATCAATTCTATAATTCTCCATAGCAAGTATTTGTTAAGATTTCATTGATTAATAACTTTGCTACAATCAAATGTTGGTACAACTTTAAACAGGCTATTTTTAATCCGTGGGATAACATATTCATAGATCAATTCTTCTGTTCTCCTTTTATAGGTTATTGATATCTCCAAAATATCAAAGCTTGAATCCTGGCATTTTATCCATGACAACAGGGGGTTACAATCCTGTTATGCCCCTAAGATCTTGTAGTCATACCAAGGGAATTATAAATCATTTCGAATTTGGATAATCGATATATAGTATACTAGACTATACTGTAGTATATGACAGTAGCTACGACTATAAAAATAGATTCACAACTGAAAAAGAGCCTTGATACTTTGAAATTATATCCACGGGAAACTTATAATGATGTAGTCTCTCGTCTGGTTGATATGGCATATGATGAAGAAGCTCTGAGTGATGAAACAGTCAATAGGATCGAAGAAGCGTTGGAAGATTTAAAACGTGGGAAATATTACACACAAGAGGAGATAGAGGCTGAACTGGAGCTTCGTTAATGTACTCAATTCTCTATTCACCTGCTGCACGCAAAGATATTCAAAAACTTCCTGTTGATGTTGCAAAAAATATAGTCAATTCCATCAAAGAGATAAGAGATAATCCAAAGGTACATGTTAAAAAACTCAAAGGCTCTCCTAAATCACTCCTATATTCACTTAGGGTGGGGGAATACCGCATAATTATGAGTATTGAAGGAGATAAGCTGATTGTTTTTGTTGTTGAGGTAGGCCACCGGAGCAAGATCTACCGTAAATATTGAGTACAAAATTGAAACATGTCATTTTAATCTGTAACTTTATAACTACAAACCCATTTGAAGCTTAGACAATTCTTTAATATGTACGGGTCGTTCTGTATATTATGCGATAACCGGTAGAAATTGCCGGTTAGGAAAAACGAACAAGGAGGGCATGAAAATGTCACAAGAAAATAAAAATGACAAATCATATTTTGCTATCATTGCATTATCTGTAGTGCTGGTGATTATGTCGTTAACGATATACGCCATCTCACAGGATGGGTCTGGAACAGACACGATAAATACAATTTCCATGAGCGGCTACGCTGATCAGAAGGTCATGCCAGACACTGCAAGTTTGAGTATAGGTGTTGTGGTACAGTCGGACAGCTCAGAAGCAGCGGCCAGTGAGAATGCAGCTATAATGAGCAATGTCATAGAAGAACTCAAAGCCCTAGGCTTTGAAGACAAGGAGATACAAACTTCTTATGTTTCCGTGCGTCCGATGTACAACTACGATAAAGAGCGAACTATCACAGGTTACTCAGCCTCCAATAGCGTAGAGGTCAAAACCACAAACCTTGATATCCTGAGCGATGTCATTGACAGGTCAGCAGCTGCTGGAGCTAATCAGATAGGGGGTATATCTTTTTCAGTATCTGATGGCCGGCAAAAAGAACTTCGTGAAGACCTCATGGATGAAGCCGTAGCCGATGCATCCTCGAAGGCCAATACTCTTGCCAGCAGTCTGGGAGTTAAGATTACCGGCGTGAAGACCTCATCCATAAATGAAGGTGGCAACTACAGGGTCTATTATGCAATGGATGATGCGGCATTGGAGATGGGTGAAGGGGCGCCTGCAACTCCAATTGAGCCGGGAGAGTCCACAGTTTCAATGTCAGTGCAGGTTACATATTATATTGGATAAACCCGTTGGACAAAACAATTGAAAATCAGGGTTTAAAAACGACCTGAAGTTGCAGATGGCCAGTATGATGACGAGTACGTTGTCTGCAACTTCTCATATGTATGCACCAATTAACCAACCAATCAACCACTATCCATACACAACCCCCTGACCACCAGTTGAAACTGGTGGTCTTTTTTTCTTTATGCTTGCTAGTTAGTTTCCATAAACTGCAAGCTCATTTTATCAAATAATTATACATGTAATGATCACAAAAATAATTGTTACATCATTTAACACAGAAATTTGCGTTTTTTGAGTTTTTCGTATCAGCTTTTTGTTAACTTAAAGAGTATGTATTATTTACCCTCAACCCTCAACCGAACAGCCCTGGGCCCATTCAATTCCACTGCCATCTCCCGCATTTCATTTAGATTATTCCTGTACTTTTCATCATCAATAAGCAACCTGATGTTCTCAAGTATATCTTCAGGGGATGCGGAATAGTCTAGCTTCTTTCCGAGTTTATCTTCCTCGATAACTAAAGCGTTGTTTCGTTGTTCGCTGTGATTTTGGTCAGGAATGCTGATCATGGGGACAGCAAAACTCACGGCTTCCATCATGGTGCTATGGCCTCCTGGGGCGATAATCACATCACAAGCCTTCAGGTATGGGAACTGGTCGTCTATGAACTTGAGGATCTGCACATTATCGGGGATGGTGTCGACGTCTGAAGGATCAAAGCTTGGCCCGGAAAGCAGGGTGTAATTGATACTGCTATTCATACCGGCGGCTTCTATAACTTTTCTGAAAATAGGTTCCCTGTGACCAAAACCTCCAATAATGCAGAGGACATGGGGCCGCTTCAGCTTTTTGGCGATAGTTTCTTCAAAGCTCTTACTGACCAGTGGGCCGCTAAAGAAAACCTTCTTCCACATCTCTTCCTTGAATTTCAGATTCTTCCGGCATATTGTATGTGGGAGCGGGTAATCCGGAATGATAACTCCGTCTGATAGCTTGAACATTCCCGTACAAAACTGTTTAACGATCTCTGCCAGGATTTTGCCTGATAGTCCCTTTCCTTTAAAGAACTCTTCCATGTTTGACTGGTTTACTATTATATAACAGGGTATGCTGCGCAATCTTGCGCTTAGTATTCCCATGAAATAGCTGTCTGATATAACAACATCTGGTCTTTCCTTTTTGAGAAGTCTCCGAAGTTCGATCAAACCCCACCTTGAAGGGCTATACTCCCATTTCTTAAAAGTTGCAAGAATGGACTTATTTATATTCAGGGAACCTGCTTTGCCCACAAGTGTGATCTCCGGTGGGATTTCATGCGTGACGAACCCGTTACGGTCAATAAGCTTTCTGGAATATCCATAAGCACCAAAACAAAGCTCATGTCCGGCAGATGTCAGTTCTCTTCCTATTGAAATACATCTGCTTGTGTGGCCCAATCCCTCTCCGCAAACAAATATCATCACTTTCATCGTAGCACCAAAAAAGTATCCATCTCATAAAAATTGACTGATGTTTATAGGTCTTTATTTTTTAAAAATATTATTATAAAGGTTGTATTCATCAACATCATGGATAGGTTCTTCTCACAGGATTCAACCTTAAGTATTGATAATGCGCCCAATTCTGGACACCCTGGGCTGCTTCGATATCGTGTATGGCAGGAACGATGGCCTGGGATCAAAGAACTGCTGCACAGGTGTAGATTTTTGTATTGTCCAGTTTCTGAAAAAAACTTATCATATTAAAGTAATCCATATGTCTATATTCTTGCACGTGCTTAGCTTACATGGAATATTTTTTGTGGAGATTGTATGAGATTTCTTATTTTCGTATGTGGGGAAGGTCTGGGGCACACAGGTAGGTGTATCTCACTTGCAAATGAATTGTTGGCAGCAGGGCATAGTGTACACATTGGTGCCTACGGTTATTCCAAAGAACTGATCGAAAAATCAGGACATAGCGCAACAGAGATTCCGCAGGAACTCCAGCTTACGGGAAAGAGTGGTTCTCTGAATATGAAAAAATCTATAATGTCAACATTAAAAGGCATCTCTCCCGGAAAGATAAGAACGGTCCAAAACCTACTAAAAAAAACCAACCCGGATTTTGTTATATCAGATGGCTATTATCTGGGTATCATCATGGCAAAATTCAAAGGAATACACAGGTGTATGATAGTGAACCAGTCCAGCATGCAGGACTTTTTCAAGGGTAAAGGTTTGGTCATAGGATTGGCGGGATCTGTTGTAAGGGCTTTCTATACATGGATCTATAATAACATAGACATCATCTTTGTTCCCGACTTCTCTCCTCCATCTACAATATGCGGTTCTAACCTTGCGTTTCCTCCGGGTGTTGAGAAAAAAGTTGAATTCAGCGGACCTGTATTAAGAAAAAGATTTGATGAAGTGGTCTCAAAGGATAATGTAAAAAGACCTCATGTACTTTGCAGTATCGGAGGATTCGGATATCGGCTCCAGATATTCAAAACCATAATTAAAGCTGCAGCACTGGATCTGAATGTCAATTACACTTTGATAGGAGGTCCGGATCTTGATTATGATCTGCTTGACAATGTACCTGAAAATGTAGATATTTGCAAGTTTGTGGCAGATCCTTTTCCTTATTACCGATCAAGTGAGCTCATTATTTGTACTGGGGGGCATGGGACGCTCACAGAATCTCTTAGCTTTGGATTACCGGTCATTTCCTTCCCGGATCAGTCACACAATGAGCAGGAGAACAATGCCCGTCTTTTGGAAAAGAATGGGTATGGGCTGAGTTTTTCATATTCCGTATCTCCTGAAGAACTGATGAACGCAATTCATTCTCTCATAAATAATGATAAGTTCAGATCAAATACATGTGAATTGAAAAGGCAGGCACAACTTATGGATGGTCCTGCTTATATACGAAAAAGGCTGGAAAAGTATGAAAGCTCACATTCTCATTAATAGTTCCAGAAACACGTAACATTCTTCTTGGGTATGGCTCATAAAAGATTTTTAAACTTCGACGCAATCTATTATTATGGATAAACTGGGAGCCATTTATATCGCTTCTTGTAAAGTTGCAGCAATAAATTCTCGGGATGTACGAATTGAAGTCGCTATTGAGGTGGAATGATTGTTAAAAAAATACAAACGTTCTCTTTTCATATTCAGGCGTGACCTTCGTGTGGATGACAACACGGCTTTGAATAAGGCTTTGGAATTCTCCGATGAGGTGATTCCTTGTTTTGTATTCGACCCGAGGCTTGCAGATGAGAAAAGGAAGTATTTTAATTATAATTCTTTCCAGTTCCTGCTGGAGAGCTTAGAAGACCTTAAAGGACAATTAGAATCTAAAGGTGGCCGGCTGTTCATTTTCTCGGGGCTTCCTGAAAATATCATTGCGGACCTTAAGGAAAACAATGGCATTGATGCTGTATTCCTCAACAAGGATTATACTCCATTTAGCAGGAAGAGGGATGATCTGGTAGCTAAGGCATGTGCTGATGCAGGAATCGATGTAATAAGTTTTCATGATGCACTCCTTCATGAACCGGGAACTGTACTTACTAATGAACGGAAGCCTTATCGCGTGTTCTCCCAGTTCTTCAGGAAAGCTTCAAAAGTGGAAGTTTCCCTGCCGCTTATGCAGGAAGGGGGCAGATTCTATTCTAAAGATATTGCTCATGGGGAAATCGAGCTTTCCGAATTCTCTTTCCTGAACAAAAATGACTCCCTGTTCAGCAAAGGTGGTAGAAGCTATGCTTTATCTGTTTTGCAGGAACTCGGAGATTTCAGAAATTATGATAATGAGCGTGATTTTCCATCTATACAGGGGACAACCGGGCTGTCAGCCCACAATAAACTTGGCACGGTCTCAATAAGGGAATTCTACTATTATGTAGTGGATGAGCTAGGTCAAGGTCACACTCTTATAAATGAACTTCACTGGCGCGATTTTTTCACTCATATTGCCATTGAGTTTCCTTATGTTTTTCATCAGGCTTTTAAACAAAAGTTCGATGCCCTCTCATGGTCTGCTGATAAAGAAAGTTTTGATGCATGGTGTAAAGGCCAAACTGGCTTCCCGATTATTGATGCAGGCATGCGGGAACTGAACACAACCGGATATATGCACAACCGTGTTAGGATGATAGTAGCTTCCTTTCTTGTGAAAGATCTTCATATCGACTGGAAATGGGGTGAACGCTATTTTGCAAGTAAACTTGTAGATTATGATCCATGTGTGAATAATGGTAACTGGCAGTGGGCAGCATCCACGGGAGCTGACTCGCAACCGTACTTCCGTATTTTCAATCCCTGGACTCAGCAGAAGAAGTTCGATTCAAAATGCATTTACATTAAAAAATGGGTTACTGAACTAGCAGAAGTGGAACCAAAGGTCATCCATTCTCTTGATAAAGGACAACCGCTTCTCGGAGTTGCTTATCCGCAAGCAATTGTAGATCATGCTCAGGAACGTATCCGTGCACTTTCAATTTTCAAGTCATTAAGTTTATGAATAGCGAAAATCAATTCACTCCGCAATATTAATATGTGAGTTCTATGTTTAGAACATGTTCTTTTTTGCGGGGGTCGCCCAGCCTGGCCAAAGGCGCAGGGCTTAGGACCCTGTCTCGTAGGAGTTCGTGCGTTCGAATCGCACCTCCCGCACTATGTTTTTATTTCCATAATTCTATTTTAGGGATTTCGTTTTGTTTCTCATGAAATATGCACATCGAAACAGATTGAATCTACTAAGTTCATATTTTCATCGAAAAGTGTTAACACAACACTGTAATTATCTGAAGGGACCGATTCAAGTTGATTTGAGTAGTTAATACCTTTTGATATGTTGTCAAATGGGTTGACACTTAGATCGATTTCAAAAAAGAAACTTTCAAGGACTTTCCCAGTGTTTTTATTTATAAGATTACTCCTGGCAGTGTATTCTTTTTGTTTTGCTGTTGGGTTTGAGACTGTAAAATAGACGGACATAGAATCTTGCAACGTTGTTTCTCTTTCTACAGTTACATCTTCTTTACTGACTATGGTGTATCCGTTATCATTACTCCCGTCAAAGCGCAGCAGAGCAATATCATTGACATTGCTCCGGTTTGTAAAGCTCAGACTGCTGTAACCACTGTTGCTGCAATCTATAAAATAGATGGACCCGTCATGTGAGATTTCCGGTGCTTCATTCAATATCTCAATTGTAAATGCCATATTTGTTGCTGCTATCTTAGTGACCAGCTTGTCATTAAAATCGCACCACTTGACAGGCACTGCAATATATCTGTCTCTTATTCCAAAAAGGTCTTTGCTTATCGCAGCACTTGGATCTGTGAGGTATATGTATTCTTCATCATATCCTACTGCAATAATTGCATGCCCTTTTTTTATGCCATCTGAAATTTCATATTGAAAAGCCATAAGGATTGGCTGACCTCTATCTATATTGTCCTTGATAACATTATTGAATTTTTCAGCATTGAAACTACCAATATTATATCCCCACACTGTTTTTCTGGTGTTTAGTGAGGTGGATTGTTTAGAGTAATCTTCCAGTGAATTATCATATGGGTTGTACTGGCCTGAAAAAGTATCATTATGGCCAGAATCAAAATATTCAGCCATCTTCCATGGTTCTATCTGGTGCTTATTGTAGCTGAACATCATCGAAAGGCAGTAGTAGAGGCACCAGTTTGTATCTCCCTGATTACCATATGGTACTGGTAGTATGGTAGTTTCACATAGGGTTTCATTGGAACTTTGGGGTGAGGTTTCGGTTATGCCTCCGGTTGGTGCAATATTGCATATAAATAGTATTGCTATACAGGCAACTACAGCCATTGTTTTTGCTGCCAAAACAAAGTTATTTCTGCGAATAATGTCTGGACCCCCCGATCCGCTCATACTCCGGTAACTCCTTGCAAACTTTATTCAGACTGTATATTGAAATTCATTTTAATGTTGATATGTACAATGAAGTTTCAATTCACTTTGTCTGCTTTACTCATATAGTGCAATTATTCTTTTCCATTATGTTACTATATATATGTGGCTGCTCGAAAAAATGTGCTAATCGTGATGATAATGAGGAATATTTGATTTGTAATTCTGGTTCTGTCCGTCTCAGTAAAGCATGGGGTATATAGAACATATTATCTATGAGATAGTTTCTCTAATTCAATATGTTTAAAGAGGATGATATTCGTGTAACTCACTTTCCGCACGTATCCCTTCAAACATAATATCTTTTGCATTCGTTTCCCATTAGATTTAAAATATCCCATAATTCATCAGTCATATTTGCCACTTTCCTCTCAACCACTTTATCAAGCCAGAT
>Ga0265295_1001798_pt1 | contig 36544 bp, 52 predicted proteins | sample Munlansysbiofilm_FD_192503 | JGI IMG/M metagenome (GOLD analysis project Ga0265295, IMG submission 192503) | Leachate microbial communities from a municipal landfill in Southern Ontario, Canada - Methane capture system biofilm | ecosystem: Engineered > Solid waste > Landfill > Unclassified ... | reverse complement strand
ACCACTTTTTGCAAATCGGCCATTGTTTTATCGGCTTGCTTTTCCTTCTTGGCAAACGTACTTTGAAACAAATTGATAGGCAACGATTCTCTATCCGATTGCTTATACAAGTATTCGAACAAAATACCTAACCCAATGGCTACAAAAAGCGCAATAAAAATGGCTAAAAACTTTTGTTTAGGACTCATAAATTATGATAATAAGATAGATAAATTCATTTTTTGACTGCCAATAAACTCTCTTCGTGGTGATAAGGTTCCCCTTTTAATATGGTCATAGCACGATAAAGCTGTTCCGCAAAAATGGGACGAATGATTTGATGCGAAAACGTCATCTTTGAGATAGAAATAAGACCATTCGCACGGTCGTACACAGCTTGCGAAAAGCCGTATGCACCGCCAATAACAAATACTAATCGCTTGACTGAAGCGTGTTGCCGTTGATCAATCCAATGGGCAAATTCTACCGACGTAAATTGCCTACCTTTATCGTCCAATAACACCACAAAATCGCTCGAATCGAGTGATTTTAAAATCAATTCGCCCTCTTTATCGCGCTGTTGAGCTTGTGTCAACGCTTTCGTTTGTTTCAAATCAGGAATGGTCACCACCTCCAAAGGTAAGTAAAATTTTAAGCGCGACACATATTCATTGGTCGCTTCAGCAAAATAGGCAGTGGTGGTCTTCCCCACCCAAAGTAACGTTAATTTCATACGGTTGAAAATAGCAAATAAGGTCAACTACAGATTTAACAAATCGCCTACGACAAATGGCTCGAAATGAAGAAGTTTTGACCTTTTGGTTAATAACTAGACAGCCCTAACAATGCAAAAATCGTACAACAAGTCTAGTATTTTCAAAAAAATAAATTACCTTTGCCGAGTATATGCGTTTGCAAATTTCGTTTTTTTTAGATTAATAACCAACTTAAATGCTACTTTTTTCTAAAAATATGCCTTTGGTATGTTTTTTGCTCGGTAATTAGTGGTACTTTTTTTCTAAGAAACAAATGACTATGAAAAACCTTAAATACTCCTTATCACTCATCGCACTAGTACTGGCTTTTACAGTACAAGCGCAACAAATGGATGCGATACCAGACATTGTAGCTGGTTTCAACAGCGGTTATAGCGATGCTATTGCCGAACATCTAAATGACAATGTTGAGTTGGTAATTAAGAATGCGAATAACGTATTCACCAAACAACAAACAAAAACGATTCTAACCGATTTTTTCAAAAAGAATCCGCCACTTCGATTTTCCATCATGCACCGAGGCGATAAAGAAAACGCCCAATTTGTGATTGGCAATCTCGAAACTACCAATGGCACTTATCGTGTTTACTTCCTGATTAAGAAAAACTTAGTACAACAATTACGTATAGAAGGTTCCAATGATTGACAATTTAGACGAGCTCATTAAACTCTGGTTTGCCGAAGATATTGGCGACGGAGATCATACCACCCTGTCGTGCATTCCTACCGACGCTATGGGGAAATCGCAACTTATCATTAAAGAAAATGGCGTGTTAGCTGGCGTTGAAGTCGCTAAACGTGTGTTTCAAGCGTTCGATCCAACATTAGAAATGACCCAATTTTTACACGATGGTGATTCGGTAAGAGTTGGCGACATTGTATTTGTGGTAGAAGGACGCATTCAATCGCTCTTACAAACAGAACGTTTGATGCTCAATATTATGCAACGCATGAGCGGTGTAGCCACACGCACAGCGCAATACGTAAAAATGCTCGAAGGCACCAAAACACGCGTACTCGACACGCGTAAAACCACACCAGGCTTACGTTTACTCGAAAAAGAAGCGGTCAAACTGGGCGGTGGTTGCAATCACCGCATTGGCCTATACGACATGATTCTGCTCAAAGATAATCACGTAGATTTTGCTGGTGGCATCGACAAAGCCATTAACCGCGCTAAGGATTACTGCAAAACCAAAGGAAAGAATCTTAAAATTGAGATAGAAGTGCGTAACTTCGACGAAATTCGCCAAGTGATGGCCGTTGGAGGCGTTGACCGCATCATGCTCGACAACTTCTCACCAGCCGACACCAAAAAAGCTGTGGAACTTATCGGTGGTAAATACGAAACAGAATCATCTGGCGGTATTACGTTCGACACGCTGCGTGAATATGCCGAATGTGGCGTTGACTTTATTTCAGTAGGCGCACTCACCCACTCGGTTAAAAGTTTGGATATGAGTTTTAAGGCCGTTAAATAAGAAAACTGCATCAGAATATAAAAAAGACGTAACTAACTAGTTGCGTCTTTTTTTTCTATTTTGCTATTTTATGGTTATCTTTGCCAGACAAACGAATTTTGGTCATGCAAAAACTATTTTTTTATCTCCTAGTGGTTATTATTGCTTGTAGTTGTGGGCGCACAGCGCAACAAACACCCGACGAACAAACGCCCGATTCTACCTTAGCCATCACTTACGCCACAGGATTTAAGGTGGATTATTTCCCTCATTATAAACGCGTCACGGTTTTAAATCCTTGGCTGAAAGGCAAAATTCTTTCCACATACTATTTGGTAACTGACAAGAACACACAAACGCCTGATGCCTCACAAACAGTACGCGTACCACTTACTAAATTAGCCGTGACCTCATGCACTCATTTTGAATTTCTAGCCGTATTGAACGAACTTCAAACGGTAACTGGTGTATGCACGCCCGAATTGATTTATAATGAAACCATTACGGCAGCTTATACACAAGGAAAAATCACAAGTCTAGGCGATGCCTTTAATACTAACGTAGAACGTCTATTGATGCTGAAACCTGATGCGTTGATGTTAGCGAGTTATAACCAGCAAGACGATAATGCCAAACATTTAGCGACTGCTGGCATTCCGTTGCTGTTCAATAATGAGTGGACAGAACAATCGTTACTTGGACGCGCAGAATGGATTAAATTCGTGGCTGCTTTCTACAATAAAGAGGCAGAAGCTTGCCAACTATTTGATGCCATGGCCGAACGTTATAATGCGGCGAAAAAAGTAGCACAAGCAGTCCAACAAAAACCAACTATTTTGGCTGGTGGTAACTTTAAAGGAACGTGGTATATGCCTGGCGGACAAAGTTATATGGGTCGTCTTTTTGTAGATGCTGGAGCCGACTATTTTTATGCAAACGATACAACAACAGGCAGTTTACCACTCAATTTTGAAACGGTATTAAACCAATTTTCAAAAGCGGATGTCTGGTTAAATGCGCCTGTGGCCAGTTTACCAGAACTCCTCAAGATGGACGAACGCCACCAACTTTTTAGTTCGGCTCAGAAAGGAAATGTTTATGGTTTTTGGGCACGTACCAAGCCAAGTGGCGCTAATGATTTTTGGGAAAGTGCCGTGGTACATCCCGATTTAGTTTTAAAAGATGTGATATGGGCCTTGCATCCTGAATTATTGCCAAATTACACGCCCATCTACTTAATACATTTAAAATAAACCACTAATACTTGTATTTGTGAACACATTACCTAAAAATACGCTCCTTTTTGTTGGGTTAATTTTACTCACCGCAGCACTCTTCCTCTTGGATATTGCTTTTGGCAGTGTACGATTACCACTCGAAGCATTGCTATCCGACAACCCTATTTATCACGAAATTATTTTCAATTTTCGACTACCAAAAGCATTAACAGCCATTATTACAGGCGCTTCTATTTCGGTGGCAGGTTTGTTGATGCAAACACTTTTTCGTAATCCGTTGGCTGGTCCTTACGTGTTAGGTGTGAGTTCTGGAGCGAGTTTAGGCGTGGCCATTTTTCTTTTGGGGAGTTCTTTTCTTCCTATCGCTTTTATTCAAAGTGGCTGGGGATTAGTTATTTCAGCCATTTTAGGTGGCGTTCTGGTCTTACTTTTAGTATTAGGTATTTCATTTCGTGTGCGTCAAGCCGTATCGCTTTTAATTGTGGGCATCATGTTTGGCCAAATAGCGGGTTCGCTGGTTACCATCCTACAAAACAGCAGCAATCCTGATTCGCTCAAATTGTTTGTAGTTTGGACATTTGGTAGCCTTTCGGCTGTTAGTTGGACTTACATGCAAGTCATGCTCCCACTCGTGACTGTTGGCTTAGTATTAGCGTTAACCATCCAAAAATCATTAAACGGCTTGTTATTAGGCGAAAATTACGCACAAGGATTAGGTATTAGCATTGTACGAACCCGTTTTCTAATTATCATTGCCGTAGCCTTATTAGCCGGAACAACCACCGCTTTTACGGGTCCCATAGCGTTCATTGGCATGGCCGTTCCGCATTTAGTGCGTGGATTATTCCGCACATCCGATCATCGTATAACACTACCAGGAACCATGTTGTGCGGCGCATCATTACTGTTGCTATGCGATTTGGCGACACAATTACCTGCCGATGGTTATACGTTACCTATCAACGCCATTAGTGCTTTGGTTGGTGCACCCATTATCATTTGGATTATTTTAAAAAAGAAAAGTAATAGCTAACCAATAAAATGCTTAGAACAAACAACTTATATATAGGATACGGACGTCGCGCGGTACAAAGTGACTTGAATTTACATGCCAACGCACGCGATTTGATTTGTCTTACAGGCACCAATGGCTGTGGTAAAAGTACGTTATTACGCACGTTAGCAGGCCTACAGAAACCACTCAAAGGAGACATTACGATAAACGATAAATCGGTACAAAAACTGAGTAATTATGAACGTTCTACCCTTTTCTCATTGGTACTGACGGACTCGATTGATACGGAGAATTTAACCGTACACGATTTAGTTGCTTTAGGACGATTTCCATACACCAATTGGGCTGGAAGCCTCTCAGATACAGATGAAGCGAAAATAGCAGAATCGCTACAACAAGTGAACTTAACACACAAAACACACTGTTATTTGAACGAAATAAGCGATGGCGAAAAGCAACGTGCGGTGATTGCCAAAGCATTGGCACAAGATACGCATCTCGTATTGCTCGATGAACCTACGGCGCATCTCGACTTACCTAATCGTGTGGAAATCATGCTATTGTTACGCCGTTTATCAGTAAATACGCAGAAAACCTTTATTCTATCGACACATGAACTCGATTTAGCGTTGCAAATGGCTGATAAAATTTGGCTGATGAATCCGAATGGTGTCGAAGTGGGCATACCCGAAGATTTGATGCTCACTGGTAAATTTCAGGAAGCGTTCGGCAGCCACTCGTTTCAATTCGACGAAAACGATGGTCATTGTAAAATCAACCATTTGGTAGGTCCGTTACACGTAAACGTGATTGGTGAAAAACCTGCTACGTTATGGCTCCAACGGGCGCTACTGCGCTGTGGCATTCAGCTGTCCGAATCGGCGTCGATTACCATTGAAGCGCACGATGGCGTATTTCGTCTTCATAATACCGACGTGCATTCGATTGAAGAAATACTAAAAATACTCATGGATTAACGCCAAATAGTTAAAAACAGATTGAGACAATAAAAAATATAGATTATGAAATACGTATTAACGCTTTTATCACTGCTTGTTACACTCGTTGTGGCACAAGCAACCACCATTTATCAGATTGATATTCGCGATGATATCAACAGTAAAACGTGGATTTACACCAAACAAGGATTTGCAGAAGCAGCTCAACTGAAAGCCGATGCGATTCTTATCAACCTGAATACCTACGGCGGCGAAGTGATTTATGCTGACAGCATCAGAACCACTATTTTAAACTCAAAAATTCCCGTCATCGCCTTTATTGATAATAACGCAGCCTCAGCCGGTGCTTTAATTTCCATTGCTTGCGACCAAATTTATATGCGCCCAGGCGCTAGTTTTGGCGCTGCCACGGTAGTAAACGGCACAGACGGACAACAGATGCCTGATAAATATCAATCGTACATGCGCGCTACGATGCGTTCTACCGCCGAAGCACAAGGTAAAGATTCGCTGGGCAATTGGAAACGAGAACCACTCATTGCGGAAGCTATGGTGGACGACCGCACAGTGATTCCAAATCTAATCGATTCTGGCAAAACGCTCACATTTACCACCGAAGAAGCTATGAAACACGGCTATTGCGAAGGCACGGCTGAAAACATTGAAGCCGTTTTAACGCAAGCGGGTTACGCGGCGGGCACTTACACGCTACAGGTGTACGAACCAAGTACTATGGATATCTTAAAAGGGATTTTAACCAACACGTTTTTACAAAGTATCCTGATTATGTTGATTATTGGCGGTATCTATTTTGAATTACAAACGCCAGGCATTGGATTTCCGCTAGCTGCAGCAGTGGTGGCAGCTATACTCTACTTTGCGCCACTTTATATAGATGGATTGGCTGCCAGTTGGGAAATTATTCTATTTGTTATTGGTGTGATTTTGATTATTTTAGAAATCTTTGTCATTCCGGGCTTTGGCGTGGCTGGCATCAGCGGTATTGGACTCGTCATTTTTGGTTTAACCATGAGTATGATTGATAATGTGAACTTTAATTTTGAAAACGTACCAACAGGACAAATCGGTCGCTCGCTCTTTACCGTGATGCTCGGTTTATTACTCGGCTTTGCAGCGATAATCTACTTCACTTGGAAAATTGGCACAAAAGGCATTTTCCGCAAATTGGCGTTAGAAGCAACGCAAGAAACCGCTTCTGGATTTGTAGGCGTGCCCACGGAACAACTTACCTTGGTGGGTAAAAATGGCATGACAACCACCGATTTACGCCCTTCGGGCAAAGTAGAAGTAGATGGCAAACGCTACGATGCCGTAGCCGACAATGGCGCATTTATTAGCAAAGGAGCTCATGTCAAGGTAATTCGCTACGAAACGGGACAAGTTTATGTAGTACCAACCGAAAACTAATACCACATTGGGTCATAAATAATGCCCAATTTCGTATCTGGTTCAGAAAATATTTTATAATTTTGCAGACGTAAATCAGTATTGCCTCATTGTGTAATGGTAGCACAACAGTTTCTGGTTCTGTACGTCAGGGTTCGAATCCTTGTGAGGCAACAACATCGATGAACAGTAGGTTTAGCTAAAAATCCTACAAAAAATCGTGTCAGAATCGTGTCATTTTTTTTTACACTCTAATTTCTTAAGAGTGTAAAAAAAAAATGCCCATATCTCAAAATCCCCTCTTATTAAGTTATCTACCAGCTACACTTAAACATGACACCAATGGGTGGTATGTTGAATATTACGTTATTTCCCCAATAGACGGACAGTTTCAACGAATACGTATGAAACTGAATAAAATTCGGAAACGATACTCCTCGTTAACTGAATTTAAAGCCTATGCCCACTCTATTGCTATTCAAATAAACAATAAATTAGCTACGGGTTGGTCGCCTTTCAATGCTACCGATAATCTTAGGATGTATATTCCGCTTAAAAAAGTACTCACCTATTTTTTAGATGAATGTGCTAAGGAATTACGACCAGATACGATGCGAAGTTATAAGTCGTTCTGCCATATTTTTGGCACCTGGTTAGATTTAGAAGCCCCAGGATTACAATCAGGTTCTTTTAATAAAGTAATGGCTATTCGGTATATGGATTATTTCTATACGGGTAGAAAGTCCATCGTTTCAGCCGTTACCTTTAATAATCAAGTTAAAATTGCACGCTCATTCTTCAATTGGTGTATCGAAAAATGTTACACTGTCAAAAATCCTTTTGACACTATTAGAAAAAAACGCGCAGAGACGAAAAAGCGAATATTAATTCCACCTGTCGAACGTAGCAAAATAGTCGCTTATTGGCAGGACCGTAAGCCTGGATATGTGGTTCTTTGTCAATTAGTATTCACAAGCCTCATACGTCCAAAAGAGATACTGATGATAAAGATACGGGATATCAATTTATCAAAGAAGTATATTGTCATTCCCGCAGATAATGCCAAAACACATAAATCACGTTATTCGACACTTTCTAATGAGTTATGTCAGTTACTAACTGATATGAAGTTAGAAAACATCCCTGAAAATTACTACCTATTTAGCACTGGCTATGTTCCAGGACAAAAAGCGTTACTAACAGCTCAAGCCCGTAAAGATTGGGATAAAATGCGTAAAGCGCTCGAGTTACCCAATGAAATGCAGCTTTATAGCTTACGTGATTCAGGCATCAATTCCCTATTAAAAGAGGGAGTGGATGCACTGACGGTTATGCAGCACGCAGACCACCACGACCTTAGTATTACCACTCGATATGCCAGTCATGCTGATCCTAAATTAATAAGTATCATCAATGAGAGAGCACCAAAATTTTAAAGTAAAAAAGTCCGCCTTTTTTATTGCTCCGTGTTTACAGAGCTAATTTGGGTACATTTTTTTGTAACTCTGTAACTTTGTACCTTTTTAGTATTAACTAACTAAAAAATAATAACTTATAAAGGTTACAAAAAGAGATACAAAAAAACGCAAACGGGTACAAACTGAAAAAGTACCCAATTATTTAACATAAAATTAACAAATCAATAAAAAAAACAGCCGATAAGTATAACGCTTTAATAATTTATTCGTCCAATTTTATGGGCATTATGATACAAATAACTCCTTGATCATTTATAACACGTGCTGCCGATTGATTTTTTACGGCTTCTTCAAAATAACAAATATCGCCAAAATTTTTCATAAATTTTGAAAGGCGCAGCAATAGTGCTAAATCAAACGCCTGTCTGCCAATTTTAAAATGGCCGATATATTTAACACCACCGTTTTTCTTATAATTTGTATAATTTTTAAGATCACTCTCTAATCTTTTAATCAGAACGGGGAGTTTGATCATTACTTTTCTTTTCAAGTCTTTTTCACCAGGCATTATACCTCGCCATTTAGGGTATTCTTTTACGGTGCCTATTACTCCACCATCAGGGAAATGGATTCTTTTGTTCTTAATCGGTATAGCATTGAAAAGAGATTTGTCAACAACACCCAAAACGTGTCCATTAGTTGCAATCATTGATCCGTCCTCTTCGTAAAGCACGGCGTTTTCGATAGGCCTCCCAAATTGATAAGATTTGAGCAATTTCACCAACGGTTGAAACCATTTAAAGACTTGTTCCTGTGTAAATTGCTTATTTACAACTTTCTTTTGAACTTTTGCTTTTGAAGCTGTTTTAGGTTGTTTTATTATTTTTCCCTTACGAACAATAGTTGTTTTTGTGGCTTTTGCCCTTGGTTTAGTTACTTTAATTTCTTCCTTTTTGTCTGCTGCCATTTTGCCAGGATAAGGCTTTGTGACTAGGGATTTAGTCTTTCCACTAAACAACTTGGCCACATCGCTACAAAATGCATCCGAAATTCTTACTAGAGTTTTAAAATCTTTCTCCGAAAGATAGACCGCACTAGTGGTGTATTTGGTCCAACTCTTACATAAAAAAGTATTGTTGAGTTTCTTTTGCTTTAACTTCCAACAAATATATTGTTCAAAGAAACGCGCCCAAATTTCGGTCCGTCTGTGCCAATAATCATCGCGAAATTGTTTACCTGATGACATTTTAGCATAACTTTCCGTTCCCTTGATCGCATCTACAATCTTATTGACATACCAACGGAATTGAGCGCCTGTATTGTCCGATAATTGCCGAGCGGTGGAACTACCGCCGGAAAGGGCAGCGTATTTTTTATTTTGGTCAATAAATGAACCAATATTATAATCGAGAGCATGAGCGTATTCGTGAGCTAAAGAACCAAACCCTTTTTCTTTGGTTAGATTTATCATATTGGCTCCAGGTTCGTAATGTGCTAAAGCGCCACCAACACCACGGGCCCCAAAGGCAAGTCCAATTTGATGATTAATTCCTAAATTTTTAGTACCTATAATAGATGCTAAATCACGTAACGAACTTTCGGCAGCAATAACACGGTCAAAACGATCATCGTTACTTAACCAATTACCAAATTCAAAACCCTTTAATTTATAGGTTTCAAGGATGCGTTGTAAATTTACTTCATCATCCTTTAAACCACCAACCACCATGCCCGATCCTTTTTTTGATACAGACTTATCAAGCCACCACCAATAAGCACGGCCACCTTTACTAATTTGCTGGTTTGTATCTACTAATTTCTGTTTCATTGTAGTTCTAATTTATTATTTTCTTTGGCGTTTAGTTTTTATAATCCGTTTAGCCTTTCGTACTTTAACGCTTTTCTTTGTCTGTTTCTTTTCTGTTTTGAAAAGAGATAATTGAATTCTATTTTCTTTCTTGCCTAATTTTGCAATAGGCGTTTTTAACTTAAATTCCATAAGTATTATTATTAAATGATTATTTGAAAAAACTATGCAAAAAACATATTGGCTTCTTCTGCTCGTCGAGTAACCAGTCCTGGTAACACTATACCTTTCGCACTAATCCAATGATCAATCCACCACTTGCGTATGTTTTCCTCGGTATCGTCGTTTTTAATCATAGACAACAAAGTGCTACGCTCAAAAGATCCTGTGCCAATATTGTAAGCATAACTCACTAAAGCATCAAATTGATTTTGACTTAATTTGAGGTTCTGTTTATTGACAGAGGCCTCACATTTCGCCACATCTTGTAAGAACCAAGTATCCGCTTCTGACCTGGTACAAATCATCCCTTGCGTTACACCCAACGTATGGCCATAACCAATCGTCCAAACATCATCGTCTTTTTTATAGGCAACGGATTCAAAACCCTCTTTTAACTTGATAAAAAACGCTCCTTTGGTAGATAGTTTCTTGTTTCCCATGGTCTTTTTGTTTGGTAAGTAATAGAAAAAATAAATAACTAAAGCCACGGCTATGGTGGTGGCTGTGGCTGCGATAATTATATATATTTTGTGTTCCCTGACCATTATAAATAATTTTTAAGTGCAAAAACAATAAAGCGCAAACCCATTTCAAGAATAAAAATTACACCTAAATACATGAGAAAAATTTTCCATTGAGGGATCGGCACTGATACTTCTTGTATTTCAGTTATGTAAGTAGGTACAACCGCCTTATGCTCGAATGCGTTCGTATCAGGTAATTGTTCCGCTATCAGTTTAAATTTGCCATCGTCGGAAACAATAGAAGCACGCGCATGATCAGCAACAGCCGTGATGCCTGTCTTGTGGTCGGCGTTCGACGGTCCGAGTGAATCATGCGCGTGCTTATTTGGTAATAAATTATTTAAGTCCTCTAGTGTGAATCCCGTTGAGGATTGCACGTAAGGGGTTATAATGGTGTCGTGAATGATCATGATTGAATCCCGTTGCAATTCGGGATGATGCGCCAAAATCCGTGCTAATTGCCGTTGAGGTGCGCACGAAGAAACGAGGAGTAGTACCAGGAAGATTATTATTTTTTTCATGGCTGTTTCTTTTTGGTTTTCGTGGTTGTCAATTGCTTTACTTGGTTTCTCAAGGTAATGAGTTCAATTTTCATTTCGGCCATTGCACCCTCTTGTTTAACAACCGTTTCGTAAAGCTCCGTGTTTGTTTTAACAAGCATATTAACCGTTCCCTGCATATCTTGAAGCGTGCTATTGTTGCGAACACGTCGTGCTGCAAACCATGTTATAATACTACTAACAGGGGCAACGCCTAAAGAAATCCAATTGAATAAATCCATATATAAATTGTTCTATTTTTTTAAAAAAAAGGATGGCGGTTGCGGCAACTAAATCTCTTGACTTAACCAATATTCGCTACGGCGGAATCATTGCTAACCCCCCAATGCCGCAGTTAGAAAAACCAGACCGCCCACCATCCGTATTGTTACAGTACTATCCTTTGCGGTGGATCAACCGTATCTTCTGAATATTTGAGGTACATTTTGAAAAACAACGGCTTTTCAATTTTGTAACCTTTGCGTGGTAGGTTGTTATCATCCATATAAATGGTATCTGACACAATTACCAGGGCAATTTTTTTGTAATAATCTTTTTTGGGTAGATCTCTGTTTTTTTGGTGTACAACTCCAACAAAGCCCCCAAATGTTTCGGTGACATCATCGAATTGTCGGAACGAATCCACAAATTCGTCCACCTGCATAATTGGGGACCAAATACCCTCTGTTTCGGGAAGTGAAAATGTGATAATTTTACCACTATCAGCACCCGTAGCGTAACCTTTCAAGAACCACCCTTTTTTTGTGACAATCTCAATCTGTTTATCAAATTCTTCTCCTACTAGTGCCGTTGTCTTTTTGTGGTATCGGCTACGTTTATGCAGTATGGCAATAGCCGGGTTTGTTAAGTGCGAAACGTCGCCCACAAAGCGCGCGAATAGAACCGCTTCGCCTTTGGCTTTTGTTATTTCTTCTGCTGGCAAACCCTCGGTGTCTGTTATATTTTTGATATAAATATCTCGCTGCCTGCGCACTTGAAGTTCAAGCGTAACGCCAGGCGTTGACGTTTCGAGGTGTAAGGTTGATTTGTCTGTCGGTTTAAGTTCGAGCGTTGATCGTGCCATAATAGTTATTTCGCGAAATTATAGGTATAGGTTTCTCTTTGTGATACGGCAAAATCATAGTTGCGTGAGCCGTTCGGGTATTCATTACGGTACTGAACCACATCGTAAGCATCTTCGATAATCACGGTTTTCATGATACGCCATATCGGTTGATCTTCTAATGGCAAGCCACTATCAACATCCTCTTTGGAACGGTCGCAATAACATTCGTATCGGTATTCGCCCGAACGGTCAATGATAATGTCAGGAGATAAAGCGGCTGTGGCCACTATGCCTAAAGTATTTTTATTCATCGTTTATAAAGTTTTGTATTGCACCTGTGTGACTGAATCAGTACCAAAATGCCAATGCACAACGGCAAGCGTTTTAGTTCCAAAATCATTATCGACCACGAGCGAAGTAATCGTTTTTCCATTGAGGGTTGGCAGTTTAGCTTTCGCTAAACTTGCTTGATTAAGCGCTGCATTAAGCTTCGTTTGAAGTGAACCAACTAAAGTGCCTTTGCTACCCTGTTTTAAAGGATAAACAGCCACCACGGATGTGTCAGAACTCAAATCTTCGTCCGTTTCATTCTCTTTTTTATTTTTCAATAATAAAAGCAATGCCACCGAGCCAAGCGGCACAAAAATGATAATGGCCACAATGATCGCTATTTTCACATTCTTTTTCATACGATAATCCCAAATTTGGCGAGACGTTCAATAATACTATCGGCCACGCTTGCTGCATCATCTAAATTGGTCATAAAGAAATTTTCATCATCTAACCATTTCGCCAGGTTATCGCCTTTGCCGTAATTATCATCAAAATAATTGGCGGTTGCCACAAAGACACGATCCGATGAAGCGAGGTAATCAGAATAAATCTTAATATCACGTTTCCAAATATTGAGACCTTTCATATCTTTATACAAAGCCTGTGCATGGCTTTGAGCTGCTGTACTTTCGGCAGTAGTCAAATCTGCGCCCCAATCGGTTGCGCCTGGTACTTTGCCTTTGTTTCCGCTCTCTTCGTCTTTCTTACCGATATATTTACCGATAAGAAAGGCACTCAATCCCATAACAAGGAGAACAACCACAATAATAAGCGCTGTTTTTACGGTTTGATTCATAGCATTTTCTTTGTTAAAAGTTTAAGCACAAAATAAATGACAACCGGTGCGATCAATGATAATCCCAAAAAGACAAAGTCGCTTTTGGATATTACAATATTAACCGCTGCGGAAAATAGGCTGTTTTCATCCGTATTTGGGGATGTGGTTACGTTATAATCAAAATTATTTATCATACACTTGCGATTAAGCGATTAAGAGAGAGTTTAATTTGGTATAATTCCGAAGTACGATTCCATGCCATACTTTGGTGGTCGATGTGATGTTGAAAACCTTTAGAATATAAAGTCTTATAAATTTCTAGGAACTTTGCGAACTGCTCCTGGGTGTATGTCAAAATCGGCTTGTAAGGCGAAGGTTCTAACCGCCCCCATCCTTTCAAATCCTTATAACACTCATTGGCACAAATACGAATATTCGTTATTTCTTTTTCGGTCAATGCAGGTGTACCCGCTTCGTCCGCTTCGTCGTTTGAGTCCGTGTTGGCTTCCGTGGCTTGTTTCCCTTTCAGGTAGTAATAAGCCAAAGCGACAATGATCAGGATAAGTACGATTCCAAACAGTTTCTTTTTCATACGCTTATTTTTTGAAGCCCGACACTAACGAGATAAGTACCAGGATAGCCATTAAAGCCACCGAAGCCAAGTTGATATACATTTGACTCACACCAAAACCATAGATTTTGAAAAGTGAACGTGTGTATTCAGAGGGCGTTTTTTCAACTTCCAAAAAAGGCGTTGCCTCATTAACCTCTTCGATCACTTCTTCCTCTTCGTCAAAGCGATTGACAACGGGTTTTTGCCCGTTTTGTATTGTAAATAGTGCCATTATTTATGCTGTTTTTACGATGATTCGACCTTTTTTCCATAAATACAAGCCACCTGCAACCACCGCTAAAAGGATGACGCATGTGATTATTGTTTTTTTGTGTTGCGCCCAAAATGATTTACTCATAGCATAATCATTTGGATTGACCGCTTTTGTCTTATCGTCTTTTTCGGCTTCTGCTTTTGTTTTGTAAAACAAGCCTGTTTCGGATTTCCAAAACGTTGAGGGTTGTCCTTGTTCGGCCGAGATGTTGATGGAGGTTGGATAGTAAACCATAATTTTAATGTAAAAAGTTGTTTTTATACTTGAGAAACAAAAATAAGCCGACACACGCTAACAGAGTTATTACGATAATGACTCCTTGTTTGCTCTTTGTGTTGGTTGCTACGGCCGAAGTAATATCGGCTTCTGTGGCAGTTTTTATGGTTGCCATATTACTTTGTTTTATGTTTAGAAATAAGCACTAATAAGGCAATAATTAATACTACCACCACGCCTATAAATACGTAATTTTTAGAGCCTGAATTGATTACGCCCAAACTCCATTCGTTATTCTGTTGATTAAGCGTTACACGTTGGCTTGCTCCAATCTGTGAGGTCTGAACAAAGCCATTGACCACGTAACCGATGGCGTTACTAATCGCCTTCGTTATCTCTTGCCAAGGGTTGAGGCTTGAACTAACGCCCGAAGCCACTTGTGTTATTGCGTTTGCTGTTTCAGCCATTAGTCTGCGAATTGAGTTTTATAAAAAATAAACAGGACTGCCATGACCACTATCCCCACGAAATACGTATTGGTTTTTGTTTGATCGGCATTATTATCGACCACCTTGTCGCCGGTTAAGCTCGTGAGTAAGGTTTTGGTAAATTCGCCCATCGCCAACGTATTTTTTTCGGAAGCACTCACCCACTTTTCAATTTTACCCGTTTTAAGGTATTCGAGTTCCTGTTTTGCCAAACGATTTCCGTTGATTTTATAATCCCAGGTTAACGCGCGTTTATAAAGCGCATCATACCGTTTTTTCTTGCCAGGGTTATTATCCTTTAGAATATCATTGATACAACCTAACGCCTGTTTGAGCGAACGAAACTCCGTTCCTGCTAACTGGTCAAACGCATACGCATCAGCGACCACTTCATCCGACGTTTGGTATTTATAATGCCCCATTTCGTGTGCTTTAACAAACTTCTTTTGAAAAGGTGTTAAGCGGTTGAACAATTTAGGGTTGATATATAAGATACCTTGTGTTCGGTCGATAGCTGCTGGCGACTCGCGTAAAAAATCAGCGGTTGTGGTGTAAATTGTTTTCATAGTTTAAAAAAAAATAGCTTGCTTGATACAAGCAAGCTATTTCCCAAATACAGATATTAACTAAAAGACAAAGACATTATGCGTGTTTTTTGAATAGGACCACTCCGACAACGATAACTACGGCGACGGCGACAATGCCAAAAATGGCCACCCAATTAGTTGTTTTCGTTGCTGCTGCCGTGTTGGCTTTCTGTTGTTCTAAAGTCGCTTCCGCTAATAGCATATCACGACCTTTCATGGTATTAATCAGATCAGAAGCACTCTTTACTCCACCCATCAAAAAATTAGATATGCTATTAAATACACTCAGACCCGCACTCGTGCTATTCGTGGTAGTTCCAACACTAGCAATGGTTGTTACACCTGGTGCCGTATTAGAAGCCGGAACAGTTACACCCGTCAAACGGTCGAGACCATGTGCCGAAATAAAACTTTCGACACGCGGATTTTGCAAAGCAACTTTCGCTAATGTGCCGAATGGTTTTGAGAACTCAGGGCCATGAGCATTAAGCGCTTGCAAGCACATTTCGGGCGTAATCGCATTGTAATCACGGTATCCGAGACTTGCAAACAGTCGCTTCACCTTACCTGAATCGGCAAGGATTAGCGCTGTTTCAAAATAGTTTTTGAGCGTTTCTTCGTACATGGCTAGACCAAATTAATTGCCTAACAATTCACGAGCTTGTGCATCAAGGGTGTAAGCACCATTGTTGGAAGCTCCAAAGAAGATAGACACGTAAAGACTACGACCTGCACCCACTACAAAGTCCAAAATCGTTTGGTCATCCACTTGCAAATGTTTGAAATCGATCACCACCATTTTTTCAGAGTTGTCACCAGGAGCTTTGTAAGTCATTGGTAAGAATGACTGAGAACCCATGCCTTGGAAAGGACATACTTTGGTTACCGTAATCTCTTTGTTGAGTTGAGATTGATCATCCACTGTTAACTGGATTTTCATGATTCTTGACGCGTTACGTCTGATATAACTTTGCAAGTACACTAAATTTTTAGCGATACAAGTTACGTCTGTAACATTGATACCCTCTTGTGCAATAGCATCAACCGAGATACCTGCTACTTTGAGGATTTCTTCTACACTTGCCAAGTCACCTGCAAACAAAGCAATACGCTTGTCGGCTATGCCTTTATTTACCAACGCTACATGAATAGCTGAACCGCTATTACGTTCGTCGATGAACGTTGCACCATCAAAGCCAATAAGGCCTTTTTTACGTCTTTCTTGTGCTTCCTCTTTCAAGGTTTTACCGGCATAATTGTCGGTTAAAATTTCTTTTCCCATTTTTTTCTAAAATGTTATTTGTTTGTGATTGATTGATTTAAGCTTTTCCTTCTGTTGCTGTTGCAGTTGCAGGTTCGGCAGCTTCTGCCTTTTTGTTGGCTTTCATACCAAAATACACCACCGCACCACCTACCAAGATAAGCAATACAACTACGGTTGATGTTTTACTAAAAAATTGTGACATAGTTTTTTTTATTTAAGATTAAAAAAAGATTTCAAAAAATCTCCGCTTCGCCAAATAAATGGCTTCGGAGTGCCTTCTCGTGTCTAACTGTTTTTGAGGTGCATTAACATTCCTGTATAATGCTTTATCGTTTCAATGTTTCCTATTCCCCTGTATTTATCAGCCTCGTTACCCAACTGTTTTTAACTTATTTGTCATTAGAAACAAAATTTTCTATTTCCTACGAACCCGCTTTTTTACCTTTTTAGATTTAAAAGCACCAACGTGTTGCTCGTCTTTTTGCAAAACCATTTTAGAGGCTTTTTTTATGGCATCGGTCCATTTCATATTGTAAACAGTAACCGTTTTCTTTTTTGAACCGTTATCGTCGCGTATGTCGCGAGCAACCGTACAAATAGTTTTAAGTTGTGATTTTGTTAATTTTTTACCCATGCTTTTAAAAAATAAGAGTTCGACTAGTAAGTGCCACAAAGATACGGGCACAAAAAAAAGCCTTACAGGTTTGTAAGGCTTTCGTCGGCTTTGTACGGTTTTATAAGGGTTTATTCTGCTTTCGTCTGGTTTACAGCGACAAAAAGTCAACACACTTCACAAGAAGTTTTTGAAATTAATTTATTGCAATTTCAATCGGAATATCTATCAGATTTTTAACAGTCGTATAAAGTTCAACATCTTGTGCCGGTGTTTCCAGTGAAACAATTAAAGAATATCGTGTTTTATTTTCTACTAGGCCTAAATGTTTTCGTTCTCTCCACCAACCAATAATTGGATAAACAGCTATACAATGGCACGTTGCCAAAGCCGCGGCTGTACCTTCCCAATAATCAGAATGAATAGATCCATGACTGCGATTATCTTTACCTATTACCCATCTGTCACTTCCTGACATGCGACTCACTTGTTCATCCTCTTCTCTTGCAGCTACATTAATTCTTTTTCTGAAAACATCTTCACTTTCTCCAACATTATTAACATCAAAACGTAAACCATGTGATTGATAACGATATTTATCCTTCCATCCAATATCTCCTGCACCTGGTTGAATAAAGTACGAAAGTGTAATTTTTAATTTTACAGGAATTTCTGACATAGACAACAGCAACTCTTCAGGCCAAGGTAAATTAAATATATGAATTTCATTAATTTCAGGCAGGAGTCTACTATTGAATCCAAATGGCTGAATTTCTTCTTGAGACACAAACGTTAAAGAGCTCTCCCTGCTATATAAGGCTTTATCCAAATCAGGAGAACCATATCCAAATGTTTTTAGCAACTTATGATATTCCTTTCTGGTATTCCGTATAATGCCTACTTGATTCATCATCGCTTCATTCCAATTAGCGGAATGTACCATTAATCCTCTAATGGTTTCAGGCCAAGCATTGGGATATTCATAAGCGATCTTAGCAGCATACCAAGAAGCCTGTGCCGTCGCTGCACTAGTAGCATTAATTGTACCAAAAGGCATTATATTAAACGTCTTAGATGTAGAAAGTAATTCTAAATCTTCATGAGAACTGATTGAGTGGTCAGGGGATAGCAATAGATTTCCTCCTTCAAATACCACATCTGGCTTTATAGGCCACCTTTTTTCCCACATTACAGAAGTCCTACTATATGGCGAAAGTTCTCCTTTATTTGCAAGTATGGCATAATCTCGATAATTAGGATTATTTATGTGGTCTTTCTCTGTATAAGCCCCTATTGTTAAAGCATTCCAGGACTGGGCTGGGTTTTCAATGGATGTTTGAAAATTGGAAAAAGGATAATTCTGCCAAGAAGTGAGCGAATCAATATTACCTGCTGAAATAAGAATTAGTTTTTGATTTTCACCATCCCCAAAAATAAGTTTATCAATTGCTCCAGACCATGAAGATGGTCTTCCTTTGTGGATATCGCCTGCCGAAGTAACAGCCATACAATAAATCAAAACCATTTCGGGATTTTGAATTTCAGCCCGTGAAATAGCTTGTGACGTCACGTCTCCCCATAATTGTTCTGGCGTTTCACTTTGTGTAGGAGGAGGAAGAATTTTTACAGAACAAAGTTTGTGAGTAATCACAATTGCTTTATTAGTTGCCAATACTTCTTCCAGTTTACCATATCCTGCAATACCGGCCATCAGGGTTCCATGTCCTCCTCTTCCTTGATCGTGATCATTTGTTCCCCAAGCAGGTTCAACGGTTAATGTGTCTGCATTATTCAATAAAGGTTGTAAAAGTTGATGTCCATTATTCACGCCAGTGTCCAATACACATACTTTCACATTAGAGTCAACTAATTCAATTCGTCGTAATAAGTCTTCCACCCAAGATTGTTGTGCAATTGAACTTTCATTCATCCAAAATCCTGCGGGTTCTTGACCTGCACGAAATTCTGCCAACAAATCACTTTGCATCATTAATTCAACCAGACGATCTTTATCGGCATTAATCAGCAAGACTGCTCGCTCTGGAAAAATGATACTATTGTTCTTATATTCAATCCCAATATTCTCAAGTGTAGTTTTGAAAATTGCTATTTGGGATTCTTCTTTTTGATCTTTTGTATTAACATTTAGCCAAGCCTCACACCACTTCGAATTGACTGTTGGAATTAATCTCACATCGTCAGTCCACAAACTTTCCAACAATGCAAAACTCACATCTTCTATACTATTTACAAGGGATGCATTTTTTGGTTCTCCTTTTGGAGTAAGTTCAGACTGATATTTCTTAATCTTATCAATAAAATGAGCTTCTTTCCCTTTAGGAATATAAACCGTTGCTCTTATTTGCGTAGTAGCTTCATCTTGACTAATCTGAGTTATATTTAACAATCGGATTCCAGCCCTAATATCTTCTAAACTTTTAGTAATCAAATCATAATTGGCTCCACTTAAAAAGGAAATGTAAGTTCCTTCTCTTGTAGTAATTCTCTCTGCGCTCCTTTGTTGATTCAGCCGCTCTTTTTCTTCCCAAATTGCATCAAATTTTCGTAAAAGCATCGCACTATGTTCCGCCCTGTCACGAATTGGCAAAGGTCGAGGAGTGATTGGTAGTCCTTTTGTTTTGAATTTTTCGGATATTACATTTCCAGAAAGAAAAATATGTTTGTATTGGTTGGCCATACTATATTATATTATTTATGATACGCATCATTTCGATCCTTAATTGCCCTAAGAATTAATTGATTGCTCATAGGGTAATTTTCATTTAAAACTGTTTCTTTGATGGCATCCAAACAAGCCAAAGATATCTCAGCATGGCTTAAACCATTAATACTCGGAATTAATTGTTTAAAATTTACTTTATTGCTACTTACATATCGCGCCAAACGTTTATTTAGTAATTCTAATTTTTCTTCTTCGGTAGGAAGATTATATAAAATAACATCATCAAATCGCCTGAATAAAGCTTGGTCTAGCAATGCTTTGTTGTTGGTTATAGCAATAATTAAACTGTCAGAATTATCTCGCTCTATGAATTGTAAGAATGAATTTAAAACTCTTCGCATCTCTCCAACATCATTATCTCGACTTCTTTCTCCACCTATAGCATCGAATTCATCAAACAAATAAACTCCTTGTTTTTGTTCTATTAAATCAAATACTTGACGTAATTTAGCACTTGTCTCACCCATAAATTTAGTTACCATTTTATCCATTAGAATGGTATAAAGAGGCAATTTTAATTCATTGGCAATAATTGAGGCAGTTAATGTTTTTCCCGTACCCGGAGGACCTGAGAGTAAAATTTTTCTTCTATTTTCCAAATCATATTTACGCAGTTTATCTCTTTGTACAAACTCCAGAATGATTCGCTTAATTTTATTGATTGTATCAGGTGATGAGATAATTTCTGAAAAATTTACAGAAGATACACTTTCTAATATCAACCCTTGAAGATCAGGGCTAAATACTTTTGTTTTAGATTTATCAATTTTAACCTTGTCAACAATGCGTTTTATCTCATCTGCCACCAAGGCGTGTCCCAACTTCGCTTCAGCGGCGGCTATTTGCAATGCTAATGTAGAAAAGCGTTCAGGTTCATTATTATAATGAGCTTTTATTAATGATATTATATATTCAGCTTTAGCCATTGGGTTAAAAATTTATGTTTAATATAGTTTTGTAGAGAGAAGGGGTAAATAATGTTTTACAAAAGTACTAATTTCCTATTTGATTAGCAAATAGTTTATCTATAAATGAATATTTACAGCCAGCTCTTCTAATCGTGCTATTTGAGCAACGGTAAGGTGCTTTTGTGTTTTCCGATAACCTACTTTTTTAAGCTCGTTGAAAAATTCCCGGTTGAGCATGCGCCGGAGACAATCCTCTGTTATGCCAATGTTATCAGCATACTGCGTTTTCCCTATACGTTTGAGTGCGGATGTGTGTTCCATATCATTGATTCCCTTTAATAAGTTCCATGTAATGTGGGTTCTTTTGAGCATGCCCATTAATCCGTTTTTGGGTTGCTATAATCGTATCGTAATCGAGTAGGTATTGTTTACGAGCTGCCACGCTATCGTTCGTTTTAAAGAGGATTATTTCGCTATAATAAGGGTAAAATACAGGCGGTACACGCGTAAAGCCATGCGCCACATAGAAATAATCCACTTCATTTTGACGTCTATCAATCATCATCTGCTCAATATCTTCATCTAAAGGCTTGATAAACGTTTTACAATCATCGAATACCAAAATCCCCTTTTTGAAAAATTTAAGGCGTGGTATGGAGTAATTACGCTTCATGATATGACGTCGTAAGCCCGTAAACATAAAATCTTCAGGCTTATCCAGTTCGACTGTTTCAAGGTCTGTCCACTCATTGGGGTGTGGTGTCACCACTAAACATTTCTGATTAGAAGCTACCAAGATACGACGTAACAAAGTCGTTTTACCTGTTCCGTTAGTTCCTAATATAATCGTCAATTTGGCTCGGCGTTCTTCCATGATTCTATTCATTATTAGGACTTTTCATCTTTTTTTGAGTCTGCCTGTTTCAGACGTTCAGAAAACGCTTTTTCGCGTGCCTCTAGGTCCTTTTTCTGTTGTTCGAGTTCCTGGCGTTCAGCATTGATTTTACGATGTTGCATCGCTAAAGGGATTTTTGCTCCATAAATAGAGAGTACCAGGACAAGCACCATCATACCAGGTGGAATGTCGCCCCCTTTCAACTTCATGTATTCGCCCAGGGCTTTTTCGAGTTCATTGCGATCTTCCTCGTCAGCTTTGTAGCCACTTCCCTCTTCTTTGGCTAAAAAACCAAGTGCCGCAGGTAATGTGGTATCAATGACCGTTGCTAATAATTTCCCTGAGGCATTCGCCACTGGACTTTTCATCACTAGATCTTCCTTTTCAGGTTTTTCCGCATCTTGTAATGCTTCGAATTCCTCTAATCCCTCCGCCTCAGATATGTTCATATTCTGCTTTGGCGCTTGTATTTCAGTCAGAAAAGATTCCAAATCACCCGTTGGGTAATTGGTATTAATTGTATTTTTATCTCCAAGCATAGCTCGTTATTTTAAAAGTGAATTTATATCGCCTGAAAGCATTAGCTCCATAAAATCCCCTAGACGAATGGTTGAAATCTCTCTTGATACCCGATTTTCAAATTCAAAGACAACCAACGTTAAGTTAGCCTCTTGAACTCCACCAGGTGCCTGGTACATTATAATACCTGCATACTCTTCACCCTCATGGAGTTCGATTGATTCTAAAAATGTCGTCACACCTTTCTCTACCAAAGGCATATTGTCTTTTACCATTGGCATGAGGGCTTTAATGGCTTGACGTTGAATGAAGTTATCGTTAAGTCCCATATCTACTTTAATTCTCCTTTAATAAATGCTTTCCATTCCGAGATTGATTTGCCACTGCATGCCTCAATATCGTTATCGTTAAGCACAAAATTATAGAACCAATTGGTGTAACGTTCCACCGTGTAACGTACAAAAATTTTCATCAAAACATCCTGTGGCGTGATTTCCACTTGATATTTTTGGGTCAAGCGTTCGGCGGTTAGTTGAAGCATTTTAAGCACGGCATCGGGTAACGTCAATAGCAATTGGTTTTCCGTCAATCTCTGATCACTCATTTGCGATTTTAAAAGTTCATTTTCGGCACCAAAACGACGATTTTCGGCCAGTAGTGAACCTATTTTTTCTTGTGCCTTTTCCAAACTTTCATTCATTTCGACGTCTCGGTCGTTTAAAAACTCTACTAAATCATCAGATGATAGTTTGTACTTAAAACATAGACTTTTCACGATTCCAACAGCCTCATGCAATTGTTCTAACTCTTGTTTAGCCTTTTGGAGTTGCTCTTCCATTTCTGCTAGGGCTGTGGATGTTTTTTCTTTCGACTCAAAGGCATCCAACAAAGACGTTAGTGCCGATTCGTTTTTTCCCTCTGGAAATAGCTGTTTACAGCGTTCAGAACTCTCTTCTGTACCGCTAAATGATACTGTTACTCTTGCCATAATTATTGAAATGTTAAATTAGAATTTAGCTTATCCACACTGTGGACGCTTGGTTTACAAACTATTACAAAGTCATCCACAGGTTATCCACAGCTATCCACAGTTGTGGATGGATTGTGGATAGATTGTCCACAGTTGTGGATGGATTGTGGATGGGTTGTCCACATACCATCCACAATTTTAGATAACAGATCTGATGGTTACCTAACAAAGGTATTGTAAAACAATTACATAGGCACAAAAAAAACTACTACAGATAACCATTTAAGGTGTTTTGTAGTAGTTTTACAACTGTAGTTGTAATAATTAATAAAATGGAATATTACACACAATAATGCAGTGGTGTTTGGAAGTTTCCATACAGCAACCATCCTCACAAACGATACAACAGAACGACATGTAATGAATGGAATCGTAAGTGTTAGGGATTTGGCTTACTTGGCGTTTAAAATAGTTTAAAATTAATCCCAAATAGATTTTCATTTTATTTTGTTACATTTGTTACAACTGTTACAAACGCATCTAACTATTTAATAATTAACTAAATAAGTATGTAACAAAACGTGTAACAAAATGTAACAAAATGTAACAGATTTGTAACAAAAACAGTAAAATTTGTAACAATAAAAAAACTTTGTTACAAATAAATTTCTGTAAATCAATTATATATCTATATTTGTAACAAATGTAACAAAATAAAGGGTATTGATATAAAATATAACAATACCCTCTACTTATCTTAACTAACAGTATATTATGAAAAAAAAATCCCCTGCGTTATATACAGGGGATTTTATCTATTATTTAAGGAAGTTCTTTGTTTCTTGCTTGAGGAACCGTTTGTATTGGCTCATCATAAAGGCCACATAGGGCTTGGGGTTGTCCGTTTTGCGGAGCGTTTCCATCTTGTCAATGTATTTGAGCTTATCGCCTTTATAGACGACGCCTGGTGGCAATCCAAAATAAAGTTGAATGTAGTTCATCAATAGGCGTGATGTACGACCGTTACCGTCTCCAAAGGGATGAATAGATACCAACTCAAATTGTGCCATGAATGCTAATTCCAACTTTTCTTCGGTAGTCTTAGCGTTTTTCATGGCTTTGTTTAATTTAGCACATAAATCAGCAACCATTGCTCCTACTTTTTGGTAGGATGGAAAGGTGCGTGTACCAGCAAAAACGCCACATTTACGAAAGTCGCCTTTCGAGGTATCGAACGAGCCACCTGCGGCATTGACTTCCCCACCCGTACCTTTCATCACAAGAGTTGCCATTTCGGAGATAAGGGCCGGTGTGATCTCTTTTTTCTGTTTTGCTTTGTCGGCTATAAACTGCATTGCATCATAATGATCCACCACCATTTGGTGTTCCCAAAAGGCTTTATTGGTTGCCGTCTTGCCTAAATCGAGCAAATTGGTAACCTGTGTTGATGTGAGCGTGCTACCCTCCATGGACGTTGAATGGTAGGTCGCAGCATAATCCGAATATCGTTGTGCATTGAGCACTCCTTTAGACGCTTTATGGTAGGCTTGAATGATTGCATTGACGGATTCCATGAGTGTATGCTTTTGATTGTGATGCAAAAGTAACTGTTTTTTTTTGTTTTTTGTCTTTTTCATTTTAAATAGTCTATTTAGGTAAATTGTGTAACATCCTTACACACATTGCAGCGGTATGGATTAACTCTTCTCTTACGTGCTCAATCGTATCATTCCTAAAATGATAATCCAACACCGCTTTGGTCACTTCTCCTGCCTCTTCTTGCATAATTGCTAACTGTTGAAATAGATCCGTTGGAAAATTTGGGTGAAGTTTTTCAGCTCTTTGGAGTTCTACTTCAACAGGGATAAATTTTGCTAGAATTTCATAACTCATAAAAAAAGATTCTTTACAGATATTATTATTTGTTTCCATAATTAATAGTTAGGCGTAATACTAAGAAATATCCAAGTTTATTTTATCCGAAAGACAATTTTCAATTTCTAATTCATAATTCAATTCATACCATAGTTGGACTTTCAAATTATTCCAACCAAAATGTTTATCTTTATCATATTTTATTCTTGCTTCGTCAACTTTTAATTGTTTATCTTTTGGAAGTTTTGAAATACACAAATAATGAAGCTTTATATTTATTTTGTCACGATATGAAAATTCGTCCGTATAAGAACCATACCTTGAAGTTACGTCGATTAGCTCGAATAATAAATTATCCCTTATCAATCTTTTTTCTAAATACATTTTTTTCACCTTTGCTTCAATAATCTCACTTAATTCTTTTTCTAAGGCTTCGACTGTTTTTGCAGCAATAAATCTTTCTTGCATTGATTTGTTTAAAAATTTTAATATTTCCATATATAATCAAGTTTAAATTGGTTCTTTAATTCTAAAATTCAATATTTTGTTGTTTAATTTGCCCTGCTGTTATGGAGAGTAATTCTTCTGAGTTAAGAAATTGCTCAGCTTTAAATAGAAAAGGTCTTCCATTAAATTTTTCTTCTCTAATACTCACATTATCATCTATAATGTAATTCCATTTAGGCACTATAAATCGTTGTTGTTTTTGCTTCTCTAATCCAAACGATTCCTTGAGTGTTCTATTAATGATATAATTATCAGCTTTCAAATCAGGGATACACATTCTGAGACTATCCACTGTATGTAATAATTCCGTTCGTTGAAAATCAATCATTGTGTCCTTGATGTATTCAGATATAATACGTTCGATTTTAGGGCGTTGTCTTTCTTTGAGTTTTCGCAAAGCCTCGGTCTCTAAGTCTTTAGGCTCAAACCACATTCGGGTCGTTCTTGCGACAGAAATTTTTCGAGAATTCAAAAATTGAAGAAATGCAGGTATTTCATCTCTCATCTTTTCATTGATATCTGGGTCTTCTTTTTCAATATGGCTTACTTTTCTCACCCAAAATCTAATCTCATCCGTTTGCGTGTAGATAAAATTGGTTTCGTTGTTGGAACAAAATATATATTTTGCAAAGTGATCCACTTCTACCGTATCTTGCCCTTTAGCTGTCATGGGTATCTTTTTTGACGTAGATAGCATTTTAATACGCTCCGTTACTGCTGCGTTATCAGCTAGCTGACTTTCATTGATCCCTACAATCAATTTGGAGGCAACAAAGCTGTTAAAATCTGATGAGATTTCAGAGTTTCCGACGATGGCACAATTCTCTTTAAAAATATCTTTTAATAAATTGAGGAACGTATCTTTCCCTGTTTTTCGTTCTGAAGATACTAAACAAAGAATAGGTAACACTTGTGTTGGTTTAGTATAAATTATTTGTAGGTAGTCTAATCCTAATTCATAATGTTCCTGGAATATGTGTTTTAGAAACTCCCTGATAGAGTTCCACGTTCCCTCTTCTGGAAGCCAATCTATCGAGGTGTAAATGTTGTAGCAATTATTGATTATTTGTTGATAATCCGTATTTGATGGTAAATTTATGAACGTTTTGAATTTCGCTATCTTAGATATGGAGTTTGTCTTTTCTCCAAAATCATCTAATATAGTTTGTTTAAGGCGTCGCACTAATTTAATATCAATTCCCCCAATGGCGTTAGGGACTTTGATTTTTTCGTAGTAAGTATCGCCTATACGATAGTAATTTTTAAGTTCTCTGGGTACTGTTTTTTCAAGTTTTTGCCGTTCTTCATCGTATTTATAATTGGATCCGTTAAATATAAATTCCTTGTCTTTTATCAGGTCATTCCATGCGCTATAGAATTGTTCGGCATTTTTAAGATTCAAGTACGGTTGTAGTCGCTGTTGAAATGACGTTATATTAAGTCTATAAAAATAGATACCAGGATTCCCCAATTGTAGGATGTCGTTAAGTATCTCGACTTCTTTTCCTTTTTGGTCTATCAAGAGGTCATCTATCCCTTTTGGTTTATTGGGTAGAATATTTTCGGAGAGCACATGTGAGAAATAGACCTGTACGTTAGTATTTATGAGTAGTTCTCTGATATTAAGAGCTGATGATAAGAAATTACGTGGTCGTTTAGCTAAATCTTCTTTTCGTTCAAGTGCTTTGGTAGATATATCCCGACAATCTCCATCATATAAGAGCACGACATTTTTAACGTCACAGACGTTGATAATCTTGATTATATCGGGATGTAGTTGTTTCGTTTTCTTATCTCGATAGGTTGATATAGAGGACAATCCTATTATATCAAATCCATGCATAGCACTTTTAAATGCTTTAAAATATCCCTCTGTAAGAAAGAGTGTTTTTATCTTTTGTTTTTGCTCATATTTATCCACTAGGGCTGGTGGTATAAAAGGAAACGTCCCGACTCCAGATGGCATCTTATACTTTTGGTCACCTCGTGGCTCTTTAAATCGTGTGATGTAATACCTATTTTCTTTTTTATTGTCTGAAAACCGTTCAGTCGTTCCTTCATTTGGCTTATCATATACAATAGGGAATCGATCTAGTCCATATACTAAAATTTTTATGTTGTCCTGATCATCTGAAGAAAAAATAGTTTCTTCAGATTCGTGTTCCAGGCCATGCAATCCAAGAAACTTCAGTTTAATCGTATTTTGTTCTTGGGTTACTCCCATTTTGTCAAATACACGTTCTTGTAGGTAGCTCATAAGATATTTTATGCTAAAATCTGATTTAGGTTACGTTCAAATTCTTCTCTGTGAAATGTTTTGCGATTGGTGGAGCAAAAAAACTCTGCCACTCCTTTGATACGTTCAGTTCGCAATCGGTTAATACGGATACCTTCTGTCGAATTAATCAACTCTTCCACCTCAAATAGTTTATTTGTCACCTGTTCCAGTTGCAGAACCGTTTCATTGATACGTTCTGTGATGATATATAGTTGTTCCATGTCTTTAGGGTTTTAGTTCTGTGTAAAAATCTCTTTACGAGCTACTGTCTCAATTGCTTTTTGGTTTAGTTTAGAGATGCGTGTTTTACCTGATAGCCAGTTATAGAATATAAATCGTGTAATCTCACACTCCAAGATGATTTTATCACGCACATCTTTAAATTCATTTACTGGTAACGAATAGTACCATTTCGACAATTGATTTGCTAATAAGTCATTGTTTTTTTCTTCCATTGCTGTATGTATTTAGGATTGATAATCTTGTTTTACGATAAGTGCTGCAATAATTTTTTCGTTTGCATCCAGGAGTTCATTTTTTTCTTGAATGATTGCGTGAGCCACGATAACCGCTAGTACTAGCGCCAAAATGAGAATGATTAGAATGATGATGATTAGTAGTTCCATAATGGTAAAAATTAGATTTGCACAATTGTTGTAATAATATAACTGTTGTTGTAATATTGTTAAGACTGTGCAAATATATTGCATATTGCAATATAATACAAGTATTTATGCAATTATTTATTGCATTATTTATTAACTAACTCATTTATAATAATTTAAATTTGTAATTATGGAACAGACAAAAGAACGCTTATTAGCAAACATCGTAAGAATCCGACAACAAAAGGGTTTTTCACAAGATTACGTTGCCAACAAACTCGGGAAAAAGCAGTCTGGCTACGCGTTAATTGAGAATGGAAACAGAGGATTGGATTATGAAGTGTTATTGCAAATCGCAATAATACTTGAGATGCGTGTAATAGATATTATTACCTATCCTGAAGTTTATAACAGTGGAAAGCCAAGTTCTACAAAGGTTTTAGTAGAATTGGACGTAACCCCCGATGAATTTATTCAAATGGGATTGAAAGATAAGATTGTTCGCGTATTAGAAAAGTAAAAAGTTTTTGGTTAAACATTCTTTGAAAAATCAAAGAATCAATCAAGAGGACAAATCAGTATTATTAAATTATTAAAACTATACGATTATGGCAAAAGAAAATCTAATTGAGAAAAGAACATTTGTTTCTAGAGTAATTATGTCTGATGGATATTCATTTGAAGACTGTTTATTAAATTTCAAAGGTTATGTCCCTTTTAATTCGAAAGACATTGAATTATCTTTTGTTGAAGATCATCTACATTACATAACAGGATGCTTTGTTGCTACGCAAAAAAAAGGAATAGCTCCTCAACATAAACCAGGTGTTGAAAACGATTATAGTGCTATACCTTTGGGACCAGGAAAAGGACTCGCATACCCCAACATGTTTTTATACATCAAAGAATTACAAGTGTTGATTTGGGAAGTAAATCGTTATGGTGTTGTAGAGAGTAGTATGAGTAACTACTTTGAAACAATTGCAACACAAAAAACTCTGGCTGGATTTCACTGTTCAATTTTCCCATTACTCAATTTAAATGCTTCTAAAAGAATTAAAAATATGCTACGTATTGATTCTGTAGAATTACAAATAGCAAATCCGGTAGCTTATTTGAATCAAAATGCTGCACAAGGAGCACTATCCAGTGTTGGAAAACTTGTAAATGAGACTAATGCCACAAAGTCGATTGGAATTACATTAAAAGCAGAACCAAGCAGTGGAGGAAGTTTAACAAAGTCAGGTATTTCGTCTTTACTAGGATTCTTTGCATCTGACACACCCAAAACAGTTAAAGGTCGAACTCATGACCGATTTATTGTTAAAGGAGTCAAAAATATTGAAGATAGTATAGTGGTCGAAGAAACTATCAATTTGGTTTTTGATAGAATGGTTGGGTATTTTAAACTTAAAAATCAGACTATTCAAAGTGACTTACAAATACCTAAAAGAAAAGAAGGAATAGAATTAGTGTACATGAAATTACACTCAAGTTTAAAGGAGTTATTAAGCGAAGATTAATTCTTTTAACTAGCGAGACTGTAGAATATTTTCACAAACCTAACAACTGAACCAATATTATAAACTACAAGCCAGCCCCAAATATAATAAATCCAATGTGATGAAATTAAATCTTTCGTGACTATAAGTATCAGTGAAATACAGACAATTAACAAAGAGGAATATATTGCAAATTTACTAAAGCGTAATAAATCATTAAATCTACCAAATTTTACAATAAGATCAATTGCTTTATTTTTTAATTGAAGTATTATCGCTAGAACAGCTAATAAAAAGCCAAATAAGGTACATTCAACACTTATAATCAAGGCTAGAAAGTCATGAGTAAGCAATCCTGAACAGATAGTCTGTACAATGTCAGATTTATCAATTGCAACTAGTATAACAACAGCTATACTCGCAATCAAAGAAGGAAAAATAATTTCAAGAAATTTAGAAGATTTTGCATCCATAACATTACGATTTACGGCACAAATATAGTAAAATATCTGAACAAATAATTTTTTAGAATAAAATACTTATGAACCTTAGTATTACTTGATTCGAAAGAAATATAAGCACAACTATTTAATTAATAGCATTTTAAGAACAAATGAAATGCTATTAATTTTAGTCATAAACCGTGTCAAAATCGTGTCGAGAATGCTTATATTTTAGGTGAATTCAAAAATTAATTAACTGAATTAGAGCGTATTAAAAATCATACAGGATTTTTTGTTTCGTCAGGGTTCGAGTCCTTGTGAGGCAACAAACAAAACAGCCAAAAGAATATTTTCTTTTGGCTGTTTTGTTGTATAATGTGTTGTATGTGTAGAACTACTTCATACGATGTGTTAACGTGCGTATTTTCTTTTGTTATTCTCGTCAAATAGTAATAATATACCTCTACGGACAATAGCATCTCGTTGATAGATAACATCCCAATCCGGAATTAATTTAACAATACGTATAGCCTCTTTAATGAAAATATTAGTTGTATCCGTAATTAATTCAGAGGAATCCAAAAGATATGTGTAATTACTTAATAAACTATCTATCTGACCATCATCATTTGGCTGTACACCAATAGATACCTGAATGTGCTTATTCTTTAAATCAGGAAGTTTTTCCCAATTAACCTTGCTATACACAAACTCTAAATAATTGTTAGGATTTGGATCGGTTGTGAATTTAGATTTCTTTGCGATATAATTATTATAAGTTTTTGATGAAACCAAAACACCATCATTAAACTCAATAACAGTTTCAGTTTCATAAATTGAATTATAACCTAGGTGAACATACTCGATACATTGCCCCTTTGGAACATATAATTTGCCTGTTACCCAATTTGCAAAAAGCAAGTTTCCTGTTAATTCATTTCCAAATATTTTTTTTAAGTCAACTTTTAGCTTACTATCGTACCAAACATAAATATTGCTTAAATATATTTTATCACTAATAATAGTCCATTCAGCAACATAACCTCTCCAACAAGCAGTTGAAATTAGTGAGACATCTTCTTCCGTTTCATATTTTTTCGGGTACAATCTTCTGTATTCGTTCTCTAACTCGGAGGCAATTATTTTTGAGAGTTCCTTGCTATCAGAACGTAATTCTAACGGATTTGAAAAAAGTTGCAGCGTATCTCCTTTCCAAATTAAAATATCTCCTACTTGACTGGTTGCATTTGCAGTCAGAGAAATCAATAGGAATACTAATATGTTTCGGCATTTTTTCATCATCAATTCTAACTTACCCAAGCATTTCTCATGTCAACCTTTTCCCATTTATTAATACCAACTCTTTTAAAAATCAAAATTCCGCCTGAACCACATTCATCTCCACACCAATACGAAATCTTTATTATCGCTAAATTTCCATCTAAACTAAAAATTGGGATAGAAATTCTATAATATTTTTTCTGGTCTGACTTTGCTTGTAAATTTTGAAATGAAACTAGACTGCCTTGTTTTAATCCTTTAAAACCTACTTGAAAATCAGATAATATGCCAGTCGTTAAGAGTGTATCAGAATCCTTTTGTACACAATTACCCAAAAAGCAATTCTGAGAATCTTTGTACAATTCACAAAACTGCCAATCTATAATCTTATGGTCCAGTTTATTCCTCCCAAAATATTTCTTATTTAATTCAATAAATGAATGTATCTCTTTATCTGTGGTTAAATCCGAATAAGTCTGGGCATGTATACTGATTGCGAAACTCAAAAGAGTCAATATTATTTGTGGTATTTTCTTCATAGCTTATTTATAACTCTGCAAAACAGTTTATCTCTTCCAAAAGTAATCATTAAACACAAATAAAATAATAGTAACGGAAGAAAACTATTTTTTAAATAATTATAAGTTTAAACCTTTTTGAATAGAAAGGAGGAAATTTCTGATGAATCTCATCCATCAAATAGAATCCAATGGCTAGTTGATATTCATCTTTTGGAAAATCTGATGAAAATCTGATAGTATTATTTTGATGAGTGATTGTGAATTGTTCATCCCAAACATAACTCATGGAATTATCTCCTGTAATTTTTACTATTTCAATAAATAATGGACTAATTTTCTTTATAATACTATAATCAAATATCTTTAATTTAAATTCAATCATTTCACCTTTAGAATATGTTTGTCTTGGAATCTCAACAGAAGCATATGAATTTATTGATTGTTGGGTATATCCTTCAACAATACTTGGAAACACAATTTTATTTTGAGCAACAGAAGCATTATTGATATCATAATTGTCATTTGAAGGTTTAACGGTCAAATTAGGATTGAAGCTCTTTATAGCATTCATTGTGGCTGAATCACCTTCAAATCTAATAATTGATATTGTTGTATCTTTCGGACATCTACTTTCATCTTTTGCTATTATTACTCGTTCTGGTCCTGTTATTGTTTTATAAATGGTTCCCGCCAAAAAGCATATAAATGCAAGTAACAAAGCCCATAGAGCATTGATAATGTTCTTCTTTCCAAAAAATCCCATAGTTCGCTAATTAAGTTATAAGTTATAAGTCATATTTTCGAAATAAAAATATGAAATATTCGTAAATCAAACGCTTATCACTGTCAAAAGTAATCATTAAAACTAAATTCAAGAAACAAATCAGTAAAAAAATCATAACGTTTGTAAATTTATTTTGCAAGTAACCAATACAACGCAGGTAGTTACAAAAAAGTCTAAATAGTAAAAATTGATTCGCCATATTTACCGGTAAATTTGTATCTTTGTAGCTTGAAACGATTGGATGTAAACAAATCCTACAAACAACCTGAGTATGACAACCTTTGAAGCCCTTATAAAAAACCGTCGCAGCATACGTAAATACCTCGATAAACCAGTAGAAACCGAAAAAGTAGATGCTATTTTACGCACTGCGTTAATGTCGCCAGCCTCCAAACGTGCCAATGGTTGGGAATTTATAGTGGTTGACCAGCGCAATACGTTAGTAAAACTGGCGTCGTGTCGAGAATTTGGCAGCAAGTTTGTGGCAGATGCGCCACTCGCTATTGTGGTGGCTTACGATGCCGAAAAAAGCGATGTCTGGTACGAAGATGCGTCTATTGCCGCCATCATCATCCAATTGGCAGCCGCCGATTTAGAGTTGGGAAGCTGTTGGGTACAAGTACACAATCGTGCTTACAACGAAACTACAACCTCAGAAGCATACGTTAGAGACATACTTCAAATACCTGATAATAAACACGTTTTATGCCTGATAACGCTTGGTTATAAGGACGAAGAACGCAAGCCTTACGACGAGGAAAAACTCGCCTACGACAAAATTCACTATAATCAGTATTGATGAATCAACCTCTGCAACATATTGTATTAATTGGCGCTGGTAATTTAGCCACACAATTGGGATTGGCGCTACACCGCCGTGGCTTGCACATTGTGCAAGTTTACAGCCGCACAGAGCAATCCGCCAAAACACTTGCAGAACAACTGAATGCGGAATTTACCACGAATTTAGCCGAACTCGTGCCCACAGCCGATCTCTATATTTACGCCTTGAAAGACGATGTGCTAGCAGAAGTTATCAACACCGTTTCTGTAACACAAGGATTGCACGTACACACCGCTGGCAGCATGCCGATGACTATTTTTGCTGAAAAACAGCGAAATTACGGCGTTTTATATCCGTTGCAAACATTCTCGAAACAGAAACTGGTCGATTTCACCGAAATACCCATTTTTATTTCGGCGAATTCAACAGAAAATAGTGATAAACTGAACGTTATATCACAAAAAATAACGAATAAAGTATTTACGACAATAGACGAACAGAGAGAATACATACATTTGTCAGGTGTATTCGCATGTAATTTTACCAATTACTTATATGCGATTGCCGAAAAACTCTTGGCAGAGCAAAACTTGCCGTTCGACCTACTAACGCCGCTCATTACGGAAACGTTGGAGAAGGCAAACGAACTGTCGCCAAGTAAATCGCAAACAGGTCCTGCACAACGGGGCGACCAAGTGGTGATTAACAAACATATGCAGTTGCTCGAGCAACATCCCGAATGGCAAGCCATTTATAAACAACTCACTCAATCGATTGAACAAACTAAAACCATTGAATAGCACCTATGAACTTTAAACAAGCTTTAACCCAAGTCAAAGCCTTTGCTTTCGATGTAGATGGCGTTTTATCGGCCACCTGCATTCCTTTAGCCACCAATGGCGAACCGATGCGCATGATTAATATAAAAGATGGTTACGCGCTACATTTAGCGGTAAAAAAAGGGTATCCTATTGCTATCATCACTGGCGGAAAAACAGAAGCTATACGCATACGTTTTACCGATTTGGGCGTTCAAGACATTTATCTGGCTTCACACTATAAAGTAACCGATTTCAACGATTTCCTAGCGAAACACAATTTGAAAGCAGAAGAGGTGATGTACATGGGCGATGATATTCCAGATTATGAAGTGATGAAACTGGCTGGTTTACCCGTTTGCCCTGCCGATGCTGCACCAGAAATTAAAGCTATATCGTGTTATGTGAGCGATAAAAATGGTGGCCACGGCTGCGGACGCGATGTGATAGAACAAGTGTTGAAAGCTCAAGGACATTGGATGAACGGTCAAGAAGCGTTTGGCTGGTAAACTCATACAATATACAATTCATTATTATACAAAGACTTATGCACAAACTCATTCGTTACAAAAATTTACTGTTTATCATTGCCATACAGTTATTAATGGCAAAAGCCATTATAATGCCCACTTTAGCCATGTTCAACCTCTACACGCTCACACCACTATGGATGCTTTTGTGTGTGATTTTGGCAACGGTTCTTATTGCCGCTGGCGGTTATGTGATTAATGACTACTTCGATTTAAAAATAGACCGCCTCAATCGCCCTGACCGCGTATTGATTGGCACCATTATCGAAAAACCAACCGCCATGCGCTTATATCAAGTTTTGACTGGCTTAGGTGTTTTGATTGGTTTAGTCGTTGCGGTGATTTTACGCAATATGACCTTAGGACTCATTTTTGTAGTGGTGCCAGGCATGTTGTGGTTTTATTCAGCCTCTTACAAACGTCAATTTATTATTGGTAACCTTATCATTGCCCTTTCAGCCGCTTTGGTTCCGTTGTTGCCTGTGATTGTAGAAAGCACTCTGCTCTCTCAAAACTATGGCGATTTGATTCAAGAAACACCAGTGATACGCACACTCTATATGTGGATTGCAGGATTTGCTGCCTTTGCCTTTATTTGGACCTTGATTCGCGAAATCATTAAAGATATGCAAGATGAATATGGCGATCGCGAAATGGAATGTCGCACCATTCCTATTGTATGTGGCACCCAATGGACAAAATGGATTGTGAGTGCGCTTATTGTATTATCGGTTACGGCTTTAGGCTGGTTAATCATCACCTACTTCCACCTGCCAAACGATGTCTCAATCACCATGCGTTACTTTCTATTCGGCATTGTAGCACCAAGCATCTGTTTATTAGTCTTATTGTGGAGTAAAAATTGTCAAGCTTTACAACACGCTGCTACACTCGCTAAATTCATTATGGTTTTTGGCGTTTTATACAGCTTAGTGTATTATTATTTACTAGCCAAAGCCTATGGATTAGTGTTTTTGGGGTTATTTCAAGTACTTTAATCACAAC
>Ga0265295_1001797_pt1 | contig 36545 bp, 36 predicted proteins | sample Munlansysbiofilm_FD_192503 | JGI IMG/M metagenome (GOLD analysis project Ga0265295, IMG submission 192503) | Leachate microbial communities from a municipal landfill in Southern Ontario, Canada - Methane capture system biofilm | ecosystem: Engineered > Solid waste > Landfill > Unclassified ... | reverse complement strand
AAAAGGGAGGTCTTCACAAGGCGCAACCTTAAAGTCAATCCGGTTGGCATATGGGGTGGAGGCAACCTTTTCCTTGCCCAGCCTGATCATCTCCGAGCTGAAGTCTGCACCAAAAATCTTTACCGAATCTGGGGTGGTTCTGGCAATTTCAAGGGCAACATCACCGGTGCCAGTGGCAACATCAAGCACCTTTCCATCAGTAGGAACTTTTACAAGCCGTACCGCATGTTTGCGCCAGCGACGATCAATACCCAAGCTTAGCAGGCGGTTTAAAAAATCATAGCGGGGTGCAATGGCACCAAACATCTGCTGGATCTGCTCCCCTTTTTCAGAAAGTCTGAACATACAAGTCCTTTTACATACTATCAAAGATAATCTAAATACGTCTGTTTGTGTAACATATATCAGGCGGTCATTCCAGCAGTTTTGAGCCAGAGCTTTCTTGACAGACAGGCAACTATTGTTATATACAGCAAAACTGGTTCCCGTACTTTAAAGGTTCTTTTCCCGAGCGGGAAACAGTTTGCCAATAACGCCGAAGAGGAGGAAAAATGAAGCTTCGCATCCAGATGACAGCTTTAATATCCGTTCTTCTGCTCAGTTTGCCCCTGCCAGCCTTTGCAGCCAAAAGACATGTGGTGAAAGCCAAGGATACGCTAATCGGTCTTTCCCGAAAATACGGGGTTTCTGTAGAAGAAATAAAAAATGCCAATAAACTGAAAAGTAGTAAAATAGTTGCGGGCAAAACCATCCTGATCCCTGTCAATGAGCCCCAGCCTGCCAATCAGCAGACGAAAAACTGCGGAACCTATATTGTTGAATCCGGAGATACCTTATACAGTATTTCACGCAGAACCGGATTGCGTGTTGCTGATTTAAGGCGCATAAACGGTCTTGCCGGCAACACCATCAGAACCGGACAAACCTTGAGCCTTGGTTCAGCCTCCTTTTGCACTATTCCTGTTGTATCCGGCTCTGCTGCACAGAACAAAGGCTTCAAGCTGGTAAATTCAGATATTTTGCAGGCAGATGAATTCAGAACCACACTTGAGGAACTGACTGACATTGACACCAGTAAATCTGTTGACCTTGTACAAAAGTTTGAAGAGCGTAACCGTTTTGCCGAGCTGAAGCAAAGTGCCTACGGTTTTCTTGGTGCCCGCTACCGTTTTGGCGGCAACAGCAGAAACGCCCTTGATTGCTCCAGCTTTACCCAACAAGTCTTTAGGGAACAGAAAATAACCTTACCCAGAACAGCAAGGGAGCAGTTCAGAATCGGTAATGAAGTAGCCCAGGGTGATCTGCGCAAAGGTGATCTGGTCTTTTTCCGTACCTACGCATCCTTCCCGTCCCATGTTGGCATCTATCTGGGTAACCGCAAAATGATCCACGCTTCTTCCAGAAGCAAGCAGGTTGTGGTTTCTTCCATGGACACTCCCTATTATCTTTCCCGTTATATCGGTGCCAGGCGTATTGAAAAAATCAACCCTGATACCATTGACTTGCAAAGCCTGATCCTGGAAATAGATGAGGAGATGGATTCAGATGCCCAGAATAATGACCATATGGCAGTTGATGCCGTGGAGGCGCAAGTCCGTTAGGCTCCCAGTAAATTTCTGTGCAAACAACCAATCAAAAAGGCGACCATCTGGTCGCCTTTTTTGTTCTGCAAACTTGCTATCTGTTACCTGTATAGTTAATTTGCCCTGGAGATTTCTTCCAGATTGCCAGCAATAACCGTTGCCGTTGCTGCCTGCTCTTCAGAAGCAGTGGCGATCTGGGCGATCATGTTTTTGATGTTTTCAATTGACTCAACAATGGTGATCAAGGAAGCTTCTGCCTGGTGGGAAAGTTCTTCACCACGTTCAGCCTCGGTCTTACCTGCATCAATGGAGGCAACTGCCTTTTGTGTGCCAGACTGTATTTCTGTAACCATGGCACCAATCTGCTTGGTGGAAGCCATGGTGCGCTCTGCCAGACGGCGTACTTCATCGGCAACCACAGCAAAGCCGCGTCCCATTTCGCCGGCACGGGCAGCTTCAATGGCTGCGTTAAGAGCCAGCAGGTTGGTCTGGTCAGCTATCTCGTTGATGACATTAACTATTTCACCAATCTGTTCTGATGTGGCACCAAGATTACCCACAATGGTGGCAGATGAACGCACCACTTCAGCCACCTGTTGCATCCCTCTTACTGCCTGGTTTACCACCTGCTGCCCTTGCAGTGCAGTATCTGCCACCTGGGAGGCGGCATCAGCGGCATTGGTGGTGTTGCCTGCCACTTCGTTCACTGTCATGCTCATTTCTTCCATGGCAGTGGCGATCTGGTGAACCCGTTCTTCCAGATAATTTTTCCGTTCAATATCCTTGTATTGTTGCTCTTTAAACTGCCGCTCGGCTGTTACATCACGCCAGCAAGCCATATAGCAGATTACCTTGTTGCTGTCAGTTGCATCCCAGATAGGGTAAGCAGTGGTCTGCAAGGTAACGCTGCCGATGGGGATGTCTGCCATATGGGGCATTGCACCGCGGGGGTCAGCAAATATTCTGCGTATACGATCAGGGTCTTTGTGATACTGGTGAATGGAGTTGCCAAAGGCGTTGGCAGCATCAGCACCGCGCAGCCCCGAGTTCAACCCCTGGCGTTGTTCCTGCATTAACCTTTTGGCACTGCGGTTCATGTAAAAAATCTTGTTGTCATGGGTGGTGTCGCACAGCATAACCACATTATCCACGTTTTCCAGCACCTGTATAAGCTTGTTGATTTCAGCATCTTTTGCTGCCAACTCTTGCTTGTTTGATCCGCCAAAAAATCCCATGGCTTACTCCTTTGAAATTCATACTGGTATAACTATGCTTTTGTTAATAAGACTTTTGCGTAAAATCAACCAGCGACAAGTCTGAAATAGTATCAGCAGTTGTAAAATAAGCAACAGGAAAAGGTGTATTAACGGTTTACATCAAAATAACCTGCTTCTGGATGGTAAAACACCAGTGCTGACACTGAAGCTTCCGGATCCATCATGTCTCCATCAGTAAGCGAGATGCCGATCTGCTTTGGTGCAATCAGTTTAAACAGAGTGCGTTGGTCAGCCAGGTCAGGGCAGGCAGGGTAACCAAATGAAACCCTTATTCCCTGGTATTGGGCATTAAAAAGTTCTTTCATGGTCAGTGCAGGATCATCAACAATCCCCCAGGAAGTGCGAATCCGTTTATGGATGAACTCTGCCGTTGCCTCTGCCAGCTCCAGTGCCAAAGCCTGCAACAGGTGGGAATCAAGATAGTTGCCATTTTGTTTCCAGTTTTCTGAAAGCTCCCTGATACCAAGTCCGCAGGTGACAGTAAAAACAGCCAGATTATCACGTGCTCCGGATTGTAATGGTCTTACAAAGTCTGCAACGCAAAGCCGTTTGCCTGCTGGCTGGCGCGGCAGACTAAAGCGTGCCAGCTCCCTGTCTGCTGCCTGGGGATCAAAAATCACCAGATCATTGCCATCACCATTGGCAGGGAAAAAGCGATACAAAGCCTGGGGGCGGATAAGCTGCTCCTTTTGCACTTTTATCAGCATATCCTGCACATTCTGATGCAGTGTTTGCGCCTTTTCATCACCTGCTGCCAGAAGTTTTTCAACTGCACCTTTAAGACCCAGATGTTTTGTGTAAAGCATCTGCCGGTTTAAAAACGGTATTACCTGTGTCAATGGAATATCCCGCAGCAGGTGCTGTTCAAAATCCGGTGCAGCAAGAAGTGATGTTTCGCCAAGGGTTACAGCAACGTGGCTTTCCACTTTGTCCGTTGTTTTTACTGCCTGCCTGGTCAGTTCTTCCCTTTGTTGTTGGCGTTTTGCCAGCCCCAGCATCAGTGTCTGGCGAGCCTGGGGATCAAGCAGTTGATTTGCCAGCTCCAGTCCTGCCATGGCATCTTTGGCATAAAGCACAGGTCCGTCATATTCTGCGGCAATGCGGGTTTCTGTAAAAATTGCAGACAATGCTGCACCACCCACCAGTAGCGGAACATCAATCCCTGCGCTTTTAAGGTCTGCGGCAGTGGTTGCCATTTGCAGGGCAGATTTCACCAGCAGCCCGGAAAGCCCAATAAAATCCGGTTTTTCCCGCTTTGCGGCTTCAATCAGGGTTTCAGGTCCCACCTTGATACCCAAGTTGATAACTTCAAACCCGTTATTAGCAAGGATAATCTCCACCAGATTTTTGCCGATGTCATGCACATCACCCTTTACGGTTGCCAGCAGCATTTTCCCTTTGGCAGCGGTTTCGTTCTTATCCAGGTATGGCTCCAGGTGGCTGACCGCTGCTTTCATCGCTTCGGCAGATTGCAAGACCTCTGCCACAATCAGTTGATTGGCATTAAAAAGCCTGCCCACTTCTGACATGCCTGCCATCAGTGGTCCATTGATAATCTCCAGCGGTTTATCACCCCTTGCCAGCAGTGCATCAAGGTCGTCAGTAAGACCATCCTTTGTCCCTTCAATAACATAAAGAGGCAGCCGTTCATCCAGGGGCAGGGTAGCTTTGGGGGCTGCGTTGGCGGGTTTTTTATCCCTGAAAGCAGCAGCAAAGGCAGCCACCGGATCAGCACCGCGCCAGAAAATCAGATCTTCTGCCAGTTGCAGTTCAGCCTTGTCCATGGATGCGTACCGCTCCAGTTTTTCACTGTTTACAATGGCATAGGTGAGTCCGGCTTTTACACAATGGTACAAAAATACGGCATTTAGCAGCTCGCGACCGGCAGCAGGCAGTCCAAAGGATACATTGGAAATCCCCAGAATTGTGCTGCACTGCGGAAAAGCTTCGCTGATCAGCCGTACTCCTTCAATGGTTTCTATTGCCGAACCGATGTAGTTTTCGTCACCACTGCCCACCGGAAAAACCAGTGGGTCAAAAATCAGATCTTCGGGGCGTAAACCGTATTTACCGGTAAGCAGATCGTATGAGCGTTGTGCCACTTCCAGCTTGCGCTGGCGGGTGGTTGCCATGCCGTTTTGTGGGTCTTCATCAATGCAGCCCACCACCACTGCACCGCCAAAGCGGCGTAAAAGTGGTGCCACATTGGCAAAGCGTTCTTCGCCATCCTCAAGGTTGATGGAGTTGATGATACATTTGCCCTGCAAGCGGGTAAGTGCAAGCTCCATTACTGTCGGATCGGTGGAGTCGATCATGATCGGTACCCGCACTTTTTTGGGCAGAAATTCCAAAATACGGGTCATATCTTCAATTTCATTACGGTCAGGGTTGGCTACGCAGATATCAATTACCTGGGCACCGTTTTTAACCTGACTACGGGCAATTTCAGCCCCTTCCTCAAACTTTTCCGCAACAATCATGTTTTTAAATTTGCGGGAGCCGATTACGTTGGTACGCTCACCCACTAAAATCGGACGGGCATCATCTTCAATGTAAAGTGGCTCAATGCCGCAAACTATTTTACGGTGGGTAGTCTGGGGCTTGCGTGGTGGTTTGCCTGCCACCATTTTAGCCATGGCAGCAATGTGCGCCGGTGTGGTTCCGCAGCAGCCGCCGATGATGTTCAGCCAGCCGTTATCCACAAAGCGGGCAAGCTTGGCAGCAAGTGAGTCCGGAGATTCGGCGTAGCAGCCGTTTTCATCGGGCAGTCCGGCGTTGGGGTAAACAGAAACATGGCAGGTTGCCAGCTCGGATAAGGCACGCAGGTGAGCAGTCATAAACTCTGGCCCGGTGGCACAGTTAAGCCCGATACTAATCAGCCCCAGGTTATCTTCAAGGTGGGCAATGCTGGTGTACAATGCCTCCACATTCTGACCAGCCAGCATGGTGCCGGTTGGTTCAATGGTGCCGGAGATCATCAGCGGCACTTTTTGACCAGTCTGCTCAAATGCCAGCCTGATTCCTTCGGCAGCTGCCTTCAGATTAAGGGTGTCCTGTACGGTTTCCAGCAACAACAGGTCTGCACCACCAGCCAAAAGCCCCAAAGTCTGCTGGCAAAAAGAGCTGGTTAGTTGCCGAAAGGTTGTGCCACCGGTAACAGAAAGGGTTTTGGTGGTGGGACCGATGGAGCCAGCCACAAAACGGGGTTTGTCAGGCGTGGAAAACTTTGCTGCTGCTTTTCGTGCCACTTCTGCGGACAGCCGGTTAAGCTCAAATACCTTGTCTTCAAGCTGGTATTCAGCAAGGACAATATCAGTGGAGCCAAAGGAGTTGGTTTCAATAATATCTGCACCAGCAGCCAGATAATCGCAATGCACCTTTTCTATCAACTCTGGTCTGCTTAAAAGCAGTGCTTCGTTACAGCCTTCATAATCACTGCCGCCAAAATCATCGGCAGTCAGGTTAAATGTTTGTAATTGCGTACCCATTGCTCCATCCAGTACCAAAATACGCTGGGAAAGAGCTTCGGAAATATCTGTTTTCATAGGGTTTTATTCCTTTTAAACCGTTTTTGGATTTGAAAGTCGATGTTGAAATCTAGGAGTTTGTCGGGCTTACCACTGTTTTGCTGCGGAAAAGCCAGATGGAAATGATGATGTTGCAGCTTGTCTTTGGCTGGTTGTTATCCTCTGTGCTTGCCCCGTCCCATCAACACTACGCCGGTTTTGGTATTCATAATCACCTTGCGTCCCACAGTGCCTTCAAGATCAGAGGCAACTACTTTTATGCGCCAGTCATCCAGGGTGGCAAGTGCCAGCTCAACATTGCGCTTGCCAATGGGGTAGGTTGCCTGGCTCATGTTTAAAATATTGGCTCCGCCAAAAACCTTTGCCACCAGCCGCTCTTTTTTGCATCCGGCAGCCAGCACCTGTTCCAGCAGTTTTTCCATGGCAATGGTGCCGTATTTGGGGGTAGCCAGACCTTCGCCGTTCCAAAGTGGCAGCATAAAATGGTTCATACCACCCCCGCCTTTGGCTTCATCCCACAGGCAGACAGCCACACAGGAACCAAGTACGGTGGTGATAACGCATTCTCCGGCATCAACATGCAAGGTGCCAGGAAAAAGAAAATGTTTGCGGGTGTCTTCAGCAGATCCGTTAGTCACGATTATTGTTCATCCAGGTCATCAAAAAGGAAAAGGTTGCCGTCTTCCACAAAGGTGGCAGCGGTTTCGTCAAAAACAGCCGGATACAGGGTAATGCTGAACACAGAGCCCACATTTGGGCAGCTTTGCACGTCTATACTACCTTGCAGCAGGTCAAGCAGAGCCTTGACAATGGAAAGCCCAAGCCCGTGACCACGGTGGGTGCGGGTAGAACCGCTATCAAGCTGGGTAAAACGGTCAAAAATCCGCTCAAGATCATTTGCAGCAATGCCCACGCCGCTATCTTTCACCTGAATGCGCAGCTCATCATTAAGCAGCCCTGCCAGCAGTTCCACTTTACTGCCATCATCACTGAACTCAATGGCATTTGCCACCAGGTTGGCAAGAATTACCTGCAATTTTTCTGCATCAGTTGCAAAGCGTTGCAAGTCGGGTGTGTCTGCCTCGGTAAAACTGTATGTGAGGCTGATGTTTTTGGCTTCGGCAGAGGTTTTAAAGCTATCCAGCGTGCTGTTAATGATTGAAACAACATTTACCAGATCAATTTCCGGCTGTGCATCGCCAGCTTCCAGCTCGGCTGCTATAAAGATGTTGCGCAGTTGATATTCAAGGTTAAAGGCTTCCGAGTAGATGAGGCTTGCTATTTCTACACATTCAGGGTCTTTAGCTATTTCCACCATATTGCCTGCCAGCCCGATAATGGCATTTAACGGGTTGTTGATTTCATTGCGGACATTGGACAGGAAATTGCTTTTTAATGATTCGGAACGCTCAAGCCGTCTGTTCATCTCGGTAAGCTTATTATTCATTACCGAAATATCCTGTAAAGAACGGCGATTTTTCCTTAAACGTTCAGACAGTTCTTGCAGCAATCTTTCATCAGCAATGGTTTCCATTTTCTGTCCCTTTCTGTGTTGCAACAGTTATCTGCAAAACTCTAAAACTGGCAGCGACGTACAACTTCAGCAGCTATACTGTCCAGTGGCATAACCTTGTCCACACCACCTTTTTTGATAGCTTCATTGGGCATCCCGAAAACCACACAGGTTTCCTCATTCTGGGCAATGGTAAAGGCCTGGGCATCGTGCAGCTCTTTCATGCCCTGGGCACCGTCATCACCCATACCGGTTAAAATTACACCAACGGCGTTTTTGCCAGCATAGCGGGCAGCAGAACGGAACAAGACATCAACAGACGGTCTGTGACGCGATACCAGCGGGCCGTCTTTAACCTCCACATAATAGCGGGCACCGCTGCGTTTTAGCAGGGTATGCCTGTTGCCAGGCGCAATCAGCACACTGCCGCGTACAACCGAATCATTATCTTCTGCTTCTTTAACATTAACCTGACAGATGCTGTTTAGCCGCTTTGCAAAGGCAGCGGTAAAATGCTCTGGCATATGCTGGACAATCACCGTACCTGGTGCATCTGCCGGCAACATCTGTAAATAGCGTGATAAAGCTTCGGTACCACCGGTTGATGCACCGATAACCACAACCTTTTCAGTGGTTTGTGCCATTGCCTTGCTGGGCGGCTTATCCATAATTACATCAGCTGTGTATTTAGGAATTACTTCTTTAATTTCCCGTAAAGGTTGCAAGCGTGCTGAGGCAGCAGCTTTTACGCTGTCACAAATCCTGATACGGGATTCTTCAATAAACTGACGGGTGCCCATTTTGGGTTTGGTGATAATATCCACTGCCCCGTATTCCAGGGCTTTTAAAGCACTTTCACTGCCATCACCGGTAAGGCTTGAGCACATTACCACCGGTATGGGATGCTGGCTCATCAGTTTGCGCAGAAAAGTAATGCCATCCATGCGGGGCATTTCCACATCAAGTGTAATTACATCAGGTACCTGGGCAGCAATCTTCTGGGCAGCCACTATGGGGTCCTGGGCAGCACCAATTACTTCAATGGCAGGATCGCTGCTTAAAATCTCGGTCAACGCCTGCCTTACAAGGGCAGAATCGTCAATTATTAGTACTTTTATTTTGCGGGACATCTTCAATCCTTGCGATAAACTGTATTGCCCACCTGGCTGAATGGCAGACCAAGTCCGTTAAGAGTTTCCGAGTGACCAATGAATAAAAAACCGCCAGGTTGCAGCTGTCGATGAAATTTAAGCATCAGTTTTGCCTGTGTTTCCTTGTCAAAATAAATGATTACGTTACGACAAAAGATAATATCCTGCTTTTCGGGGATACCAAAATGGTCATCCATAAAGTTTACCCGCCGAAAATCAATCATACTGCGTAGTGGCGGTATGATTCTCACAAGCCCTTTGCTGCGATCTTTACTGCGCAGCAGATATTTCTTTTTAAGGGGCAGCGGGATGGTGTCAGTACGTTCTTCGGTGTAAACCCCGTTGGCAGCAGATTGTAATACGCGGGTGCAGATATCTGTTGCCAGCACAGAAAAACGGATATCAGTCTGGGCTGCGTATTCGGCAAGCACCATGGTCATGGTGTAGGGTTCTTCGCCTGTAGAGCAGCCGGCACTCCAGATACGCAGCGGGTTTAGCGAGCTTTCGCCAGCACTTCTTTTTTGCCGCATGGCAGGGATGGCAGTGCGCACCAGAAAATCAAAATGGTGGGGTTCACGGAAAAAGTCGGTTTTATTGGTGGTTACCACATCAATCAGGTGGATAATTTCCTGATCATGACCTGCGTCAGAAAAAACAAATTCGGCATATTCCTTGAAGTTATCAATGCCCAGGGCTTTAAGACGCTTTTGCAGACGTGCTTCAAGCATGGTCTTTTTGGTGTGCGGCATTTTTATGCCTGCCTCATCGTATATAAACTTGCTGAACAGCTCAAACTCCCTGTTACTCATGGTACAAAGCGGAGCTGTGGCAAAGTTGTTGTTACGGTTTGCGGTCATTTGTTCAGTCCTTTGTCAACAGCTTGGCAATCACACCCAGCAAAGCGTTTTGCTTGACAGGTTTCATCAGCCAGCCATTGGCACCTGCATCCCGTGCTTCCTGAAACTTGTGTTTTTGTGAATCTGTACTCATCACCAGCACAGGTATTCTGGAAAACTGTTCAAGCTGGCGGATAGCCTTGATAACACCGATGCCATCCAGGTTGGGCATGTTCAGGTCAGTAAGCACCAGATCAGGTGATACCTCCTTGATTTTGTCAATAGCCTGAAGCGGATCAGCGACAATTTCAACCTGATATCCAGCCCTTTGCAATGTGATTCTGGCATTGATAAGCTGGGTCATGGAGTCATCTATTAGCAGGATTTTCTTCACAATGTAGTCCTTTAGGCTAAAACCGGCATTGTTGTTTAATTTTAAGCCCCGCTCCCGTGTGTGAACATCACGAGCGGGGCTTTCTTTCAGGTAATCAGTTTCTGTCTGAAAAGGCTCTTTAGCCTGCAAGCTATATGTCAGCTACTATTCAGGGTTGTTCCATGCTGCCTGCTTCAGCAACAGCTATAATTTCTTGCTCTGAAAAAACACGGTCTATATCCAGGATGATGATGAAATTGTCATCATGTTTGCCCATCCCTTTAATAAACTCGGTATTAAGACGGGTGCCGATATGTGGAGCCGGTTCAATCTGCTCCGGCTCCATTTCCACTACTTCCTGTACTGAATCAGCCAAAGCACCAAGTACGGTGGTGTCACCGTCAAGGGTTACTTCAACAACAATAATACAGGTGTTGATGGTCTGCTCGGTGGGAGCCATGCCAAATTTAAGGCGCAGATCAATCACCGGTACCACACTGCCCCGCAGGTTGATTACCCCACGCATAAATTCAGGTGTCTGGGGTACTTTAGTTATGCTGGTATATTCAAGTATTTCACGTACCTTGGCAACATCAAGGGCAAATACTTCATCTGCCAGCTTAAAGGTCAGGTACTGCACTGTTTCTGTAATAGATGCAACTGCCATGGCGAGCCTCCTTTAAAATTTCTCAAACTCGTCATCCAGATGATCCTTGCCGCCTATGCCCAGATCAATATGTACACCGCCTGCTGGTTTGGACGGTTTTGCCGGAGCATGGGCAACCTGGACCGGTTTTCTGGCTGCTGGCTGTGAGCTGTACTGTGGCAGGGCACGCTGAACTGGTCGCATTCCCGAATCAATATGGAAGAAGGAAATGGTGCCTTTAAGCAGTTCTGCCTGCCCGGTCAGCTCTTCGGTGGTGGATGCCAGCTCTTCGGCAGCAGAAGCGTTTTGCTGGATTACCTGATCAAGCTGCTGGATAGCCTTGTTAATCTGGTCTGCACCGGAATCCTGCTCTTTGCTGGACGCGCTGATTTCCTGCACCAGTTCGGCTGTGCGCTGGATGTCCGGCAAAATGGCAGTGAGCATCTGCCCGGCGGTTTCAGCAACCTGCACACTGCGGCCGGAAAGCTCGGATATTTCACCGGCAGCAGCCTGGCTGCGTTCTGCCAGCTTGCGTACTTCAGAAGCAACCACTGCAAAACCTTTGCCATGCTCGCCTGCACGGGCTGCCTCAATGGCAGCGTTAAGTGCCAGCAGGTTGGTCTGGCGGGCTATTTCTTCAATAATGCTGATCTTGGTGGCGATTTCTTTCATTGCTTCAACTGTTTCGTTAACCGCCTTACCGCCTTCGCGGGCATCGGAAGCTGATTTATTGGAGATTTTTTCAGTTTGTGAAGCGTTATCAGCATTTTGCTTGATGCTGGAAGACATCTCCTCCATGGAGCTTGAAACCTCTTCGGCAGATGCAGCCTGTTCAGTGGCACCCTGGGAAAGTGACTGCGCTGTTGCAGAAAGTTCCTGGCTGCCGGTGGCAACGCTATCTGCTGCGGTTTGCACTTCACGCACCACTTCTTTCAGCTTGTCCACCATGGTGGCAAGTGAATCCATCAGTTCATCCTGATCACTGCGCTTTTTCAGCTCTACCATCAGATTGCCCTGGGCAACCTGCTTGGCGTTGGCAGTAATTGAGTTAAGTGCCTCAATGTTTTGCTTAATGGATGTGTTGATTTTGTTGAAGTTTGCAGCAATTTCTTTGGTGTCTTCATCGCTTTCTGCAACAACGGTGCTGATGGCGAGATCACCAATGGCCATTTTTTCCAGGTTAACCAGCAGTTTTTCAACTTCTGCATCCTGATAGCCAGCCTGTTTTTCTGCTCTGCGTGCTGCCTGTTTGACTGCGGTCTGGTCGCTGATAACCTCAAAGGCACCGATAATATTGTTGTTATCATCTCTTATGGCAACACCGGTGTAGTCGATCTCAAGGTCATGGTTGCCAGGGTGGGCATCGATGGCACTGTTGGAAATCTGTCCGTCAACCATTGCCCTGTGGCAGGCACATTTTTCAGTTTTGCAATCACCGGTGCGGAAGTGGTCATAACATTTGGTTCCAGCCAGCTGTTGTGGCGTTTTGGAGCCAAGCTCGGCACCGGATTTGTTCATGTAAAGGATGTTAAAGTCACGGTCAATAATCATTGCCGGAGCAGGCATGATATCCAGGAAGCCCACAAGACGGTTAATGGTGTCGTTAACACCGGCAACTATCCTGCGGAAATCACCCTGGTGCTTGTTGGCATCGGCACGGGTACCCAGTTTGCCTTCCATGGCTGCCTTTGCCAGCATGTTGGCATCTGCCACCAGTGCGGTAATGGAATCAATACAGATGTTCAGGTTGTTTTTGATTTCATTGAAATCACCGTTGTAGTTATCAGTAATGCGCGGCGGAATATCACCTTTGGAGATACGGTCCACATACTCGGCAGCCACGTTTAAAGGACCGATAACCGCGTCCAGGGTTTCGTTAATTCCGGTAATTACCCTGCGGAAATCACCCTGATGTTTGCTGGCATCGGCGCGTGTGGCAAGTTTACCTTCTACGGCAGCCTGTCCCAGTGTGTTTGTGTCGGTCACCAGTGCGGTAATGGAATCAATACAGATGTTCAGGTTGTTTTTGATTTCATTGAAATCACCGTTGTAGTTATCAGTAATGCGCGGCGGAATATCACCTTTGGAGATACGATCCACATACTCGGCAGCCACGTTTAAAGGACCGATAACCGCATCCAGGGTTTCGTTAACGCCCGATACTATTTCCTGGAAACCGCCTTGATGCTTGCTTGCATCAGCACGTGTGGCAAGCCTGCCGGCAACAGCTGCTTCTGAAAGCAGATTGGCATCTTTTATAAGTGCTGTAATTGCATCAGCCATCTGCTGCATTGCTTTTTGCAGCATACCGGTTTCATCACTGGCAGTGGTATCCAGGGTAACAGCAGTATTGCCCACTGCTATTTTGTTGGCAGCATCAACACAGGCATTGATCGGGCGGGTGATGGAGGTGGTAATCATGAAGGCAAGTAAAATACCGATGACCAGCGCAGCTATGCCCAGCACCATGACAATGGTCTGGGTGTTCTGGCTGGTGGCTGCGGCATGTGCACCTGCTTCGTTCATCAATCTTTCCTGGAATGCAGTCATATCATCCAGTGCTTTCAAATAGTCAGCCTGTTGTTGCCTGTAAGCACCAAAAAGCAGTTCGACTGCTTCCTGTTTTTTGCCACTTGTGATCAATTCTATCATTTTTGTCTGTGAAGCCCGAAAAGTGGCGCGGATATCACTTACTGTACTTAAAAGTTTTTTGCCTTCTTCAAGAGTGATAAGCTCATGCAGCTTATCCATTGCTTCAGAGACTTTTTCTGATGATTTGCCCAGCCTTTCCAGCTCGGTTTTTATTAAATTGTTATCATTGCTGATAATTAGATTGCGCAGGAAACGAGCGTTTTCGTTAACTCCTTCCACTGCTTGGTTTACCAGGCTGGTTTTGACATATTTGTCATTAATGACATCATCTATCTCCCGATTAAGGCTTTGTACGTTGATGTACGAGACAACTGCCAGAATCGACAGCAGCACAAGTATAACCGTAAAGCCAAACCCAAGCTTTGTGCCGATCTTCAAGTTTTTAAACATTTCCTTCTACCTCCCTCACTGTTGGTTGACTGCAAACAAGCTGTTTTGTAAAAAATGTTTCTGTTAGTTTATTATATGATTTCACTGTTTCTGGCATTATATAGTGTTTCTAAAATGATGGAACGCACGTTGTTGTTAAACGGTTCATCGTGACCAGGGTAAACATATTCTATTTCACGCTGGCTGAGTTTGTGCAGGGTGTCCAGATATTCTCTGGTATAACGTCCGCCGCTGGTAAGAATCCGCAGCTGGGTATCTCCGGAAAAAAGCAGTCTCTTTGCCTGGCAATAAAAAGAAACTGAATCTGATGAATGACCAGGGGTATGGATTACTTCCAGGTAATCATCGCCGCAGTGCAGCAGCTGTCCATCCTTTAAAGTAGCATCCACACCTGACCCATCCACCCAGGCATATATCCGTGAACCATAACGTTTTTTAAAAAGCTCGGCAGAGGCTGCATGGTCAAAGTGATTGTGGGTAAGCAGTACCTGCTCCACCGGAACTTTGCCACAACCGGTGTAGATGCGGTCAATCTCGAAAAAAACATGGTCATCTGTGCCGGGGTCAATCAATGTGTTTACATCTTCAAGCTGGTTCCACTCCCCCAGCAGCAGGTAAGGCCGACAGGTGTAAATTTCAGGGTTTTGAGCCAGTTGGAATACCCGCATACAGTTTATGCCTGCACAGCTTTAAATCAGGTTGTGCTTTTGCAGTAATTCTACAAAGGTGCGCCTTATAACCGGCTTGGGCAGGTAATCGTCACATTCTGCCTGGGTTAATGCTGAAAACATATCCTCCGGATCACTGCTGGCTGTAACCATAAAGGCTGTAGCGCGGTGGGATGTTTTATCTGTTTCCAAAAGACGTATCTGCTGCATCGCTTCATGTCCGTTCATTACGGGCATACTGATATCCATACAGACGAGATCAAAAGGGCTGCCTTCGGCCAGTGCTGCCGCAAAGAGATCAACAGCTTCCCTGCCTGAAGCAGCGACTGCCACATCACCAAACTCTTCCAGTAAAATCTGCAATATTTCGCGGTTTATTTCCTGGTCATCAACTACTAAAGCTTTCATACGGTTTACCCCGATTTTGCCATCTGTTCTTGTTTTTGCCTGGCAGCAGCTTTTTCACGCTCTGCCTGCAAGATAAATGATTTTTCTATGTCAGCCGCCTTAAATTCAAGTGCGGTCATGCCAAGATAGCGAAAACCGCCTTCAATGGTATTCTCAATAATGCTCATGGCACCGTCACGCTCTTCTTTTACCTGCTCTGTAAGGCTGCCCAATACGATTGTGACCCCTTCGTAAAGGTGCTTTTTTACATTTACTTTAGGGTTGCTGTTGTCATATTCCTTGGCACGTATTTCCTGAATCTGTTTGGTGATTGCCATTTTTCTGACACTGAAATCAGTCAGATTTTGTGTTGCGGTTGAAGAGGTTTTCAATTCTTCAATTAATTGTTTCAGCTCGGCAAACAGACGGTTTATCTCAATCAGGTCGCGGTAATGGACACCGGCTATAACCTTGGTTTTTAAAGATGTTACAGTCCCGATAACAGCGGATTCCACGCCACCAAGGGCGATGCAGTCCCCTCCGGCAAGACCACCTTTGGCAATTTTGACCATCCCCAATGAGCTGATATTGCAGTTGCGGATTTCAGTGTCAACCAGCACATCACCGTCACATTCAATGTCTGTATCGTAGATAAAGTTGGCAGAAAAGGTGCCGCCGCAGGTTATTGTTCCCTTACCCTGACCGTTCATACCGCAGATGGCAATGTCGCCATCTGATTCAAGGGTGCTGACACCGGCGTTACCGTGGATTTTTATACCTTTGTCTGCCTTTACTGAAAAACCGTCCAGTACATCACCTTTAATCTCTGCAAAGCCTTTAAACTGAATGTTGCCCACCTTGAAATCCACATCACCGGAAACAGTGTAGACATCTTCAACCGATATATCACTGCCTTTGCAATAGATTCTGCCGGCTGCCGTGGCATAAAGCGATACCTGATCATCTGCCAGTCTGATATTTTTCCCAAGTTTGACGTTTAGCAAAGTGCCAGCTTTTGCCGGTATGACCTGACCATGAATATTTTTTCCGTCAGTACCGGATTCTGGGGGGATAATCGTACCCACCAGATCGTTTGGTTCTACGTTTAAAAATACCTGCACCTGCCGGAAATCAACCTGATCGCTTAAACTTTCTTCTTCTTCTGCTGCTGCTGTTTCCACCTCGGGAGGTGTAACCGCCAGTTTGATGTAACCGTTTTTACCGGTGCGCATCGGCTTGCCAATGGCCAGCAGGATATCATTGGCTGCAATGCCGGTGGCTGCGGCATGAAGCAGGTTTTCCACACTTTGTGGCTGGATTTCTTCAATTATTTTGTACTGCTTCATAAAAAGGGCAAGTTCAGCTTCGTTCATCGGGGTGCCGCCCATGCCTGAAGGGGTGTAACTGGCACGGCATTCCAGGCTGTCAGGGCTGATTTCAAAGCTGATGGTGTAGCCCTGTTTTTTACCAAGCAGTACTTTTGATTGTTTTTCTTCAGTATTTTGTTCGCTCATAATTTAATCCACCTTCAGTTTACGCTCCCAGTTTTCTGAAAAGTTGGGCATCCGGTGTAACCTGTTCAAACAAGTGACTAATTTCCTGTGGTATCTTCTGGGTGTTCTCGGTGGCAAAGTAGCCACCTGGTGCAAGACTTTTGTGGTACATCCTGATTACTTCAATACGCTGTTCATAAGAAAAGTGCAGCAGGACATTTTTGCAGACAATCAAAGAATAATCAGAGCCTGGCGGTTGCAAATCCAGCAGATCATTGTATTTAAAAAATACCCGTTTGCGGATTCTTTCTATTACCCGATGGTAGCCAGGCTTTTCCTTTACTTCTTCAAAGTATTTGCTGAAAAAATCCTTTGGTATCCGTTGCAGTTCATCGGTTTTGTACTCACCGGCAGTGACAATATCACCAAAGTTATTTTCTTGATCATAGTCGGTTGCATCCAGATACAAGGTGTTAAAACCCATTTCCCCCATTCTTTCTGCAAACAATATGGCAAGGGTGTATGGCTCCTGTCCAAGGGCGCAACCTGCATCCCATACCTTGATTTTAAGCCTGCCCAAAGCCAGCTTTAAAGTGGCTTCAACAGCGTATTCAAGCACCGGAAGATCGCGGAAGAAAAACGTAAAAGCCATCAGCCCAGGGTGCTTTCTGATAATTCTGCCTGGTGTATCAGCAGGTCAGGATCAAGAATAAGGGCAACAGTGCCATCGCCCAGAATCGTTGCACCGGAAATTCCCCGCACATCTTTATAAAGCTTGCCCAAGGATTTAATAACTGTCTGGTGCTCACCAACCACGCTATCCACAACAAAACCGATTTTACTACCATTGGCTGAAAGGATAACAATCTGTTCAATTTCCGGCTTGTTTGTGGTGATGCCAAACTGCTCACGCAGCGAGATATATGGTGTCAGGCTGCCCCGCACATGGGCAAGGTGTCTGCCGTGGGCAGCTTCAATATCGGCGCGGCTAAGCTCAACACATTCTTCCACCTTGGATAGTGGCAGCACAAAGTAGCTGCTATCAACCCTGACCAGCAAGGTTTCGATAATGGCGAGGGTAAGGGGGATTTTCAGGGTAATTACCGAGCCTTTGCCAGGTGTGCTGTCAACATCAATACTGCCCCGCAAGGCTTCAATCGCTTTTTTCACCACATCCATGCCAACACCGCGGCCGGAAACCCCGGTTACCTTGCTGGCAGTGGAAAAGCCAGGGGCAAAAATCAGGTTGTAAATCTCCTTGTCGGTCAGCTCGCTGGTATGGGTGATCAGACCACGCTCAGTTGCCTTGTTGCGGATTCTTTCCTTGTCAAGACCGGCACCGTTATCGCGGATGGTGACCAGTACGCTGTCGCCGGAATGTTCTGCGCCAAGGTGGACAATACCTTTGGCAGTTTTGCCGGCAGCCAGGCGTTCTTGGGGCATTTCAATGCCATGATCAATACTGTTGCGGATCAGATGCACCAGTGGGTCGTTCAGTTTTTCAATAACTGTCTTGTCAAGTTCTGTGTCTGCACCGCTGGTTTCAAGGTCAATCTCTTTGCCAAGCTCTGCTGAAAGGTCTCTGACAAGGCGTTTGAATTTGCTGAAAGTAGAGCCGATCGGCAACATACGCATGTTTAGTGTTGTGTCGCGCAGTTCTGAGATCAGCCGTTCAACTTCTTCGGCAATGGTAATCAGATCACTGTCATTTCTGTTTTCTGCGGTTTGGGAAAGGTGAGCCTGTACTGTTACAAGTTCTCCCACCAGGTTAACCAGGTAATCAAGACGCTCTGCCGGCACGCGGATAGAAAGGGATGTGTCAGCTGTTCCGGCGGTGGTGGTTGCTTTTTCCTTACGTACCTGACGGATTTGCTGCTGCTCTTTAAGTGCTGATTCCACCTTGCTTGCCGGTACAATCCCTTGCTCAACCAGCAGTTCGCCCAGCTTTTTCTGCATGGAAATGATGCGGTGCATCTCCACAGGTGAAAGATCGCCCCGCTCAACCAGAATGTCGCCCAGCTCCTTTTGGCTGTCATTGTCAAGCGTCAGGGTGCAAGTGTCATATATAAGGTCTATTTTCAGGTCACAATCATCTTCCACAAAGATAAATACATCTTTCACAGCCTGCAAACTGCTGGTGGTGGTGATGACAATATCCCAGTAAACATAGCAATGCTCAGGGGTAAGTTCATGCAGCAGCGGTATCTGTTCAAGCTGGGCTACAATGTCACAATGACCAAGCTCACGAAGTTCATTGAGCAGTGCCAGCGGGTTTTGCCCCCTTAGCAGAATTTCTGCATCAGGCTTGAAGCGGATGCGGAAAGTGCTGTAGCAGACCGGAGCATCTGCTGTGCTGACCACAGGTTTTGCTTCAGCCATAAACGACACTTCATCCTGTTGCGGCAGCAATTGCTGCAAGCCGATGATGATATCACGCCCTTTTTCCTCATCAAAAGCAGTGCCATCAGCAGAGCAGGCAAGCATATCGGATATCTGGTCGCGGGATTGCAGTGTCAGATCCAGCAATCGTTTGCAGACTTTTATCTTGCCATTACGGGCATGATCAAAGACTGTTTCCACCTCATGGGTAAAACGGGCAATGTCATCAAAACCAAACATGGCACTAGAGCCTTTGATGGTGTGCATGGCACGGAAAACCCGATTGATCAGGTCACTGTCTTCCGGCTGCTCCTCCAGCTCCAAAAGGGAGTTTTCCAGCTCGGCAAGCAGCTCTGTAGCTTCTTCGCGGTAAGCGGCAATATATTGTTCCTGAGGGTTGGACATATTTATATAATGTTCCTTGAAATGGTTTCCCAAAGTTGCAACTAAAATCAGCCCAGTACTTTTTTAACCACTGCCAACAGTTGTTCGGGGTTAAATGGTTTTACAATCCAGCCGGTGGCTCCGGCTGCCTTGCCTTCCTGTTTGCGGCTTTCCTGTGATTCAGTGGTAAGCATGACAATCGGAATAAATTTATTCAGACCACTTGCACGCACTGATTTAATCAGACCAATGCCATCAAGGTTGGGCATGTTCAGGTCAGTGATCAGCATATCCACTTTTTTGTTAGCAAGCTTTGTCAGCGCATCTTTACCATCCACAGCTTCCAGTACATCATAGCCACCCTGTTTAAGTGTAAAACTGACCATCTGCCGTATGCTGGCCGAGTCATCCACAGTCATAATCAATTTTGCCATTTCAGTTTGCTCCTTCAAACCAGATGCAGGTTAAATCCCCGCGATATTTACATTTTTCACTGCCAGTAAGCCCAAGACCGCTGACAGTAGATGAAAAGCAAGGTGGCACTGCGCCTGAAAAAGAAAGGTTTTTCCCTGATGTCAGTGCAGTATGGCAGGCAGCACAGATAAGCTGTACGCCGCACAGGTCAATTTCTGTGATGTCGCTTATGTCAAACTTTACAGCAAAAGCCTGATCAAGCTTTGTGCTTAAAAAGCTGTGCAGCTCGGCTACTGTATCAATAGCCAGCCTGCCTGCCATGATTACAGTCAAGCAACCATCATTATTTTGCTGGTGCGCAAGTGTTAAGGTATCCATTTCAAATAAACTCCAAAATTCTGTTTTTTCTGCTCAACAAGGTCTGCCAAACAGAATCAAAATCAGAACAGATCAACGTTGTCACCAAACCCCGAACTGCCTGTGCTTTCGGCTTTGGTGTTGCTGATACTGATGGCAGCACCATGACGGGCAGCCATCATTTCATGGATAAGGCGTTCGTTTTCCATGGTGTAACGTTGCTCCATATGTTTAAGGTTGCTGCTAAATTCTGCACTTGCCGGAACCAGTTTGCGGGCTTCCTGATAAATCTGTTCAAGTACATTTTCTGCTTCATTGGCAAGGTGGGTAGCTTCTTCATGAACATGGATACTGGATGTAAGGGCTTCAATCTCTTCAGATAATCCCGTGGCGTTGGTGGTGAGTGAAACCAGCCGCTCCTGCAAGGTTTTTGTGATGGTGCCAAGGCGGTTGATAATCTGCCCTGCCTCCTGCTCCATGATGTTTACCTGCTCAAGGGAACGCTGCTCTTCAATACCTTCCTGGCTGATTTCAACCGTAATGGCATTTATTTCACGTAAGGTTGCCGAAACTTCCTCGGTCTGGACAACCGCATCAAGGGAAAGACGTTTGATCGCTTCTGCCAGAACGCCCAGTGCCGCTCCTTCCGGACCGGTATGGGCAGCCTTTATCTGCGCATTAAGGGCAATAAGGTTGATTTCGGAGCCAACAGCCTCGATATCACTGACAAAGCCTGAAATCTGGGCTGTGGTGGTGGCAACTTCAGACATGGCATCTGCCAGCTGTTGATCAGCATCAGCGCAGCGGTTAAGGATGGTGATTACATCTCGCATATCCCGTTGCATGGCTGATAGTACGGAGCCATCACCCGAGCTGTTATCGCCAAGCAGAACCATTTGTAACTCATGGCTTATCTGGCTTTGCTGGGCACTGATACTGTTGATGCTATCCAGGATGGCCAGGGTTGCCTGGGCAAGTTGGTCTGCTGCATGGCGGGTTTGTGCTGCCTGAAGTTCACACACATCACCGGTTTCAGAAATCATTGCTTTACATGTTTCATCATTTTGCTCATTAGGCTTGGTGCAGATATGTTGCTTGAGGTTTTCCAGTGCCTCAACAACATGCTCAACCTGCTGGCGGGTTATATCATGGAACTGCATGGAGGAGACCACAGAAGCGATTTCAGAAGCAACTGCACCGGCAACTTCCCGAGCACGCTCTCCTGCCTGTGAGCAGGTCTGGTTCAGGGTAAGTACGCTGTCTATGCCATTGCTTATTTCGGCAAGAATACGGCTGGCATCGGCATGTTGTTCCGCACCTGTCATTTTTACCTTGTCCAGGTTTTCGCGGATCAGGGTTTCCAGAAACTGCCGCTGTGCCATAATACCGGCGGATTTTTCATTTACAGCATGGGACAGCTTCTCAACATCCAGAGCCAAGGTGGTAAAACCAGAGCCAAGTTCACCTATCCGTGCAGATTCTATTTTGGTGGAGATGGACAGCATCCGCAATGCTTTGTCCATTTTTTGGAAGCCCTCCAGTGGCTGCACAACAGTATCAAGCTGTGCCAGCACCTGTTCCAGTATGCTGCTGCTTGCGTCACCCTGGGTGCGTACTGTTTCCAGGTAGATCTGCATGTTGGTAAAAAGTTGGCGCAGCTGGCTGGTTAGGTTACTACTTTCATCGCCAGCAACAAGCTCAACCAGGTCACTGGCATCTGAAGAAATACTGCTGGAGCGAAAAGAGAAGTTTTGCAGTTGTGCGCCAAGCTGCAAAAACTGATCTTCGGTTTCACCGGCAAATCTTCTTAAAACCTGCAAGGTTGGGTCAAGACGTTCGTGCCATTGTTTCAGTTGTTTGCAAATCTGTTGTGCCATATAAAAGCTTTCTCTTGAAAAGTTTGGGTAAGTTTTGTCTGCTGTTTTGACTTAACTCGCCAGCCCCAAAGAACGTAGCTCACGCATCAGTTTGGCTTTGTTGATCGGCTTAACAATATATGCTGCTGCACCGGCATTGTAGTAAGCATCAAAAACGGTTTTTGGATCATCAAGTGCGGTGGTCATAATCACTTTAACTTCAAGGTTTGGCGGTATGTGCATTGCTTTTTCCATTTCCCTGATGGCTTTTAAAGCTTCATTGCCGGTCATGCGTGGCATCATGATATCCATGCAGATCAGGTCATAGGGTTGTTTGGCTTCATGCGCCATTTTAAATGCTGTAACAGCTTCTTCGCCATCAACTACAATTTCAACGTCAAAGTACGGAATAAGCAGTTCCCGCAGTATTTTGCGGGAGATAAAATCGTCTTCAACTATAAGGCAACGCATTTTGTTTTCCTCCGTGACTGCCAGGAGCCTGTATGCTCGAATATGTATAATAAATTTATTACTTAAAAGGTAATTTATTTAAAGTCTTTGATGTCAGAAAACACATAATCACGATCAGCAACTTCTTTCTGGTGGCATTCAAAGCAGTTTTTAACCGGATCAAGTCCGCTGGGTTTACCCTGTGCAGTATAGCCAGCATACAACCAGCCGCCAGTTGCTTTTTCATTTTTACTTTTTTGCATCAGTACCACCATGTTTTTTTTGCCTTCAACAGGACCTTGCGGGCTGTTTTTGATATTAAAATGCTCAATTATGATACGGCTGCCTTCAGGAAAGCGGTTTTTGTTTTTGTACCCCTGCATGGCTTTTGCATCTGCGTAAATATAATGAATACCGTAAAACAGTGATTTTTTGTCATTATCAATTTTGCGGACAGATTTTTGCCAGCCGTTGTAATCTTTGGGCAGCAGCTGTGTTTCGGATGCAGTGGCTGTTGTCTGGATAAGTAAAAAACAGGCGATGATCAGCAGGCTTTTCATTTTCTTTTTGGCTCCTTGCAGTCATTGTTGATTATTGGCGCGGATTGTAGCAATTGCAGTCTGAGTTGTCATCCCTGATTAGTCAGGTGAGGTTTGCAAAATATTGTTTTGCTACATAAAAAGGTGGTAGGTTCTGTACGAAAATAGTATAAATTAGCGTCTTCAGCGACTGCCCCGACTCAAAAGTGTCGGCTTCTGGCACCTGATGAAGCGGAATAAAACCTGAACTGTGAAAGGAGTACTGTAATGGAAACAAGCAAAGATGTTACAACCGGAAGTGCCGAAACTGTTGAGCAACTGATGCTGCAAAACCTGACAGCCCTGTCTGCACTGGTTACAAACCTGACTGAAACAGTTGATGTGCTGGCACAAAAAACAGAAAGTATGGCGTACCACATTATTGCCACAGAAGAAATTGTAGCAGAGCTTGCCGCTGATAACGGGCTTGATCTGGCGATGGTTAATGCCCGTATCCGCGCCAGGATAGCAGAAGGAACCGACAATCTTGGTGACCCGACCAAAGCCATTGATGCAGCAGCGACCATTGCCTCACCATTACCAAAATATTAATCAGTGCTCTTGCAATAAAAGGGGCAGGCACAATTTACAAAGTCTGCCCTTTTTATATGGTTTTGTGTACTTTCAGCTATGGTCAGGACTGGTCATAGCCGGATGTAACCACATCAAGGCTGCCGTCTTCAGGGCTGAAGATAAGACCATGAATCGGGATACTTGCCGGAAACAGCGGATTGTCACGGATTATCTGTACCACCCGTGCCACGTTTTCCCTGGGGTGTGAAAATGCCCCCACCCACTGGCAGATATCAGGCATCATTTCATCAATCACAGCCGGTTCCACCCCTCTGGCGATCATCTTTTCCCGCAAGCCAGGACCATCCACGCTGGACATGCCGCAGTCTTCATGCCCAATCACAAATACTTCTTCCACACCAAGCTCGTAAATAGCCACCACCAGACTGCGGATAACACCACCTTGATTCGGGTCTATGATTGTGTTGCCAGCGTTTTTAATAATCTTGGCATCGCCGCGCTTAAGCCCCATGGCTGGCTCAAGAAAATCCACCAGTCTTGTATCCATGCAGGTGAAAATAGCCAGTTGCTTGCGGGGGGATTTTGAAAGGGGCGAAAATGCGCCAGGGTGGGAGAACTTCTGGTTATGCTCAACAATCTCATCCAATAGGGTCATAATTATTTTCCTTTTTGTTTGGGATTACTCCAATTCGATTTCAATATCTTGTTGATTCACCTTTGAACCGGAATCGGAGCTACACTGAAATTGAGCGTTCTTCAGTGTATAAACTTATGTTTTGGTAACTGTTTTTTAACTATTGTGCAACTGTTCAGTGCAACGGCAAGGCTTCAAAGCAGTTCAAATCATGAACGGCAGTAGCAGTTTTTCGTATTAGTTCCAGGTTGTTATCAAGTTCCATCATATCACCGATGGCGAGTGTAATAACCATTGCTTCAAAGGCATAGCAGCAATGTGCGCGGTAGCGTGCAAAAAATTCAGGGTGTGTTTGCTGCACTCCTGATTCCTGCAAGATGGTTGTGTAATGCTGTACCAGTGCCTGCTCGTGCTGGCGACGGTTTTCCGGTGACAAGGTGGTGGTCAGCAGATAGGCCAGATCGCCTGCACCTTCACCAATACGCACCAGTTGCCAGTCGAGAAATCCGAGATTGCCGTCTTTGTGCCGGAAAAGGTTGCCCGGGTGACAGTCATGATGGGTCAGGGTTTTGGGAGCATCGTTGAGAAAGCGCATGATTTTGCTGCGTTTTTTGGCATATTGTAATGCAGGCTGATGAAGGCTCGCCGGTATGCACTCACCGGCTTTTTGCAGACCACGGCGCATAAGTGGCACTGCCAGAGCAGTACCCAGCAAATCTTCCAGCTTGCGCACTGAATCAGCAAGCCAGGGGCAGCGTTTGGGCAAGGTTTTATCCTGCCAGAATCTGGCATGGAGTTTTGCCAGATTGGTAACCACACTGTAGGCCTGGGGAATAGCCAGGTTATCTCCGGCTGTACCGGCAAAACCACCTTCTTCAGTAATATCAGCAAGTACCAAAGTGCTGCCTTTGCCTGTTTTGCTGATTGCTGCCAGGCAGGTTGGTGTCTGCACAGGAACATCCTGCGCCAGTTGTTGATAAAAGCGCACTTCGGTTTGTAAAAGCCGTGGCAAAGCGGTAATCAGGCGGGCGCGCAGGTTTTGGGACGGAAGTTTGACAAACCAGTTTTTTGCCACAAATGGGCTATTATGCTCCAGGGACAGCTTTATCCTGGTGGTTGTGCCGATATGTATGGAGGTGATTTCAAGCCGTGCAACCTTTGCCTGAGCATCATGGTGTTGCAGCACTGCCTGTGCCCAGCTTTCATTAAGGTGTCCTGGACTTTTTACCAGTATTGATGGGTTATTTGCAGGTTTGTTCATTTTGTAAACATTCTGACAGACCAATAAAAAACCGGCAGAGCCGGTTTTTTAGTTTACTTAAATATGAAAAGGCTTTAGCCAGTAACAGATTTTTCCCTTAATCACGGAAATTGACAAACTGCATCTCAACCTCCAGCTCCTTGCTTTTCAGCAGCTGGATTGTTTCCTGCAAGTCATCGCGGTTTTTACCGGTTACCCGTACCTGATCATCCTGAATCTGTCCTTGCACCTTGATTTTGCTTGCCTTGATGGCAGCCACAATTTCTTTGCCTTTTTCTTTGGAAATGCCTTGCAACATGGTAATAATCTGCCTGACCATACCGCCTGAAGCCGGTTCAACCTTGCCGTACTGCATTGATTTAAGTGACAGCCCGCGTTTAATAAGCTTGGATTGCAGTACATCAACAACAGCTTTAAGTTTGTAGTCATCATCAGCCAGAATTTTAATAATATCTTTTTCCTGGGTGATTTCACTTTTGGAACCTTTAAAATCATATCGCTGACTGATTTCTTTTATGGCCTGGTTAACTGCGTTATCCACCTCTTGCATGTCGATTTTGGATACTATGTCAAATGACGGCATTTGAGCACTCCTTTTACTGCTTGATGATCTCCACCCCTTTTGGCGGGCTAAACTCAAAACTTTTGGTGCTTACACCACTGTTTGTACGTATCCGGCTGTAATCAATGCGGGTTTCGCTGCCGTTAAAGTCTGCCACAATTGATGTGACAACAGGGAAGCTTATACTACCACTGTTTTTTGCCAGATACTTTTCCACTGCTTCCTTGCTTATGGTCAGCTTCAGTAAAGTGAGAGCAGGTGTCGGGTTGTGGGGCGCAAGCTGAATAAGATAGTTACCTTTGTCATCTCTGGATGGTTTGGCAAAGCTTGGGGTAAAATCTTTGGAAATGTTGCCAAGCCCGGTCAGGTAAGACATGGCGAGGTTGCCGCCGCTTTGCAGCATTGCTGCTGTGGAGGCGATAATCACCTGCTTTTCTGCTGGCTGATAAAGCCAGAGTGTACTGCCGTTGGAGATAATCTGCTGCTGCGGTATTTTGTAATCAAAGCGGAACTGGGCTGCCCCTTTTTGCGGTCGGCGCAGTAACAGCTGCCCATTACCTTTTTGCGGGCGGGGCAGACCCGGTAAGGTGGTGACCTGGCTGAAATCAGCCTGCAAGTCCTGTAAATTACCGTAGCCTTGTTCAACCGTACTGATTACCTCGGCAAGGGTTGCTTCTTTGGCTGTGGCAGAAGAGATATACAGGCAGATTATCAGTACAAGTAATATGCAAGTTCTTAAAACCGGCATCAGGCAAGTTTTCCTTTCAGCAGGTCGTTAACAACGGCAGGGTTTGCTTTGCCTTTCATTGCTTTCATTACCTGCCCCACGAAGAACCCAAAGACCTTTTCTTTACCGCTGCGGTATTCTGCCACCTGTTCAGGAGATGCTGCCAGCAAACTATCAATTACCTCTTCAATCGCCTTTGTATCAGAAACCTGTGCAAGCCCCTGTTTTTCCACGATTTCGGCAGGATTACCGCCATCTGTCCATAGCTGATCAAATACTTTTTTGGCAATGGTGCCGGAAATGGTACCGCTGTCAATCAGGCGGATAAGCTCGCCAAGTGCTTTGGGTGTCACAGGACACTGGCTGATGTAAAGCCCCGAATCGTTTAAGGCACGGCTTACTTCACCCATTACCCAGTTGGCAGCTGCCTTGGGATTATTGGCAAAAGCGGCGGTTTCTTCAAAATATGCAGCCAAATCCCTGGATGCCGTAAGAACATCGGCGTCGTATTCCGGCAAAGCATAATAGGTGATAAAACGCTGACGTTTTTTATCCGGTAATTCGGGCAGATTCTTTTCAATACGGTTCACCCAGTCGGCACTGATAACAATGGGTACCAGATCAGGATCAGGGAAGTAGCGGTAATCATGTGCTGTTTCCTTGCCGCGCATGGCACGGGTGATTACCTTTGCTGGGTCAAAAAGACGGGTTTCCTGCAATACTTTGCCGCCGTCTTCGATCAGGTCAACCTGGCGACCAATTTCATACTCAATGGCTTGCCGGACGAATTTAAAGGAGTTTATGTTTTTTATTTCAGCACGTGTACCAAAGGTGCTGGAACCTTCCGGCATTACCGATATGTTGGCATCACAACGGAAAGAGCCTTCTTCCATGTTGCCGTCACAAATACCCAGGTAGGTGACAATCTGGTAAAGTTGCTTGAGATAGGCAACTGCTTCAGCTGCCGAGCGTATATCCGGCTCGGATACAACTTCCAGAAGTGCCATGCCGGCGCGGTTAAGGTCAACGCCTGAGCCGCCGCCCATGCCGTGTACAAGTTTGCCGGCATCTTCTTCCATGTGGATGCGTGTAATGCCAATCCGCTTCAAGCCCCATTCACCTTCAATATCCAGCCAGCCGTCTGCACAGATCGGGTCATCTAGCTGGCTGATCTGGTAGCCTTTGGGCAGATCCGGATAAAAGTAGCTTTTGCGGGCAAAAAAGGTGTTGGGGGTAATGGTGCAGTTGGTGGCAAGACCTGCCATGATGGCAAAATCCACCACCTGCCGGTTTAGCACAGGCAAGGTGCCTGGCAGTGCCAGACAGCCCGGGCAGGTGTTGTGGTTAGGCTCAGCACCAAAGCGGGTTGAGCAGCCGCAAAAAATTTTGCTTTGCGTGTTGAGTTGAACGTGAACCTCTAGTCCGATAACTGGTTGATAGTTCATAGCGCAGCCTTTTCCATGTGCCATTTTGTGGTCTGTTCAAAGGCGTAAGCCGCCTTTAGTATGCCTTCTTCATCAAAAGGACGTCCCATAAGCTGAAGCCCGATCGGTAGTCCATTTGAGCTGAAACCGGCTGGTATTGAAATGGCGCATATTCCTGCCAGGTTTGCCGGATTGGTAAAAATATCTGATGAGGCAGTTTGTAAAGGATCCTCTGCCCCTTCACCAAGCAAAGGTGCCGGTGTTGGCGTGGTGGGAGTGAGCAGGATGTCCACTTTGCTGAAGACGTTGTCAAAATCCTGTTGGATTAACCAGCGCACCTTTTGTGCCTTTACATACCTTTTCTGGTAGTTCTCTGCGGTAAGGGTATGGGTGCCCAGTAAAATTCTGAATTTCACCTCGCTACCAAAGCCTTCGGTGCGGGACATAATCATCAGCTCTTCAAGGTTGGTGCTGTTTTCTGTCCGATAACCAAAATGTACGCCGTCAAAGCGGGTCATGTTGGAGCTGGCTTCGGCATTAGCAAGCAGGTAGTAGCAGGCAGCAGCGTAATCTGTGTGTGGCAGTGATACCGGATGGAGTTCTGCACCCAGATCTTTAAATACCTGAACTGCAGTATCCATCGCTTTTTTAACGTCAGCAGAAAGTTCTTTTGAAAAATATTCTTCAGGCAGCCCGATTTTCAAGCCTCTGATTGCGCCGGTGAGTGCAGAGCTGTAATCAGGAACTGCCCTGTCAGCACAGGTGGAGTCTTTTACATCATAGCCAGCGATTGCCTTTAGCATCAAGGAGGCATCACGCACATCCCTGGTGATGGTGCCCGCCTGATCAAAGGATGAGGCGTAAGGGATGATGCCGTGGCGAGAAATGCGCCCGTAGCTCGGTTTTAGCCCGACACAGCCACAGTGGGCAGCCGGCTGACGTACAGAACCGCCGGTATCAGTGCCGATTGCGGCAACCGTCTGCCTTGATGCAACTGCTGCGGCTGCTCCGCCTGAGGAGCCGCCACTTGAGTGCAACAGGTTCCAGGGGTTATGTACCGGTCTGAAAAAGCTGGTTTCGTTGGTTGAGCCCATGGCAAACTCGTCCATGTTAAGTTTGCCAAGCAGCACAGCACCCTGTTCTTTAAGTCGTACCCATAGCGAGGCATCGTAAGGTGCGATGAAGTTTTCCAGCATTTTTGACGCGCAGGTGGTGCGGATTCCGGAGGTCATGATATTGTCTTTAAGGGCAATGGGAATACCGGTAAGGGGAGTGCAGTTGCCAGTGGCAAGCTTGTAATCAGCACGATCTGCTGCCTCAAAAGCCAGATCGGTAGTCCGGCTGATAAAGGCGTTTATTTCAGGATCGGTTGCCTCAATTCTTTCCAGCATTGTTTTAGTCAGCTCGCGGGATGAAATGGCACGGTTATGCAGCATTTCGTGCAGTTGGTACAATGTTAAATCAAAAAGTTCCATGGCTGGTCAGTCCTTGTTATTTTCTATTCAATTATCTGAGGTACCTTGAAGTAATCACCATATCTGTCCACTGCAACGGATAATAATGTTTCCGTGTCATTTGAGGGGCGAACGACATCAGCCCGGAAAACATTTTGCAACGGTAAAGGACATAACAAGGGAGGGATATTGGATGTGACCGGGTTTTCGATGTTTTTTACGCTGGCAAGTACTGTTTCCAGCTTTGCGGCAAACTGCCTGCTTTCTGTGTCAGACAAAGCCAGCTTTGCCAGACCTGCTATCTGGCTGATTGCTGCATTATCAATGCTCATGTTTTCAATCCTCCTCCAGTCCAATGTCTCAATCTCTGCTCTACGCCAAAAGACAGCCATGATTTAATACCACATAAATGCATTTTTTAGCAACTGTGCTAAAGTCTGTTGGTTAAAAAACATCTTGACAGTAACTTGTTGTTTTCGTAATGTGTCTCTCTTCGTGAACTTAATTTATTATGCCTTTTATCTGCCAGATCCGGTTTTGGCAGGGGCAATTTATTGTTGTGAGGTCAGTATGAAAACGGAAGTTGCAAAAAAAGAGCAGGTAACACACCAGTGGTTTGTTGTAGATGCTGAAAATATCGTGTTGGGTCGTCTGGCGACCCGTATTGCCGATGTATTGCGTGGCAAACATAAGCCCATTTACACACCAAGTGTAGATACCGGTGATTTTGTGGTTGTACTTAATGCCGATAAAATTGCCCTTACCGGCAACAAGGCTGCGGACAAAACATATTACAGCCATTCCGGATTTCCTGGCGGTATCAAGTCCGTAACAGCAGGTGAGCTGTTGGAAAAAAAGCCGGAAGAGCTGATTCGCAAGGCTGTAAAAGGTATGCTGCCTAAAAACAAGCTTGCCAGGCAGATGATTAAAAAGCTTAAAGTCTATGCTGGTGGTGCCCATCCCCATGAAGCACAGCAGCCTCAACAGCTTGCTTTATAAAAAATTATCACATAAACTTTATTTGAAACATCAAGGAGATAGAAATGGCAGCAGTAAGCTTTTACGGCACTGGTAAAAGAAAAAGTTCGATTGCAAGGGTATGGCTCAAGCCAGGTAGCGGTCGCATTGTAGTAAACAAAAAAACTATTGATGAATACTTTGGTCGCGAAACCTCAAAAATGATCGTGCGCCAGCCGTTGGAATTGACAGAAAACGTTGGAAAATATGATGTTTATGTCAATGTGTGTGGTGGTGGCGATTCGGGTCAGGCTGGTGCGATCAAGCATGGCATCACCAAGGCTTTGCTTGAGGCAGATCCTGAGCTGCGTGCCGGCTTGAAAAAAGCCGGTTTCATTACCCGTGATTCCCGTGTTAAAGAGCGTAAAAAGTACGGACTTGCCGCTGCAAGGAAACGTTTCCAGTATTCCAAACGTTAATTTGTTTTTTGTTCAACAGGCAAGAGCTGTTTGTACGGGGGAGAATCCAGAGTGGATTTTTCCCCGTTTTTGTTTTATTTCCGACAGACTCCTAACTCGTAAAGGGTTTTTGCCTGCTATCTTATTTTCAGGATACAGATATGGATCTGAAACTGTTTAAAACTTTAACTGCATTTGCCTTGCTTCTGCTTGGTGTTTATCTGCTGGGTGTCATGCTGCTTCCATTTTTATCAGCACTTGCCTGGGCAGTGATTATCGGCATTATTACTTTTCCCTTATATCGTCAGCTGCGCCGCTTTTTCAAAACTGGCGCAGGTGTGTCTTCTGCCCTGATGACCATGCTGGTTATGCTTGTTTTTGTGTTGCCGGGTATAGCTTTACTAACTGTTCTGGCAAAGGAAGTGGCTGCACTTTACCGTCTTGTGGAAAGTTCCATCAGCAGCGGTGAGACGGTTGCATTGTTGCAACGCTTTACAAACAACCACTGGTTTACCTGGTTTATGGACAAGGTAAGGTTTACAACCGGTATGACAGAAGCTGATTTGCTGGAAAAGATGATGGCAGATTCCCAGCAGTTTTTAGGCAGGCTGCTCAAGCTGCTGACTTCATTACTTACAAACTCTGCTGCCTTTGTGCTTGATATGCTTTTCATGCTGTTCATACTTTTTTTCGTGTTTCGTGATGGTGCATCTGTTAAAGACTGGCTGATCCATAACCTGACTCCGCAAGGACACAGGTACGGCAGGTTGATTCCCCAGGTGATTCAGGATGTACTTACGGCTTTTATCTTTGGCACTTTGCTGACCAGCCTTTTGCAAGGGTTGCTGGCAGGTTTGGCATACTGGATAGCAGGCGTACCATCGCCGTTTCTGCTTGGTTTGCTTACAGGTATCGGAGGTTTTATACCGGTTATTGGCACAGCAATAATCTGGCTACCTGCTGCAATTTATCTTTTCTGGCAAGGCAGCACCACATCTGCAATTCTTTTAAGCCTTTGGGGGCTGCTGGTTGTTGGCATGGCTGATAATGTGGTGCGTCCACTTTTTATGAGCAGCAAGGTAAGCCTGCCGATACTGCCGCTTATGCTGGGAGCTTTGGGAGGATTTGCAGCTTTTGGTGTGCTGGGAGCGATATTTGGACCTCTTCTCCTTGCCATACTTTACGAGCTTTTTGTGAATAATCAGCAAAATTCGGAGCAGCAAGAAACAGTTGAACCAATTATGGAAGGTGGGGAAACAAAATGAAAAAAGCTGCCATTGCAGGTGCCAGTGGCTACACTGGTCTTGAACTTATCCGCTTGCTTGATGCGCACCCTGAAATTGAAATCAGTTGTGTGACATCAGAGCAAAGTGCCGGTAAAGCAGTTTCTGAAATTTTTCCAGGTCTTAGAAATCGGGTTGATTTGCTGCTTGAACCGCTGAACCCGCAAACGGTTGCTGCCAAGGCAGACATCATTTTTACTGCCGTGCCGCATCAATCAGCCATGGCTGTGGTGCCGGAGTTTTTGCAGGCAGGTAAAGTTGTCATAGACCTTTCTGCTGATTACCGTCTGTGCAATGCCGATGTTTACGGGCAGTGGTACGAGCCCCATAAAAATCCGCGGCTATTGCAGGAGGCAGTATACGGTTTGCCGGAACTACACAGGGATAAAATCCGCGCAGCCAGACTGGTTGCAAACCCGGGCTGTTATCCCACCAGTGTTATTTTGGCTCTTAAGCCACTGCTTGAGCATGGTCTGATAGATACGGATAATATTATTGCAGATAGTGGCTCCGGCGTAAGCGGTGCCGGTCGTAGTGCCAAAATCGATTCCCTTTATTGTGAAGTTAATGAAGGGTTTAAAGCTTACGGAGTGGGCGGCAAACATCGTCATACCCCTGAAATCGAGCAGGAACTATTAAAATTGGCTGGCAAAGATATGATTATCACCTTTACCCCCCATCTTGTTCCCATGGACAGGGGTATTCTTTCCACCATTTATGCTACTCCACTGCAAAAGACATCGGTTCAGCAATTGCAGGATATTTACCAGGAAAGCTATAAGCATGAACAGTTTGTGCGTGTGCTGCCAGCAGGCAGTTATCCGTCAACAGCCTTTGTGCGTGGCACCAACTTTTGTGATATTGGCGTAACTCTGGATCAGCGCAGCAATAAAATTATTGTGGTGTCAGCCATAGATAACCTTGTTAAGGGGGCTTCCGGTCAGGCTGTCCAGAATATGAACCTGGTCTGCGGTTTTGATGAAGGGTTGGGTCTGACAGGACTAGCGATTTATCCGTAGGCTTGCCATGCGATTAACTGATTACGAATACGCAGCCATCAAGCAAACCATTGCCCTTTTTGATCCTGATGCAAAGGTTTATCTGTTTGGCTCCCGTGTTGATGATACACAGCGTGGCGGTGATATTGATCTGCTTATTTTGTCTGACCATCTGCAGCGTGGTGACCGTGGAATAATCCGCTGGAATCTGTGGGAAAAGATTGGCGAGCAGAAAATAGATATCCTCATTGCCAGTGATGATTCAGACCCGTTTGTCAGGCTGGCATTAAAAAGCGGAGTGCCGTTATTATGATGAACGATCTGAAAAGCCTGCTTTTTAAAGAGCTGCAACTTTTGAGGGATGCGGCGCAAGTGCTTGATTATTCCTTCAAAAAGTGCAGCAGTATCGGCATCAAAGATGAATATACCCCTGAAGAGCTGGAAAGCTTTGAATCACTTTGTAGCCGCTTTGCAAGGCTAAGCGATATTGTGATCCAGAAGCTTTTCAGGCTGCTGGATGAGTTGTCATTGGAGACGCCAGGCTCCATACGGGACAGAATAAATCGGGCAGAAAAAAGGGGTATTATCGAGCGGGCTGAAGACTTTGTAACAATACGTATGTTGAGAAATGATATTGCCCATGAATATCTGCCTGAAGCTATTCTCGAGATATATGGCAAGGTCCTGGTACTGTCACCTTTGCTGCTTGGGTCAGTGGAACTGATCAGACAGTATTGTGAAAAGGAGTTTGGTGTTGCGTAAAAAGCAATCAGCCACGAACTTTGTATGTAGGTTTGTGGCTGATTCTGTTTTTGGTTGTCGTTAGGCGATCAGTTTAAAACTTTTTTGTGCAGCAGCAATGGTTGCCTCTATATCCGCTTCGCTGTGCGCCTGGGACATGAAGGCGGTTTCAAACTGTGACGGTGCCAGATAAATCCCTTCAGCAAGCATGGAGCGGAAATAGCTGGCAAAAGCTTTTGTGTCGCAGGTGGCAGCAGTTGTCCAGTCCTTTACCGGATTTTTGCTGAAAAACGCACAGATCATGCTGCCTACACGGGTGGAGTAAATGGGGTAGCCAGCATCTTTAGCTGCCTTGGCAATGCCGTCTGCCAACAGGGCTGATTTTTCTTCCAGGCTTTGGTAAAAGCCGGGCTGCTTAAGTTGTTGCAAGGTGGCGATGCCAGCGGTCATGGCCAGCGGGTTGCCGGAAAGAGTACCTGCCTGGTAAACACCACCAGATGGCGACAGCTTTTCCATAATCTCACGCTTGCCACCAAAGGCTCCCACAGGTAGACCACCACCGATGATTTTTCCCAGCGTGGTCATGTCCGGAGTAACCTTGTAAAGCTCCTGGGCACCACCATAGGCAACCCTGAAGCCGGACATCACTTCATCAAAAATCAGGATAATGCCTTCATTGGTGCAAAGCTCCCGCAGCCCTTCCAGAAAACCTTCTGCAGGTGGTACTGTGCCCATGTTGCCAGCAATCGGTTCAACAATAATACATGCTATCTGATTACGGTTTTCGGTAAGTAATGCCTTTACTGAATCAAGGCTGTTGTACTCTGCGGTAAGGGTATGCCTGGCAAAATCTGTTGGTACGCCCGGAGAATCCGGCACGCCAAAGGTGGCAGCGCCTGAGCCGGCTTTTACCAGCAGTGCATCGGCATGTCCGTGATAACAGCCTGAAAACTTAAGGATTTTATCCCTGCCTGTGTAGCCTCTGGCAAGGCGGATGGCACTCATGGTGGCTTCGGTGCCAGAGCTGACCATGCGTACCATTTCAATGGAAGGTACTGCTTCAATCACCATGTTTGCCAGGGTAATTTCAAGCTCGGTGGGGGCACCAAAGCTGGCACCGTTTTCAGTCGCTGCTTTCACTGCCCAGACCACTTGCGGATGGCAATGTCCAAGAATCATCGGCCCCCAGGAACCGACGTAATCGATATAGCTATTGTCATCTTCATCAATAATACGGCTGCCTTCAGCTTTTTTAATAAAACAAGGGGTTATGCCAACGGATTTAAATGCCCTTACCGGACTGTTGACGCCACCAGGAATTATCTGGCTTGCCTGCTGAAACAGTTGTTCAGAACGGGTATGATTCATTTATGACTCCTGTTAGTGGATTTGTGTTGCTACAAATGGTTTTTGTACGTGATATGAAGTCTGCTTGTCAATGCTAGCGTGTCTGTCCTGATACAGAACATCAAAAGGAAAGCCAATGATTACACCCATTTACTTTAAAGTTCCCAGGCGAAACCACAATTACGTTACCTTTATTTTTGAAGCATACGATGGGTTGGCAACTGTCAGTACCGTTGACATACCTGCCGGAATAATCCGCATCACCCCGGCAGCAGGCAGAGAAAGGGAAACTGCTGATTTGCTTGCTGCTTTGCGTGAAGAAATTGAAATGGAGTGTATAACAGAGCTTTGAAAAACTACTGCGGAGGCTGTCTACTGTGTTGCGCGGTACTCGCTTCCTCGGCTAACTATTTGTTATGCCTCGTTGCTGCGTGCCGTGCGCCTTGTATCCAGCCTTCCTCATAACGTTTTTCAAAAGCCTGTTAAGCTATGACCAGGCAGTAATAATATAAATCGGATTTTGCGCTTCCAGCATTTTGTGTTCAGTATCTGCCTTGGTGCGGGCGATATTTATGCAGGTCACTTCCACCTGGCAGCCGTGGTACTCCAGCAGCTCAACAGCCTTGTTAAGTGTATCCAGTGTAACAGCATTGATAACAACTATTCCGCTTGGTGCAAGTCTGCGGCTTACCTCGCCGATAATCTCTTCAAGATTACCGCCTGCACCGCCGATAAACACCCGATCCGGATCAGGCAGTTCTTCCAGCCCTTCCGGTGCCTTGGCTTCAATCAGTTTGACATTGTAAGCCCCAAATTTCTTCAGATTTTCACGCAGGTAGGTTACACATTGCCGGTTTTTCTCAATGGCAAACAGCTTACCACCAGGGATCAGGTTGGATGCCTCAATGGAAACCGAACCAGAACCAGCCCCCACATCCCAGAATACCAGCTCATTTTGTAATTGCAGCTTGGCAAGGGTAATTGCCCTGACCTCCTGCCGGGTGATCAGTTTTTTGATGGAGGCAAAATGTTCATCGTCAATGCCTATCAGCGGGTAGTTGGCCAGCTGCGGTTGCCAGGTGCGGATGAGAATCAGCAGGTTAAGCGCAGAGCATTCAAGTGTCAGCAGACCACGTATATCAGTGCGGGTAAACTTCTCCGAAACCAGACCAAGGTCTTCACAAACCCAGGCTTCAAAGCCGTCATCACCACGGTTTAGCAGCTCCTGGGCAATGGCTGCCGGACTGTTAA
>Ga0265295_1001796_pt1 | contig 36574 bp, 37 predicted proteins | sample Munlansysbiofilm_FD_192503 | JGI IMG/M metagenome (GOLD analysis project Ga0265295, IMG submission 192503) | Leachate microbial communities from a municipal landfill in Southern Ontario, Canada - Methane capture system biofilm | ecosystem: Engineered > Solid waste > Landfill > Unclassified ... | reverse complement strand
AGGTGAAAATAACCTAGTTATTGGAGCAAACGAAGAAGATTACCACTATATAAATTTTGATTTAAATAGTATAAGTGATATAGTCTATAAAGATCTTATCAAAGTTCAAGAGGGTGATAAATGCTTTTGTTGTGGTGGAAAGCTATCTTATACAAAAGGTATAGAAGCTGGACATATTTTCCAACTAGGGGATAAATATTCAAAAGCTATGAATGCACTTTTTTTAGATGAAAATGGAAAAGCAAAACCTTTTATTATGGGGTGTTATGGTATAGGAGTCTCTAGACTTGTTGCTGCTATTATAGAGCAAAACCACGATGAAAAAGGGTGCATTTGGACAAAAGAAAGTACTCCTTATATGGTAGATATTATAGTTTCCAACTCCAAAAACCAATCTGAAGCAGATTTTGCTGATGAGATATATACTAAGCTAAAGCAAGAGGGAATTGAGACTATTTTGGATGATAGGATAAATGCTAGATTTGGTTTTAAGATGAGTGATTTTGAGCTTATTGGATTTCCATATGCAATAATAGTTGGTAAAAAAATAAATGAAGGGATTGTAGAAATAGTTGATAGAAAAACTTTAGAAAAAATCCAAGTCTCTAAAGATGAAGTTATAGATAAGATTAAAGAGCTAGTTACAAAATGTTTATAATATATTTTTTATTATATCTTTTTTTTGAAGTTTTAATATCTACATCTATTGCTAGTAGTTTAGGTGGTGTTTTAACCTTTATTGAGATTATATTAAGTGCTGTTTTAGGTATGTATATTATTAAAAATATGAATACATCTATAGCCTATAGCTTACAAAAACTAAGACAAAAAGAGATAACACAAGAAGAGTTTAGTAAGATAAATCTTGCATCTTTTATAGGTGCAGTATTACTTATAGTACCAGGATTTTTAACTGATATTATTGGTTTATTATTACAATTAAATTTTATTGCTAATATAGTTTTTAGTAAAATTATTATAAAAGATAGCAATAGTTACTACTCATATAGTAAAACTTATAAAAAAGAAGGAGAAAATGATGTCATTGAAGCTGAGATTATTGAGTACAGCGATACTACTAACAAGTAGTCTATTTGCAAATAGTAGTGTAGATAAATTTGTTACAGATTTTCAAAGTAAAAGGATTAAAGCAAATCCACAAATTGTATTAAATGAATTAAATATCTTTTTAAAAAAAGAGCTAGATCATGGGTGGTATGGATATATTTTTGAAATCAAAGCCAATATCAACGGTCAAAGTGTAGAGGCTAAAGATATCTTATTTAGTGATGGTAAAATGGTAACAAGTGAACTATACAACCCACAAACAGCAAGAAGTTTAAAAGATAGCCTAACTCCATCATTAAACGCAAGTTATTATGATGATGAACATTTAGTTGTTGGAAATAAAGATGCTAAAAATAAGGTAGTTGTTTTTAGTGATCCATTATGTGCATTTTGTGTAGATTTTGTTCCAGAGATTTTCCAAAAAGCAAAACAAAACAAAGATATAGCAGTATATTACTATCATTTCCCACTTCTTAGTATCCATCCTGCTTCAGATACTATAGTAAAAGCTATGCTTGTAGCAAAAAACAAAGGTATTAAAGAGGTTGAAGAAAAGATATATAAAGCAAATTTACTAGAGAGTATCTCCACTAAAGAAAGCGATGAGAGTGTTATACTTAAAGCAGTAAATAAAGCTTTAGCTAGTAATATTAGCCTAAATGAGATAAAAGATCCAAAAATAGCTTTACAAATAGAAAAAGATATGAAATTATCAAGTGATCTTATGATACAAGGAACACCAACTATCTATGTAAATGGTGAGATTGATAAAACAAGAAAAGTATTTGAAGGACTATAATGGATAAATTAGTAATAACAACAAGAGCAAGTGCATTAGCTCTTTGGCAAGCAAATTTTATAAAAGATGAGCTTCACAAACACTATCCATCTATGCAAATAGAACTTTTGGAGATTACAAGTAAGGGTGATAAAATACTTGATAGACCACTAGCACTTATAGGTGGTAAGGGACACTTTACAAAAGAGCTAGAAGATGAGATGTTAGCAGGTAATGCAGATCTTGCAGTACATAGCCTAAAAGATGTACCATCATTTATTCCAGAGGGGCTAGAGCTTGTTGCTATTACCAAAAGAGCAGATCAAAGTGATCTTTTTTTATCTCATAAATATAAAACTCTTGATGATCTTCCAAAAGGGAGTGTTGTTGGAACAACAAGCCTTAGAAGAAGAATGCAACTTCTTTCATATAGACCAGATCTAAAAGTAAAAGATCTAAGAGGTAATGTAAATACAAGACTAAGAAAACTAAGTGAAGGTGAGTATGATGCTATAATCCTTGCTTTTGTAGGGCTTGATAGGCTAGATCTTATAAAAACAGTTCCTTTTTCACAAAAGCTTCTACTTGACCTTATGATACCACCTATGGGACAAGCTAGTCTTGGTATAGAAATAGTCAGTGGCAATGAAAAGCTAAAAGAGATAGCTCTAAAGCTAAACGATAGCAATAGTTATCTATGTGCAAAGCTAGAAAGAGACTTTATTAGTGTAATAGGAGCTGGATGTTCAGCACCAGTTGCAGTTAATGCTACAATTAAGGATAATAATGTTAATATTATTAGTATGATTGGTTATAGTAATGGGACAAATATCTTAAAGCACTCTTTAAATGCAAATATAGAAGATTGTGAAGATTTGGGCAAAGAGTTGGCAAAAATAATGATCGATAAGGGAGCTTTAGATATTTTACAAAAGGCAAGTGAACTTAGTTTTAAAGAAGATAGACCAGATAGGATGTGAGTAGGTGAGGAGAGTTTTATTAATACTATTGTTTGTTACTACTACTCTTATAGCAAATAGTGAGTTAGAATTTGACTCTTTTAATAATGAGTTTGAAGAGGAGTATATAGAAGTTTATGACCCTTTGATAGGGTATAATCGTGCAATGACCTCTTTTAATGACTCTTTTTATAAGCATATTGCTATGCCTGTAGCTAGGGGATATAAAGAGGTAGTTCCAAATCCCTTAAGAAGAGGAATATCAAACTTTTTTAATAATCTTTTTTATCCTATAAGGCTAGTAAACAATCTTTTGCAGTTTAAAATAGAAAATGCAATAGATGAGACTAATAGGTTTTTAATAAATAGTACTGTTGGTATTTTGGGTTTTAGGGATGTAGCAAGGCATAGCTTTCAAATAGAGCCTAAAAACGAAGATTTTGGGCAAACATTGGGGCATTGGGGATTTGGAAGTGGCGCACATATAGTATTACCTATTTTAGGGCCATCAAACCTAAGAGATGTTTTTGGTAGAGTAGGTGATATATATAGTGATCCTATATCATCAAATAGTTACCGTGATATTAGGATACCCAAAGATTCTTGGCAATCTTTGGGATTAAATGTAATAGAAACTACCAATGATCTATCACATAATCCAGATCTATATGAAAATGTTACTAAAGATGCTATAGATTTGTATATATTTTTAAGAGACTCTTATGAACAAAAAAGAGATAAAGAGATAAAGGAGTAGGGTTATGATAAGGATATTTTTGGCTTTTTTGATAAGTATAACATCTCTTTTTGCCTTAAGTGAAGAGAGTATTGAGTATCAAATGAATATAAAGTTAGAAAATATTGAACATATTTTACAAAATAGTTCTTTATCAAAAGATGATAAAAGACGTGAGCTTATCAATATTTTAGATGAAGTTTTTGACTTTGAGACAATGGCAAAGATTTCTTTAGGAAGAGCATATCTTACTCTTACAAATGAGCAACAAAAGGAGTTCATAGATAGTTTTGTAACTAGACTTAAAAACTCATATCTTGATAAAATAGATCTATACAATGGACAAAAGTTTAAAATCAATGGACTTACAAAACCAAAACAAAACAGAATAAGCCTAGATACTATTATCATAGGTGAAAAAGAAAACCATGATATCATCTATAAATTTCATACAAATGATAATAATTGGTTAATCTATGATGTTGAGATAGTTGGGGTTAGTATAGTCCAAACATATAGAAAACAATTTAGTGAATTTTTGGCTACAAAAGATATAAAAGAGCTTTTAGTCTCTTTAAAATAGTATATGAAAAAACTACTCTTAGCAACTATATTTAAATATCCTAAATTAACAATAATATTATCACTTATCTTTATAGGATTTATTGCTTCTTATTCAAATCAGCTAGAAATAGATGCTTCATCGCAGACGCTACTTTTAGAAGATGATGCAGATTTAAGCTTTTATAGAGAGGTGAGAAAAAACTTCTCTACAAGTGATGTGTTAATAGTTACATTTAAACCTAAAAACTTATCTCTTCTTGATGATGAAAACCTTAAATATATAGAGCAACTATCACATGATATAGTAGGTCTTCCTTTGGTGGAAAAAGTTGTAAATATTTTAAATATTCCACTTTTTGAAAGTCCTATTATGGAGCTTTCAGAGATAGTAAACAATGTTCAAACACTAAAATCAGAAAATATAGATAAAACTCTTGTAAAGCAAGAGTTATTAAATAGTCCATTATATAAAAATGCTCTAGTTAGCAAAGATTTTAAAACAACAGTTTTGGTAGTTTATCTAAAAAAAGATGAAAAATTTTTAAGACTTCTTCAAAAAAGAAATGAGCTTCTTTTTAAAGAGCATAGAACTAAAGAAGAGAATTTAGAGCTAAAAAGAGTAGAAAAAGAGTTTAAATCTTATAGAGATGAACTAAGAGAGATAGAGTCTAAAAACATCAGTGATCTAAGAGAGATAATATCCAAATATCAAGATAAAGCGGAGATATTTTTAGGTGGAACTAGTATGATTGCTAGTGATGTTATAGGATTTATAAAAGGTGATTTAGTAGTTTATACTATAGGTTTAATAGCTATTTTTATATTGATTTTATGGATTATATTTAGACAAGTTTTATGGATAGTTTTAACTCTATCTATGTGTAGTATAGCTGTTTTAGTAAGTACGGGAGTGTTAGGATTTTTTGGTTGGGAAGTTACGGTTTTATCCTCAAACTATATAGCATTACAACTTATTTTAACTATCTCTATAGTTCTTCATTTAGTTACAAGGTATAGAGAGTTAGTAACTAAATATCCAAAAGCTTCTCAAAAAAAGCTAGTAATGAATGCAGTTTTATCCAAAATCAAACCATCTATATTTGCAGTACTTACCACTATGGTGGGATTTGGCTCTTTAATTATTTCAAATATCAAACCAGTTATAGATTTAGGATGGATGATAGGGACATCACTTTTTTTATCTTTGGTTTTAACATTTGTTCTTTTCCCCTCTGTTATGCTATTACTTAAAAAAACAAAACCAAATACTACATTTGAAGATAATTTTAGACTAACACATTATTGTGCAGATATTGTAGCAAAATATCCAAAATATATCTATACTGGTGTAGTTATTTTAATCTTTTTATCTATTGTAGGTATAACAAAACTTGATGTAGAAAATAGTTTTATAAACTACTTTAAAAAATCAACTGATATCTATAAAGGTATGGAAGTTATAGATAAAGACCTAGGTGGAACAACACCACTTGATGTAATAGTTAAATTTAAAGAGTTAGAGAAACAACAAAGGAGTAATGATATAAATGATGAATTTAGTGATTTTGAAGATGAATTTGCCGATAGTAGTGATGAAGATCATTATTGGTTTACTCCTCAAAAAATGCAACTAATTCTAAAAATAGATAGTTATCTAGAGTCTTTAGAACATATAGGCAAAGTTCAATCTTTTGCTACAATGCTTAAAGTTGGTAAAACTATAAATCATGGCGAAGATCTTGATAGTCTTAAACTAGCACTTATTTACTCTAAGCTTCCTGATGAGTATAGGGATATTATAATAAGACCTTATATCAATATAGAACAAAACGAAGTTAGATTTTTTACAAGAGTTATAGACTCAGATGAGAGTTTAAAACGAGATCTATTAATCAAAAAGATAAATAGTGATCTATCATCAATCGTGCCACAAGAGATAGCTACTTATAGAGTATCAAATCTAATGGTTTTATATAATAATATGCTTCAATCCTTGTTTGAATCACAAATCAAAACTATAGGATTTGTTGTAGCTGTGATTTTTATAATGTTTATATTTTTATTTAGAAATATCAAAGTAGCTTTTATAGCAATCTTTGTAAATATCGTACCAATAGGTATAGTTTTTGCTATTATGGGGATATTTGGTATTCCACTAGATATTATGACTATTACAATAGCTGCTATTTCTATAGGTATAGGAGTTGATGATACTATACACTATATTCATAGATTTGAAGAAGAATTAAAGCTAGATCACAACTATCTAAATGCTATGCAAAGATCACACAAAAGTGTAGGTTTTGCTATGTATTATACTACTTTGGTTGTTGTTGCTGGTTTTTCTATTTTGATACTATCAAATTTAATCCCTACAATCTATTTTGGGCTACTTACAGTACTAGTTATGGCTACACTACTTAGCTTTGCTTTAATTTTATTACCAAGAATGTTAGTTACTCTAAAACCATATGGTAAAATGTCTAATAAGTAACAAATTGAAAATCAATGTAAAAAAAAATCTAACTTTTATATGGGATTAAGTTATTATATATTATCGTGCTATTTATGAAAGTTTTAGTAAAAATCAAAAATATTTTAGATAGTATCTCAAAGATTTTGGGTGCTATAGGTGCGGTATTGGTAGTATTGTTAGCTTTATTGATATTTTATAATGTCTTATCAAGATATCTTTTTAGCTCTAGTTTGATAGCTTTACAAGAGTTAGAGTGGCATATTTTTTCTATTATATTTATGCTTGGATTTGGATATACTATGTTTTATGATGCTCATGTTAGAGTAGATGTATTTTATGAGAAATTTTCTCTTAAAGTCAAATCTTTAATCAATATCTTTGGGGTATTGCTGTTTGTTATTCCTTTTTCAATAGTAATTATCTATACCTCTATAGAACCAGTTATTTATGCTTATGAAATAGCTGAAGGAAGTGCTGATCCAGGGGGACTTCCTTATAGATTTTTAATCAAATCTTTGGTTTTAGTAGCTTTTTTCTTTTTGATACTCTCTTCTATAGGATTTATGATAGAGAATATTTTTAATTTAGTAAAAAACAAAGAGTCTTAAATGATAGGTATAGCACTATTTATAGTATCTATGATACTTCTTTTTTTAGGATTTCCTGTTGCTTTTACCTTTGCTGGAGTAGCACTTATATTTGGGCTTTTTATAGATGGACTTGATATGTTTTCTATGATGAGTTTTCGTATCAATGCTATTATGACAAATACCACTTTAATAGCAATTCCAATGTTTGTATATATGGGTATAGTATTAGAAAAAGCAGGTTTAGCAAATAGACTTTTAGAGTCTATGGGTTTACTTTTTGGTAAGATTAGAGGTGGTCTTGCAATATCAACTGTACTTGTTGGTATGCTTTTAGCTGCTACAACTGGAGTAGTTGGTGCTAGTGTTGTGGCTATGGGGATTATCTCTTTACCTGTAATGTTAAAATATAACTATGATAAATCCTTTGCTTGTGGGGTAGTTTGTACAAGTGGAACGTTGGGACAAATTATACCACCATCAATTATTTTGATTATTTTGGGTGATATTATGCAAGTTCCTGTTGGAGATCTTTTTAAAGCTGCACTAATCCCTGGGGTGTTGTTGGTTTTGGCTTATTTATTATATATTATGATATTTGCTTACTTTAAAGCAGATAAAGCTCCAAGTATAGGTGATAAACCAACTAAAAAGCAAATAATAGATGCTTTGATAATGGTTGTTCCGCCACTTATGCTTATACTCTTTGTTTTAGGCTCTATTTTAGCTGGGATTGCTACTCCAACAGAGTCATCATCAATAGGTGCAATAGGTGCTATGTTTTTGGCACTACTATATAAAAAACTATCATTTAAAATCATCAAAGATTCAGCTCTAGAGACAGTAAAAGTTACTTCCATGGTATTTGCTATTTTAATAGGAGCAACAGCTTTTAGTATGGTTTTTACATATACAGGTGGAGATATGATAGTAGAAGATATTATGACATCTTTACCAGCTGGAGAGATAGGATTTTTGATAGCTAGTATGTTAGTTATTTTTGTGCTTGGATTTTTCTTGGATTTTGTGGAAATTTGTTTTATAGTAGTACCTATTGTAGGGGCTATTGCTACAACATTAGGAATAGATCCTATATGGTTTGCTATCTTAATAGCTATCAATCTTCAAACATCATTTTTAACTCCTCCTTTTGGATTTAGTCTTTTTTATTTAAAAGGTGTAGTTCCTAGTGGTATAAGAACTATAGATATCTATAAAGGAGTTGTTCCTTTTATAGCAATACAGTTAGTTGTTTTAGCTATTATTATGATTTGGCCAAAAATTTTGATATAAGGATAGTAGATGAAAAGAAGAGATTTTATAAAAACTAGTGCTTTAACAACAGTTGGAGCTATAAGTGTACCAAATATTTTAACAGCTTCACAAAAGGCAAAATATAGTTGGAAAATAGCCCTTACTTGGCCACAAAATATGGGTATTTTTGTAGATAGTGCAGTTAATTTTGCAAAAAATGTTGAAGTTATGAGTGGTGGTACTATAACTATTAGAGTTGATGCAGCAGAAAAACACAAGGCTCCTCTTAATATATTTGATTTAGTTCGTGGTGGACAGTATGAGATGGGGCATAGTGCAAGTTATTATTGGAAAGGCAAAGAGAGTTCTACAGTATTTTTTACCTCTGTTCCTTTTGGTATGACAGCACAAGAACAAAATGCGTGGTTTTATTTTGGTGGTGGTATGGAGCTTATGGATGAGGTTTATGCTAAACATGGACTATACTCTTTTAATGGTGGAAATACTACAAATCAAATGGGTGGATGGTTTAAAAAAGAGATTAAAAGTATAGAAGATCTAAAAGGGCTTAAGATGAGAATCCCTGGTTTTGCTGGAGAGGTTTTAGCTCGTGTGGGAGCTAGTCCAGTTAATATAGCCCCTGGAGAACTATATACAGCTCTAGAGCGAGGTACTATAGATGCTTTGGAGTGGGTTGGACCAGCACTTGATATAAAAATGGGATTTCAAAAGATAGCACCATATTATTATACAGGATGGCATGAACCAGCTAGTGAGATGCAGTTTTTGATCAATAGAAAGAAATTTGACTCATTACCAAATGAGTTAAAGGAGATTTTAAAATCAGCTATGTTAAACTCTTCTTTTATGATGTTAAATCAATCGCAACATGAAAATGCTGTAGTTTGGGATAGTATGAAAAAAGAGTATCCAAACATAGAGATAAAAACTTTTCCAAAAGAGGTAATAGAAGCTATAAAAAAAGCTACATTAGAAGCTTATGAAGAAGAAAGTAGCAAAAATCCAATGTTTAAAAAAGTTTATAATAGCCAAAAAGAGTATATTTCAAAAGCAAGAGAGTGGACAAAAATCTCTGATTTAGCATATTTAAATAGTTTAGAGTAATTAATATAATCTTTAAAAGAGTAATAGTTTATTCTTTTAAAGATTTAAACCTTAAGGCATATATAATTAAAAAAAGATTATAATACCATAATTTAATTTCTACAAGACTACTACAACTACAAGAAGAAGGTAAGATTTTTATGCAGGATTCTACAAGTACAGAACAAAACAATATAGAGAGTGAAACTAACGAAAAAAAGAGGAATAACTCTAAGTCAAAAACAAGAACACATGTCCCAGTTGAGGGCTTTACAATAGAACATCTTAGGACTCTTCCTTTAGAAGAGCTACTAAAGATAGCAGATGATTTGGATATAGAAAATCCAAGTGAACTTAAAAGGCAAGATTTGATGTTTTCTATACTCAAATCTCAAATAGATCAAGGTGGGTATATACTATTTACTGGTATTTTAGAGATCAAAGATGGTGGATTTGGCTTTTTAAGAGAACTTGATGGAAACTTTAGTGATTCATCAAATGATTCTTATGTAAGTTCAACTCAAATAAGAAGATTTGCACTAAGAACTGGTGATATAGTAACAGGACAAGTACGTCCTCCAAATAAAGAACAAGAAAAATATCATGCACTTTTAAAAGTTGAAGCTATTAACTATCTTCCAGTTAATGAGTCAAGAAATAGACCACTATTTGATAATCTAACACCACTATATTCAACCAAAAAGTTTAACTTTGAATACAATCCTATGAAACTTACAGGAAGAGTATTAGATATATTTACACCTATGGGTAAAGGACAAAGAGGACTTATAGTAGCACCTCCTAGAAGTGGTAAAACAGAGCTTCTAAAAGAGTTAGCTCATGGTATTAGTGCAAATCATCCAGAGGTTGTTTTGATGGTACTTTTGATAGATGAAAGACCAGAAGAGGTTACTGATATGCAAAGATCAGTTAAAGGTGAAGTTTATAGTTCAACTTTTGACCTTCCAGCACACAACCATGTAAGAGTAGCTGAGCTTGTGATAGAAAAAGCAAAAAGAATGGTAGAAATGGGTAAAGATGTGGTTATTTTACTTGATTCTATTACAAGACTTGCACGTGCATATAATACTGTAACTCCTAGTAGTGGTAAAGTTTTAAGTGGTGGTGTTGATGCAAATGCACTACATAAACCAAAAAGATTTTTTGGAGCAGCTAGAAACATAGAAGAAGGGGGTAGTTTAACTATCATCTCAACAGCACTTGTTGATACTGGAAGTAGAATGGATGAGGTTATTTTTGAAGAGTTTAAAGGTACTGGTAACTCTGAAGTAGTCTTAAGTAGAAATGCAGCTGATAGAAGAGTATATCCTGCACTTGATATTATCAAATCAGGAACAAGAAAAGAAGAGCTTTTACTCAAACCAGAACAGCTACAAAAAACTTGGATATTAAGAAATGCTATAGCATCTATGGATGAAGTAGAGGCATTGAAATTTTTATACTCTAAGCTACAAAAAACAAGAAATAATGAAGAGTTTTTCTTATCTATGAATGAGTAGGAAAAGAGCTTGAAAGTAGGTGTATTTGATAGTGGTGTAGGAGGGCTTAGTGTTGTTAAGTCTTTGCTTAAACAAAAGCTTTTTGAAGAGATTATCTATTTTGGAGATACGGCTAGAGTTCCTTATGGAGTAAAAGATAAAAATACTATTATTAGATATGCTATAGAATCTTTGGAGTTTTTTAAAAACTTTGATATAGATATACTTATAATCGCTTGTAACACTGTAAGTGCATATGCCATGGAAGCACTAGAAGAAGAGGCGTCTATACCTGTTGTTGGAGTTATTAACCCTGGAGTAAAGGCTTTGATTAATAGTTTTAGCAATAAAGATACAAAAATTTTAGTATTAGGAACAAAAGCTACAGTTAAATCTGGAAGTTATGAGACTTTACTTAAAAAAGAGGGATATAGAGATATTACATCTATAGCTACAGGACTTTTTGTTCCCTTAGTAGAAGAAGGTATTTTTGAAGGAGATGTTTTAGAAGCTACTATGAAGCACTATTTCAAAGATATCAAAAGTGCAGATGCTATTATATTAGGATGTACTCATTTTCCCTTGATAGAAGAAAAAATAAGCTCTTATTTCAACGGAGCAAAGACTATACATAGCGGTGATGCCATAGTAGAGTACCTTCAAGCAAACTATAAATGTGATAAAAACTTTGATAAAACAGAAGTTAAGTTTTTTGCATCAGACAATCCAGATGGACTCAAAAAAGTAGCACAAGAGTGGTTAGGAGAGTTACTTGGTAAATAGTAGTGATAAGGTATTAGCCCTAAAATATAGACCAAGAAGATTTGAAGATCTTGTAGGACAATCAAGTATTTCACAAACTCTATCTTTGGCACTTGATATGAAAAGGCTTCCTCATGCTTATCTTTTTAGTGGACTTAGAGGAAGTGGTAAAACAAGTACTGCTAGGATTATGGCAAAATCACTACTTTGTGATATAGGTCCTACTTCAAAACCATGTGAAAAATGTCAAAATTGCTTAAGTGCAAATAGCTCTAGGCATCTAGATATTATAGAGATGGATGCAGCTAGCAACAGAGGTATAGAAGATATCAAAGAGCTAATAGAACATACCAAATATCAGCCAAGTTCAGCTAGATATAAAGTCTTTATTATAGATGAGGTTCATATGCTTACAACCCAAGCATTTAATGCTCTTTTAAAAACACTAGAAGAGCCACCTGCGTTTGTAAAGTTTATTTTAGCAACAACAGATCCACTAAAACTACCTCCTACTATATTAAGTAGAACACAACATTTTAGGTTTAAAGCAATCGCCTTAAAAGATATTATTCACCATATAGAGCATATTTTACATCTAGAAAATATCCCTTATGAACAAAAAGCAGTTGAGCTTATAGCAAGAAGTGGACAAGGATCTTTAAGAGATACTCTTACTTTACTTGATCAAGCTATTATCTATTCAAAAGGAAATATCACATCTAGTAGTGTAACAGATCTATTAGGGCTTATAGATCCTTCTATGATGGATAAGATCTTTGATATGATACTACATCAAAGAGCTGTTTTAGAGATAGTAGAACTTTTAGAAGAGTATGAGAGTGATTTGATTATAGATGAAATGGCGATTTTTCTAAAACAACAACTATTAAATAAAAATATTTTATTTAATACTACTATAATAGATAGATTTTTTAGGATTTTAGGAGATAGTAAATATCTTCTTAGCGTAAATAGTGATAGTGAGTTTGTATTGGTTTTAATGATATCTAAGATGATTGAAGCTACTAAACTTCAAAGTATAGACTCTATTATTCAAGAGCTAGAAAAAAAACATTGTGATATATTAAATGTACAAGTTCCTTGTAACGTACCAAAACAACAAGAAACAAAAACTTCTAACCAAAACAATCAAGAAGAGATAGAGCAAACAGTAATAAAAGAGATACCTAAAACTATAGAACAAGAAGATGTAGGTACTATCAAATTTCAAAAAGTTACTAAAGCTTTATATGATAGAAGTTATGATCTAGGTGAGTGTTTTGAGAAGAATTTTTTATTTAAAGAGTATGAAGAAGATAAAAATATCTTACATATTATAAGTATAGCTGATGGTGATTGCAAGCAGTTATTATGGAAACATTTTGCTTATATTAGAACTGTAGTAGAGGAGTTTTTTACTATTGGTGTAAAAATAGAGTTTCATAAACAAACTTTAGAAGAAGAGTCAAAAAAAAAAGAGCCTATAACTAGTACTAAAGAGATAGATAATACTACAACTCAAGCTCCAAGTTGCGAAAGTGATGAAGTCTCATCTATGGTAGAAGAGGAGACTTTTGGAAGTGGTTGTGTTGCTGATATGTCTGGTATAGATAATACAAATGTCTCTTCTAAAGAGATGCAATTAAATGAATTACTACAAACTCCTTTTGTTTCAAAGGCAAAAGAGCTTTTTGATCCCAAAAAGATTATAGTAAAAAGTAAGATTTGATAGTACGATATATAAAATAAACTATTTTGCTATAGTGATTTCACACGATGTACTATCATTTATATATAAAAACTTTACATCTAATCCCATAAGAAAAATAGTACTATCTTCATTGGAAGACTCTATTTTTTTAATAGCTTGTTTTGAATACTTATCTATATATAAGATATCTAAACAGTACTGAAGATACTGTTTGATTAGGTTTTTATCTTTTGAACTTATAGTTATTTTATCTTCATCTAAGCTGATTTCAATATTTGAAGTGATATATATATGTGAAGATAAAAAAGCATTGTTATCTATAAAACTTCTATATCTTGTAGTGATTTTATTTATATCAAATTTTTTGTTATGGATTAACTCTTTTAAAAAATAGTTTGACATATCCATAGAGTAGAGTCTTGATGTTTTATTTAATCTTTTATTAGCATCACTATCACCAGCAAGTGATGAGATAGCAAAAAAGTATCTAGCTTTTTCATAATCTTTTAAAAAATCACTATAATAAAGCCCTAGATTGTAGGTTATTTGAGCATTATATTGAAGATTTTTAGCCTTATATAGCTCATATGCCTCAAGCCAAAGTTCTCCACCTTTTTGGGGATTGTTATATCCATTTACTACACCATTATAGTAGTAAGTTCCAAGTTGATGTGTGGCACATATATCTTTTAGATTATATCCAAGCTCTAAGTTTAGATAAGCATTTTCAAAATCTCCTATCTCTTCATACGAAAGTGCTAAATTGCAGTTATAAAACTCTTTTTTTATTTTAGAAAGCTCTTTATACCAATAAATAGCACTATGAAAATCATTTAGTTTATAATATAAATCAGCAATTGCCTCATAAATAATAGATTTATCAATCTCTTGAATATCATGAGAAATAGCCATTTTATAATACTCAATAGCTAGTTCTTGATTATATATAGCAAGATTTTTTGCAAGATAATAGTATCTAACATCTTTGTTTTTTTCTTTACAATATAGCTTTTCTTCATCACTTAGATATTTATTAAAAAGCTCTTCAAAACTAGGCTCAATACTTTTTTCTTCTAAAATAGAGTATATTTTATCAAACTCATTTTTTGCTTCATTATTCCATGATGGATTTGATTTATCCAAATCAATAATAGATTTTACATTATCAATTCTTTGCCTATATTTAGGAAGTTCCTCTTTTGAGATATCTTGATTATTTATATCTTCTATTAAAGAGTTAAACTCTATAGTAATATACATAATTCTAGCAGTTTGTTCATGTTCTGGTGGTTCTTGTAGCGAAAGATTAATATTTGAGTCAAATTGTTTATTTAGCTTATCTTCAGACTGTAAAAAATCCAAATATCTATCTATAGCAATCACTCCAATAAGAAATAAAACAAAAAGAAAAAATCTTATTTTGTTGTTAGAAAGCATAAAAACACCACACCTTAGTAAAAATTTTTAAGATTATCATAAAAGTGGAATATTAACACTATTTCTCTTTATTTCTTCATAAGTGCTTGATAAAAAGAAAAACTTTAAGAATAATTTAGATATATTACACTTCTATTATCATAAATCTAAAATGATGTATGTTAATATTAAACTAAAAAGGATGGAAAACAAATACATGGAAAACAAAGCCGTAAATTCTTATTTATTTACAAGCGAAGTCGTAAGTCCTGGTCACCCAGATAAATGTGCTGATATTATAGCTGATAGCATAGTTGATGCTCTTTTGATACAAGATCCAAAAAGCAGGATTGCTAGTGAGGTTTTTGTAGCAGGAAAACATATTATTATTGGTGGAGAGGTAACTACAAAAGCAACAGTTACTATAGAGGATTATAAAAATATAGCTATTAATGCTCTTAAAAAAATAGGCTATGATGGTAAAGATTACTTTACAAAAGATGAGTGTTTACACCCTGATGATGTAGAAGTACAAGTTTTATTAAATCGCCAAAGTCCAGATATAAATCAAGGTGTTGATAAGCAAGATGGAGAGATAGGTGCTGGTGATCAGGGTATAATGTTTGGTTATGCTGATTGTGAAACTAGTGAATATATGCCAAGTGCTATAACATATGCTAGAATGTTAGCTGATAAAGTCTATGAATATGCACTAAACAATCCAGATAAACTAGGTGTGGATATTAAGACTCAAGTTACAATGGATTATATAACAAAAGAGAACTTTGATCATGCAAAACCACAAAAAATACATACTATTGTAGTAAGTGCACCTTGTGTGTCATCTATGAATATAGATAGTGTTAGAAAACTTATCAAAGAACTTATTGATGATACAGGTTTACCAAAAGAACTTTATAATCCAAATGATTGTATAATACATATAAATCCAACAGGTAAGTATGTAAGTCACTCTAGTTTACATGATAGCGGACTAACTGGAAGAAAGCTTATAGTTGATAGTTTTGGTGGTTATGCACCTATTGGTGGCGGAGCTCAAAGTAGTAAAGATTATACAAAAGTTGATAGAAGTGGACTTTATGCGGCTAGATATATAGCCAAAAATATAGTTGCAGCAAATCTAGCAAAAAAAGCTTTAGTTCAGATTTCATATGCTATAGGTGTTGCAAAACCAGTTTCTGTTACTGTAAATACTATGAATACCGCAAAAGAAGATGGTATATCTGATGAAATGTTGTCAAGTTTTGTTATGCAAAACTTCCCACTTACACCAAATTGGATAACAAAAAAGTTTAGTCTTGATGCTCCAAGTAGTGATACATTTTTGTATGCTGATGTTGCAGCTTATGGACAAGTAGGAAGAGGGTTATATCCTTGGGAACAGTTAGATTGTATAGAATTATTTAAAGGGCTAAAATAGTCTAAAATTGGAGTAGAATATGAACTTAAAAAGTTTATTCAATAAGTTAAAACAAGAACTAACACAAGAACAAAAAATAGAACAAAGCTCACCTAGTAGCCATTGGGTAAAGTGTCCAAGTTGTGAAGGATTAATGTTTTTTAAAGAATTAGAAAACTTAAATAATGTTTGTCCAAAATGTAATTTTCATATGAGAATAGGTGCAAAAAAACGAATAGAGCTTATTTGTGATGAAGATAGCTTCGTTGAGTTTGATGCAGATTTGGTACCAACAGATCCTATTGATTTTGTTGATAAAAAAAGTTACAAAAAAAGACTTGAAGAGGCATACCAAAAAAGTGGGAGAACAAGTTCCGTTGTTAGTGGAGAGTGCTTTATAGAAGGCACAAAGACTCAGCTTGTAGTTTTTGATTTTGCTTTTATGGGTGGAAGTTTAGGTTCAGTTGAGGGTGAAAAAATAGTTCGTGCTGTAAATAGATCTTTAGAAAATAAAGATCCACTTATTATTGTAAGTGCTAGTGGTGGAGCTAGGATGCAAGAAAGTACTTTTTCTTTAATGCAAATGGCAAAAACTTCAGCAGCACTTAAAAAGCTAGATGCTGCAAAAATACCATATATTTCAGTTTTAACTGATCCAACAATGGGAGGAGTTAGTGCATCATTTGCATTTTTGGGTGATATTATTATAGCAGAACCGGGGGCTTTAGTGGGATTTGCTGGAGCTAGGGTTATAAAACAAACTATTGGAGGTAATCTTCCTGATGGTTTTCAAAAAGCAGAGTTTTTATTAAAACATGGTTCTATTGATTTAATCGTTGATAGAAATGAAATGAAAAAAACTCTATCAGATCTACTAAAGATTATGTTAGATCAAAAAGTTGCATGAGAATCTATGCTTTATGTGACTATGAAACTCTAGTAAAGAAAAATATCTCTTTATTAGAGTACATAAAAATCTTAAATAAATATAATATTACATTACTTCAATATAGAGATAAAATCAGCTCTATAGAACAAATAAAACAAAATCTTATCTTTTTAAAACAACACTTAAATATTCCTATTATTATAAATGACAATCTAAATCTTGTAGAGTTTTGCGATGGTTTACATGTCGGGCAAGAAGATCTATATAAGATAAATATAGATCAACAATTAGCTATTAAACTATTAAGAAAAAAAATAGGTAATAAGATATTGGGACTTTCTACACACAATGAAATAGAGATTTTAAAAGCCAATGAATTGGATCTTGATTATATAGGTTTAGGTGCTTATAGAGATACTTCAACAAAAGATGTTTCCACAGTTTTAGGAGAAAAAATCTCATATTTAGCCAAAATCTCCAAGCATAAAGTTGCAGCTATTGGTGGAATAAAGCTTGATGATAATATAGAAAATATCTACTATTATGTTATTGGAAGTGGATTATTATGAAGATAAATATATACTCAATACAAAAAAAATCAAATGATTCATATGATAAGATTATTGTAGATTTTATTAAGATGTCAAAAAAATTTGCTATTGTTGAGGATATAAGAGTTTTTAATAATCAAATAGCAAAAGCACAAAGCAGTGATAACGAACAAGAGGCTAAGCATAGCTATACTTTGGCATATGAGCCATATTTGAAAAATGGATTTAATATAGCTTTAGATGTCAAAGGAAAACAGTTAGATAGTTTTTTGTTGGCACAAACTCTAACTACACAAGCAAACTTTAATTTTTTTATTGGGGGAGCTTATGGTTTTAGTAAAGAGTTTTTACAAAAGTGTGATTTAACTATAAGCTTAAGTAATCTCACATTTGCCCATAAAATAGCTCATATAGTACTATTTGAGCAGATATTTAGAGCCTTATCTATCAATCACAATCACCCTTATCATAAAAATTAAAGTCCCTTATCATTTTATCTAACTTTTAGTATTTTTTAAATATAATATTTAAATTTTTAAAGAAGGGAAACGTTGTGCCAAATAAAAAACAAATTGATGAAATGAAAAATATATTGTTAGAAAGAAAGGCTCAAATAGAAACTAATATTCAAGATAGCAAACATAACATCACTTTACTTAAAAGCCAAGAGGTAAATGATGATTTTGATTATGCAGAAGTTAGCAGTGATAGTTACACTGAAGGGCTTATTATCAATCAGCAATTATCTGAACTTTCAGAGATAGATGCAGCACTAAATAGGATAAAAAACGGAACGTATGGTATTTGTGAAATGTGTGATGATGTGATCTCTTTAGGAAGATTAAAAGCTAAACCTTTTGCAAAATATTGTATAGTTTGTAGAGAGCTAGTTGAAAAAAATAACAAAGAACTAGCAAAGGCAAAATAAAGGAGTAGATAATGGGTTTGAAAAAGTATGTATTTTTTTCATTGGTACTAATATTAATAGTATTGGGATTTGTATTTAGTTTAAATGCAAATGATTATAGGTTGGAGTTGTTTGGTTATGCTTTAGTATTACCAGTTGCTCTATGGGTAGCTTTGCCTGTTGTAGTACTTTTTGTATTATCGTTTTTACATATGATATTTTATGGTACAAAAAACTATTTTGAGAAAAATGCTCTAAAAAAAGATTTAGAGAAAATGTTTGATCTTATTAGTACAAGATTATCAAGCTTAGAGTTTTATTACTCTTTTAAAACAAAAGAGGCAAAAGAGGTTTCAAATATCTTAAATCAGATAAATATGCAACCATTAAATGCTGATTTTACAACAAATGACAAAGAGATACAAGAACTAGTTGCAAAAATAATCAAAATAAATAGTGGAGAGTATGTTCCTACAAAAGATTTAAAACTATCAAACTCAAACCCATTGATGGAAAAAAATCTATTTAATAAACTAAAAGTTGATGATGATTTTTGTGTAGAAGTTTTGAAAAAGAGTTCAAATTACTCTGAAGAGTTGGTTTATAATGCAAGTAAAAAGCTTATTATAAATAAACCAATTACAACTATAAGAAAAAATCTTGATTTAATCAAGCTTGATAAGTTTTTAGCTTTTGAATTATTTAAAAAAGATTCTATTAAAAAAGAGAGTTTTTCTTTAACAAAAGATGAAATCAATAAAATAGTGTCAAATCTATCTTTAGCAAAAGTAGATTTTATAGAACTTGCAAAACTTTATAAAAATACATATACTCCAGATGAGATTATTAAATTTTTTGAAGAGTTAAGTTCAAAATATGATGAAGCAACAAGTGCTTATTTATATGTTTTATTTGAATTTGAAATGATAGATTCAGCTAGAGAGATATTGGTAAATACAGCAAACGATGAGTATATTCCATTTAAAGCTATAATTGACCTTAAAAATAGTGGTAAACATTATAGATTAGATAATCTTTGTTTTAACTAAAAAGTAGAGATTTATTATGCAAGAAGAAGCTAAAGGTAAAATAGATTTTAAAGAGCCTTTGATGGTTCTAGCTCCTCTTGCTGGTTTTACAGATTTGCCATTTAGAACGGTTGTCAAAGAGTTTGGAGTAGATCTTACTATAAGTGAGATGATTAGTTCAAATGCCTTAGTTTATAACTCTAAAAAAACATTGAAGATGATAGAAAAGTCTCCAAAAGAGACTCCATATATAGTTCAAATAGCAGGAAACTCAAAAGATATTATAAAAGAAGCTGTTGAGATTTTAAATGATATAGATGGCATAGATGGTATAGATCTTAACTGTGGATGTCCTGCTCCAAAGGTATTTAACCATGGAAGTGGATCAAATCTCTTAGGAGATCTACATAAGTTAGAAGAGATTTTATCTACTATTAAGCAATACTCTAAAAAAAGCTATACTACAGCAAAGATAAGAATAGGTGTCAATGAAAAGATACCAGTTGATATAGCCAAAGCAGTTGAGTGTAGCGGAGCTGATATTGTATGGGTTCATGGAAGAACTAGAAAAGGTGCATATAAAGAGAGTGTTGATTATGATGCTATCAAAGCTATAAAAAGTAGTATTAATATACCTGTTATTGCAAATGGTGATATAACTGATTATGAAAAGGCAAAATGGGTATTAGAACATACCAATGCTGATGGTGTTATGATAGGAAGAGGTGCTATAGGAAAACCTTGGATTTTTCATCAAATAAAAAACAAGATGACTTTTATTGATGACAAAACAAAAAAAGAGGTTATTTTAAGGCATTTTGATAATATGGTTGAGTTTTATGGTGATTATGGGGTAGTGATTTTTAGAAAACATCTACATGATTACTCTAGAGGATATAAAGATGCCTCTACTTTTAGGAATAAAATCAATACTATTGTGGATCCAAAAGAGTTTAGAGCTGAGATTGTTGATTTTTTTAGATAGTATAAATATAAATTGAGGTAAATATAGTATGCAAGAAAAATATTATGAATTAACTATTGTTCCAAGTAGTTATTATGAGTTATTTATTGATTTGATTTTTTCACTTAGTGATGAAGCAGTAGAAGAGATTGATAATAAAATCATAATAAGAACTACAAACAATCCTCAAAACCTAATAGATGGAATTGAGACATTTACACAAGAACTCTCACTAGCATTTGGTGAGGATATAATCTGTGAAATAAGTTTAGAAGAGAAACAAAATGAAGATTGGATAGCAAAATATAAAAACAGTATTACACCAGTAAGTGCAGGTGAGTTTTATATCTATCCTAGTTGGGAAGAGTCAAAAGATGGTATGATTAATATCAAGCTAGATCCAGCACTTGCTTTTGGTAGTGGACATCATGAAACAACAAGTAGTTGTTTAGAAGCTATATCAAAATATGTAAAAGCAGATGAAAAGCTTTTAGATGTAGGGACAGGTAGCGGGATATTGTCAATAGCAGCATCAAAAAAAGGGGCTATTTGTGATATTTGTGATACAGATGAGCAATCCATAGAGAACTCTTTAAAAAACTTTGAATTAAATAGTGTAAAGGTAAATAGAGCATGGGTTGGTAGTATATCTGAAGCTAAAGAGAGTTATGATATAGTTGTTGCAAATATTGTAGCTGATGTTTTGCTTATGATATCAAGTGATTTGAAAAAAAGCTTAAAAGATAATTCAATATTGGTATTATCAGGTATTTTAGATAAATATAGTGATAAAGTTATGTCAAAGTTTGGTGATTTAACATTACTTGAAACTATAAGTAAAAATGAGTGGATTACAATGGTGTATAAAAAGGAGAAGATTTAATATTATGAAGCAAAATTTTAATAAAAATAGTCAAAATAATAACCAGCAACCAAATAAAAATAATAATTTTTTTAATAACAATCCTTTGCTTGTTTTTGTATTGTTTAGTGTTGTAACTATCTTTTTATTTAAAACATTTTTTACAGAAGATAGTAATAATGCTCATATGAATCAATATGCCCAAACAAAGCAAAAACAAGCTTCATACTCTAATATAAAAGAGTATATAAAATCTGGTCAAATTGAGTATGTAAGTATAGGAAATACAAATATAAAAGCAGTAACTAAGCCTATGGGTGGAATGCAAACTACATATACAGCTAGAAGAATAGTTCCTGATGAGACACTAATACCTCTTTTGGAAGAAAAAGGCGTTAGTTATACGGGTGTAAGTGAAGAAAATCTCTTAGCTGATATGCTTTTTGGGTGGGTGTTGCCTATATTTATTTTCTTTGGTATTTGGATGTTTTTAGCTTCAAGAATGCAAAAAAACCTAGGCGGTGGTGGAATCCTTGGTATGGGTAAATCCAATAAACTAATAGATACCGAAAAACCAAATGTTAAGTTTGATGATATGGCTGGAAACAAAGAGGCAAAAGAGGAAGTTAGAGAGATAGTTGAGTTTTTAAAATCTCCTGATAGATATATCAAGCTTGGTGCTCAAATACCAAAAGGTGTTCTTTTAGTAGGACCTCCAGGAACGGGTAAGACACTTTTGGCAAAAGCAGTTGCAGGGGAGGCTGATGTTCACTTTTTATCTGTTACAGGATCAAGTTTTATAGAGATGTTTGTTGGTGTTGGTGCTAGTAGAGTAAGAGATCTTTTTGAACAAGCAAAAAAGGTAGCTCCAGCTATTATTTTTATAGATGAGATAGATGCTATTGGTAAAAGTAGAGCAAATGCTGGTATGATGGGTGGCAATGATGAAAGAGAGCAAACTTTAAATCAACTTTTAGCAGAAATGGATGGATTTTCCACTGAAGCAGCTCCAGTAATAGTTCTTGCTGCTACAAATAGACCAGAAGTATTAGATCCTGCACTACTTAGACCTGGTAGATTTGATAGACAAGTTTTGGTTGATAAACCAGATTTTGAAGGAAGAGTTGAGATCTTAAAAGTACATATCAAAGATGTAAAACTAGCTAAAAATGTAGATTTAGAAGAGGTTGCTAGGATGACAGCAGGTTTAGCTGGGGCAGATCTTAAAAATATAGTAAACGAAGCTGCACTTCTTGCTGGACGTAATAATAAAAATGAAGTTGAATCAAGCGATTTCAAAGAAGCAGTAGAAAGACAAATAGCAGGATTAGAGAAAAAAAGTAGAAGAATATCTCCAAAAGAGAGAAAAATAGTAGCATATCATGAAAGTGGACATGCACTTATTGCTGAAGTTACAAAAGGAGCAAAGAAAGTTAATAAAGTCTCTATAGTTCCAAGAGGTTTAGCGGCTTTAGGGTATACTTTAAATACTCCAGAAGAAAATAAGTATCTAATGCAACGACATGAACTAATAGCTGAAGTTGATGTACTTCTTGGTGGAAGGGCAGCAGAAGATGTATTTATTGGTGAGATTAGTACAGGTGCAGGAAATGACCTTGAACGTGCTACAGATATACTAAAATCTATGGCAAGTATATATGGAATGAGTGATTTTGCTGGGCTTATGGTACTAGAAAAAAGACAAAGTAGCTTTTTAGGTGGTGGAAGATCATCTAAAGATTATAGTGACAATATGGCACATAAGCTTGATGAGTTTATAAAAAACACTCTAAATGAGAGATATAACCATGTAAAAGATATATTGGTTGCAAACAAAGATGCAATAGAGCAAATGACATCAGAGTTATTAGAAACTGAGGTTATTACAGGGCAAAGAGTAAGAGAGATTATTAAAGAAAATGGTGGTGAAGTCTTTGAAGATGAAGATTTGCACACTGAGGCTTTAAATAAAAGTGAATAAATAAAGGAGCAAAGATGTCAAATACATGTATAATAGCAAAAGAGGGATTTAAACCATTAGCGATTGTTTTTGTAATATTTTTTATATTAAAATTTATTTTCTCATTTGAGATACTTGGGAATTTGACATTTTTACTACTACTTTTTATGATTTATCTCTTTCTAAATCCAGAAAGAGAGGTTGTAGCACAAGAAGAGGAGATACTCTCTCCTATTGATGGTAAAATAGTTGCTATAGATAACAAAGATGGAAAAAATTATATATATTTAGATGTATCACTCTTGGATAGACATATTTTAAGAGTTCCAGATGATAAAAGTATGAAAATAGAGCGAAGGAGATATGGGATCAATCTAAACCCAAATACCAAAAAAGGAAAACTCCTTAACTCACAAGTTATAGTTGATTTTGAAACACTCAAACTCCACTTGTTAAGTGGAGTGTGTAAGTTTGATATAATTGTCAATATGCTTGATAAGATCCAAAAAGGTAAAAGATTTGGATTTTTTTTACAAGGTGTTGCTACAATAGAGATAGATGAAGATATAAAGTTAGATGTTAAAATAGGTGATAAACTTAAAGCAGGAATAAGTATTATCGGGATAAAAAATAGTTGATAAATTGGAGACAATTATGAAAGTTGATAATGAAAAGATTTTAATATTTGATACAACATTGAGAGATGGTGAGCAGTCCCCTGGGGCTTCTATGAATACAGAAGAAAAAATAAGAATAGCTATACAGTTACAAAAGTTGGGAGTTGATATTATAGAAGCTGGATTTGCAGCAGCTAGTCCAGGGGATTTTGATGCTATAAGTCAAATAGCAGCTTCACTAGATAAAAGTATAGTATGTTCTTTAGCAAGAGCTACACAAAACGATATCAAACAAGCTGGACTTGCTATTGCTAAAGCAAAAAATAGAAGAATACATACGTTTATAGCAACTAGCCCAATTCATATGGAGTATAAGTTAAAAATGACTCCAGACCAAGTAATAAAAAAAGCAATTGAAGCAGTTGAATATGCAAAAACTTTTGTTGATGATGTTGAGTTTAGTTTAGAAGATGCAGGAAGAAGTGAAGTGCCTTTTATGAAAGAGGTAATTGATGCAGTTATTGGTGCAGGAGCTAGAACTATAAATTTGCCAGATACTGTAGGGTATAGATTTCCAGATGAGATCAAAGCTATGGTAAGTGAGTTATATAAATATATAAATGGTAGAGCTGTTATCTCTTTGCATAATCACAATGACTTAGGTTTGGCTGTAGCAAATACTTTAGCTGGAATTCAAGCAGGAGCTAGACAAGTAGAGTGTACAGTCAATGGTTTGGGTGAAAGAGCTGGTAATGCAGCTATGGAAGAGATAGTTATGGCTATCAAAACTAGAAAAGATCTATTTGGTGGTTTGGATACAAATATTAACACAAAAGAGATCTACCAAACAAGTAGATTAGTAGCTACTATTACAGGCATTGAGCCTCAACCAAACAAAGCAATAGTAGGTAAAAATGCTTTTGCACATGAAAGTGGTATTCATCAAGATGGTGTTTTAAAACACCAAGAGACATATGAGATTATGAAGCCTAGTGATATAGGACTTGATAAAAACAACTCTATTGTTTTAGGTAAACACTCAGGTCGTGCTGCATTTAAAGATAAGTTGGTACAGTTAGGTTTTGATGATTTAAGTGAAGATGATTTTCAATCAGCTTTTGAAAAATTTAAAGTCTTTGCAGATAAGAAAAAAGAGATTACAGATGATGATATCTCTATTTTAATAACAGATGAAGCTTTAAATAAAAACAAAGTTTATGAGTTGGTCTCTTTACAAATCGCTGATTGTAGTGATGGTATGGCAACAGCAGCTGTATCTATAAAATATAAAGATGAGATATTAAAAGATGCTGCTATTGGCGATGGTACTATAGATGCTATATTTAAAACTATAGATAGAATCACTGGATATAAAGGTGAATTAAATGATTATAGTGTAAAAGCTGTAAGTGAAGGCAAAGATGCTTTAGCTAAGGTTGTTTGTAAAGTAACATTTAACTCAGACAATCCTCCTATGATAGGGCATGGTTTAAGTTTAGATACTATGCTTGCTAGTGGTAGGGCATATTTGGGTGCATTAAATAGTTATTTATCTATGAAAGATAATTTAAGAAAAAAAAGCTCACCACATCAAGTATAAGCTATCAAATAGAGATTAGCGATTATATTTAACAATATTTAATTTGGTATTAAGCTTATTTTAAATATAATCGCAAACTAATTTATGTTAAAAAGGGACTTTTATGAAAAGAACATATCAACCGCATAACACTCCAAAAAAGAGAACACACGGTTTTAGAGCTAGAATGGCTACAAAAAACGGTAGAGCAGTACTAGCAAGAAGAAGAGCAAAAGGTAGAAAAAGATTAGCTGTTTAAGTTCTAACTATAGAATAAAAACTACAAAAGAGTTTGAAAAAGTTTATAAAACTTCCAAAAAATGGCATACTAACTCTTTTATACTATTTTTCCAAGAAGATAGTGTATTAAAAAATGGCTTTGTTGCTTCAAAAAAAGTAGGTAATGCAGTAAAAAGAAATAGTGCTAAAAGGAGACTTAAGGCTCTATTTTTAGAGTATTGTGATACCATAAAGATAGGTAAGTATATTTTAGTTGCCAAAGATACAATTACGCAAAAAGAGTACTTAGAACTTAAAAAGGATTTTCTTTTTGCTTTTAGGAAGATGAAGCTACTAGATGAATAGAATTTTTGCTTATTTTATAAGATTTTATCAAAAATATCTATCAATATTCTCACATGGAAGCTGTAGGTTTTATCCTACATGCTCACAATACTCACAAATTCACTTTGAAAACAATTCATTTTTTAAGGCAAGTTATCATACAATTACAAGGATTTTAAGATGCAACCAACTCTTTAGTGGTGGCTTTGATCATCCAGAGGTTTTGCTTGATTTAAAAAAAATAAAAATTTCATACAAAAAAGTTTCTATTAAGTATTGGTATATTCCAAACGGTAATGGGAGATTTTTTGTAATTAAAAATTGGGAAAGAAATAGATGAATAAAACGAACAATACACCTTCAAATCAAAAAAGAATTCTTTTTGCCACGCTGTTGGCTTTTGCTTTTTTTATAGCATATGATCTTTTGTATATTAAACCAAAACAAAATGAACTTGCTCTACAAACACAAGCAGAACAAACTGTAAGTGTTAGCACAAAAAGTGAACAAACAACACAAAACCAAGCTCCACAAAGCAATAACAACTCAGTCTCATCAAATGCTGCTCCTATGCAAAATCAAGAAATAGTTTCAACAATAACTACTAAAAACAATATTATTGAAATAGACTCTTTGGGAAGAATAGCTCAAATTACACTTACAGGTGAGCAGTATATCAATGATAGTGGTAAACATTTACAACTTTTTAATACAAATTTGTTAAAGGCTTTAGAGGTTAGATTTAGTGATAAAGATATAAACAATGAAGCATTTTCAACAAAAGTTATAGTTAATCAAAGCCAAATAGATGCTTCATCAAGTGAGCAAAGATTACTTATAACTCAAGAGTTATCTCAAACAACATTGACAAAAGAGTTATTAATCAAACCAGATGGGACTTTTTCAATCAATGTTAATTCAACAAATAATAAAGAGTTTTTTATAACTACTGGATTTAGACCAGATATTATTGCTGATATGTATGCTGATCATGGGGTGTTATTAAAAAACAATGATAATACACTAACTATTATAGAAGATGGGGATTTAGCAAATAGTTCTAACTTTGTTGGAGTAAAGATTGCTTCAGCTTTTGATAGATATTATGCAACAGTACTATATAATCTTGATACTAGTATGGCTGTATCTTTGATGCCTGATAAAGAGAATAATCCTCAGATTTTTATAAATGCTGGTGATGGTATCTCTTTAAATGCATATATGGGGCCAAAAGATTATAAAATGTTAAAATCACTTAGTCCAGAGCTAACTGATGTAATAGAGTATGGTTTTTTTACTTTTATAGCTAAACCAATGTTTGCAATGCTTAATTATATCTACTCTTTAGTAGGGCATTGGGGTTGGACTATTATTATAACTACAATACTAATCAAACTTGTTCTATATCCTTTGGCACATAAAGGGATGGTTTCTATGATGAGGCTAAAAGATTTAGCACCAAAAATCAAAGAGATACAAGAAAAATACAAAGGTGATCCACAAAAAGCATCTATGCATATGATGGAGTTATACAAAAAACATGGTGCAAATCCAATGGGTGGATGTTTGCCTATTATCTTACAAATCCCAGTATTTTTTGCTATATATAGGGTTTTAACTAATGCTATAGAGCTAAAAGGAGCTGGATTTTTATGGGTAAATGATCTTTCTTTAATGGATCCATTTTTTATATTACCTATTTTAATGGGTGCAACTATGTATTTACAACAAAAAATTACACCAAATACTATTCAAGATGAGACACAAAGAAAGATATTTCAATACTTACCAGTGATTTTTACATTTTTCTTTTTATGGTTTCCAGCAGGACTTACACTATATTGGTTTGTAAATAACTTATTTACTGTAACACATCAATATTTTTTAAATAAAGCTTATGATAAGGCAAGAGAGCAAAGAAAGGCAAGTTAATGAAAAAGTTTGAAGCTAAAACGTTAGAACTTTGCTATGAGATGGCATCAGAAAAGATGCAAACTTCTATTACAAATCTTGAAATAGAGATAGTCCAACACCCTAAAAAAGGATTTTTAGGTTTTGGGACTAAAAATGCTATTATAGTTGCTAGAAAAAAAGAACAAAAAGCTCCTTTTACACATAAAAAAGAGCAAAAAATCAAGAAAAAAGAGATTGTTATAGAAGATGTTAGTAAAAAAATATCACAATCATCAAATGAACCAACTATAGAAGTAGTAGAAAAAAAACAAACAATCGATTTTACAAAAGATCCTACTATAGCTCCAACGGAGGAGATTTTTGGAAAATTTTATTCAAAACAAGATGAATATGAAGCTATAGATAAGATAAAAATTAAACATAATGTAGATGAAGCTATAGTTGAGATAGAACAAGAGGTAAATAAACTTTTTAAAGATATCTGTTTTGATATAGATACTATTGTTGTATCTAAATATGATGATGAAACTGTTTATATTGAGTTCAATGGAGCAGATTCTGCACTTTTAATAGGAAAAGAAGGATATAGATACAAAGCACTTTCATATATACTTTTTAACTGGATCCAAGAAAAATATGGACTTATGCTAAGACTTGAAGTAGCTGAGTTTCTAAAAAACCAAGAGTTGGCAATACATGCATATCTTGAGCCTTTGATAGAAAATATCAAAGAAAGCGGTTATGGAAAAACTAAATATCTTGATGGTATTTTGGTACATATTGCTCTTAAAAAACTAAGAGATGAATTTCCTGATAAATATGTAGCTATCAAAGTATCACCAAAAGGTGATAAATATATAATTGTCAATGAACCACGTAAATAACGATACAATAGTTGCCATTGCAACAGCCAATGGCATAGGCTCTATAAGTATTATAAGAATTAGTGGAGATAAAGCACTCAAATCTTTAGGCTTTTTGTGTGATATATCAAATATTACTCCACGAAAAGTATTTCTAAAAGATATCTACTCTTTAGACAAAAACATCATAGATCAAGCTATAGTTATATACTTTAAAGCTCCCTTTTCATTTACGGGTGAAGATATAGTAGAGATTCAATGCCACGGTGGAGTAGCAGTGAGTTCTATGATTATAGATGAACTACTAAAAACCTTTATACTTAGACCTGCTTTAGCTGGAGAGTTTAGTAAAAGAGCCTTTTTAAATGGCAAGATAGATCTCTCACAAGCAGAGGCTATATCTAAGCTTATAGAAAGCAAAAGTAGTGCTAGTGTGAAGATACTAGCTAGACAACTAAAAGGTGAACTAAAAGAGTTTGTTGAACAAATTAGAGAATCTTTACTCTATGCTCTTGCTTATAGTGAAGTGACTATTGATTATGCTGATGAAGATCTTCCACAAGATATATTAAATCAAATCTTATCCAAACTAAATAGTATCAAAACCCAGCTAGAGCTAACTTTAGAAAGTAGCAAAAGAAGAGAAGGACTCCTAGGTGGCTTTAAAGTAGCTATTATAGGTAAACCAAATGTAGGTAAAAGTTCACTACTAAATAAGCTACTTAACTATGATAGAGCCATAGTAAGCAATATAGCAGGAACTACAAGAGATACTATAGAAGAGTCTATAAAGATAGGCACTCATATCATCAAGCTAGTAGATACTGCAGGTATAAGAGATGCTAAGGATAGTATAGAACAAATAGGTATATTGAAGTCAAAAGAGGCTATAGATGAAGCTGATATTGTAATAGCACTATTTGATAATAGTACTACAATAGATGCTGAAGATATAAAGATCCTAAACCTAATCCAAAATTCTCACAAAGAGATAATCATAGCTTTAAATAAGTGTGATTTAGATAATAGTTTTGATACTAAAAGATTGGATAAATATATCCCAATAAGTACAAAAGAGGATATTTCACAACTTTTAAAAGAGCTTGAAAAGATACTTGATGAGAAAAATATTGATTTTGATGAAATGATGCTTATATCCAAAAACCAAGTCTTAGCAGTAGAAAACACTCTAGCAAATATAAACTTAGCATTTGAGCCACTTCAAGATGGTGTTTTGGAGCTTTTTAGCCATCATATCAATGAAGCTCTTGATTCTATCTCCACTATTACAAGAACATTTGACAACGATGAGATGTTAGATAAGATGTTTAGCTCCTTTTGCTTGGGTAAATAAGTGCTGTGTATAACCTATAATTTAGACTTTTATTGGAAGTGGGATTTCAATCCCACCAATTCCAATAAGTTTAAAAAATAGCTAAATAAAGTAGATTAAAGTTTTTCGCTATTTTTAGCTAGATAGTCAGCAACTCCAGCAGTATCAGCTTTCATACCCTCATCACCTTTGTTCCATCCAGCAGGGCAAACCTCACCATGTTCGTTTACAAAAAGCATAGTATCAACCATTCTTATCATTTCATCTATATTTCTACCAAGTGGAAGATCGTTGATAACTGCATGTCTTACAGTTCCATCAGCATCTATTAAAAAGCTTCCTCTAAGAGCAACAGCCTCATCAACTAATACATCATAGTCTCTAGCAATTTGTTTTGTTATATCTGCTACTAGTGGGTATTTTACTCTACCAATACCACCGTTTTCTACCGCAGTTTCTCTCCAAGCAAAGTGTGAATATTCACTATCAACTGAACAACCTATTACATTTATACCTCTAGCCAAAAACTCATCAGTTCTTTTTGAAAAAGCTATTATTTCAGATGGACATACAAAAGTAAAGTCAAGCGGATAAAAAAACAATACCGCCCCTTTTGGTCCTAAGTTTTGATAAAGGTTAAAATCCTCTACTATTGTTCCATCAGCCATTACCGCTTTAGCAGTAAAATCTGGTGCTTTTTTTGTTACTAACATTTTAGATCCTTATTATAATTTAAAGTTATGCAATTGTAACATAGATATTTTAAAAATCCCATAAAAGAATGATAAAATTTCTTAATTAAGAATAATTTGAATTATAGAAATCTAAATAAATATATCAAAATATTTAAATAGCATTTCTTACTTATACTTAATAAACTCTATTATATAATGTATCATCATTAAAAAGGATAAGCTATGACAAAACAATCATTTGAAGTAAACAACGTAAAATGTGGTGGATGTGCCAATACTCTTAAAAAAGGTCTAAAAAGTGAGTTTGGAGAAGTTGAAGTTGATTTAGAAAAATTCCCTAGAGTAATCACACTTCTTATAGATGATACAAAAATAGACACTCTAAAAAGCAAACTTAGATCTATGGGGTATCCTTTGGTAACAGATGAGTTATCAACTATAGAAAATATTCAAACAAAAGCCAAAAGTTTCGTCTCTTGTGCTATTGGAAAATTTGACAAATAGTGATATTTGTATAAAATCGTAACACTTTATTCAATGTAGATAGATAATAGTATTATTTAAAAGAGATATTATTTACTATTAGTTATTCTTTCAAAGTGTGAAGTTTATTTTAAAACTAGGTTCACTTTGAAACAAATTCAAAAGTAAGGGGAAAATATGTCAAAAATGGAAGCTCCTGCTAATACACCTGTATGGGTAGATGAGAGCAGATGTAAAGCATGTGATGTGTGTGTATCAGTATGTCCAGCTGGTGTTCTAGCTATGAGACCAGCACCAACTTCTACACTTGGTGCGATGATTACTATTGTTGAACCACTTAGTTGTATAGGGTGCAATGATTGTGAACTGTCGTGTCCAGATTTTGCTATTTATGTAGCAGACAAATCAGAGTATAAATTTGCTAAATTATCAAATGAAGCAAAACAAAGAGCACAAGCAATAAAAGATAATAATTATAGAATTTTAAGTGCTTAAAAAGGAGTAAATAAATGGCAAGAGAAGTAATTTCAAGCGGTAATGAACTATCAGCATTAGCAGCAGTTGATGCTGGATGTAGATTTTTTGGTGGCTATCCTATTACTCCATCAAGTGAGATAATGCACGAGATATCTGACCTTTTACCAAAAGTAGGTGGTGCGGCTATCCAAATGGAAGATGAAATAGCAGGTATTGCTGCAGCTATTGGTGCAGCTATGAGTGGTGTAAGAAGTCTTACAGCTACATCAGGTCCAGGGGTATCTCTAAAAGCAGAAAATCTGGGACTTGCTCAAATGGCTGAAGTTCCACTAGTATTAGTAAATGTTATGAGAGGTGGTCCATCAACAGGTCTTCCTACAAGGGTATCACAAGGTGATGTTAGACAATCAAGAAACCCAAGTCATGGGGATTATAGATCTATTACACTATGTGCAGGTAACTTAGCAGAGTGTTATACTGAAGTAGTAAGAGCATTTAATCTAGCAGATAGATTTATGCAACCAGTTATAGTTTTGACTGATGAGACTATAGGACATATGCATGGTAAAGCAGTACTACCAGATTTAGAAGAAGTTCAAAATGGTATTGTTCCAAGAAAAGTATTTGATGGAAATCCAGCTGATTATAGACCTTATGGTGTTGAAGCAGACGAAGCAGCTGTGCTAAATCCTATGTTTAAAGGGTATAGATATCATTTTACAGGACTTCATCATGATGCAAAAGGTTTTCCTACTGAAGAGATAGAAACATGTAGAAAACTTATCCAAAGACTTGAAGATAAAGTTATGTATCATACAGATGAGCTTGAACTAAATGAAGAGTATATGCTAGATGATCTAACAGGAGCTGATGGTGAAGTACTAATCATAGCTTATGGTTCTGTTTCTCTAGCAGCAAAAGAGGCTATTAGACACTTAAGAGCTCAAGGTATCAAAGCAGGACTTTTTAGACCTATTACACTTTGGCCAAGCCCAGCAAAAAGAATCAAACACTATACAGATATGATCAAAAATGTATTATGTGTTGAGCTAAATATAAGACAATACACTGAAGAGATAGAAAGAGTTTCTGGAAGATTGGATCTTGAAGGTTTATATAAAGTAAACGGTAGAGCTATATCTCCACATGAGATTGTTACAAAAGTTAAGGAGGTATTTTAATATGGCTTTCAATTACGACAAATACTTAAGACTTGATAAGATGCCAACACTATGGTGTTGGGGATGTGGTGATGGAGTTATTCTAAAATCAGTTATTAGAGCAATTGATGCTTGTGGATGGAAACAAGATGATGTTTGTGTAGTCTCTGGTATAGGATGTTCGGGAAGATTTTCATCATATGTTGATTTTAATACAGTTCATACAACACATGGTAGAACAGTAGCATTTGCAACAGGTATTAAACTAGCAAACCCAGATAAACATGTTATTTGTGTTGCAGGTGATGGTGATGCTCTAGCTATTGGTGGAAATCATACTATTCATGGATGTAGAAGAAATATAGATATAAATCTTATTGTTATAAATAACTTTATCTATGGACTTACAAACTCTCAAACATCTCCAACAACACCTCAAGGGTTTTGGACTGTTTCACAAAAAGCTGGAAATATAGATCCAACATTTAATGCTTGTAACCTAGCTATTGCTTCAGGGGCAAGTTTTGTAGCAAGAGAGTCTATGTTAGATCCTAAAAAACTAGAAAGAGTTTTAATCAAAGGTTTTCAACATAAAGGCTTTAGTTTCTTTGATGTTTTCTCTAACTGTCATATTAACCTAGGTAGAAAAAACAAAATGGATAGTGCTATGAAAAACTTAGAGTGGATAGACTCTATAACTGTACCACTATCTAAATGGGAGAAAATGTCACCAGAAGAGCAACTAAATGTTTTCCCTACAGGTATTTTAAAACATGATGAAAATGCAAAAGAGTATTGTGAAATGTATGAAGAGGTTAAATCTGTTCAACAAGGTAAAAGAAAAGTAATCACTCAAGCTGATTTTGAGAAAAAGATATAAGGAGTAACACTATGGCAAGAACATTAATGAGATTTACAGGTGTTGGTGGACAAGGTGTACTTCTAGCAGGTGAGATTTTTGCAGCTGCAAAGATTACAACTGGTGGATATGGGCTTAAAACTGCTACATATACTTCTCAAGTAAGAGGTGGTCCAACGGTTGTTGATATTACTTTGGATGATGAAGAGATATTTTATCCTTATGCAAATGATGGGGAGATAGATTTTATGCTCTCTGTTGCACAAAAAAGCTATGATTTGTTTAAAAATGGTGTTTCAGAAGGTGGTACTATAATAGTAGAACCAAATCTAGTAAAGCCAACAGATGAAGATAGAAAAAAATGGGTAATTCATGAGATTCCTATTATTACTATAGCAAAGGAAGAAGTGGGTAATGTGATTACTCAATCAGTTGTTGCACTTGGTATTGCAAATAGATTTATGAATGCAATAGATAAAGAGGCTCTAAGAGCGGTAATGCTTTCAAAAGTACCTGCAAAAGTTCATGAACTAAATAATAAAGCATTTGATTTAGGATACAAATACGCTGAAGCAGCACTTGCTAACTAAAACTATCTGTTATAGGAGTTTTCTCCTAGCAGATAGTATTTTTATAAAATAGTTTTGATTTTTGGCAAATTTTAGGTATAATCTTACTTTTATTTTAAAATATAAATAATTAGAGGAAGAATATGACTAAAATAGATATCAATTCAAGAGAGTTTCAAGCTGAATTAGAAAACACAAAAATCTTTACAGATAAAGTTTGTGAGCAACATAATCTTGTTTATAATCCAGATATTGTAATAAACGAATCAATCCAGCAAGGACTTACTAGAAACAAGATGATGTATGGCAAAAGATTTTGTCCTTGCTTTATGGTAATAGGTAAAACCAAAGAAGAGCAAGAAAGTGCAGACAATAGAATCTGTCCATGTGAACCAGCACTTAAAAATGAGATTCCAAACAATGGTACATGTCATTGTACTATCTTTTGTACACCTGAATATATAGAAAAAATAACTCTAGAAAAAAGCACAAAAGTAGCTGCTCATACTCACTCAAGATGTCTAAAAGCATGTGAATGTGACCATATTTTAAATAAATCTGATATCAACAATGATGAACTTCAAGCACTTTTACAAGCTAGAAATGATGGTTTAATAGACTTTGTTTTACTTGATGTTAGAGAGTGGATGGAGTGGAAAAGCAGAAGGATAGAAGGAACAGATTATCTTATTCCTACATCAAGCTTTTATAATAAAATCTCTGAACTTGATGATAAAAAAGATAAAACTATTATTATCTACTGCTATAGTGGAAGTAGAAGTAAATATTGCCAACAAATTATGTATGATTTTGGATTTGAAAAGGTAATAAACTTTGATTATGGTATAATGTCCTTTAGAGGAAACACTATAAAAGGTGAATAAAAAATAAAGGAAAAGAGGTGAATACACTACTAAAGAAAATCGCTTATATAGCTTTGATGCTACTTCTTATAAGTTTGATCTCTTTTGGTGTTATTCAGCTCTCTCCTAACTCGTTTTTTGCTAGTGGTGAACTAAACCCAAATATAACTCCAGAGATTATAGAAAATCTAAAAGCAATATATGGACTTGACAAGCCTTTGTATGTACAGTTTTTTTCTTGGATTAGCTCTATAGCTGTGCTTGATTTTGGAGTGAGCTTTAGTAGTGGTGAATATGTAAAAGATATGATCTTAAGTAAACTTCCTATAACTTTGACCATTAACTTAATTAGTATGTTTTTTATATTTTTAATTTCACTTTTTCTAGGGATAAAAGCAGCTTTAAATAAAGATAGTTTAATAGATAGAACTATTAAACAGTTTTCATTACTTAGTTTTTCTATGCCGTCATTTTATCTAGCTATTTTGGCTATTTTGATCTTTGGACTTTGGCTAGAGATTGTTCCTATTTCTGGAGTAAGCTCTGGTGGGATAAATGATGGCTTTGAATATTATGTAGATGTAGCTTGGCATTTGATACTTCCTATATCTATTATAGTTTTTGGTGGGGTTGGAAGTTTAGCTTTATATATTAGATCTCTTACTTTAGAAATTCTAAGAAGTGATTATATATTTTTTGCTTCAAGTAGAGGGATAAAAGGATATAAACTTTTTAGATACTATATCTTGCCAAATCTCTATCCACCTGTTATTACACTTCTTGGGCTTTCTTTACCTGGGGTGATTGGTGGAAGTGTGATATTAGAGACTATTTTTGCTATAGATGGTATGGGGCTGCTCTTTTTTCAAAGTGCTATGAGTAGGGATTATCCTGTGATTATGGGTATTTTGATAATAGGGGCTTTTTTAACCCTACTTGGTAATATCCTAGCTGATGCAATGTTGCGTAAACTAAATCCTAGCTTTAAAAATAGTTAAATTATATCATCTTTGTACCTTTAAGATTTTGCTAAGATCTTAGGTACTTTAGAGTTGTATTTATGATGTCATCATCATCTTTGCTATGGGATTTGATAGACTCTT
>Ga0265295_1001795_pt1 | contig 36580 bp, 29 predicted proteins | sample Munlansysbiofilm_FD_192503 | JGI IMG/M metagenome (GOLD analysis project Ga0265295, IMG submission 192503) | Leachate microbial communities from a municipal landfill in Southern Ontario, Canada - Methane capture system biofilm | ecosystem: Engineered > Solid waste > Landfill > Unclassified ... | reverse complement strand
TTCTCTTTCTTCTTCGGGATATAGATAGCCGCTCCCACCGCTACTTCATAGGTGACTTTTGGGGATGAAGAGAAGTAGGAGAGTACGGTATCTGCCAGATTCTGGATTCCAGTTTCCGTAACCGAAGGGATGATTGCAAGGAACTCATCCCCTCCGTACCGAAATACCTTTGCCTGATGCGGCAGCATGTGGACAAGCCGTTCCGAGAAATCCTTGAGGATGAGGTCGCCGGCTTTGTGCCCTTCCCGGTCGTTGATGAGTTTCAGGTCGTTGATATCCATCATCAGGACACCCAGAGGTTCCAGATGATTCGATTGTGTAATACGCTCCAGTTCACGCTCGTAGGATGCCCGGTTCCCTACAGCGGTCAGGGCATCGGTGTAGGCCATCTCCAGCAACATCTGCTCCTTGAGCAGGCCTTCGGTTTTCTGGCGCACCAGGGTTATGCTGTGCCAGAAGAGCACTACTGCCGCCAGAGCCATGCCGGAGTGGAGGATGACCGCACTATCAAGAGAGATGTTCATGGCAAGCAGCACTACTTCAGCAAGGATGGAAAAGAGCAGAAAGCCCATGGCAAGGAGGAAGGAGATGAGTCTGGAGTTTCCTTTGATGTATTCATACAACAGACAGCCAAAGAGACTGATCAGGAATAGGGCCAGTGCCACTCCACTAGGCAGAAGATAATCTGTGAATTGGGCAATACCCAGTGCTTGCAATACGGTTCCTAGTATGTAGGCAAGGATGAAGAGTAGGCTGGCTCTTCGGAGATGGCGAAGCCTCCGATGGACAGGATAGGAATGGAAAATGTAATTGATCAGAAAATTGGGAAGCAGATAGAGCGCGAGGTAACTCAGATTGATCAATTGGGCCGGATTGCGGAAGAAGAGAAACTTGCTGGGGGTCTGGCTGAAGACCCAACAGCCAAGCATGAGCAGCACCAAGCCGAAATAGAAAAAACTCTTGCGCTCTTCTTTGGTTTGTATGGCGAAGGAGAATATGAAAACCAAGGTACCCAAGAGCAGCAAGGAGAAGCCAAAGAAGAAGGAGGGCCACTCATGGAATTTGGTGAGCAATAATGAGGCCTTGCTGCCTGCAAGTATGGGTTTGATATGGCCGGCGAATGCATTGTTTGAGCTGTAGGAGAAGATGAGCGAGAGTTCCTTTCCCCGATATTGGTCATCGATACGAATGAAGTGGGTGGTTGAACCTCCAAAAACCGGGCGTTTCCATCCCTTCTGTGGCCCGGTGAAGGAGTAGATAAGTTCATCCTCAACCTTGACTAGCAAGCTGCACATGCTGGTATCCACAGCGATTGCTATGTGATGATTCGGGAAATCATTCGGCAAGCGTGTGGAGACCGTGAATGATTTTCCGATGTATGGTCCGGGAATGGTATACGGAAGCACTGCTTCTCTCGCTATGATCTTCCCATTCTCTGCGATGGTCCACGGACCTTCCCACTCGGTCACCGGCTCACTGAGCAACTCCTCCATCTGGAGGAAAGAATCGAAGTGAAACGCGAGAGCCAGTGAAACCAATGCCAGAAACAGTAGTATTCTCTGCATCTTATGCTCAACCGATGTTGCAGACATGCCTATACCTCATTGTTTCGTATTGGTTGGGTTTTCCTGATCTCGGGATGTCCCTTCTCATTGAGCTTGCGCTCGATGAATTTGTCTGCCTCCAACTTGGAAATGAGATTTCCCAAGCTGCGGTAACTGCTGCGTTCTATCATGCGGCTTTTGTCCATCTGGTGAAATTTCACCCCGACGTAGCTGATCAGTTGCCAGGTATCGGGGTCGAACGATTCCACCACTTTTTTCATCAGATCCTCAACCATCCGATCCATGTTCCGGGTGTGGGAAGGGCCGCTTTTCTCTTCACGCTTGGCTTTGGGACCTGCAGTCTCCTTCACTTCCTCAGCCTTGGGTTTGGGCATGAAAGACTCAATGATGAGAATTTCGTCACAGCAGTTGTTGAAGATGGGCTTGTCACTGACGCTTTCCTTGGTCACCAGATAGACTTCCTTTCCATACTTGCGTAGTGCTTCCATGATGACGGTAAAGTCACTGTCGCTGGTGATGAACACATAGCGGTCGATGACCGGGGTGTTGATGATGATGGTTTCAAGCGCTTCCAGACTGATGATCAGATCGGCTCGATTCTTGAAATTGGTGGTAATCGAAGGAGTGTCGCGGATGGTGAAGTTGTACTCTGCAAGCTGCTTCTCAAGCTTCTTGATCGACTTCGAATTGCCACAAGCCATCTTGATGACAAAGATGTTCTCCTCTTCGGGACTGTCGTTGTGTTTGAGGGTGAGTTCCTCAAAGAGCATCTTCAGGTCCAGCCCTGAAGGTATATTCTCCAAGTCAATGTAAATAGCGTTGTTTTTCCTTTTCATGGATTGCCCTCTTTGCCTACTATACTACACCTTTTGTCATACTGTAAGTGCAAAGTAAGGGAGAAGTTTGTTTTAAAATGGTGCGTTTGATGTAAAACAAAGTTTTCTTCCATCCTTGGGATGGAAGAAGCTGAGCATATGTGCATGAAGATGCAACCGTGTGTCCATTCCCGTGCCGTACAATCGGTCTCCAAGGATTGGTATACCCAACCCTTTTGGATGGGAACTGTGCAAGCGCAACTGGTGTGTTCTTCCACTGTGCGGAGTGAACAGTACGCGCGAGACAAGCTTCCCGCTCCTAAGCCGTTCCACAGCAAGACGTTTGTAGCTTGTCGTTCCCCATTTTCCCTGATGCTCATCATAGATTTGTCGCGGGCGGTTCTCAACGTCAAGGCGGAAGGGCAAGGTGATCACCCCCTCCTCGGAGGTAAGGACACCCTCCAGCAGTGCTACGTACTGTTTTTCCACCAGCTGTTGCTGAAACTGCATAGAGAGCGAACGGTGCGCCTGTTTTGTCAGACCGAGCACCAAAAGACCAGAGGTATCCATGTCAAGACGATGCGCTGCACACTGCAGTGGTGCCTGGGGAAAGAGGGTTCGTACTCTGCTTTCAATACAGTCTTGGTGTTCTGCTCCCCTTCCGGGGACTGAGAGCAAGTGAGCGGGTTTGTTTACCACCACCAGATCCTTGTCTTGGTAGATGATGTCCAGACCAAGCATCTGCTTGAGGATGGGTTTGCACTTTTCGTCGCACGGGCCATAGAAGTCCAGATGGGTACGTTTCCTGTCGGCAGTTGCATCACCGAAGAAGAACTCGGCCATGCTCACCGGCCGCAATTGGTGGGAGAAGGCGTACGCCAGCAGCTTGATCGCGCAGCAATCTCCGCTGCCGGTAGGTATCTTTCCCTCGGGAAAGCAGGAAAAGAGGCTGATGTACTCATGTTGGATGGTCGGTATCCTGTACAAGGAGTAATAGGCAGTGAGGGCTTCCCGTGAGAGCTCAGATCGCCTATGTATCAGCTCGGTCCGTTTGCTCTCATCGTTTTCCTGGAGGATGGCCGCCCCCAACTCCTTGATCTGGGGATCGAAGGTCCTTTCATACTGCAAGAATGTTTCATCATCAATGAGATGGTCCACCCAGCCGGGAAGATTTCTCCTGCCAAGGCAGCTTCCGCTGAAAGCCTTGAGCAGGACCTCATTGCCCTCCTTGTCGATGGCGACAAGCACGCCGAACATCGCTCCTCCCTTGGGAGCAAAGAAACCGGAGATGCTGACTGAGCAGTCTGCGTCGAAGTCAACCACACCGGTGGTGAGCAGATGATGTTGCAGGACGCGGGCATGCAGGAGTGCCTTATCTTCGCCAAGTGGGGGATTCATGTTCCTTATACTACGCAAACCCTTCTCTTGGTGCAAGGTTTGCCTTGGCAAAGGCTGGGTGCTGTGGCAATATGAATCCAAGGAATAGGCAATGAAACCAACGTTGGAACTTGACATGTTTTCGGTGGTCCTGATGCTGTTTGCAATCATTCTCGCCTACAGGAGTGTGAGCACCAATCCTCGCAACCGGTGGTACATACTCTCCTGCCTGACCACAATACTCCTGTTGGTAACTGAGTTGTTTGCCTATATGGTCGATGATGTGGGAGTTACGAACCTGATTTTTTTCCATCGGATCACCAACGTCTTCGGCTTTGCACTCTCTCCTGTGATGTGTTATTTTCTTTTGTACTTCATTGGCTATTCGCACTATGAGAAGAGAAGCCATCTTCTTGTGCTCCCCCTGGTTTTCAATGCTCTGTTCTGTGCCATCAGTTATCGGACCGGTTGGCTTTTCTATGTCGATGACATGAATGTGTACAGCCGTGGGCCTTTCTTCTTTGTCTCCTCTGCAATAACCATCTTCTACTATTTTTTGTGCATTCTCCACCTTATCAAGACGCTCAAGCGATACGAAGCTTCTGACCGCCCCTTGCTGCTGTTCATCCTCATCATCCCGCTTCTTGGGTATGCTGCACAGATCATCTGGCCTTGGGTGCTTACGCTGTGGCCTGGTATCGCGCTCTCGTTGCTGCTTTTCTATCTCTTTTTCCAGGAGCAGCGGTACTCCATAGATGCTCTGACAGGGTTGCGAAACCGGTCGATTTTCATGCGGGATCTTTCCAATCTCCAGCACAGTTGCAAAGTACCTGCAACGGTATTGGTCCTTGATGTGAATGACCTGAAAAAGACCAATGACTCCAAAGGGCACAAAAGTGGTGATGAGCTGTTGATCCTAGCCAGTGGACTCGTGGAGCGATGTTTCCGCTCGATAGGAACGGTCTATCGTGTAGGCGGTGACGAGTTTGCCATCATCAGCGTCAATACGCATCCAGACAGTATCGAGAATGCCCTTTCCTTGCTTGCCACTCAGATGGAACTTGCAAACAAGATGCGGGACATTCCCCTTTCACTTGCCATCGGAAGTGCTGCTTGTGAGTCGTGCACCGGCAATATATTCAACACCTATGTTGCATCGGACAATGCGATGTATCTCAACAAGAAAGCAATGAAAAAGGAGACAAGACGTGGATGAGTGTGTGCAATATGCCTATCTCAGCGTTCCTGAATTCCAGAAGCGGCTTGCAGAACATCCTGTTGGGTATCTGAGCTTGGGAACCTTGGAGTGGCATGGTTTGCAGAATGTCCTGGGCAGTGACTCTTTGCAGGCAGAGGGTCTGTTCCTTCGCGCGGCACGACGCTATGGGGGTATCGTCTTTCCGTCGCTCTTTGTGGGTCCTGACCGGATAGAGGATGCAGGGGAGGGTACGAAGTTGATCGGCATGGACAGCTCTGATGCAACTCGACCCCACCAGCAATTGCCCGGCAGCTGTTACTGGATTTCCAAGGGAATCTTCCTTTCCCTGTTGGAGAGCATCATTGCCCAAGCCAAACGTGCAGGGTTTATCTGCCTGCTCGCTGATGGGCATGGACCGAGCCGAAAAGCTTGGGCTGAAATGGCTCCGCTCTGGGAAAAACAGTATGATATCATCCTGCTCTCCTCGATCAATGACTTCGACCCGCTTGCCTACCTGACACAGAACGATCATGCGGGCAAGATCGAAACATCGACTATGATGGCTCTCCACCCCGATCTGGTCGATCTTTCTCGGCTCGATCCCTCCAGTTGGCCGCTTGGCGTAAAAGGGGAGGACCCACGTACCAGCAGTGCAGCGTGGGGTGAATACCTGCTCGAAACCACAGTACAGTCCATTGGAAGAAAACTCCAGGAGCTGGGTTTGTAGGATTTTGTAAGCTGGTCATCCGGTTTTGTCATGGTCTTGAAAGCGCAACCATGCGACTCTGCACCCATCATACAGGTAAGGAGTATTCACTATGGAATTGCAGTGTACCTCTATTGGAACAGTTTCAAAGGCAGGAGATTTCACCCTTCTCATTGATGAGGCGTATCGCAAGGGTCTGGTTGGCCTTGATGGCTTCGGCCACGTTGTGGTTCTCTGGTATGCAGACAAGATCGGCAATGCAGGTAGTCAGTACGTTTTGTTCGAGAAGCCCTACACCAAAGGTCCTGACCAGATCGGCGTGTTTGCCACCCGCTCCCCGTATCGCCCGAACAGCATCTGCAGCAGTGTAGCCCAGCTCATCTCGGTTGACCCTGAGCAGGGCAGGGTTACATTGGCTTGGATTGATGCAGAGCCTGGTACCCCGATTCTTGACATCAAGCCCTATCATGGCAGCGAGGACCGGGTGCGCGATTTGGTCATGCCTGCCTGGTGCTCCCATTGGCCCCACTATCTGGAGGAGAGCGAAGCCTTCAACTGGGAAGAGGAGTTTGCGTTCTAAGAGGAATGTAGATTTCGATCAGATGCTCTCCCTCAGGATAGCGCTGGAACTCCCAGTTTCCCAACGGTTGTGTCTCACTGTGGGCGAAGTAGGTGCCGTAGATGTACTGGTACGTCTGGGGAATGCTGGTTACATCCTGGTCGTGGATGAATCGCACATAGCGGCACGGGGGGATGCTTCGGAGGGTGAATAGGGGGTTTTGCTCCGTATTCGGTTCTACAGGCAGTGCACAGAGTACACTCATGCCATCTGCTGCATCATCCAGCCATGCCGAATACTGATAGCTGGCCTTGTCCTGAGGATGGGGGGCTATCCGATGCTGATGCTTTGAGAACTGTTGCCAGATTGTGTGGAAGGAGCGGGTCTCGGGGCCGAGAAAGAAGCTCAGGCCACACAAAAGGAAACCTTTGAGATCTCTCTCCTCTCCTGCAAGGGGGGGAGATACCTCCTTTCTTGCAGGATGGATGCGCTCTTGCACCTCGGCTGCTTGGAGCCCTTGTTCCCGTATCGCACTTGGACTCTTGCCGAACCTGCGCTTGCAACAACGGTAGAAGGTTTCATAGTCTTCGAAACCAAAGCGGGAAAGCAGGTCTGCATAGGATATCCCTGCAGAAAGGGCTTGGAAAATCAGCTCTGTCAATTGTCTGGCTTGGAGGTATTCCTTGAGCCTGAGTTCGGTATGGGAGGAGAAGAGCCGGGAAAAATGATGGGGGCTGTACCCGCTTGCTTCGGCCAGCGCTTGTACGCTGGCAAGGGGGTGTTCGCTCCCCAGACTGAGCTCAAACCGATCAAGGGTTTGCACAAGATTGTCATATCCATCCATGGAAAAAGCGTACCACACATGCTATGGTTCTTCCACGATGAAAAAGCTCTTGTTGGTCAGTTCTTGCTTGCTTGGTTCTCCCTGCCGTTACAATGGGACGGATGCACCGTTTTCACTGAGAGATCAGGTTCTCCAAGCCTTCGAGATCATTTCTGTTTGTCCTGAGGTGTTGGGAGGACTTCCTACCCCGCGCTCTTGTGCAGAACGGGTGGGAGACAAGGTGCTCAACCAAGCAGGGGAGGATGTGACAAGAGCCTTTGTGGAGGGTGCCTGCCTTGCACTGGAGGAAGCAAAAAAGCGTGGATGCACCACCGCGCTTCTGATGGAGCGCAGCCCTTCCTGTGGTTGTGGCATGATCTACGACGGAAGCTTCTCGTCACATCTCATCCCAGGCAATGGAATCTTTGCCCAATTGCTGTTGGATGAGGGGTTTCGCGTATATACGCCCAAAACCATTGGGCAGTACTTGTCCAGCTAGACGTTCGAATACGTCCGTGCCCGTCTCAGCGCTTCGGTGACCTTTTCCCAGTCCTGTCCATCGCGCAACATCCAGCTTCCCGTCATTCCCAACACATGGGAATTGGACAGATAGTGCCCCATCATAGACTCCTCGATATGTCCGGCGACAAAGAAGGAGAAACCACCCTCTTGTGCCATTCTGTCGATGAAAGCAAGGCCCCCAAGCTCTTCCACAGGATAACAACCAAGCACTTCAAGATTCCACTGCTTGGCAAGAGAAGCCTGGGTGGTTACCGGAAAGATGGGAACTGACCGGCTCTGGCAGAGACCAATCATCTGTTCGTCAAAGCAGGGTGAGAAGATGAAGGCGGCGCCGTTGTCCAACGCTTGTATGGCTTGCTCGTAGGTTTGTACATTGCCAGCTCCTGCAAGGATATCCCCTTGCATGGCAAGATACCGCAACAAGGCAAAGCCATCTTTTTGCTGTACCGATACGTTGACAGCACCAACGGAGCTGGCTCTCAGTGCTTTCGCAAGCTCTGGTCCTGCCTCCTTTGCATACGACTTTGCCATGGGTATACATCGAATCTGGGCCAATGTCTGGGTGGTCTTGTCCATCTTGCGTGCCTCCTGATGCTTCCAGTCTACTTGGTTTGTGCCATCCAGTCGACCAGAAAATAGTAGAGGATGAAGATGATGCTGCTGATCGTCCAGGTAACAGGGTATGCCCAGAACACCACCCGGACATCAAGGAAGATCGAGAGACCCACTTGGATGAAGATGATGCGGAACACACACCAGACTGCAAGCATGACACTCATCGGGACAATCGAACGTCCTGCACCACGGAAGATTCCGGTCATGACATGGCTGAGAGCGAGAGCCCACATGAAGAAGCTTGAAACCTTTGCTTTCTCGATCCCGATGGCTATGACAGCCGGGTCCTGGCTGAAAAGACTGATCAGGGGATGGGCGCCGACATAGAGCAGCAAGCCGATGGACTCGGCCAGGAGCATGGCAAACATTGCCCCGAACCGGGCTGCTTTGCGAACCCGGTCATACTCCCTTGCTCCCAAATTCTGTCCAGTAAAGGTTGTCAGAGCAAGGGCAAAAGCGGTTATGGGGATGAAGGCAAAACCCTGGATGCGCATGAAAGCCCCATTCCCGGCCATCGCATCAGCACCAAAAAGGTTGATGGAGGACTGCAAGATGACATTGGCGAAGGAAGTCACTGAGTTCTGGATACCCGATGGGATGCCCAGTGTGAGAATTCGTCGCAAAAGATGAGGGTGGAACCGTATGGAACGCAAACGAACCCTGACCAGATCCTTGGTGGTGAACAGCAGGCGGAAACAGAGGACGGCACTTACGCCTTGGGAGAGCACGGTGGCATAGGCAGTACCGGCAATCCCTAGGTCGAGGACAGCAACGAAGACGACATCGAGAACGATGTTGAGCACTGCCGCAACCATCAGGTAATACAGAGGATGCTTGCTGTCTCCCACTGCCTGCAAGATGCCACTGGCGGTATTGTAGAGCACCAACGTGCTGACACCCAGAAAATAGATCCGTACATAGGAAGAGGCATCGTCATAGACTTCTGGTGGTGTTTGCATCCACGTAAGGATAAGCGGGGTAAGATAGTAGCCTACTATGGTGAGAACTACACTGCTGGCAAGGCCGAAGGCTACCGAGGTGTGAACGGCTCTCCCGACTTCTTCCTTATCTCCCTGCCCAAAGTAGGTGGAGATGACTACTCCAGCTCCTACAAAGATGCCTTGGAAGAGGCCGACAAGCAGCATGGTAAGGCTCGCAATGGATGAGATGGCTGCCAAGGCTTCCTTGCCGACAAAGTTGCCGACCACCAAGGAGTCTGTGGTATGATAGAGTTGTTGGAAGAGATTTCCAAGGAAGATGGGAATCGCAAAGGAAAGAAGGTTCCTTTGTATAGAGCCCTTGGTCATCAGTTTTACGTGCGTTCCCATATGACTTTGTACTCTAGCCCATCGGAGTCTTTCATGCAATCGGGAAAAGTCCCATTTTCTGTGGCACGTTTGGGAGTTCTGGTTGTATACTCAACAGTTGTGGCAGTTTCTAAACTGGTAGCTGCGGGTTCTGGGAAGGGAGATGGGGTTTGAAACGGAAAATTGTTACCGTGGGAGTAGCACCAGCGGACTTGGCTCAAATGCGCGCCTTGCTCGATAATGGATATATCTTCTCGTCTGTTGGAGTTGAGGAGTACCTGCATCACCTGAATACCGTCACGATGGCTGAGCTCACTATCTTGGATGAATCAGTGGTGACCGACGAACTCTGCCCCCTCTTGGAATCCCTGCAAACAAAGAAACCGATACTGGTATTTGGCCGGATCATCTCCCCGGCATGCCCCGCTTGGTGGGGAAGGTTGGAGAAGCCCCTTCGTTCGAAGGACCTTTTCCATCAATTGGAGAGACTGTTCGGCAAGCCCGATCTGCATCTGCTTGAGGAGCGCCTTGAGGAACAGACATCGCTCTTCAACGCCATCTTCTGGCAGGCTCCGATGGGCATCACCATCTCCCATGGGAAAAATCCTGCAGATGGACGTATCAGTGAGCTGTTCAACGTTAATCCTAAGTTTGTGGAAATAACGGGACGTGACAAGGAAGAGCTCAAGGAGCTGGGGTGGGCAAGCATCACCCATCCCGAAGACTTGGTCAAGGACATGGAGTATTTCACCCAATTGCAGGAAGGAAAGATCTCCTCCTACTCCATGGAGAAGCGCTATCGCAAACCCGATGGCTCCTACGTATGGGTGAACATGGTGGTTGCTCCCCTTACCCTCGCAAACGGACATGACTACAACCATATCTGCCTGGTACAGGATATTTCCAAGCGCAAGGAGTTCGAGCAGTCGCTTAAAGAGAGTGAGCGCAGCAAGTCGGTGCTGCTCTCCCATCTCCCGGGTATGGCATACCGATGCAGGTATGACCGCTTTTGGACCATGCTGTTCATATCGGAAGGATGCAGGGACCTGACTGGCTATGAACCGGAAAGACTTTTGCTTAACCGGGATCTCTGTTTCAATGATCTGATTGTCGATTCGTACCGTGAAGCCATCAACAAGGAGTGGGAGCGAATCTTGGCCTTGCATATCCCGTTCCGCTATGAGTATGAGATCATCACAAGTTCAGGGGAACGTAAATGGGTTTGGGAAATGGGCCAGGGTGTCTATGATGAGAATGACCAGGCCCAGGAATTGGAGGGTATCATCCTCGACATTTCCGATCGCAAGCGCGTCGAGCATGAACTGATGTATATCAACGAGCATGATGGGTGGACAGGCTTGTACAACCGTACCCATCTTGAGTCTCGGTTGCGTGCAGATGCAGAGAGCCACGAGAGACCCAAGCGCTGTCTCGTTACCGTGAATATCAGTGCGCTCCATGCTTCCAGCCTGACGTATGGCCATCAGTACGCGCAAGAGATTCTCAAGCGGGTTGCCTATGCTCTGGAGGCGCTTTGCAAGGATGATTGTGTTCTTTGCAAGACGCATGAGTATCGGTTCACCTTCTATCTCACCTGTTGCCGTGGGAAAGCAGAGGCCATAGCACTTTGCAAGCAGATTTCCAAACAACTTGAAAGCCTCTTGGCGGTAGAAGGGATTGGTTGGGGAATAGGGGTGGTGGAGATTGGCGCATCCAATGCAAAAGATGTGGAGCAGCTTTTGCGCAAGGTGCTTGTTGCCTCGGAAAAATCGTTGCTTGCTTGGGGAAGCGAGGACCCGGTTTGTTTCTTCGACAAGGGGATGGAGGAACAGATGTTCCGCGAGGAGGAGATTACCAGCGAACTGATGCACCTTGCCTCGGGTGAGGGCTCAGGGTCTTTGTTCCTTCAGTATCAGCCCATCTATGACCTGGCTACCAACTCCATTTGTGGCTTTGAAGCCCTTGCACGGTTACGGACGCCCAATCTCGGACTTATTCCACCACTTGAATTCATCCCGATTACCGAGAAGACCAAAATCATCATTCCCTTGGGGGAAACCATCATGCTCCAGGCCTTCCGGTTCCTCAATCTGCTTCATCGGCAGGGGAGTGACCACATCAGTGTATCGGTCAATATCTCAGCAATCCAGTTGCTCCACCATGATTTCATCCCGTCACTGCAGAGAATGATCAAGGCAATGCAGGTCAATCCCCATCACCTGACACTGGAGATCACTGAATCGGTCTTTGCCTCTAACTATCAGGAGATCAACCGAATCTTGGGGCAATTGCAGAAGATCGGCATCCAGATTGCCATGGATGACTTTGGTACCGGCTACTCATCACTGGCCAGGGAGCGTGAACTGAACGTCAACTGCCTGAAGATCGACAAGTTCTTCATCGACAAGCTGATGGTTCTCTCCGATGATGAGGCCATCAGCGGGGATATCATCTCCATGGCCCATAAGCTGGGCCATAGTGTGGTGGCAGAGGGAATTGAGCATGAGCGCCAACTTGCCTATCTCAGGAGGTTCCACTGTGACAAGATCCAGGGCTACCTGATATCCCGCCCCCTTGATGAGGAAGCAGCCCTGGAGTTGGTCAGTTCAGCTCACGTTCCCAGCAATTGAGCCAGCTCTTTTCGTCGCTCCTCGGAGTACGATCCCTTCACGAAGCCTTTGACAGTGCCATCCTGACTAAGTACGACCAACGTCGGTTGTCCGTCAATGGCGATACCAGCTTGCGAAGCGAACCGTTCTGCCTTGGAGAGAAACACCACCAGACCGTTGGTCGTCTCCACTACGGATGCATATTCTTTGGCAATGCCCTTGCGGATGGCCCCCCGTACAAAGAAGGGAGCCCCGTCTATGATCGCCACATGGTAGACGGCAGCCTCACGCAGGGGGCTGCCCATCTCGGTCAGTCGCTTTTGCCACTCGATGAATGCTGTTTGCTGTTCTTCCCCGTTCTTTCGCGAAGAGCTGAGCGTAATGGCCACCACGATGGGCTCTGAGGAGAGCAGATCATCAGGAAACAAGATATCCGCATCGGAGAACGTCTTCCCTTCGACCGAAGGGAACGAGGCTCCACTGAGGGGGAGCAACGATGCAACTACTACCAAGCATACGGCCAACAAATAGTGTTTCATGGTGACAGTATAGGCGAGGATTGCCTTTCTGTGCAGAGGAAATGTATTGGTTTTCTGCTTCTCTGGGTGCAGGTCATGCCTATTGCTGGGGCAGTACCTGCTTGAGAAAGGCGAGTGTGCGTTCTTCTTTCGGAGAGCTGAACATCGTCTCTGGGCTTGCTTCCTCAAGGATGATTCCCTCGTCCATGAAGATGACCCGGTCGGCGACCTCTTTTGCGAACCACATCTCATGGGTGACCACCAGCATGGTCATCCCCTTTTTGGCAAGGTCGGTCATGACAGCAAGGACTTCTCCGACCAATTCCGGGTCAAGTGCACTTGTCGGTTCATCGAAGAGCATGATCTTCGGCTCCATCGCCAGGGCACGTGCAATGGCGACGCGCTGTTTCTGCCCACCGCTGAGCATGGCTGGATACACATTCGCCTTGTCCTGCAGTCCTACCTGATCCAAGAGGTCACTCGCATACGAGCGAGCTTTCTGGGTTGGTATTTTCTTGACGTGTACCATCCCTTCCATCACATTCTGGATGACAGTCATATGGGGAAACAGGTTGAAGTGCTGGAAGACCATACCCAGCTCCTGACGAACCTTGTTCAGCTGTTTCTCACCTTGCTTCACCCGTTTGCCATTGATGAAGATCTTACCTTTCTGCGCTTTCTCCAGAAAGTTCACACAGCGCAACAAGGTGCTCTTGCCGCTGCCGGAGGCGCCGATGATCACCACCACCTCCCCGCGTTTCACTTCCAGGTTGATATCCTTGAGCACTTCAAGCTCGCCAAACCGCTTCACCAGGTGCTCAATCTTAAGAATTGTCTCTTCCGTCTTTCTAGGTTTTTCAGTCACGGTCACTCACCTTCAGCCTTTGTTCGATTCGATGCATCACAAACGAGAGCAAACTGGTCATGATGAGGTACCAGATGCCGACGATGAGAAACATCTCCATGTACATGAACGAGGACGATCCCATCTGCCTGCCCTTGAGCATGAGCTCAGGGACGGCGATGGTTGAAGCAAGCGAGCTGTCCTTCAGTGCGATGATCAGTTGGTTACCCAAAGGAGGTACCGCCCGCTTGAATGCCTGTGGCAGGATGATGCGCTGCATTGCTTTTGCCTTGGGCATACCGAGGCTTCTCGCTGCTTCCATTTGTCCGATGTCGATCGATTGGATCGAGCCTCTGAAAATTTCTGCAATATAGGCACCGTTGTGGAACCCAAGGGCGATGATTGCCGAGGGGATCGGGGCAATGGTGACAATGCTCGTCAAACCGTAATAGACAATGAACAGCTGCACCAAAAGTGGTGTTCCCCGTATCAGGAAGATGTAGGCTCTGCAGATGCCAGAAAGCCATTGGTGCTTGGAGAGGCGGCCGAGTGCGGCCGCCAAGCCAATGAGCAGACCGACGAGGATCCCGAAGAAGGTGATTTGCAGGGTGTACTGGGCAGCCTCAGCAAAAAGAAAGAACTTCGACGGGATGACCGTGAGATCCCAAGGTAGAATATGCATTGCTGGATGCTCCCTTACTCGATGGTGATGTCTTCACCGTTGAACCATTTCTCGCTGATCGCTTTCATCGTGCCATCTGCGAACATGGTGGACAGGGTCTGGTTCACCTGGTCTCTCAAGGCAACGTTGTCCTTATGGAAGGCAATGGCCATGACTTCACTGCGAAGTACCGAGCCCACCAACGTGAGTTTGTCCCCATTTTCCAGCTCTGCAATGGCGTTCAGACCAACAATCCTGTCGGTGAGCACCCCATCGATACGGCCGTTGAGCAGCTCGATGAGCGTCTGATTGTCATCCTCATAGAGCTTGACCTTGGTTCCGAGCGTCAGGGCATCCTGCTCAAAGGTAGTGCCGGTTACCAAACCGAGGGTATGGGAACTTTTCAGATCTTCGATGGTCTTGATGGAACTATCCTTGCGGGCGATGAGCTGCGGTCCGCTGTAATAGTAGGGGATGGAGAAGTCGACCACTTGCTGTCTTGCTTCGGTGATCCCCATACTGCCGAGGATGCCGTCATAGCGTTTTGCCCTGAGTCCTTCGACGATGCCATCCCAACTGGTGGTCACATAGTTCAGTTCCCTGTCCAGCCGATTTGCTATCTCTTGGGCTACGTCCACATCAAAGCCGGCAACATCCCCATCTTCGGTGAGGTAGTTGAAGGGGGGATACCCTCCCGATCCGGCAAAAGAAATGGTTGCGGCACTCTCTTTCTGTCCCTGAGCCGCAAGGAAGGGCATGGTGAGCAAGAGAATGAGGCCTGCCAGAAACAAATTGCGATATAATTTACTTGTCTTTTTCACAGAATTCTCCTTTGTGAATGTGATAAGAAATTGTAACAGAATTCTGGGAGAAACAACAATGAGTGATATGCTATTTGTTATAATATAACTGTTTGTGATTTAATTGCCTTTATAACATGGATACGAATAAGTAATTTACAGGGTGTGATTTACTCTTGAGAATCCCTGCTGAGAATGCTATAAATTATAACATGGTTGCTACACTATCTTCTCCAAAAGTCATAGAAATTAGGAACAAAAAGAACAATGTCACGTATTTGTACGAGGACCGGCACTACTGGGACCCGGACAAGAAGCAAACACGTCACAAGAGGCGGTGCATAGGGAAATTGGATCCGGTTACCTCCCAGCGCATCTATAATCCAACCTATAAGCAGAAGATGGCAGAACAAAACCAGGATGATACGCAGGTTGTTCCGAACTTCCAGGCACTTGGCCTGAAACGGTTGGAATTGTTTGTCGAGGAGACCTCGACGATCAAGAGTGATCTGCTCTCGCTCTTTGCAAAAGAAGATGTTGACCAGCTGTTGTATCTTGCTTGGTATCTGCTATGCACACGAAGGCCGCTCTCCTACGCCATATACTGGGAAGCGGGCAAAGGCGGTTTGTACCAATGTCCTGAGGATTGGGGTGCAATCCGCACATTGCTTGAGCGCTTTGACGAGGAGAAGCTGCGGCAGTGGCAATCCATGCATACCGAAGAGCAAGGGTATGCTGTGTTTAACCTCTGCTCAGTTGCCAGTTATGAGAATCATAATCCGTATCTGCAGTATGGCTACAATCGTGATAGTGAGGCCTTGGAACAGAATACCATCATTCTCCGTACCAGCTTCTCAGAATTCCTTCCCACCTCGTTCCACCTGCTTTCAGGTACCATGCTGGGAGTGAAGACCATCAATGCGGCTCTGTCGTATCTAGATGCCGACTTGTCGACGATCTTGATGCTCAATCGTAGGTTTTTTTCCCCTGCCCGCATTGAACAGCTGGTGGAGCAGAACAAATCGTTTCTGGTTCGGGTCCCTTCCCGCCAGCGCTGGCTTGATGATCTCATCGCACAGCATCGTAAGAGAATCACTACGGGAACCCTTCTTGCCGATGCCCAAGGACGAACGGTCAGTTCGGTACGCATGGATGTCCCTTTCATCGTAGGAGAAAGCGTGCATGTGCATTTGTATTACGATGAGTTGTGGCGAAACAACCAGCGGGAGAATCTGCTCTCGTTGTTGGCCCAGTGTAAGCTGGAGCTTCAGAATGAGGAATTGGTAGAGGAACACTCCCGGTTGTATGAGGCATATTTCAAGGTGAGAAGGCGGGGCAACGGAAGTCTCCGTGCCTCCCTTGTCGTCGATCCCCTGCATGTGTTTGAAGCTTCGCATGCAGGCTTCTGGGCACTGGTGACCAATACCGATCTCTCAAGTCAGGAAGCTCTGGATATGTATGAGAAGCGCAATGCCTTCGAACGGAGGTTTGACAACCTGCTGAACTTTGAGGATTGCCAGAATCTGAAGGTGCACAGCCAGGGCTGCTACCCGGGCAGAGTGTTTCTGCAACTGGTCAGCGAGATGGTGAGATCAGCGTTGCTGAAAGCCCTGCAGGGGAGTAGCCTTTCCCTGGAGGAGGTGCTTTTTTCCTACACCGACCTCAGGGAAGTTTCCTTTGGTCAGAATCCGAAGGGGTATCGGTCAAGCTTGTCACCGCGCCAGGAACAGATGGATGCACAGCTGGGCTTGCATTGGCAGGATAGATGCTGATTCAGGTATAATCCACCTTCAGCTGGGGCATGGTGCGCAGCGCACCATCAGTTCGGTATTGGTAGAGTTCCACGGTATTGGAGACTCCGGTTGTGATGACGGCAAACGTTCGGCTGAGGGGGCTCCCATCAACATCCCTAGCGCTGGTATTGTGATCGATCCACGTTCCGGTATTGGCGTAGAAGCGTCCGTTTCCATACACATGAAGTTCTGGGAAATGAGTGTGTCCGAAGACCACCACACGGGTATTGCTCTCTGAATCCTCAAGGGCATATTGTGTCCGCGCCCGATTCTCCAGATGGACATTCGGGTGAGAGTCCAGCATTGCTTCGGCAAAGCTTGCTTGCACCTTCACCCCATTCGCAGCTTGTCGGGTACTCCAGGCTCTCTGAAAGTCCGGATAGAGAACTGGGGCTGAGATTTCTCCCTTCTCATTGAGAATCGGGAACAGATCCTGAACTGAATATGTGTCGTCATACCCATCGATGCGGATATCGAACACGTTCTCATCGAAAGCATTGCCCAACGTCATGCGATTGAACTCTGTCGACAGGATTTTGTAATACGCATATGCACCGAATTGGTCTGCTTCTGCAGTGCGATCAGGAACGGCAGTGATTTCCGGAAGCTCTGCTTTGAAGCTTGGCCTGCCCTTGAGTTCCCAATCGGCTGCATAACGGGTATAGAAGTATCCGAAGGGCAACATGGTTGCTCCAGTAGTCAGATGTGCATTGGAAATGGTGTCCGGTGCCGAGAATGCGTCATAGCGATGAGCATGTTCGATGGCTATCTCGTTATGGTCTCCCGTACGGTACAAACCGAGCCCCTGTCCATTTGAAATGACAGTGATGCCCTTAATTGCTTGGTCGATGAGCTGAGCACTGACAGACATGTCATGGTTGCCGATGATATAGACCAGCTTGATGCCCGCATCCACAATTGTTCTGAAGGCCTCGATCACCTCTGTGTTGTTTTCAAGGACATTCCGATAGAACGCCTCGCGGTCGTCTTCGACATAGGAGAGGGGCAAAAACCACTCATCCAGCACATCGCCATTGAGCACCACTTCCTGTATATCGGTAGTTGCTGCAGCGCGTTTGAGAAATGCAATGAGATACGGTTTGTTTTCACTGATCTCTGCGTATGCATCATCCACACCCAGATGGAGGTCGCTCAGCACCACGATCTTGGTGCGTTCTGAACTTGCTTCCCACAAGGGGGCAACCTTTTCTGCTTCTTCGTGTGTTGTGGCACAACCCAGTAAAAGTGTTGCAGCCAACAGCGTAATGCCTATGCCGAGTTTCCAGGGGTTCATCGTTCCTCCTGCACCGAAAAAATCGACGTATAGTGATACTGTCCGTGAGTATGGATGCATGGGGCAGATACCGTAGCTGTCTGTAGTATTGATGCATGCGATGAGAAGTAACAATTAAAAATCAGAAAATTATTGCCATCCGCGAGCAGTAACATTAAATGTCCACATAAAAACAGAAGAGGTAAGTACTCAGGTGGCATACATCAGGGCTTAAAACACTCCCATCTACAACCTCTTAGTGTCCTCTTGAAGTTGATATAAATCTTCGGAAAGTATGCAATTATCATAGACCCAAGAATGTGCCGTTTTATCTATCCAGCGAAGGATATGGCTTGCTGATCATGACCTCTGCACATGTACGTCTTTCTCTTGCTGATGTTTCGACCCGTGCTGCCCAGGCAGTGGTGGAAGAGGATGGGTTGGATCTATTCTTCATCGGGGGAAGCAGTATTGAACAGATTGTGTGGAACTACCGCAGAATAACAGGATTCCCGTCCGATGTGCCTCTCTGGTCGTATGGGACATGGATGAGTCGCATGAGTTACTTCACCTCTGACGAGACTCGTCTTGTCGTGAAGAAGATGCGTGAGAGAGGATATCCCCTGGATGTCATCCATATCGATACGGGTTGGTTTGAAAAGGATTGGAAGTGTGAATGGGAGTTCAGTTCCTCCCGATTCCCCTCTCCTGCCGCATATCTAAAGGAGATGGAAGACAAGGGGATCAAGGTTACGCTTTGGCAGTTCCCGTGCATAGCGAAGGATACCAAGCACTACGAGACTGCACAACGATTCCGATATGTAGCACCAAAGAGTGATCATGTTGCATTGGGTTCAAATTTCAGTGAGGTTGAGTTTGATGGGAACATCGATTTCACCAATCCGGAAGCAGTGGCCTGGTATCAGCTCTTGCTTGCAAAGCTGCTCAAGCTGGGGGTGGCAGCCATCAAAACTGACTTTGGTGAGGTGATAGAGGAGCATGCTTCGTACTTTGGCCTTCCGTATCGGAAGCTTCATAACCTCTATGCGCTGCTCTACCAGAAGGCAGCCTATGAGATCACCAAAGAGGTGAAGGGACCGGCAGAGGCAATGATCTGGGCGAGGGCTGGGTGGATCGGATGCCAACGATACCCAATCCACTGGAGTGGGGATTGTGCCTGTTCCTGGGATGGTATGGCAGGTTCTTTGAGAGGGGGCTTGCATCTAGGCCTCTCTGGCTTTGCTTTTTGGAGTCATGATGTACCAGGCTTCCAAGGGATTCCCAGTTTCATGAACAGCCGGCCGGACAGTGATTTGTATATCAGATGGACGCAAATGGGGGTATTTACCTCGCATCTCAGGTATCATGGGACGACTCCACGGGAACCGTATGAGTATCCCAAGGTGGCAAGCATGGCCCGCGAATGGTTGAAGCTGCGCTATGCCTTGATCCCCTATCTCGCACAAGCAGGGAGGCAGGCGACCAAAAGTGGTTTTCCCGTCCTCCGGGCTCTGATATTCCATCATGAGAAGGACCCAATTTGTTGGTCTATAGACGACGAATTCTATTGCGGTGATGCATTCTTGGTTGCTCCGGTCATGCAAGCGAACGGTATCAGGGATGTCTATCTCCCCACAGGTGAGTGGGTGGACTTCTACAGCGGCGAAGTACTCTCCGGTGGTGTATGGCTGAAGAGCATTTATTCCCCATTGATCCGGATGCCGCTGTTTGTGAAGAGGAATTCTGTTATTCCTGTCTACCCGGAACCGGTGCAATGTACAGCTGAGATGGAGAGCGGGAAAGTACAACAACTCAGGTTTGACCATACGTACACAGGCTTCAGTGATTCAGTACTGGGGAAGTTCATAGACCTGTCGTGATATTTCCCATGAGCCCAAAAAAAGCCGTTGCTCTCGCAACGACTTCTTAGTGGAGGTAAGGGGAATTGAACCCCTGACCTTTTGAATGCCATTCAAACGCTCTAGCCAACTGAGCTACACCCCCAAGGCAATAACAGGATGTATCATACGGATTGGTCTTCGTTAAGTCAAGAGCTTATGGCTACAAATAAAAGTTTGCTCTCAATGAATCAACTTGACCTTTCTTGTGCTTCAAGGTATTAATTCTTGATATAAATAACTTTATAAATCAAGAGTAAGGAGGGCCTCATGGAATTGTTGAAGAAGCTGAAAGAAGTAGGCTCCTCCATCGTCCCCATCCTTGTTCTTGTTGCCCTGATGCACTTTTTTTGGATACCGCTCGAGGAAGGGATGCTCTCCTCGTTTCTCATTGGTGGGATTCTTATCATTGTTGGCCTTGCCTTTTTCCTCTTGGGAACGGACATCGGCTTGCTTCCCATCGGGGAACGGATCGGGTCGGCATCCGTCCGTACAAAAAACCTTTTGGTCTTGCTCTCCACAGGCCTGATAGTCGGAATCGTCATCATCCTTGCAGAACCCAACATCACCGTATTGCAGGAACAGGTAGCATCGGTGAATCCTTCGATTTCCACCACACTAATGGTGATCATGATCGCCTTGGGTGTGGGCATCTACCTGATGATCAGCTTGCTCAGGGTGGTTTTTCACATCCCATTGAAATGGATATACTTGGGGAGCTACACCCTGTTGTTCCTCTTGGCCGCTTTCACTTCGCAGGAGATGCTTGGCATTGCCTTCGACAGTGGGGGGGCAGCTACAGGCCCTTTGGCTGTTCCTTTCATCATGGCAATCGGGCTTGGTGTTGCCCGTGTCCAGAAAAAGCAAGAGGAGTCGGACAATTTTGGCTATGTCTCTCTTGCTCTCATCGGTCCCACCTTGGCTTTGATTGTACTGGGGCTGTTCAGCAAGGAAAGCGGAACAACGTTGCTCACCACCGTGAGTACCCCCGTTGCCGGTAACTTCCTCTCTTTGGTTGAAGCAAGTGTTTCCCAGGTTGTCCGTTCCCTCATCCCTCTGATACTCCTCTGCGTTGTGTATCAGTTGGTTTTGCTCAAGATGCCCATTGGCCAGCTTATTCGTGTTGCGGTTGGCTTTGTCTATGTCTTTCTTGGCCTGACGCTTTTCTTTGTTGGGGTAAACGGAGGATTCATCCCGGTTGGGTACCAGATCGGGTATGCCATCGGAACGCTTGACAGCCGCCTGTTGTTGCTTGCCGGCCTGGTCATCGGTTCCATCACGGTTCTTTCCGAACCTTCTGTCTGGGTGCTCATCGATCAGGTACAGGACATTACACAAGGACATATCCGAAAGAGCATCATGCTCGTAGCGCTCGCCATTGGGGTTGGGCTCTCCGGATTTCTTGCCATGCTCAGAGTCATCACTGGTCTTTCCATCTGGTATTTCGTGCTTCCTGTCTATGCGATTGCAGTCCTGTTGTCCTTCAGGATTCCCACGTTGTTTGTGGGTCTCGCATTTGATAGCGGAAGCGTAAGCTCAGGCCCTATGGCCTCCACCTTCATCCTTTCCTTTGCCATCGGCTCCTCGGTGGCAGTCGGAGGAAATCCAACCACCGATGCCTTTGGTGTCATCATTTTTGTTTCCATGACACCGGTTGTCATCGTGCAACTGCTTGGTTTGCTCTATAAGCATAAGCAGGCAAAGCTTGCAGCTCAAAAAGGGAGAACGTAACCATGAACAGCACCTTGTTGCTTGTCATCACCGAGTCAGGAAAAGCAGATATGCTCATGAGCATTGCAAAACAGGCAGGAAGTACTGGGGGAACTGTGCTCAATGCACGTGGTACTGCATCATCATCCCTGCTTTGTGCGCTTGGGCTTGGGGATTCGCATAAGGAGATCCTGCTTACCTTGGTGTCTGACGAGGTCAAGGACCAGGTATTCGCAGCGCTCTCTCACGCACCCCATGCAAAAGGCCTGATCTCGGCAATTCCTACGATGCTGACCGAGCAGGGTCGTGACGCGACAGAAGGGTGGGATCTGGTCAACATCATCTGTCCCACTGGCTATGGCGATGACATCATGGCAGCAGCAAGAAAAGCAGGTGCTGGTGGTGGAACCATTGTCGAGGGGCGGGGAACAGCCAAAGAGGATGATATTGCATTTTTCGGATCGACATTGGTTGCAGAAAAGGAACTGGTGCTGATTCTCCTGAAAAAAGGACTTGCTGATCGTGTGCTTTCTGCAGTCTCCAACCTTCCGTGCATGCAGCAGAAGGGTAGTGGTATTGCCTTTACTGTATCAGTGCAAGCATTTACCAGTTTGGGGGCTTAGTAAAGTCTATACACGACGAAGGGTATTTGTTAGGATTTGGTCCTAGGGCTGTGTTCACTATGTTGAAATTAAGTGTTAATATAATAACATTCTGTTAAAAAATTCAATTATTTGTTATCAAACCCTTGAAAAAGACCTACAAAAACGGTACTGTACTCCTACCTTAGCTTACAGGAGCGGCAGCGTGCCGTTCAGGAGAATCGTAGATGGACAAGAAAATCAAAGTTGCCGTAATGGGTGCCACTGGTGCAGTTGGCCAGGTATTTATGTGGATGCTCGCGGATCATCCTTGGTTCGAGTTGGCGTACGCCACAGCTTCGGCTTCCCGTGTCGGTTTGCAATATGCTTCAACAGTCCACTGGGTTATGCCTTTTGAGATGCCCAAGAGCATCAGGGACACGGAAGTGAAGGAGTTCAATATCGAGGCTATGAAGGAAGCCGGAGTGAAAATCGTATTCTCCGCACTTCCTGCAGAAGTTGCCCGTGAAGCAGAGCCCCAGCTTCGTGAAAATGGTTTGTATGTCTTTTCCAATGCTGCATCCATGCGGTATGACAGCAATGTGCCCATCCTGATTCCCGAGACCAACGTTGAGCAACTCGACCTGATCAAAGACCAGGGATATCCTGAGAGTGGCTTTGTCGTCACCAATGCAAACTGCGTAACCACCGGCCTTGCCATGGCACTTGCTCCGCTTCGCAAATATGGAATCAAGAGCATTGTGCTGCACAGCTATCAGAGTGTCAGTGGCGCAGGGTATCCGGGACTCTCCTCCTTCGATATCACCGACAACTGCATCCCTTTCATCAAGGGTGAGGAAGAGAAGATCGAGAAGGAAATCAAGAAGATCCTTTCCATTGATCCTGAAGTATACTGCTACACTGTTCGTGTTCCGGTCATGTTCGGTCACCTTGAGGCAGTCTGGCTCGATCTTGAGCAGGACGTCGAAGTTGAGGACATCATCAATGACTGGAATACCTTCAAAGAAGTGAGCGATCTGCCCTCAACCCCTGAACTGCCGGTTGAATATGGCGCAGAGAACACCTTCCCCCAACCCAAGTATGCCTTCTGGGGCAATCCGAGTGGGATGGTTGTGTATACCGGAAGACTGAAGAAGAAAAACGGCAAGATCGGGTTCCTTCTCTTGGTCAACAACATCGTCAAAGGCGCTGCCGGTGGATCCATCCAGAACGCAGAAGCCTTCGTAAAGCGGTTCGGACTCATCTAACTCTGCCCATCATGCACTCCAAGGGCTTCCTTTCCCTGTCAGGGAAGGGGAGCCCTGCTTTATCTGATTGCATGTCGAACCGTGTTTCCGTAGACTGAAAAGAGAGAGGATCTTCCGATGGCAGAATACTGGGACCTGTATGACACCAACCGGCAACCGTTGGGGAGAACACACCGCAGGGGAGTGCCCCTTGAGATGGGGACCTTTCATGTGGTGGTTTCCGTCTGGACCGTGAATCAGGATAACAAGCTCTTGGTTACCCTGAGGTCTGCAGAGAAGGAGCTGTATCCAAACCTTTGGGAGAATACCTCCGGTTCTGTGATCAGCGGGGAAACCAGTCGGGAGGCAGCGCTCAGGGAGCTCAAGGAAGAAACAGGCATCGAGGCCAGTGACGAAGAGCTGCAATTTCTTGGAACTGCCCGAAAGGCTGCTTCCTTCGTAGATATCTATCTGGTGAAGAAGCATCTCGACAGCGAAGCCATCACGTTGCAGGAGGGTGAGACCACAGCCTATCGTTGGGTGACCCTTGCACAACTTGAACAGATGAGCCAGGAAGAACGCCTGGCATTTCCTGTTGCATTTCGCTTTGAGCAGTTTCGCTCTGTCTTCAGAAATTTCCTTGCTTAGGCATTCACAACCGTAGTGATGCAATCCTCAACAATGACGCGGTAGCGGTTCTTGTCTCCCTTCACATACCATGAGCCACGGTGCGGGCAGCCTTCACAACTCAGGAGCAAGGAATCGTGACGGAAGCAGGAGCGGCTGATGAACAGGGGAGGCGTGAACTCCTCAGATACAACCGTCGGCTCAAACGGCCAAGAGGAGAAGTCACCGGACCGCCGTTCCATCCAGAGATATCCACCGACCAGATTGAGGCCGAGCGTCAGCGCGAGCTGTGCCGCCTGATGGTTCGCAAGATAGAGGTAGATGTCAAAGAAACAGGACAAGCCCCGTTTCCGGAAAAATGAGATCTGACCAAGATTGTTGAGGCCAAACCGTACGGAACCCAACACACCTTGGCGTTCAAGATGAGCTATGATTGTCTCCAAGTGGGTGAAGAAAGCTTCTTCATCGAACATGACAGGGCTCAGTGGCAAGTAGAACAAAGCCTCATGGGCAAACAACAACTCGCTTGCCTGCTCACCTTGTTCAAATCTTGAACACAGCAGCTTGAGATCGAGGTAGGGAAGACCGTCTTTTGTTACCATGAGACTGCGTGCAGGCAGAATCTCTTTCTGCAGTTTCTCAACTGGTTTTCTTTCTGCGCTCTGCTCACCCAATAGTCTGGCAAGGCCCTTGTCCAGTTGCTCATACCAGCTTCTGCGGATGGATTTCAGCACAGAAAGGGGAAGGAAGAGTTCATCCAGAGGGAAGGACGTATGATTTTCCACGGTAAGGTCGCCCAAGGTGTAATACGAGGTGTCACTCTGGCTGAAGATTGAACGCAGATTCTCCGTGACATTCTGCAGCTTTTTGGCTTTGCTGATGGAAATGGGGAAGCTGGCTTGCTCCTCTTTGAACCTGAGGGTGATTGCATCATCGCTGAGGCTGATCACCAGATCAAGCGGGTGCTTGCTCGTAGGAAGATTCTCATTGAGCAAGGCCGGATTCTGGTCGTGACGGCTGATCAGGAAGAGGAACTCTCCGGCGTGAGGAAGCGGACCGGAGGGAAGGGGGATCTCCACGGTCTCTGATGCATATGCCTTGGTGATGCTTCTGTGGTTCTGGTCAAAAAGGGACGAGATGCCGAATTTCACCGTTTCCACCGGCTCCTTGGTTCCCTTGGTGAAGAACATGAGCCCGTCACGGAGGGAAACATCCCGATCAAGGGTGACGATCGCCCTTCCTTGGCGTACCAAAAGAACGGTTGCGGCCTTGACCCCACGATGGCCGGGAAAGCTCGTACTGCCCAGAGTGGGAGCTTTTCGGACGGTGAAGTCCTGCTTGTCACGCCCATAGGAGGAGAGCCACCCTCCGCTTTGCCTGCGTGAAAAGACGACTGACAAGGCTTCTTCCAACTCTTCAGTCCCTTCTTGAGCATCCAGGATGGCACGATAGTATCGGCTTGCCAGAGCGGTGTAGGCAGGACTCTTCATCCTTCCCTCTACCTTGAGGCTTTCGATGCCCATCTCTTCAAGTTCTTTTGCCACGTTTCCAGCTTTCAGGTCGCTCATGGAGAAGAACCAACCCTCCTTGCTTCCCCTTCCCAAAGGAGAGAGCGAAGCCGGTACAGCGGGATCGGAAGAGACGGTGAAGTAGTTTCGGCAGATCTGGGCACAGGCGCCGCAATTGGCACTCCGTCCACAAAGCTGCTCGCTGGCAGTGCAGAGCCCGCTGAAGCTGTAGCAGAGTGCCCCATGGATGAATACTTTCAGCTGGACATCGGGACACGCGTTGCGGATCCTTCTGATTTCCTCTGTGGTGAGCTCGCGGGCGAGCACCACCCGTTCGAATCCCAATCGCTCAAGCTCTTTCACGCCTTCGATGGTGTGTACGGCAAGCTGGGTGCTCCCATGCAGTTTCAGGTTGGGAAACTGCTGTTTGATCAGGTTCACCAAACCCAGATCCTGAACGATGACCCCATCGCAGCCGATGAAGTCAATCTGATGGAGCAGTCTGGAAAGATCATCCCACTGATCGTCATCCACCAACGTATTTACCGTCACATAGATGCGCTTTTCTTGTTCCAAGGCAACACGTCGGAGCTTTGCCAGGTCCTCAAAGGTAAAATTTGTTGCCCCTTTTCGGGCTGAGAAGTTCTTCATGCCAAGGTATACTGCATCGGCCCCTTCTGAGAAGGCGACCAACGCGGCTTGCAGTGATCCTGCGGGAAGTGCGAGTTCTGTCATGGCCCTAGGGTAGTGGTCCACTCAATCAGTGTCAATCACGCTGACGTCGTTGGTGCAGAGCCTCGACAATCTGGCGATGTTTCTCCTCGGTAAGGGGATAGAACAGGATGGGAACGATGCCCAGGATGCTGGCTGCAAAGGGAAGCAGGGTGGTAAGGGCATGGATGCCGGCAAGAGTGGCCTCTGTCTGGGCTGCATTCGGCTGATAACCCAGCAAAGCGAGGGTAGCTGCGATGGTGATCGAGGTCACCGCTGCGGTGAGCTTGGCCAAGAAGGTTTGGCTGGAGAATATGGTCCCCTCGCTGCGCCTTCCGTTGGACAGCTCCCCGTACTCAATGGTGTCTGCAATCATGGCTGTCTGGATCACCTGCGGGCTGGCCATGCCGATTGAGCTGATGCAGTTGAAGAAGAGCAACAGGACAAAATTATCCCAACCGACGAGAAAGAACCCAAGGCTCCCGAGGGCATAGATGAGGTAATAGATGATACAGGCCCGCTTTTTCCCCAGCTTTCTGGTAAGCAAAGGGACTGAGGCGATGCCTAGGAGGATGAAGGGGATGTTGATGCCTGCGAGCAAGGTGTACAACAGCTCATTGTTCAGATTGTATTTTGCATAGTAGATGAGCATGCTCAGTTTTCCTGTTTGCCCGATCCCTGTGAAAAACCCACTGAGGATTACCAAAAGCAAGGGCTTGTTGGAGAGAAAAATCTTGGGGATGTCTGAGAACCTGGGCTTCTGCTCTTCGTTGGTCACCACGCGTTCTTTCACCGCGAGGAAGGCGATGAGAAAGCAGACGACCGTGAGCAGGGAGTATACAAGGCTGGTCATCTGATACCCCCGTTCAGGTTTTCCTGCTACGCTGAAGAGCATGATCAAGGGCTGGGTGGCCAAGGTTGCCAAGGCAACTGCGACGGTTGCCATGAACCGGGGGTACACCACCACACTGGAGCGAACCTTTGTGTCCTCGCTGATGGTGCTGCTCATCGCCCAGAACGGGACATCACTGGCCGTATAGATCATGCCAAAACAGATATAGGTGATCGCAGCCCAGGCAACCTTGCCGCTGTGGCTGAATTGGGGAGCGCTGAATGATGCAACGGCAAAAGGAAGAAAAAGGATGGGGGTGAAGAGAAGGTACGGGCGGAACTTTCCCCATCGTGAGTGAGTCCTGTCAGCGATCATGCCCATCAACGGGTCATTGACTGCGTCCCAAATCCTGGCAACCAGAAGTATCGTTCCAGCGGCAGCAGGAAGGATGCCGAAGATATCGGTATAGAAGAATAGAAGAAAGTTGGCCATAAGGTTGTACAGCATATTCTGGCCGAAACATCCGAAACCGTATGCTATCTTCTCCTGAGTACGGACTGAGTGTTGTTCCATGGGAAAAAGTCTAGCACAAGATGGCTCAGATGCAAGCTGGCTTGTGCCACCCTTGTCCATTCCTTCTTGCAGAGAGTATACTTTTTGCATAAGGAGGCTGCGTATGCCGATGAAAAGTGATGCAGGAAACACGGTACTGGAAGTTGCCAAAGGAACGATCATCTATGAGCAAGGTGCCCCCTGTTCCACCATGTTCCTCCTTCGCAGCGGGACGGTTGGGTTGTATCTGAATTATCACACTCCCCAGCAATTCCAGCTTTTTGAAATCTCTCGTGCAGGATCAAGCCTTGGCGAGATGGGGCTGTTTGAAAAAGAGCCCCGCAATGCGACCGCCGTCGCTCTCAGCGACTGTACCCTTGTGGAGATTTCCCAAACGAATTTTCCCGCCTTCATCGAGGCCCATCCCGATGAGACGAAGCAGATGATACTTGACCTGAGCCAGCGCTTCAAGATGGCCATCGTGGAAGTCAAGAACAACCAGCAGATCATTGCAGAGTGCCTTGAAGCGCTCAAGGAAGCTCAAGCGAACAAGAAAGATACACTGAAAGAGCGCATTCGCAAGATCAGTGACTATTTGCTGGACATTCCCCAGGATGTTCCACCTGAACTCTACCTGAGTCTCAACTCTCGTTTCCATGGAACCATGTTCTGAGATTCTTTGATCTTCAATGGAATCCTGTGCAAAGAAGAAGCACGCAGGCTCAATGCCCGCGTGCTTTTTCAGATCAGTAGCCTTACAGGCAGTCTCAGCCCTTGTAGGTTCCAGGAAGAATCAGGTCGCCATAGGTGTCTCTTGCCTTGGCAATCCTTGCGATGGTGGCATCCCAGTAGTCAAAGATTTCCTTGGGAGTATTCGGATCCATCTTCTGATAGTAGGCCTTCGTCCTCTCCAACTTCTCGATCCACTTGGTGCAGCGGAAGGTGAACAGGTAGTCATACTTCTCTTTGGAGAACTCCTCATCAAGGTGTTTCTTGAACAGGGCCTTCAGATCCTCGTAGTGGGGAATCTTGCCGGTCGGGGTGTCATACGCCTCGTACTCATTGTGGATGCGTCCTTCTGCCCAATGCAGCCACACCTTCTTGGCGAGCTTGCTGGTCATGAAGTGACCCTGCTCATCACGCATGAAGTAGTTGTTGCTGAAGATTTTCGGCGTATTCTTTACAGACTCGCCGAATTTGATGTTGTTCATCGTGTAGGTGCCGAGCGGATAGGAGACAAAGTCCATGTTGGCCATGGGACTGGGAGTGCGTACGCCTTCCTTACCCAAGGTTGCACTGGTGGTTTCCGACTCAAGGGTTGCAGCCTTGATCAGGATGCCGTCCTTCCAGTTCGGGGATTCCTCAACGGGTACCGTGATATCGCTGTCGCGTCCACCATACAGGACACCGTCAACCTTGACACCGTTCTTGGATTCAAAGCCCTTCTTGTCAATGTTGTCCAGGTAGTCAAGACGCATGGTGTAGCGTGCATTGCCGTGGGCAACGCCAACTTCCTTGCCAGTGTCATCCTTGACGCCCTTCTTCCACTCACCAAAGTGGTTGTGCCCTTCCTCCGGAGCCTCAACACCCATACCCAGCCAGTACGGCTTGTTGTCCTTTCCACGCAGGACATTCGAGAAAATGACTTCCTGGTTCATCATCAGGTTCTTGAAGATCACCGGATCGTCCTGTTCATTGACGTCCTTGATGATGCCGAACATACCGAACTCAACGTTGACAGCGCGGAAATCGCCGTCGATGTTTCGGAAGTATGCGATATCGTCACCTACAATCTGTTCGCCGGGGATCATGGCCGTGGAGGTCTTGCCACAGGCAGAGGGGTAGGCGCCGCAGAAGTAGGTCTTGCGGTTCTTTTCCTTATCCAAAGCTGCCATGACGAACATATGCTCACACAACCAGCCTTCCTGGCCTGACTTGTTGATGGCAAGGCGCATGGAGTGCTTCTTCAATCCCACTGAGTTGCCTGCATACTGATCGTTCATGGAGTATACGATGTTGTTCTGGGTATCCATGTAGATCCTGCGGTTCTCAAGGTCCTTGGAGCAGTTGTTCTCATCGAGGGGGCCTGCAGAGTGGATGAAGCGGAAGAATTCAGCCTTCTCGGCATCCTTCATCTTCAGGAAATGGCTGTAAGCGGTGCGATAAAGAATGTTCTCGGAGTGAGCGACATACCAGCTGTCGGTAAATTGGACACACGGAATGGTGAAGGGGCTTTCGGTCGGACCTTCCGAGTAGAAGAGGACCACTGCATCCTTTCCCTTCATGATGCCCTTGGAGATGCCCATGATCTCCTCATAGCCCTGCTCATATTCCACGCTGTTGAGTGTGGACATCTTTGCCATGTTTTCCTTGTAGACCATGAAGCGTGTATTCTTCTTGTCGCGTGCCTGGTCTCCATATCCGTCCCAGTGGATCGTTTGCTTGGAGTTGGCAAGTGTAAACTCCTCTCCCAGCGCGAGGGCCTTGTCTCTGACATACTGGGTATCTTTCTCACTGTCATCACATACGTAGATGCTCTTCGGATCACAGTGTTCAGCAAATGTTCCTACGAAATTCAGAACGTGTTCGTTCTGCAATGCCATGAGTTTAGCGAGGCTCTCTGCACTCATTTTCTCTTTGAGAATGGCTTCAAACTTTGTCATATTTCCTCCTCAAGAATTGGGTTCCTTTTCTATTCTCTTCCTTTTCGCTTGATTGTTCAAGTCGGTAGGTGCTTCATGCATATGTTCAATAAATTGGAATGTATCTATTTATATTATAATTGTATGAATATGCTCATACTATGCATGGATTGAGCCTGCAGAGGTGCTTTGGGTGGCCTTGTGCTGTGTCATATTGACACAAAAATTAGGAAAAATCGAATGCAAATTCATTAAGTTTGTCTTATATCATAGTAAATCGCAAGTATAACTAAGTATTCATGATTTTCAGGATCAGATTCTCCTGAAAAAAAGTGGCTGAATAAGAAATCCCATGCAGATGTTTCTGAGAGTGGTGCAAGAAGAGAAAGATATACTTTGAGTCTCTGACGCAATCCCTTGAAATGCAGTCAATAAGGTGTCATTTCATTGTATGAGTACCCAATAATATAACTATAGGTACAAATATGGGATTTTGGAGGTTGGATGTGAGGTATGTATGGAAATCATGAGTATTGAGCACAATATTGTCGTACTTCGCGCCATCCTAGCGAAAGCTTAGGGATAGACTTGATTTTTATAGGTATTTCTGGTAGTTAATTGGGTTGAACTGTAACAAATAAAAAAAATTTTTGCAGTATTTTTTTACAAGGAGAACCCCATGAACGTCAATGACATCAAACATGCTGGGCTCAAGAAGTGGATTTTGGATTTTGCAGAGCTGACGACCCCTGATTCGATCGTAATTGCTGACGGATCTTCCGCACAGTACGATGAGTTGGTCGCTGCGCAGGTTGCCGGGGGCTATGCTGTCCGGTTGAATCCCGATAAGAATCCCGGTAGTATCGCTTACAATTCCGACCCCTCTGACGTAGCACGCGTCGAGAACAGAACCTACATCGCTGCACAGACCAAGGAAGCTGCAGGTCCGACCAATAACTGGATCGATCCCGTTGCTCTCAAGGAGACCATGACAGGTCTCTACCGTGGTTGCATGAAGGGCCGCACCCTGTATGTCATTCCGTTCTCCATGGGGCCGATCGGCAGCCCCATCGCCAAGATTGGTGTTGAGCTCACCGACAGTGCATACGTTGTCATCAACATGATGATCATGACCCGCGTCGGCCTGAAGGTCCTTGATGTCCTTGGTTCCGACGGCGAGTATGTTCCCTGCTACCACAGCGTCGGCAAGCCCCTCGCTGAAGGCGAGAGCGACAACGGCAAGTGGCCCTGCGCTCCCCTTGAGGACAAATACATCTCCCACTTCCCCGAAACCCGTGAAATCTGGTCCTATGGTTCCGGTTACGGCGGGAACGCCCTGCTTGGAAAGAAGTGTCTCGCTCTGCGCATTGCCTCCGTGCTTGCACACGACGAGGGCTGGCTGGCTGAGCACATGCTGATCCTCAAGATCAGTAATCCTGAAGGCAAGAGTATCTTTGTTACCGGCGCCTTCCCGTCCGCTTGCGGCAAGACCAACCTGGCCATGCTTGTTCCCACGCTCCCCGGCTGGAAGGTCGAGACCGTTGGTGACGACATCGCTTGGATGAAGTACGGTGCCGACGGCCGTCTCTATGCCATCAACCCGGAAGCTGGTTTCTTCGGCGTTGCCCCCGGCACCTCCAACGATTCCAACTACAACGCTATGGTCAGTGCTTCCAAGAACAGCATTTTCACCAACTGTGCCCTCACTGAGGACAACGATGTATGGTGGGAAGGCATCGGCTACGATGCTCCTGGTACCTTGACCGACTGGCATGGCAATGCATGGGTACAGGACAAGGGCAACAAGGAACAGAAGCCTGCTGCTCACCCGAATGCCCGCTTCACCGCTCCCGCTTCCCAGTGCCCGAGCATTGCAAGCGAGTGGGAAGACCCGAAGGGTGTGCCCATCAGCGCAATCCTGTTCGGCGGTCGCCGTCCGAAGACCATCCCCTTGGTACACCAGAGTCGTGACTGGAACCACGGTGTCTTCCTTGGTTCGATTGTCGGTTCGGAAATCACCGCAGCTGCTCTCGACCTCAAGGTCGGTACCATCCGCCGCGACCCGTTTGCCATGCTTCCGTTCTGCGGATACAACATGGGTGAGTACTTCCAGCACTGGATCAATGTCGGCAAGGCTGCCCCGGATGCGGACAAGCTTCCCAAGATTTTCTATGTCAACTGGTTCCGCAAGACTGACGAAGGCAAGTGGCTCTGGCCCGGTTTCGGTGAGAACAGCCGCGTCCTGAAGTGGGTCTTCGAGGCCTGTGAAGGTACTGCAAAGACTGTTGACACCCCGATCGGCATCATGCCCACTGCAGACGCTATCGATCGTCCTGCGGGCGTAACCGAAGAGGACATGAAGCAGCTTCTTGCTGTCGACGTGGAAGGCTGGCTGAAGGAAGTCGAAGACATCCGTGCCAACCACTATCCGAAGTTCGGCGACAAGCTGCCCAAGGAACTCGCTACATTCCTGGATCAGCTCGAGGCAAACCTCAAGGCTGCTCTGTAAGCGAAAAATTTCTGTACTATCAACGGCTCTCCCTCAACGGAGAGCCGTTTTGATGTATACTGCATCCATGAGCCAGATAGAACGCATAGTCTTCATCAACCGTACCATCGAAGAAGAGGGTGGGGTTCGCACTGCTCAGATTGCCAGTGCATACCACATTTCACGTCGCCAGGTTCTCAGGGATATCGACTACCTACGCACTCACCTTGAAGCCCCGATCACCTACGATGTATCCAAAAAATGGTATACCTATACCAAGGAGTTCACCCTCTTTTCCAATTCGAATGAACGGATTCTTGTGCTCAACGCCATCTATCGGAGTCTTGCCAAGTCCCAAGGGATCATGAGCACCCTTACCGACATGCTCAGCGAAGGGCTCGACAGTGGTGTGGAGAAGGGCTACCGTTCCCTCTCCGAGAAAATCATGTTCATAACACCGGTCCAGGATTGGCCCGATTACGAAAGCTTCAATCGGGTTTGTTCTGCGATGAAGAGTGACCTCAGGATGACCATGCACTACAAGAATGCCCTTTCCGAGCTTTCGGTCAGGCATATAGAACCTCTGCGACTGGTGAACTACAGCGGAAGGTGGTATCTCTTGGCCTACGATCTTAGGCATAAGCAGCTGAGAACCTTTCATCTCTCGAGAATCATCTCCATTGTTCCCATCCAGGGCGACCGTATCCAGAAGCGATTCAGCGAAGAAGAGATTGATGCGTTCATCACCAGTGGCTATGGGATTTTCATGGGCAAGGAGGTAACCTATGTCACGTTCCGAGTGTATGGATGGGCAAAGGAGACACTTTCCACCCAGACCTGGCATAAGGACCAACAGCTGAGGACCGTGAAGGAAGGAGATCTTGAAGCGTTGGAAGTAACGCTGCCGGCAGCCAGCTTGTCTGAGATTCTCTCTTCCATCCTGGCATTCGGTGCTGCAGCCAAACCGATCAGTCCTCCGGAATTTGTGGAACGCTATCGGACAGCACTGAGGGACATGCAAAAAAATCTGGAAATATAGTTGCTGTGACATCTAGTGTCACATAACCTGCGCTATCCTGTCCATGGATAGGGAAGGAGGAGCGTATGGAAGAGAGAAAGCAAACAGCAGAAGTATTGCCACAGTGGTATGGGAAGATGCTTTCTTCCCCTCTCTTGTTGCTGCTCTTTGTTGTGGCTGCTTTTCTGGCTTCCCCCGTGTTGTTGGTATACGGGGCACTCTCTCCCCTGTTCAGGAGGTAAGTATGCAGGCAGAAAAACAAAAACAGGTAAGACCGGGACGGAAACTGGGGGCTGAGAAGCGAAGGATTGCACGCGAGATCCTGCGGGAGTTTTATGAAAGCGAGGAGTTTTCCAAACTTTGCAGGCGGGTTCAACTTGCGATGCAAGAGCTGTGTCCGGCAGAGGAGTGCAGCAAGTCCGAGCTTCTTCTTTGCAGCGAAGATACACGAAGATTGGCATAGTGTTGCAGTATGGTGCTGGTTTTGCACATTTTTCTGCATAAACATGCACTCAGATGCTTCCCTTTTTATTGGTTTTCCCGCTAGGATGGAGAGACTTCCTGCAAGTCATCATCCCCTCTGTCTGTATCACACACCCCTATGATCTGCTTTTTCAGTGTGTACAGGCTCAAGGAGCTCTCTGATGGCAAATCAACCATCCAAATTCGTCAAGTACGGACCGGCAGACAAACCGCCGATGGGACAATGGATTCCTCTGAGCATCCAGCATGTCTTCGCGATGTTCGGGGCTACCATCCTCGTTCCGATCCTCACCGGGTTGAGCCCCAGTACGGCTCTTTTCACCGCAGGTACGGGCACCTTGCTCTACATCCTGATTACCGGTGCGAAGGTTCCTGCTTTTCTGGGCTCCTCGTTTGCCTTCATCCCGGCCTTGATAGCCATCAGTGCTGCGTACGGTTTGCCGTATGCAATGGGTGGTGCCTTTGTCTCTGGTCTCTTCTACACGTTGGTGGCCTTCATCATCAAGAAGAGCGGGTACAACTGGCTGAACAAGGCTCTTCCCCCGGTAGTCATCGGCTCAGTCATTGTGGTCATCGGCCTCAATCTGGCTCCGACTGCCATTGGAATGGCCATGAATGATGCCAACGGAAACTACAGCCTCTACTTCCTGATGATTGCCTCGGTGACGTTGGCTCTGACCATCATTGCAAACATTTTCTCCAAAGGGTTCTTCAGCATCATCCCGATTCTGCTTGGACTGCTGGGGGGCTACTTCTTTGCCCTCATCATGGGCCTGCTCTTTCCCCAGTATGCCTTGATCAGCTTCCAGGGAGTGAAGGATACGGCTTGGTTCGGTTTTCCGACCTTCGCCCTGCCAAAGTTCAATCTGGTTGCAAGTGTTACCTTCATCATCGTCTCACTGGCTACCATCTGTGAGCATCTTGGCGATACCCTTACCATCTCCAAGGTGGTAGGAAAGGACTTCTACAAGGAGCCGGGGCTGCACAGGACCATCGCAGGTGACGGTCTTGCAACGTTGTGGGCATCCTTCTGGGGTGGACCTCCCAATACCACCTACGGCGAGAACATCGGCGTGCTTGCCCTTACCAGGGTCTACAGCGTCTATGTAACCGGTGGAGCTGCCGTTGTTGCAGTCTTCCTCTCGTTCTTCCCCAAGTTCGGAGCGCTCATCCAGACCATTCCCTCTCCCGTGCTCGGCGGCATTTCCATGCTGCTGTTCGGTACCATTGCCTCCAGCGGGCTGAGAACCTTGGTCGACAGTGGGGTCAACTATGAGGACAAGCGCAATCTCACGATCAGCAGCGTCATCCTGGTTCTTGGCATCGGTGGCGGAACCCTCTCCTTCATGATCGGCAAGAATCTTACCTTCACCCTTGCAGGTGTCGCCCTTGCAACCCTCGTCGGTATCTTCCTGAATCTGGTACTTCCCAAAGAGCAGGCATAAGGAAACACAATCCAATCCATAGGGATGCAAGAAGGGCGTTGCAGATGCAACGCCCTCTTGCATTTCTGATGATCAGTATTTCGTTATTTCAAGGCCTTGCCGTAATAGGCCGCCACGAACAGCTCTTTTACGTCAGCTGCGGTAGGCTTTCCAGGGTTGGTCAGCGTGCAAGGATCCTCAAATGCATGCTGGCTCATCCTTGCAAGGACTTCCTTGAATTTGGCCTCATTGAAATCAACCTCAGTGCAATCCTTGAAGCAGCATGGGATGTCCATCTTCTTGTTCATCTCCTGGATTGCCTCAGAGAGATCCTTGATACCAAGGAGGTTCTCAGCATATGTATACTTGTCTGTGAACCTGCGGTTGTAAGCGATCACATAGGGCAACAGGATTGCATTGGCGAGGCCGTGGGTTACTCCGAACTCTCCTCCGATCTTATGTGCCATGGAGTGTACCAAGCCAAGGGAAGCGTTGGTGAATGCCATACCGGCAAGGGCAGAAGCCTCATGCATGGCAAGCCTTGCTTCCATGTTCTTCGGTTCATCATACGCCACCGGCAGACTATCCAGAACCATTTTGATGGCCTGGACGGCATACGGGTCGGTGAATGCTGTGGCAGCGGTGGAGGCAACAGCCTCTACGGCGTGGGCCATGACATCCATTCCCGTGTTGGCGGTGATGTGCTTGGGCATGGTCATAGGGAGAGCGGGATCGAGAATGGCGATGTCCGGTACCATGTCAGCTGCAACGATGGGGTACTTGATATGCTTCTCGGTATCGGTGATGACACTGAAGGCGGTGATTTCACTGGCGGTCCCGCTTGTTGAGGGGATGGCGATGAACTTGGCTTTGT
>Ga0265295_1001794_pt1 | contig 36599 bp, 25 predicted proteins | sample Munlansysbiofilm_FD_192503 | JGI IMG/M metagenome (GOLD analysis project Ga0265295, IMG submission 192503) | Leachate microbial communities from a municipal landfill in Southern Ontario, Canada - Methane capture system biofilm | ecosystem: Engineered > Solid waste > Landfill > Unclassified ... | reverse complement strand
GGATGTCCTTTTCATATATTTTCTCTAGCTTATTCAATAAGGGAGGAAACTCTTCCACCAAAATTGCATAGTTATCGGTCATTACTTTATTCACACCCGTAGTGGCGCCCCAGATTGCCGATGAAACCGCATCCATTCTTTCATCAATGCATAAAGGATGTGGAGGAATTTCTTCGTGGGAGGCTTTGGCAGATTCTCCATGGAAAGCAAATAGCACATCGTCGATGGCAAAAGCCAAATTATGTGCCCTCTGCAGCATCGCCGGGTCAGCACCAGGCGTATTATTCAGCGCCTGACGAATATGCTCTACTCGTGAAGCTAAATCATCGCCAAAAGAGTAAGTGCCCCGAATAATCCGTGTAAGATCAGAATACTCACGGATAAAGGCGATCGTAGCCTTTTCATTTTCATCATGCAAAGTACCGTTATACCATTTATTGGTTTTAAAGGCAACTGGACCTGCAAGCACTTGAATTTCACCATCTTCATACATGGCCATATCCACGGTATATTCCCCGGGTAAAACATTAACGCCACCGCGGCCATTATGGGTTGGGCTATACGCATTTTTTGCTAACCTTACGGGATAACCAGGGTTTTGGTATTCCATATCCCATGAAATGCGGCTTACGCCTTTGGATGGTTTCTCTTTCAGTATCCGCACTACCTGTCCGTCCTTATCGCGAATGGTAAAAATCAGATGGGGTTGAATCTGTTTTTCCTCTTCACGAAGTTGCTCATTGGTAGGTTGAGGAATGGGTTTACTATCTTTAAACAGCTTTTTCTCCTCTTCCATGCGGGTTGATTTTTTTGTTGCAGGAACATCCTTAAGATAATAGGTAAATATTGCACCAAAATCAGGGTTTTTAGCCCGGAAATAGGTTTCACCTAAACTTCCTTTGCCCGATTTTCTGTTAAACATAAGCGCTTCCGGGACCTGAAAAAATGCAGGACTCTCCTTTTCTACGATAGTTTTATATTCCCGTAAAGGAGAATAATCATCGAGGATATAAAACCCACGGCCAAAGGTAGCAGCCACGAGGTCGTTATGTGATTTTTGTATTACCAGATCGCGAACAGCAATGGTAGGAATTCCCGACTTCAATTGATTCCAGGAAGCGCCTCCGTCGAGGGTTACAAATGCGCCAAATTCTGTACCCACGAATAAAATTTCAGCATTCATATAATCCTGAACGATAGTGTGTACCGTACCATTTTCGGGTAGATTGGCAGAAATGGAGACCCAACTGGCTCCCTTGTCGGTGCTTTTGAGAATGTAAGGTTTAAAATCATCTCTTTTAAGATTATCAAAAGCGATATAAAGGGTATTATCGTCGAAATTATCGGGACAAATATCACTTATATAGGAATAATCCGGAACCCCGGGAAATTCAGCATACTTCTTCCACTGGTTATTTTCCTGAATAGAAAGAACACCATCATCGGAACCGGCAAACAGCAGTCCTTCTGTAACGGGAGATTCAGCCAGCGAGACGATAGTACCAAAAAGTGAGGTAGAGACATCTTTCGCTACGGCATTGGATGGCCAAAATTTTCCCATTGCAGGCCAGGTATTACGATCGACCTGAGCGGTTAAATCGTCACTAATCACCTCCCATGAATCGCCGCGATCGTTGGTACGAAAAACTTTATTTGCGGCCATATAGAGACGTGTGGCGGAATGCGGGCTAATAATAACCGGCGTATTCCAGTTCCACTTATAGCTCATTCCGCCTTTTACCGGAACAGGTCGGATATATTGTTTTGCCCCATTTTTACGATCGTAACGGCAGATATTTCCATATTGCGACTCACAATAGACAATATTCGGTTCGGAAGGATCTACAGCGGTCCAGAATCCGTCGCCGCCCAGCATCACCGTATAATCGTCGTTTGTAATACCGGCGTAGCTGGTAGTTGCCGACGGGCCAAAAAGGCTGTTGTTATCCTGGGTTCCACCGTATACATTATAGAATGGATACGCATCATCCACATTTACGCGATAAAACTGTGTAACAGGAAGGTTTTCTTTAAAAGCCCAGGTTGCGCCCATGTCCCAGGTTTCATAGATTCCCCCATCGCCACCTATCAGTAAATGGATGGTATTTTCAGGATTGATCCACAAAGCATGATCATCCACATGACGGTTATTCAGGCCGAGGCGTTTCCAGGTTTTTCCACCATCTTCGGTATAATGCGTATACGTTTCAACGCTAAAAACCTTATTTTCATCGACAGGGTCGCAGTAAATTTCGTTGTAATACTGACCTGAGCTATGGTGGTCGCTCATTTTTTCCCACGACTCACCTCTATCGGTTGAGCGGAAGAAACCACCTGATTCACCTTGTGCTTCTGCGATAATATAAAGGATATCGGTGTTTACAGGAGATACAGCCAGGCCCATTCCACCGATATCAACGGAAGGAAGTCCTTTTGTTATTTTACGCCATGTTGCCCCCGCATTGGTTGATTTATAGAATGCCGATTCGGGTCCTCCGCCAATTTTGGTATTTACGTGACGGCGACGTTGTTCGGAAGTAGCATAAAGCACATTGGGATTGGATGGATCGAAGGCCACATTGTTAACGCCTGTATTCTCGCTAATTTCGAGCGAAAGTGTCCATGTTTTTCCACCGTCGGTAGTTTTGTATAAACCACGTTCGCCACCCGGGCCCCAGGCAGAACCTTCAGCGGCAACATACACCACATCCTGGTTGCGTGGATCGATTATGATATCACCAATTTGGCGCGACTCTCTGAGCCCCATATTCTTCCACGACTGGCCTCCATCTAAACTTTTATATACTCCATCGCCGTAACCCAGCGCACGTTGATGATTATTTTCGCCGGTACCAACCCATACTACATTGTGATTTTGTGGGCTCATGGTTACACATCCTATAGAGTAAGAGCCCTGATCATCGAATACCGGATTCCAGGTAGTGCCATTATTAATTGTCTTCCATACATTTCCGCTGGATACTGCTACGTAGTACTCCGAAGGATTGTCAGGATTTACGGCAAAATCGCCAATTCTCCCACTACAGTAGGCAGGGCCTATGTTTCTGAATTTTAAAAAAGAAAGCGAAAGTTTGTCCTCCTTCTTTTCGTCATGATCCTTTTTTTTACCGGCATAAACATTACCCTGCGTAAAAAAAGCGATTACAAGCAATAATAAAAAAGTCTGTTTCATAGTTTAAATGGCTATAATTGCAATTATTTAATCGGAGCTAAAGATAAAAACTTTTCTCAAAAAAAGAGGGTTGTTAATTATACCTTTGCAGTACAATACGATACATAATACGATGGTAAAAACAATAGTTCGCATTCTCGCAAAAACCATAACAGGGATATTCCTTATCGGTTTCATTGCGCTTTTTCCTTACACGCTGACCCCGGTTTATCGATTCGCCGAAGAGGCGCCCTTTTCGGGTTCACAATTATATAATCCATATTCCGAAACAGATTTTACCTGCTGGCAGCGGATAAATTTTCATGCCCATTCCGATTATTGGGGGAGCATAGGTATTACCAATGCTTTGTATTCCACGCCGGAAAACATATCCCGTGCGTATAGGGAGAGCCTGGGCTATACACTTGCCGGAATATCGGATTACCAACACATTAACAGGTCGCTGGACACTTCAGGTGCCTTTATTCCGGTTTATGAACATGGCATGAACATTCAGCGGGTTCATCAACTACCCGTGAATGCCAAACGGGTAACCTGGCTCGACTATGTTCTATGGCAGGGATTGAACCATAAACAACATATACTGAAAGCCCTGAACAGGCAAAGTGATTTTATCATTCTGGCGCATCCGAAGCTCGACCAAGGATATTCAAAACATGACTTCAGGAAACTGGGGAATTACCAGGCGATAGAAATACTGAATACCTTTGCCTATTGGTTGCCTGCACGGGAAGAATGGGACGCAGCACTAAGTGCCGGCCACTACGTGCTGGCCGCAGGTAACGACGACCTGCATAATTTGGGAAAGGAGCGTGAGTTCGGATACCGGTTTAATAGCCTGGCCACCTGCTCAACCGACTCAGAAAGCCTGCTGAGCACGTTACAAAAGGGAAATTATATTGTAACGGGAATACATCGTGAAGCGAAAGACAACCGGGAACGTAAAAAACAAAAACTCGACGGGGTTGAAGAAAGAATCCATAGCTTCACAGTTCGGGGCGATACCCTTAGCTTTTCTGTCAGCCATCCAACTTTTTTTCTGGCCTTTATCGGACAGGACGGGAAAATACTGGCTAAGGAGGAGGAGGCTGAGACCCTGACCTATGTAATGAAACCCGGCGACAGCTACGCCCGAGCTGAAGCACATTTCACTGACCATACCAATATTTTCTTAAATCCTGTAATTCGATACTCAGGAGACATCACTGAATATCATAAAAATACATCCATAAAACCCTTTCAAACTGTACTTTTTATCATCCTTCGACTTGCGGTCTGGATTTCAGTTTTTAGTTTTATTCTGATTAAAGTAATGCTACAGTGGAGACCCAAAAAGGCATAATTCAACCCCGGGGTTACCGTAAGTTTACCCTGTTTCTGATACTGGGAGCCACGTTGGTGCGAAGCTTTCTGGCGGCGACCACCGATTTGGGAAACGATGAAGTATATTACATCCTGTACGCTATGTTCCCTGATCTGAGTCACTTCGATCATCCCCCCATGGTTGGTTTTACCATTCAGTTGTTCAGTCTTGACCTGTTTTTCCGGTCGGAATTTTTTATCCGGCTTGGTGCCATTATTTTTTCTGCGCTGAGTACGTGGGTAATTTACCTTACGGGAGAAACTATTAAAAATGCCCGAACGGGATTTTTTGCCGCGTTGCTGTTCACTGCGTCGGTTTATGCCTCTATAATTGCAGGCACATTTATTCTCCCCGATGCGCCACAAATGCTTTTCTGGTTGCTGGCGCTGCTTTCATTTTACCGTGCCTTTGCCACAGAAGAAACGAATAAATACAGAGCACCGATGGTACTGGCTGGAATTTTTACCGGGTTAGCAATGCTATCGAAATATACAGCCATTTTCCTGTGGGTTGGAGCAGCACTTTATGTACTGCTTTATCAACGCCAGTGGTTAAAAAAACCGGTATTCTATCTTTCGGTCCTTATCAGTATGGGGCTGTTTTCGCCGGTCCTCGTCTGGAACCAGCAAAATGATTTTATCAGTTTTTCGTTTCAGGGAAGCCGGGCACTTTTTTCTGAATTCCGTCCCTCCTTTTTCCTTACGGAGTTGCTTGGGGAGTTTTTGTACACCAATCCGATAGTTTATATTATGGTGGCTATTACCCTGTTACAGCTTGTGAAAGGGCGAAAGATATGCGAACAAAAGGCGGTACGGTTTCTTCTGATGATGAGTTTACCGATGATCGGGTTCATCGGGTTGATTTCGTTTTCGAGGCAAACCTTACCCCACTGGACCGGGCCTGCTTTTTTCGCATTGCTTTTACTGACAGCCTGCCGTCTCGACAGCCAGTGGCAAAACAGCGGTGCCCACCGAGCGCACCTGCCCGCAGGAATAAAAAGTGCATTAATTCTTTTTCTGGTGGGGATGTCAGTCAGCTGGATTCAGGTGACGACGGGAATAATCCCTTTGGAAAAAATGTCGATTCCGGATCCCACACTGGATCTATACGGCTGGGATCAGCGTGGAACCGCATTCCGGGAGGTAAGGGCACGCGCCATCAGTGCGGGTAATATCAAGGCCAACGCTCCCATTATGGAAAGGCGTTGGTTTCCGGCAGCCCATTATGACTATTATCTGGCACATGACGCAGGCATTCACGTACTGGGGGTGAATAGTCCCGGGCAGATCCACAAATACGCCTGGATTAACCACCAGCGTGGAGGATTTCCCCTGCACATGGATGCCTGGGCGATTGAAAGCACACGGGATCCACAGCATCCGGTTAAACATTACGGCAAATATTTCACGCAATTTACCTGCTACGATACAGCATATATAAACCGTCGGGGGGAAGTTGTCGACACCCTGTATTTTTATATCTTTCGCAACCTGCAAATTGTTCCACAACTGGGTCAAACGGTGGATAAAAAAAGATAAAAATAACCAGAGGCACTTATTGACTGCTAGCAGTCAGGATGAACAAAATTATACGCCGGCCATTTTTGCCGGATCCACAATACGATCGAATGCCTCAGGGGTCAGGTATCCTGTTTTTAGTGCGGCCTGACGCAATGTTAAATGTTGTTCATACGCCAGTTTGGCAATTTCAGCTGCTTTCTCGTAGCCGATGGTGGTGTTTAATGCCGTTACGAGCATCAAAGAGTTATGCAGGTGTTTTGAGATCTGCCCGGTTGAGGCTTCAAGTCCGGCGATAGTTTTTTCGGCAAAGGAATGTACCGCGTCGGCAAGAATCCTTGCCGAATGCATCATATTTCGGATAATAACCGGCATATTGGCATTCAGCTGAAGGTGACCATTGGCACCGGCAATGGTAATAGTGGTATCGTTGCCCATAACCTGAGCACAAACCATAGCCATGGCTTCAGCCTGAGTAGGATTAATTTTCCCGGGCATAATGCTGGAGCCAGGTTCATTTGCGGGAAGAATCAGTTCACCGAAACCACAGCGAGGTCCGGAACCGAGGAGACGGATATCATTAACGATTTTCATGAGACTAACCGCCACACGTTTAATTGCCGCGTGTGCTTCCACCAACGCATCGTGCGAAGCCATGGCTTCAAATTTATCCGGAGCCACGATAAAGGGGCACCCCGTGAATGCTGATACATTTTCGACCACAGCCACATCAAAACCCGCCGGTGCATTTAGTCCGTTGCCCACCGCCGTTCCACCCAGTGGCAGTTCCAGCAAATGAGGTAGGCTTCCTTGCAGGGTCTGTATTCCGTGGCTTATCTGCGAAGCCCATGCCCCGATTTCCTGGCCCAGTGTTATGGGCGTTGCATCCATGAGATGTGTCCTGCCAGTCTTTACCAATAAACGGTAGACCTCTGATTTTTCCATCAGGGCAACTTTCAGGTATTCCAGGGCAGGCATCAGTCGTTGCGTAAGCATTTGATAAGAAGCAATACGCATTGCCGAAGGAAAAGTATCGTTGGTGCTCTGCGAACGGTTTACATCATCATTAGGATGAATGGTAACAGACAGTCCCTGATCAGCAGCCAGTTCACAACCACGATGTGCAATAACTTCATTCACATTCATGTTGGTCTGGGTACCGGAACCCGTTTGCCACACTTTTAAAGGAAATTGGTCATCCAGCTTCCCCTGTAAAATTTCGTCACATACAGCGGAAATCAGCATGTACTTTTCCTTCTCAAAATGCCCCAGGGAATAATTCGCCTTTGCCGAAGCCTTTTTAATCCATACAAGCGCATAAATCTGTTCTAAAGGCATGTTTTCATTGCCAATACAAAAATTCTCCAGCGAGCGCTGTGTCTGTGCTCCCCAATAACAATTTTCGGGCACATGCACACTCCCTAAACTATCTGACTCTATTCTGTATTTCATAGTAAATAATTTTTGAAAGAACCCTATGTTCAAGATTTTTACCACCGTAATTGATTTACAATCGCATTTGTTTCGGTGTAAAAACAATACGAAATAACAACATTTTTATCAGGAATTTAAGAAACAGGAGAGAGAAAATTGTGGCGCAACAAAACAAAAACGACGAATAGTAGTATCTTTGCCCTATGGCGGAAAAAAAACACATTGTCGTGCTCACAGGAGCAGGCATCAGTGCAGAAAGTGGCATTGCTACCTTTAGAGACAGTGATGGATTATGGGAAAACCACAGCATTGATGAAGTGGCCTCACCGGAAGGATGGTATAATAATCCAAAACAGGTGCTCGATTTTTACAATCAACGAAGAAAGCAGCTGTCGGGAGTCGAGCCCAACGCAGCACACAAAGCACTGGCGAAACTGGAATCGAAATATACGGTGGATATCATCACGCAAAATGTGGATGACCTGCATGAACGGGGGGGATCAAGCCGCGTTCTGCATATTCACGGTGAGCTTAAAAAAGCACGTAGCACTGGAAATCCGAAAACCATTGTAACCCTAACCACCGACACACTTGCGTTGGGCGATTGTTGCCCTGAAGGATATCAGCTCAGGCCACATATTGTTTGGTTCGGCGAAGAGGTTTCGGCAATGGAGGATGCTGCAAAACTGGTACATACGGCTGATGTGCTTATGGTTATAGGAACTTCATTACAGGTTTACCCTGCGGCGGGGCTACTCTATTATGCCCCGGTGCAAATTCCTAAGTATTTGATCGATCCGAAAGCCACACCGGCGCATAAAATGAGTCACCTGACGATAATCCCCAAAACGGCAGTGGAAGGAGTGCCCGCGTTGGTTGATCAATTCCTGCAACCATGAACCAGAAAGCCCAGGCAAATTTGGCCAGATTCTGTGCCTATCAGGAACGCAGCTCGTTTGAAGTACTGGAAAAAATGGAGCAGCAAGGTGTTCCTCCGGAGGAAATGGAAGAAATCATTCGCTGGCTCGAAAAAAATAATTTCCTAAATGAAAGTCGGTTTGCCCGTACCTTTGCCCAGAGTAAATTTAATAGCAGGAAATGGGGAAAAATAAAAATCCGTTTTCATCTGGAAAATAAAAAAATTTCAAAAAAAGCTATTGAAGAAGCGTTAAACAGTATTGATAACAAAACCTATCTGGAAGCCTTAGAACAGCTGATAACAGAAAAGGGAGAAAAAGTACTCACAGAAAATGCATATAAAAAAAATTATAAAATAGCCCGGTTTCTTATTGCCCGGGGGTTTGAACCTGACCTCATCTGGCACTATCTGCGGGTATAAAAACAAACACGATGATCACTTACGAACAGACGAAAGATTTACGAAAAAGGCTTGAAGCCTTGAGGAGGTATCTTTGACATTGATGGAAAGAATACCCGCATAAAAGAAAAAGAATTACTTACACAGGAACCCGGATTCTGGGAAAATCAAAAAACCGCTCAGGAGTTACTCCGGGAGATTACATCGCTCAAGCACTGGATTGACGATTACCAAAAGGCAGTCAGCCTTTGGGAGGAATACGAGATCATGAATGAATTTCATGAATTGGAGGAAACCACAGAGGAAGAAGTGGAAAAACATTTCGACCGGTGTTTGAAAGCCGTAGAAGCATTAGAATTTAAAAATATGCTGAGCCGGGAGGAAGATAAGCTTTCGGCAATTCTGAATATCAATGCCGGAGCGGGAGGCACGGAGAGCCAGGATTGGGCAGAAATGCTTGCCCGAATGTACACCCGCTGGGGGGAGCGAAACAAAATCAAGGTAAAAATATTGGATGAGCAGGAAGGGGAAGTGGCAGGAATCAAGAGCGTTTCGCTGGAATTTGAAGGCGAGTATGCCTTCGGTTACCTGAAGGGCGAAAACGGCGTTCACCGACTGGTGCGACTGTCGCCATTCGACAGTGCGGCACGGCGCCATACCTCTTTTGCATCGGTGTATGTTTATCCTGTAGTTGACGATGCCATCGAAATTGAAATTAATCCGGCTGACATCACCTGGGATACATTCCGCTCCAGCGGCCCGGGCGGTCAGAATGTAAACAAAGTAGAAACGGCCGTACGATTGCATTATGCCCCTAAAAACATTGTTATCGAATGCCAGGAGACCCGCTCGCAGCAGCAAAACAGAGAAAAAGCCATCCGAATGCTTAAATCACAGCTATACGAAATCGAACTCAGGAAACAACTGGAGGCACAGGCTGAAATTGAGGGCAAAAAAAAGAAAATCGAATGGGGTTCCCAGATCCGATCCTATGTAATGCATCCTTATAAAATGGTAAAAGACCTGCGTACCCAGCATGAAACCAGTAATGTTCAAAATGTTATGGATGGCGACATTAACGATTTTCTGAAAAGCTACCTGATGGAATTCGGGGGAGAATTAATATAAACCAAAAAACGCATTTTATGTACGAATATATCGAAGGAAAACTCACAGCGCTTCACCCCGACCATGCGGTGGTGGAGACTTCAGGTATAGGCTATTTTATACATATTTCACTGAATACATATTCTGCAATCAATGGACTGCCACAGTGCAGGCTTTTGCTTCATTTTGTAGTCCGCGAAGATGCCCAGTTGCTTTTTGGTTTCGATACGGCAGAAGAACGGCAACTTTTCAGGTTGCTGATTGCGGTCAGCGGAATAGGAGCAAACACAGCCAGGCTGGTGCTTAGCAGTATGTCGCCCGGTGAGTTTATTGCAGCCATCACGCACGAAGATGTAAACGGGCTAAACAAAATCAAAGGAATCGGCACAAAATCGGCACAACGTATGATTGTTGAGTTAAAAGATAAGGTAGCAAAAATTGGAATTGCCAGTGAAAATATGGTACCATCACACAATACGAGCCAGAATGAAGCGTTATCAGCATTAACAGCACTTGGTTTTAGCAAAGCGGTAGCAGAAAAAGCTATCCAACGTATTATCAACACAACAGGAGAGCGTGCCACGGTGGAAATAATCGTGAAAGAAGCACTTAAAATCCTGTAACAAAAGTAATAGGCCGAGGCAACCATTTCAAGATTTGGTTTATCTTTGCCCGCGGATTGTTATTTTTAGGTTGGATAAAATACGCCAAGAGCCAGTGTTTGCAGGTTTATTTAATAACGAAAACAGCTGACAGCAATTTGAAGGGGCAAAAAATATACATCTATCTGTTTGGTATTGTACTATTATTGAGGTTAACTGTTTTTGACAGGACTCCCTCTTTTGCATCCCGCGCAGACCTGACAATTTATTCAGGTGTTCCAGCTATTCTTTTTCAGGAACAAGTACCCGACACCACCCTTACCTATCCCTTTGGGGACGAATGGGGTTACCCTACCCTGCCAGCACAGGAAAGCGGGCTTTATTTAAAAAATCCGCCCAACATCACTTCTGAGGTTGAATACGACCCCAAAACCAACCAATACCTTCTGAAACGAAAAATTGGCAACCTCGACTATAGGCCTCCGGTAACCCTGAGTTTCGATGAATACCTTAATTATAATGAAAAAACTTCAGTGCATAACTACTGGAGAGAAAGGGCAGCACAAAGCGGTCAGGATATGCGCAGCGGGCTGATTCCTGAATTCCGGATTGGCGGCGAAGCCTTCGACCGGATTTTCGGAAGCAATACCATCGAAGTCAGACCACAGGGTTCGGCCGAACTGATTTTCGGTGTTCTGTCGAATCGGCGCGAAGATCCGGCCCTCGATGTACGGCAGCGATCCACTACAAACTTCGACTTTCAGATGAAGATTCAAATGTCGGTGATGGCAAAAATTGGCGACAAAATTGAATTTAATACCAATTATAATACCGAGGCAACGTTCGATTTCGAGAACAAACTCAAGCTGGCTTACCAGGGAAAAGAAGATGAAATTATTGAACTTATTGAAGCCGGCGATGTCACCCTGCCGCTGAACAGCACCCTGATAACAGGCAGCCAAAGCCTCTTCGGAATAAAAACAAAACTTCGTTTCGGGCGCGCCACGGTTACCGCCGTATTCTCAGAACAGGAAAGTGAAACCCAGAATATCAGTGTCCAGGGGGGTGCCCAGACAACTGAATATAGCCTGAAAGCCGACGATTACGAAGAAAATAAACACTTCTTCCTCGCCCAATACTTCCGTGAACATTATGAAGAAGCCCTCGGTACCCTTCCCATTATCACGTCCAACATTAATATCAATAAAATCGAAGTCTGGGTTACTAATATCGGGGCAGCCAATACAGAAAATCGTAATATTATTGCTTTCGCAGATATTGGTGAATATACACCTGCCAATACCCATATCTATCCCAACGGCAATAATCGCTTCCCGGATAACGAATCCAATTCCATGTTGTATGACCTCGATACCACACAAATCAGAAACATCAATACAGCCTACAATTATCTCTTGAACAATCCACTTGGCTTTACACAAGGCATTGATTTTGAAAAAGTAGAAAACGCGAGAAAACTCTCCGCTTCTGAATTCACCTATAACCCAAAACTAGGGTTCATCTCCTTGAATACTTCACTGAATTCCGACCAGGTGCTGGCAGTAGCCTTTCAGTATACGGTGAATGAGAAGGTGTATCAAGTGGGTGAATTTTCCGATCAGGGGATCATCAGCCCGAACACCTTGATGGTTAAACTGCTGAGAAGCACAACCATCAACACTAAGGTACCGATGTGGGATCTCATGATGAAAAATGTTTATAGCATCGGCGCCTATCAAATCAACCGGGAAGATTTTATTCTGAATATCCTGTATGCAGGAAATGATAACGGGGTTCCTACGGGTTACCTGACAGAAGGACCAGAAGAAGTGCAGGGGGTACCCCTGGTACGGGTATTGAACCTCGATAACCTCGATCAACAGCTGAATCCTCCGCATGACGGTGTTTTTGATTTTATTGATAACGCAGCCACCAGCGGGGGAACGGTAAACTCCTCAAACGGCCGGATTTTCTTTACTGTACTCGAGCCTTTTGGCTCCTATCTGAGGGCAAAATTGCCGGAAAATCTGGCCAACAAATACTGTTACGATTCGCTCTATTCGCTGACTAAAACCGGAGCCCGCCAATATCCCGACAAAAACAAATTCTACATTGAAGGAATGTACAAATCGTCCAGCGGATCAGAAATCGACCTGCATGCCTTCAATATTCCGCAAGGATCAGTGAAAGTTACTGCCGGAGGAACACAACTTACTGAAAATGTACAATATACGGTTGACTATACGCTGGGAAGGGTAACAATTATCGACGAAGGGATTCTGAACTCCGGAACACCCATCAACATCGCACTGGAGAACAACAGTATGTTTGCTATTCAATCGCAAACACTGGCTGGGTTCCACGTTGACTATGCGATGAACGACAACCTGCAAGTCGGTGCCACGCTGTTAAATCTGCATGAAAAGCCACTCACCCCAAAAACAAACTATGGCGATGAGCCCATCTCAAACACCATCTGGGGTGTTGATTTTCAATATCAGAAAGAAGCTCCGCTGCTCACACACCTGGTTGACAAGCTACCGTTTTATAGTACAAAAGCCCCCTCTATGCTGAGTCTTGACGGTGAGTTTGCGCATTTTGTCCCTGGACACAGCCGGGCAATTGGCCAGAATGGGACATCGTATATTGATGATTTTGAAGGAAGTAAATCGACTATTGACCTAAAAAACATTGGCACCTGGTTTTTGGCCAGCACGCCTGCCACGCAACCCGAGTACAACTCGGGTACACGGGAATACGGTTATAAAAGAGCAAAGCTGGCCTGGTATATCATTGACCCGTTATTCTATCAAAAAACAGGAAACCTGAAGCCCTCCAATATTAGTAGCGAGGAGCTTTCGAACCATTACGTGCGAATGGTAAAAGAGACAGAGGTATTTCCTAACGCCCAGTCGCCCAACGGACAGCCCATGAACCTGGCGGTGTTTAACCTCGCTTATTATCCCACTGAACGCGGGCCCTATAATTTTAATGTCGACGAACTGACCGCCGAGGCAAACCTGTCGAACCCGAAGGAAAACTGGGGCGGGGTGATGCGAAAAATCGAAACCACCGATTTTGAAGCCACCAATGTAGAATATGTTGAATTCTGGATGATGGATCCCTTCGCTGACCCGGATGGCGACGGACCGCTGGAGGCTTACAACCGCACCGGAGGAAAGCTGATTATCAACTTAGGTGATATTTCTGAGGATATTCTGAAAGACGGCCGCAAATCCTTTGAAAACGGACTGCCATTAAACAGCACCGACATCGTGGATGTGGATACAACCATTTGGGGGCGCGTTCCAACCCTGCAAAACCTGATCAACTCGTTCGATAATGACCCTAATGCCAGAGCATTCCAGGATGTGGGATACGACGGATTAAGAAATGAGGACGAACAGAGCTTCTTTGAAGACAGCTATATCAATCAACTCATTGAGAAGTTTGGCACCGTGGGTGTGCCCGCAGTGCAGGCAGCCGTTGAGGATCCTTCAGCCGACGATTATCATTATTTCAGGGGTTATGATTTCGACGCCGACGACAAATACAGCAGCATACTCGAGCGGTACAAAATGTTTAACGGCCCCGACGGTAACTCCCCTACTCCCGAATCGGTGGAAGAAACCTACCCCACACTGGCCTCCACTATCCCTAATGTGGAAGACATCAACAAGGACAATACACTCAGCGAGGCCAACAATTATTATGAATACGAAATAGTGCTGGATCCGGAGCAGATGGAAATTGGGCAAAACTTTATTGCTGATATCTATGCGGCCAAAGGGATTGCATTAGATAACGGCACACGGGGCTCGGTCAACTGGTATCAGTTTAAGGTTCCCGTTTCTAATCCTACCCGGGTAATCGGAAACATTCAGGACTTTACCTCGATTCGCTTTATTCGGCTTTTTATGACTGATTTCAGTGAGATGTGTGTACTCCGTTTTGGAACATTTGAGCTGGTCAGAGGGGAATGGCGGCGTTATAATTACGATTTACTCTCGCCGGGAGAATATATTCCGAACGACATTCAAAACGATACACGGCTCGATATCAGCACGGTAAGCATTGAAGAAAACGGAGGGGCCACTGATCGAGTACCCTATGTGCTGCCTCCGGGCATCGAGCGGGAAGTAAACGTAAACACAACCAACCTACAGCAGGAAAATGAACAGGCCATGTCGATGACCCTGTATAATCTTGTGGATGGGGATTCACGTGCCGCTTATAAAAATACTGATTTTGACTTCAGGCAGTTCAAAACATTAAAAATGTTTATCCATGCCTCCGCCTTAACCCCTGAAGACGATGCACGATACAATGGCAAAACCGGACCGCTTACCGTCTTTTTACGACTGGGAGCCGATTTTACCGAGAACTATTATGAATATGAAGTCCCGGTTACCTTCACCCCATGGGGAACCTCTTCCGTAAACAGAGAAATGATCTGGCCGGAAGAGAATGAAATGATCATCAGCCTGGAAAAACTTGTTGAGGTAAAACAAAACCGGAACAGCCTGCTGTCCGACCCCGAATCCTCCGTATCTTACACTACACCCTATTGGGAAGCTGACGGAAAAAACACGATCACCGTAGTAGGAACGCCCAGCCTGAGTGATGTCAGAGTACTTATGGTTGGCGTCAGAAATCCTAAAAAACAATTGCTTACGGATGATGACGATGGGTTGCCCATGAGTGCGGAGTTGTGGCTCAACGAATTACGCATGACCGACTTCGACGAATCGGGCGGATGGGCGGCAACGGCACGCATGAATGCCAATCTCGCCGATCTTGGAAACTTTTCCGTTTCGGGATTATACAGCACCCCCGGATTTGGATCCATCGAGAAAAAAGTAAATGAAAGAGCCAAAGAAATTACCAGCACCTGGGATTTTGCAACAAACGTAGAATTGGGAAAATTTTTCAATGAAGAATCAGGTATCAAAATTCCCATGCATTTCGACATCTCCGAAACGCGACTTACTCCGGAATACAATCCACTCGACCCGGATATCTATCTCAGGGATGACCTGGCTCTGCTGGATCCTCAGGGAAAAGATTCGTTAAAAAAAATAACGCAGGATTACACCCTTCGCAAGAATATTAACTTTGTAAATGTACGCAAAGACCGGATGAACAGCACAAAGAAAGACGGCACGCCGCGGACACCCATGCCCTGGAATATCTCAAATTTCGATGTTACCTATTCGTATTCTGAAATCTACCACCGCAATATTGATATTGAATACGATATCCGCAAAACATATCGCGGAGGACTGGGTTACATTTATAATACGCAACCTCCGCAAATCAAACCCTTTGGGAAAATCAAATTCTTAAATAAAAAGGCTTTTGCCTTGCTTCGTGATTTTAATTTTTACCCTTTGCCGAAAATGTTCAGTTTCAGAACCGACATGAACCGGCAATACACCGAAAAAAAACTACGAAATAAAAGCCGGGGTGACATCATTATCGAGCCAACGTACATGAAACAGTTCGACTGGTCGAGGCTGTATAACCTTAAATATGACCTGGCACAATCAATAAAACTGGACTATTCAGCCAGCGCGCTGTCGTATCTGGATGAACCTCCGGGCAAACCGCAGCCCGACAGCATCTATAATCAACTGAGGGATTTCGGGACCATGAACAGCTATGACCAGAATTTCAACATCAACTGGAATGTCCCCATCAATAAAATTCCATTAATGGGATGGATCGGATTAACCGTCAGATATGATGCGACCTACCGCTGGCAGGCTTCTCCACGTTCGGTACAATCGGTGCTTGGAAACACGGTGGAGAACTCCCGGAATGCCACCGCCAATGCCAATGTCAGGCTATCAACCCTGTACAAAAGCATCCCCTATGTCAAAAACCTCGATAGCCGCAAAAACACCAATAAACGCGATCAACGACCGACACAACGCAGCATCGTGAACAACGAAGGAGCTAAACAGGACACCGTAGAGAAGCAAAAACCGCGAATCAACTACCTTAAAGAGGGATTTGACGGAATATTAAGGGTGTTGTTTGGAATAAAAGATGCTTCGCTGGCCTATACAAGAAACAGCGGTAACCTGATGCCGGGATTTATGCCTGAGCCGAACATCCTAGGCAACCGGACGGCCGACTGGGCGCCTGGGCTCGATTATGTCTTCGGGTTTAATCAGGATATTCGCGATCGCGCAGTGACAAATCATTGGCTGACACAGGACACATTAAACAATAACCCCTTTCTCACTAATTATTCTGAAAATATCAATTACCGCTTGAATTACGAACCCTTCCAGAATTTCAGATTTGAAATAACCGGGATGAAACGCACTTCAGAAAATTACAGTGAAATCTTCAAGGCTGATGCCATGGGGCAATTCCAGTCGTATGCTGCTGCACGCACCGGAAACTACTCCGTTTCCATACTGACCTGGAAGACGGCCTTTGGTAAGGATGAATTGGACGATGACAAGTCGGCAATTTTTGAAACCCTAAAAGGGAGCCGTAGTGAAATTGCCAACCGATTAGCCGGGCAAAACCCCAACTGGGTTGCTGCCGGAAAGCCGTATGTTACCGACTCGGTAACGGGAGAGCGTTTTCCGAAAGGCTATGGCCCCACGCAGCAGGATGTACTGGTGCCGGCATTTATTGCCGCCTATTCCGGAACATCAGCATCAAAAGCAGGATTGACGGCTTTCCCGGCCATCCCTATGCCCAACTGGCGCCTGACATGGAACGGCCTTACCAACATCCCATGGATCAAACTATACTTCAGAAATATCAATATTTCCCATAGTTACAAATCAACGTTCAATATTGGTTCCTACCAGACCAATCTGCTGTATGAGGAATTTGGAGGCGCACCGGCAGCCCTGGATGATGCCGGCAACTACATCGCACAAAACCTCATGAATGTGGTCACTATTACCGAACAATTTGCACCATTGATTAACTTCGACATTACTATGGTTAACAGTCTGCTGGCCCGGTTTGAGATAAAAAAATCACGAAGTCTCACCATGAGCTTCGTCAACAACCAGATTACCGAAGTAAAAAGCGACGAGGTTATCGTGGGGCTGGGCTATCGCTTTCAGGATGTACAATTCACCGTACGTACGGTTGGGGGAAGCGGTAAAAAAAGCAGAGTAAAAAGCGATTTAAATGTTAAACTTGACTTCTCAACACGCAACAACAAAACCGTTTTGCGGAGGCTGGATGAAGAAGTAAATCAGGCATCGGCAGGACAAAGGATTTATAGCATCAATGCCTCGGCGGATTACCAGATGAACCGTAATTTAACCCTGCGGTTATTCTACGATCAAACGCTGACAAAACCACACATTGCAAGCCAATATCCGAATTCCACAATCAATTCAGGAATCAGTGTCCGGTTTACCCTGGCGCAATAGAGAGAAAAAGGATTTTCCTTTTGGTTTCAAAAAAAAATGTAATTTTGAATTTACTAAAACTAAAAAATACTATTATGAACGTACCGAATAACCTTAAGTACACAAAAGATCATGAGTGGCTTAAAATTGAAGGCGATGTAGCTTACATTGGAGTAACTGATTATGCACAGAGTCAATTGGGTGATATTGTTTTTGTTGATGTTACCACCGAAGGAGAAACCCTGGAAAAAGAGGAAGCTCTGGGAACGATCGAAGCCGTAAAAACTGTTTCCGATGTCTATATGCCCGTGGGTGGAGAAGTGATTGAATTCAATACAAAACTTGAAGACAACGCCGACCTTATTAACAAAGACCCGTATGGCGATGGCTGGATCGTAAAAGTTAAACTCTCCGATCCGGAAGAGATTAAGGCACTTTTATCGCCGGAAGCCTATAAAGAAATCATTGGTGCATAAGGAAACCAAATGAAAAAAAAGGTATCGTTAATTTTCGGTACCTTTTTTTATACGATTCGTGACGCAATTTACGTTTTAAACAAAAGCCCGGACACAAAGAAAAACATTAGCGCATTTTTTTTACACGGTGTCCGCGATTCTAAAAAAAAGTAGTATTTTAGCAACATCTTTAGTATTAATCAGATTACTGTAAACCGCATAAGAGTATGGAAGCTAAAAAGTCTCCGAAAGCAAACCTGGAAGATAAAAGAACGATTTTTATCGAAATCGGCTTTATCATTGCGCTTGCTGTAGTTTTACTGGCCTTCGAATGGAAAAAATACGACATTGAAGTGGCTCAGTTAGGTGCAAGAGAAGCCGTTGAGCAGGTAGAAGAAATTATTATCAACACCAAGCAGGAAGTAAAACCTCCACCCCCAAAACCTCCGCCAACCACAACCGTACTTAATATTGTGGAAGATGATGTAGAAATCGAAGACGAATTAATTATCGACGTGGAAGCCGATGAGGCATTGGAAATTGAAGAATACATCCCCATTGAAGTGGAAGAGGAAGAAGTGGTGGAAGAGGAAATTTTCCTGGTGGTTGAGAATCAACCTGAATTCCCTGGTGGAGAAGCCGCTCGCCTGAAATACCTCAGCGAAAACATCGAATACCCCCAAATGGCCAAAGAAAGCGGCATTCAGGGCATTGTGTTTGTTACCTTCGTGGTGGAACCTAACGGAAGCATCAGCAATGTGGCCATCCTTCGCGGTATTGGAGGCGGATGTGATGAAGAAGCCGTACGCGTTGTACAAAATATGCCCAGCTGGAAGCCAGGTAAACAACGGGGCCGACCGGTTAGGGTTCGCTTTAATATGCCAATCAAATTTACGCTTCAGTAATTTTATCCGGATAAAACAAAATATTTTAAGGTGGATACCCATGGGAATCCACCTTTTTTGGTTCGTACGCCCTTACACTTCGTCGTGACCTTCTGGTTGGTTCTCCTGCTGAAAAAAATCAATCACCAATTTTGCCTTTGCCGGCCCGATTACCTGCGTCAGTAGTTCGGAACCCGCATCACGAAGCTTTTTAATGGATCTAAATTTCTTTAACAGCAGGGTAGCGGTAGCCGGGCCAATTCCAGGAATATCCGTTAATATCGTTTTGATAGTCCCTTTTTCACGTCTGGCACGGTGAAAGGTAATACCAAAACGATGTGCCTCATCACGTAACCGCTGTAACACTTTTAATGTTTCTGATTTTTTATCCAGATAAAGAGGAATGCTATCGTCAGGATAATAGAGCTCCTCCAGACGCTTGGCAATGCCAATGATGGCAATTTTACCACGCAAATTAAGTGCTTCCAGGCTTTTAACGGCTGCACTAAGCTGGCCCTTGCCTCCATCGACCACAATTAATTGAGGCAATTCGGCCTTTTCATGAAGCAGACGGCTATACCGGCGAAAAATTATTTCCTGCATAGAAGCAAAATCATCGGGCCCGGTTACCGTTTTCACCGTATAATGCCGGTACTCTTTTTTCGAGGGTTTGGCATCGCGAAAGCACACCATTGCCGCAACCGGATAACTACCCTGAAAATTGCTGTTATCAAAACACTCGATATGCTGCGGCAGTTCAGATAAATGCAAATCCTCCTTCATAGTGGCTAAAATTCGCCGCGAATGGCGCTGTGGATCAACCAGGTCACGTTGCTTTTGTTTCTCCAAACGATAATACTTAACATTCCGGGCCGAAAGGTCAAGAAGCGCCTTTTTATCGCCTCGCTGAGGTGCCGTAAATCTAATTCCTTCCCAACTCACGTCGGGAACAAAGGGCACAATCACTTCAGGTGCGTCACTGTTGAAACGTTCACGGATATCCGAAATCGCATATAATAACAGTTCCTGATCAGTTTCGTCAAGTTTTTTACGCAATTCCACCGTATGAATCTGCACGATTGCCCCATTTACCACCTTCAAAAAATTCACATATCCCGCCTTTTCATCCGACTGAATAAAAAACACATCGACATTATGAATCGAAGGATTGACGATCGTTGATTTACTTTTAAAACTCTCCAGCAACAGCATTTTTTCTTTTACAACCTGTGCCTTTTCAAAGACCATTTCCCGGGCATAGCTTTCCATGCGTTGTTTAAGCGACTGGATTACCTCACCGATATTTCCTTTTACAATAGTGCGGATTGCAGCCACAGCTTGCAGATAATCCTCTTCCTGCTGAAGACCTTCGCAGGGTCCGAGACAATTTTTAATATGGTACTGAAGGCACACAGAAAATTTACCTGCTGCAATATTTTCCGGAGTTAATCTGAAGTTACATGTGCGCAAAGGGTAGAGTTGCCGAATAAGTTCGAGTAATGTATTCATCATTTTCACCGAAGCGAAAGGGCCAAAGTATTCCGACCCGTCGTGTACGACATTCCTTGTCGGGAAAATGCGGGGGAAAGGCTCAGCTTTAATGCATATCCAGGGATAAGTCTTATCATCTTTAAGCTGGATATTATATTTCGGTTGATATTTTTTTATCAGGTTGTTTTCGAGCAGCAAGGCATCCAGTTCCGTTTCTACCACGGTTGTCCGTATATCACGGATATGAGACACCAGAACGCGCACCTTGCCCGGGCGGGAGGCTTCGTGGTTGAAATAGGAGGCAACGCGCTTTTTCAGGCTCTTAGCCTTTCCCACATAAATAATCACATTATCGGCATTTAAAAACCGATAAACACCCGGTTTATCCGGCAACGATTTAACAATCAGTGCAAGCCTGGCACTATGATGCATTTCCTGCTTCACCCCTGTTCTCTTTTTCTTAGGGCGTCCCACCCTTGGGCTTCCACCGGGACAGAAACATTATCGTGGGTTATCAAATTCACACCGCTATTTTTATCCGTAATATGGCCGATGATGGAAATCTGTTTTAACTGTGCAAGCACAGGATAGGCATCTTGTGGTATGGTAAACAGCAATTCATAATCTTCACCACCATTCATTGCTGCGGTAACAGGGTTGATATTAAAGACACCGGCCATAAGGGCAGTAGCCGGGTCGATGGGAATCTTTTCTTCATAGAGGGCACAACCCACCGCTGAGCTTCGGCAAATATGTAAAATCTCCGAGGCCACACCATCAGAAACATCGATCATAGAAGTGGGTTGAAGGGCATTTTTCTGCAACAGCTGAACAATATCCAGCCGAGGCTCCGGTTTCAGAAAACGTTCAAGAATATAATCATGGCCTTCGAGATCGGGCTGAAGATTGGGATTGGCTTTCCATGCGAGTTTTTCACGTTGAAGCAGCAAAAGACCCATATAGGCTGCACCGACATTTCCCGTAAGGCAAACCAGATCGCCCTTCTGCGCTGTCGACCGCCTGATATAACAATTCTCACCGGCTAGTCCAACAGCCGTAACCGAAATCAGTAAGCCAGTGGTACTTGTGGTCGTATCGCCACCCACCAAATCAACGCCATACTTCCTGCAGCAAAGTTTCATCCCGGAATAAACTTCTTCAATGGCTTCGACGGTAAAACGTGAACTCAGGGCAACACTGACCGTCACCTGCTGCGGCAGTCCCATCATGGCGGCAATATCCGAAAGATTAACAGCTATCGCCTTGTATCCCAAATGCTTAAGTGGCGAATAGGTTAAGTCAAAGTGCACATCCTCAATTAATAAATCCGTTGTTATCAATACCCGTTTCCCACCAGGATTAATCACTGCACAATCGTCGCCGACACCCAATTCAGTGGTATCATTCTGTATTTTTACGTCGCGGGTAAGCCTTTCAATCAGGCCAAACTCACCAAGCTCCGAAAGGTTGGTCTTTGTATTCCGGGATTCAAACATGGTTTATAAATTTTTTACAAAAGTACGAAAACCCTGTCAATCATTTTTGAATCTTCCTTGTTATAGAACATAAACGGTTGAAAAAAACGCTTGCCTTAGAGAATTTTGTAATTTTGCAACCCGAATATCAATAAAAAAAACAGAAAAAAACAGCATGGGAAAAGAAAACCAACAGGAAGAAATTCTGCAGCATGTAACACAAAACGAATACAAATATGGTTTTGTAACCGATGTGGAGATGGAAATAGCACCTGTGGGCCTGAATGAAGATACAGTACGGTATATTTCAACAAAAAAAAATGAGCCGGAATGGCTATTGGCTTTTCGCTTAAACGCCTTCCGCAAATGGGAAACCATGAAAATGCCCACCTGGGCTCATCTCGATATTCCGCCCATCGACTATCAGGCGATCAGTTACTATGCCGCCCCAAAAAATTTACCTAAATATTCCAGTCTGGAGGAGGTTGACCCCGAATTACTGAAGACGTTCGACAAACTGGGCATCAGCCTGGAAGAGCAAAAAAGGCTGGCCGGGGTAGCCGTAGATGCGGTATTCGATTCGGTTTCGGTAAAAACCACCTTTCAGGAGACCCTGAAAAAACACGGGATTATTTTCTGCTCCTTTAGCGACGCAGTACAGGAGTATCCCGACCTGGTTCAAAAATATATGGGCTCGGTAGTTCCTCCACACGATAATTTCTTTGCCGCCCTTAACTCAGCGGTCTTCAGCGATGGGTCGTTTTGTTACATCCCCAGAGGCGTACGATGCCCCATTGAATTATCCACCTATTTTCGCATCAATACTGCCAACACAGGCCAGTTTGAACGCACGCTGATTGTCGCCGATGAAGAATCGTATGTATCGTATATGGAAGGTTGCACAGCCCCCCAACGCGACGAGAATCAACTACATGCAGCCATCGTGGAGATTATTGTAATGAAAGACGCCGAGGTAAAATACAGTACGGTTCAAAACTGGTATCCAGGCAACAAGGAAGGCAATGGAGGTATTTATAACTTTGTTACTAAACGAGGTATTTGCAAAGGAAATAACGCAAAATTATCGTGGACACAAGTGGAGACAGGGTCAGCAAAAACATGGAAATACCCCAGTTGCATCTTATTGGGTGATAATACGATAGGAGAATTCTATTCCGTAGCGGTAACCAACAACTACCAGCAGGCCGACACGGGTTCCAAAATGATACACCTCGGGAAAAACACCAAAAGCACCATCATATCAAAGGGTATCTCTGCCGGCCATAGTGACAACAGCTACCGCGGCCTGGTAAAAATGGTAAAAAAAGCCGCGAACGCGCGTAATTATAGCCAATGCGACTCACTGCTGCTGGGCGATAAATGCGGAGCACACACGTTTCCCTACATAAAAACAGAAAATCAAACCTCCATGGTGGAACATGAAGCCACAACTTCAAAAATTTCAGAAGATCAACTCTTTTACTGCAACCAAAGAGGGATATCCACCGAGAGTGCCATCGGGTTAATCGTAAACGGCTATGCAAAAGAAGTGCTCAATAAACTTCCCATGGAATTTGCAATAGAAGCACAAAAACTGCTTTCCATCAGCCTGGAAGGCAGCGTAGGATAAAAATAATCAACAAATTAATACGCTACTCAATTATGCTAAGTATTAAAAACCTAACGGTTTCCATCGAAAATAAACAAATATTAAAAGGCCTTAACCTGGAAATAAACAAAGGTGAAGTGCATGCCATTATGGGGCCTAACGGAACAGGAAAAAGTACACTGGCAAACATTATTGCCGGGAAAAATATCTATACCATTGAAGAGGGAACCATCGACTATATGGGAAAAAACCTTATGGAAATGGAAGTGGATGAAAGAGCCAATGAGGGAATTTTTCTGAGTTTTCAGTATCCGGTGGAAATACCCGGAGTGAGTATGGTAAACTTTATGCGCACCGCCATTAACGAACAACGTCAGTACCATGGGAAAGACCCCCTTTCCGCAGCAGAATTCCTGCAAAAAATGGAAGAAAAAAAGAAACTGGTCGAAATCCATTCCAAATTGACTAACCGGTCAGTGAATGAAGGATTCTCAGGCGGAGAAAAGAAAAAAAATGAAATCTTCCAGATGGCCATGCTGGAACCTGCACTGGCAATTCTCGATGAAACAGACTCAGGGCTTGATATCGACGCGCTGCGCGTAGTGGCGAATGGCGTGAACAAGCTTAGAAACGAAAACAATGCTTTCATCGTAATTACACATTACCAACGGCTCCTCGATTATATAATTCCCGATTTTGTACATGTACTTTTTGAAGGGAAAATTGTAAAATCCGGAGGCAAAGAACTGGCCCTCGAACTGGAACAAAAAGGGTATGAATGGCTGAATCAGCCTTCTAAATAGCAACGATAATTATGCAAACCACACAAAAAAGTATAAAAGAACGCATCATACACTACGTGGAAAATCATAGCGGTGAAATTCTTCAAAATGACCCTCCGGAGATGGCACAACTACGCCGCAAAGCTTTCCAGCTGTTCAAAACACAGGGAATTCCCGGAAGAAACCTGGAATCATGGAAAAATACCGATATACAATCTATTCTCGACCAGGAATACCATTTTAGCCCTGAACCGGAATCCAGAAAAATTAATGTAGAAACGTTTTTTCATTGTAACATCCCGGATCTGGATACGCTGATGGTCACTACGCTGAACGGGTATTATATTTACCGTCACTCCCCCCTGAAAAAACATCCCAATGGCGTGATTATTGGCAGCCTCGCGGAAGCAAAAAAGCAATACCCGCAACTGGTGGACGAAAACTACGGAAAATGCGCAATCGATACGATTGACGGTATGATTTCACTGAACACTGCACTGGCCAACGACGGTGTTTTTGTTTACGTTCCCGACAACGTGGAAATGAAAGAAGCCATTCAGATTGTACACATCAACCATAATGAAGAACGGTTGCTTACGAATGTCCGCAACCTGATTGTTGTAGGAAAAAACAGCAGCCTCACCCTGGTACACTGCGACGACTCGTATACGAAACAGGCCGCATTTATTAACTCACTCACTGAAATAATTGTGAAACAGAATGCGGTGGTAGACCATTATAAATTACAAAACCTGAACAACAATACAACCCTTATCAATCAGGTATTCTTCAGTCAGTTCGCCGATAGCCGGGTACATTCCGTGGCGATGACCCTCAATGGAGGATTAATCAGAAACTATGCCCATACCCGATTTCATGAACCGGGAGCAGAGGCCAATGTTTTAGGGCTATATCTTGTAGACAAAACTCAAAATGTTGATAATCAGGTATATATTAATCACACGGCACCCAATTGCACCAGTAACGAGCTTTTCAAAGGATTGATTGATGATCAGGCAAAAGCGATATTTAACGGGCATATTAAAGTGCACCGCAATGCACAAAAAACCATTGCCTACCAAAACAACAAAAACCTTCTGCTTACCGACAAGGCAAGAATAGTAGCCAAACCATTCCTTGAAATATATGCCGATGATGTTAAATGTAGCCATGGTGCTACGGTGGGCCAACTGGATAACGATGCACTTTTTTACCTGATGTCACGAGGTATAAGTAAAGAGAGCGCACGGATGTTGCTTATGTATGCCTTTGCAGCAGAGGTAATTAATGAAATAAAAATTGACGTACTACGGAATCAGATCGATGATATGGTAAAAAAACGCCTGCATGGTGAACTTGACATTTGTGAAACCTGCGTGCTGCATTGCCAGAACAGGGAGAGAGAAATAACCTTCCCTATCGATATGAGTAAAATATAAAAATAAGAAGCGGAGATGCATAGCCTACGATCACAGTTTCCCATCCTGAAAACCAGCGTTCATAATAAGCCACTGGTGTATCTTGATAATGCTGCAACAAACCAAAAACCGCTGCGTGTTATCAACGCCATTTCAAATTATTACATCCAACAAAACAGCAATATACACCGGGGTGTGCACGCCCTCAGTCAACAGGCCACCGAATCGTATGAGCATGTCCGCGAACAGGTAAAGACGTTTATCAATGCAAAGCACAGCCATGAAATTATTTTTACACGGGGTACAACGGAAGCGATCAATCTTGTAGCGTATAGTTTTTGCAAAAAGTTTGTTTCGTCCGGTGATGAAATATTGATTTCCGCGCTGGAGCATCACAGCAACATCGTCCCATGGCAGATGGCCTGTGAAGAACAGGGCGCAACGCTGAAAGTGCTGCCGATGAACCTCAACGGGGAGCTGATGACCGAGGCTTTACCGCAGCTGCTCAGCAATAAAGTAAAACTGGTGGCCATTGCGCATATCTCCAATGCACTGGGCACAGTAAATCCCATAAAAAAAATTATTGATGCCGCACACCAGCTGGGAATCCCGGTGTTAATCGACGGGGCGCAGGCTGTAGCACATACAAAAGTTGACGTACAGGCACTCGACTGCGACTTTTATTGTTTTTCGGGCCATAAAATGTACGGTCCTATGGGCATTGGCGTTTTATATGGAAAGGAGCAATGGCTGGAATCCATGCCCCCATATCAGGGTGGAGGAGAAATGATCGATGAAGTTACCTTCAAAAAAACCACCTACAATGTGCTTCCTTTTAAATTTGAGGCCGGAACGCCTAATGTCGGGGATGTGATTGGACTTGGGGAAGCCCTTCGTTTTATCAGCGACACAGGGATTTCAACCATAGCAGAGACAGAAGAGGTATTGATAAAATATTGCGAAGAGCAACTCCTGGCGGAAGGGGGAATCACTCTGGTGGGAACACCCGAAAAAAAATCAGGGGTTGTCTCCTTTTTAATTGACAATGTGCACCCCTACGACGCAGGGACGATCATCGACCGCTTTGGCGTTGCCGTCAGAACGGGACACCACTGTGCACAACCGGTAATGGATTTTTTTGGCATACCGGGTACCATTCGGGCATCGTTTGCCGTTTATAATACAAAAGCAGAAATTGATGTTCTGATAAAAGCCATTCAACAAGTAAAAACTATGTTCTGCTAGCCTTATGATAAAAGAAAAAACAGACCAGCTGGTGAGTGAATTCAGCCTTTTCGATGAATGGATGGATAAATATACCTATTTAATTGAGCTGGGAAAAACCGTGCCACCGATTGATGAGGACAAAAAAAAAGAAGAAAACCTAATCAAAGGATGCCAGTCGCGTGTTTGGCTGGATGCCACATTGGCGGAAGGCAAAATTCATTTTACCGCCGACAGTGATGCAATTATCACTAAGGGAATTGCAGCACTGCTCATTCGTGTTTTTAACCACGAAACGCCGGAAGCGATTCTGGAGGCCGACCTGAGTTTTCTCGATACACTTGGACTAAAAGAACATCTCTCACCTACCCGGTCGAATGGATTGTTGAGCATGGTAAAACAAATTAAATTCTATGCCATGGCTTTTCAGGCAAAATCATAACAAAAAATGAAAAACACAGAAGCACTTCGCGAAGCGGTTATCCGAAATCTAAAAATCATTTATGATCCCGAAATTCCGGTAAACATCTACGATCTGGGGCTCATCTACCATATAGAAATTAATGAAAACGGAAAAGTAGAGATCCTGATGACCCTGACATCGCCCAACTGCCCGGTGGCTGAGTCATTACCACAGGAAGTACACGACACCCTGCTTCCTATTGAAGGCATCACTGAGGTATCGATAGAACTGACCTTTGAGCCTGCATGGAACCCGGATAGCCTCTCTGATGAGGCAAAACTGGCACTTGGGATGTTATAACCTGCAAAAAACTTTTTTATTGAACTTTTGTTAATACTTCATCGGATCAGACACACATGGTACCAAAAAAAGGGACACTATTAAGCACAATACAATCACCTGCCGACCTGCGCAAGGTTCCCATGGAACAACTGCCACAATTATGCAGTGAAATACGTGATTTTATTATTGATGTTATTTCCGTCAATCCGGGGCATTTGGGGGCCAGTTTGGGTGTAATTGAGCTTACCGTAGCCCTGCATTATGTTTTTGACACACCCGACGACCTGTTGGTATGGGATGTGGGACATCAGGCCTATGCCCATAAAATTCTCACAGGGCGAAAAGAACGTTTTTTTACCAACCGCTCCTATAAAGGTATCAGCGGGTTTCCAAAACGCAGCGAAAGCGAATACGACGCCTTTGGAACAGGGCACTCCTCAACAGGTATATCCGCTGCCCTGGGAATGGCCACTGCCAGTAAACTGGCAGGAAATATGACACGGCAACACATTGCCGTGGTAGGAGATGCTTCCATTGTTAACGGACTCGCACTGGAAGGGCTTAACAATGCCGGCGTTTCCAATACCAACCTTTTGATTATTCTTAACGATAACGGAATTGCCATCGACCAGAGTGTGGGCGCCATCAAGGACTATCTTACCGATATACGGACTTCAAAAGCGTACAATCGGCTAAGAGATAGAATCTGGCGACTTTTAGGCGGAGAGAAAAAATATGGCAAAAACGGAAGAAACGTAGTCCGCCAAACAAAAAATGCCCTTCGATCCTCAATTTTTGATAGCAGCAACCTGTTCGAGGCATTTAAAATCAGATATTTTGGCCCCGTGGATGGCCATGACATCACCCATTTGATTAAATTGCTGCAGGATTTAAAATCTATACCCGGTCCAAAACTATTGCACACCATAACCACAAAAGGAAAAGGCTTTTCTGCTGCCGAGCGCAACCAAACGGCATTTCACGCTCCCGGGGTTTTCGATAAAAATACCGGCGAACAGCTTGCTTATGAATGCGGGAAAATCCCACCCAAATACCAAATCGTTTTTGGACATACGATTGTTGAACTGGCAACGCAAAACGAAAAAATTGTTGGAATTACACCGGCCATGTCAACCGGATGTTCGCTGAATCTGATGACGAATAAAATGCCTGACCGTAGCTTCGATGTGGGGATCGCAGAAGAGCATGCGGTGACTTTTGCCGCCGGAATGGCCACACAGGGATTCATCCCGTTCTGCAACATTTACTCCACCTTCATGCAGCGGGCCTATGACGAGGTAATTCATGATGTAGCACTGCAAAATTTATCGGTAGTATTCTGCCTTGACCGTGGCGGACTGGTGGGTGAAGATGGCCCGACACACCATGGTTCCTTTGATTTAGCCTATTTCAGAGCCATCCCCAATATGATTGTTGCAGCGCCCATGGATGAGCACGAACTCCGGCACATGATGTACACCGCGCAACTTAAACCCCACGGGCCTTTCTCTATCCGCTATCCGCGAGGCCGCGGAGTACATACCAAATGGAAAGTACCCTTTAAAGAAATCCCCATCGGCAAAGGGAGAAAACTTTATTCCGGTGACGACATTGCGATTCTATCCATCGGGCATCCGGGAAATTATGCCCAACAGGCTATCGAGGAACTCCGGAATGAAGGTGTTTTGGTATCCCTCTATGATATGCGCTTTCTGAAACCCCTTGATCAACACTTGCTCCATGATGCTTTTTCCCACCATAAACTGATTATAACCCTTGAAGATGGCACGCTCGTTGGCGGACTGGGATCGGCAGTTCAGGAATTCCAAAGTGACCACAACTATTCGGCGAATGTAATTAAACTGGGTATCCCGGATCGGTTCATTGAGCATGGCTCACCCGAAGAGTTAACCGAAGAATGTGGTTTTGACTCCGCCGCCATCTATAACACTATTATCCGCTATCTTTCAAAAAATAAAACACGTACCCTGCGAACATCAATTCATTAACTGCTACTGAGGTTTTATTGCCAAGATTTTCTACTTTTACACCCTACCGTCTTATCAAAAAAACCTGACAATGAAAAAACGCGCAGTTAAAATTTCATTATTGGTACTTGCAACCCTGGTTGTAACCTACTTTGCACTTCCCCAATATGCCCGTACTGCCTTACGATACGGGTATGTAGGAATCGATGATTATACAATTTTCCATAACCGTACGGTGGAAGCCCTCGACCCGTCGCCCTGGAACCAGCACCCGCAATACAATACGCTGACCATCCCTGAAACATTCTACGACAGCATAGTAAAATACAAACCCATCGCCTTTGTTATTGTAAAGGATTCGATGCTGCTGCACGAAACCTACTGGGAGGAATACAGTGCTGAAAGCCTGACCAACCCCTTCTCAGCAACTAAAAGCATCGTGGGTATTCTGACGGGAATTGCCATTGATAAAGGGTTTATCGGAAGCGAAAACGACCCCGTAATCCAATATATTCCGGAACTCGATAAAAATATATTCTCCGGATTGACCCTTAAAAATTTACTGGAAATGGCCAGCGGTTCAGACTGGAACGAGGAATATTCCGGGCTATTCACCCCCACTACAGCAGCCTATTACGGTAAAAATCTCGAAAAACTCCTGCTAAACCAGCACATTGAGACGAAACCCGGAATCACTTTCCGCTATCAAAGTGGAAACACCCAGTTGCTTGCCATGATTATTTCCCGCGCCAGCGGAATAACACTCAGCGAATTTGCTTCCCGCTATTTCTGGTCACCCGTGCAGGCAGAAAGAGACGCACGATGGAGCCTCGACAAAAAAAACGGCATGGAAAAAGCCTATTGCTGTTTCAATACCAATGCTACCGACCTCGCCCGGCTTGGTCAACTCCTGCTGAATAACGGGCAATGGAACGGATATCAAGTAGTATCAAAAACATGGATTGAAAAATCGCTCACTCCGGCACAACATTTATTGGATAATCAGGGGAATCCAGTTGACTTCTACGGATACCAATGGTGGATGCTTAATCACCGGAGCCACACTATTTATTACGCACGTGGAATTCTGGGCCAGTATGTGTTTGTGATTCCCGACATGAATACCGTAATGGTCAGAATGGGACATATACGCAGTAAAGATTACATCGGACATCACCCCACTGATGTATATCTTTACCTGGATACCGCACTGGAAATGCTCAAAGACCAACAATAAAAAAATCAAACAACAGAACAGAATGACAAAATCATTGTTCGGATTGCTGCTGGCCCTGGCATTTTTACTAAATTCAAACCATGGGTTTGGAAAACAACAGACAGAAATCACAGTGGAAGATACCACCCACGCAAACCTTACCCTTTCCGTCGAAAAACCTTTTATCACCATAAAAAACAGGGCCTGCACCTTGCAAATTCAAATGGAAGGTGACAGTCGACAAATTTTTGCCGGAAAAACAATAATGATCCGGAATGGAGAGTACACCGACTCCGTTAAGATCAACGATTCAGGAGCTGCACAATACACTTTCCTTCCAAAAGAAAAAACGGAAATTCACACCTCCTCCGGGCAACATATTGTAATTAAGCCCATTCCGTTATGGATGTCAGTTCTTCCGCCATTAATTGCTATTCTCATCGCCTTACTATTCAAGGAAGTTTTTACCGCCCTCTTTCTTGGGATTTTTTCAGGAACGCTGATCATAAGCATCTACAGCGGCGGAAGTATCTTTAATATCCTAATTCATTCCCTTCAACTGATTATCGACACTTACATTCTGCAATCGTTATACGACACCGGACATCTTTCCATTATCGTCTTCAGTATGCTCATTGGCGCCATGGTAAACCTCATTACCCGCAATGGAGGGATGAAAGGCGTAGTTCACTATCTCAGTAGATTTGCTTCTTCACCGCGGTCGGGACAATTCATTACGTGGTTGCTGGGCGTTTCAATCTTCTTCGACGACTATGCCAACACGTTGGTGGTAGGAAACACGATGCGTCCGTTAGCCGACAAGCTGAAAATTTCCAGGGAGAAGCTCAGTTATCTGGTCGACTCGACGGCCGCTCCGGTAGCCTCCATTGCCTTTGTTACCACATGGATTGGGGCTGAACTCAGTTATATTCAGGACGGTATTACCACGCTGGGGTTGAACGAAACGCCTTACCATGTTTTTCTTCACTCCCTGAAATATTCCTTTTATCCGGTGCTCACCCTGATATTTATAGTATTGTTGATTTGGCGCAACAAAGATTTCGGGCCCATGTTTCAGGCAGAAAAAAAAGCCCGGCTGAAGGGCAACGACACAACAGAGGATGAAGAGCGCTCGTTCAGCAATAAACTCAACGACCTTGACCCTGGTCCGGAAACAAAAACGAAAGCATATAATGCACTTATTCCGGTGCTGGTAGTGGTAGTAGGGACAATAATCGGGCTTATTGCTACCGGATTATCTGCCCACCCCTGGGACGGTAGCATTGGCTTTGCGCGAAACTTGTCGGGAGTAATTGGTGCCAGTGATTCGTACCGTGCATTGCTTTGGTCGTCATTGGCCGGCGTATTAATTGCAGTGCTTCTGACGGTTGGAGGAAGGATATTATCGATCAAAAAAACCGTCGACAGTTTGATTAACGGCTTCCGAACCATGCTCACAGCCATTGTAATTCTCGTCATGGCCTGGTCTATTGCATTGATTACCAAACACATGCATACAGCTGATTTTATCTCTCAGATCATTATAGAAATTAATCTGGCGCCGGCATGGGTACCGACCATTACTTTTATTCTTGCAGCGCTGGTGGCTTTCAGCACTGGTACATCCTGGGGAACGATGGCCATACTCTATCCTTTGATTTTGCCTGCGAGCTGGCTGATTACACAGCAAGCGGGGATGGATCATGAACAGGCCGTTGCCATTTTTCATAATGTAGTATCGACTGTTCTGGCAGGGTCGGTGTTGGGCGATCATTGCTCCCCGATCAGCGATACCACCATATTAAGTTCATTGGCGAGTTCATGTAATCACATCCAACATGTCAGGACACAGTTGCCCTATGCACTTACCGTTGGAGGTGTGTCCATTGTTTGCGGAATTATTCCGGCCTCGTTCGGCATTCCCACCGGAATTCTGTTTATTTTTGCCCTAATCATTTTGTTTTTGATTATTGAACTATTCGGGAAAAAACATTCGTATCACTAATACCTTCCGCGCTGAATATGAGTATTTTTGAAGCACTTGCTTTAATTCTTGCTGGATTACTCGTGGGTTTTATCAACACACTTGCCGGAGGGGGAAGTATCATCAGCCTCTCGCTACTCATGTTTTTGGGCCTACCGGCAAACCTCGCCAACGCCACAAACCGTGTGGGGGTTTTACTTCAGAACATCGTGGCAGTAACCAGTTTTAGCCAAAAAAAAACAATCGATTTCAAAAAAGGAATCGGGCTGGCATTGCCGGCATTTTTTGGATCCCTTTTAGGTGCCCTGGTTGCCATCGATCTGAATAAAAAAGTAATCGAAACGGTAATTGGCATCATTATGTTGCTGATGCTGGTATTTATAGTGATAAAACCTATCCGGTGGATTAAAGAAAATCCGTTGCTCATCAACAAAAAAGTCACCCTTGTTCAAATTATTCTTTTTTTTCTGATTGGATTTTATGGCGGGTTTATACAACTGGGAGTAGGTTACTTTCTGATTGCCGGACTGGTGCTAAATGCTGGATATGATCTGGTAAAAGCCAATGCGATCAAAGTATTTATTATTCTGATTTACACACCCATAACGCTTGTGGTCTTCCATCTCAGCGGGCAAATAAACTGGGCCTATGGGTTAACCCTGGGAATCGGTACGATGCTGGGCGGATTCGTTGCCTCGCGGCTGGCGATAAAAAAAGGGGCAGGCTTTGTACGCTGGGTATTAATTATAGTAATCCTTCTTACCGTGGCCCGTTCGTTTGGACTGATCAATATCGACCGGCTGCTGCACTCCATTTTCTAATCCTTCAGCACAAGGGTTTTACTGGTTGTCGTATTCCATTACCTCATCCCCAAAATAATCAAGCTGGATACCTGCTTCGGCAAACATGGCCTCACTTTCAGCACCGGCATGGTATTTTTTTTCACATACCACCCGTACAATTCCACAGTTAATAATGAGCATAGCACACGTGCGGCAGGGCGTCATACGGCAGTAGAGTGTTGATCCTTGCAGTGCAATACCCCGTTTTGCCGCCTGACAAATGGCATTTTGCTCAGCATGCACGGTACGCATACAATGCTGGCTGATATGGCCATCTTCATGGATCACTTTCTTCATCAGGTGTCCGACATCATCACAATGGGGCAACCCGGTTGGGGAGCCTACATAACCGGTAACCAATATTTGACGGTCGCGGGCAATCACACATCCACTTCGACCCCGGTCGCAGGTAGCCCGGGTAGCGACCGTATCGGCAATCTGCATAAAATAACGATCCCAGCTGGGACGGACATATTTCGACTTTTCCATCATCTCTATTGTTTTCGCATTTCAAAGGTAAAAATTTGTTAAGCAAGAATACCTCTTCCCTGAAAAAGAATAAAAATAAACGACAAAAAGGCCGGCAGGATTTTTCAGATTAAATACGATTTATTGGCTGAGAGGAATAAAAGCGTAACTTTGTGGCTCGAAAAAAACAACAAAACAATGGAAAATTCACGTTATACCCTGAATGCTCAATTAGCACAAATGCTGAAAGGCGGGGTTATTATGGATGTCACCAACGCCGAACAGGCAAAGATTGCCGAAGAAGCGGGTGCAGTTGCGGTCATGGCACTCGAGCGCGTACCTGCCGATATTCGTCTGGAAGGTGGAGTAGCCCGGATGTCAGACCCGGAAATGATCATTGAAATTCAAAAAGCGGTTTCCATTCCCGTGATGGCGAAAGCCCGGATTGGCCACTTTGTTGAGGCACAAGTGCTCGAAGCGCTGAAAGTAGATTATATTGACGAGAGCGAAGTACTCACACCTGCTGATGAAGAAAATCATATTGACAAATCGAAGTTTTCCGTTCCTTTTGTCTGTGGTGCACGTAACCTGGGTGAAGCGGCGCGACGTATTTCAGAAGGTGCCGCTATGATCAGGACCAAAGGAGAAGCCGGAACGGGTGATGTGGTGGAAGCCGTCAGACACATGCGCACCATGAACCGGGATATCCGGGTTCTCTGTGCTTTGGATGAAGAAGAAGTAGTTCCATTTTGTAAAAATAACGGAATCCCTCAGGATATAGCCCAAAAGGTACGTGAGCTGAAACGTCTTCCCGTAGTTAACTTCGCAGCCGGTGGTATCGCTACCCCAGCCGATGCGGCATTAATGATGCAGTTGGGATGCGACGGCGTATTTGTGGGCAGCGGAATCTTCAAATCCGGAGACCCTAAAAAAAGAGCCAGAGCAATCGTTAAGGCTGTAGCACATTTTAACGACCCGGAAATGATTCTGGAAGCCTCAAAAGGACTGGGTGAAGCCATGGTAGGTATTGGCATCAGCACCATGAAAGAAGAAGACAAACTGGCCGGACGCGGCTGGTAAAGAAAATTCGCATGAGAGATAAAATCGGAGTATTGGATCTCCAGGGTGGGGTGCAGGAGCACCTCACCCATCTTGAAGCGTTGGGACTGGAGCCGGTCAGGGTAAAAAAAGCAACCGACCTCGATAACCTCGCAGGACTTATTCTGCCTGGAGGCGAAAGTACGTGCCTTGCCAGGCTAATTACGATTTTCGAACTTCGTACGCCCATCATCCATGCATTTTCTTCCGGAATGAAAATCTGGGGCACCTGTGCCGGCGCCATCCTGATTGCTAAAACAATAAAAAACGAAACACCCCATTTGGCGTTAATGGATATAACCGTCGACCGTAATGCCTTTGGCCCACAGGTCAATAGCTTTCAGGAGACAGCCTTGTTGCCGGAAATCGCGCCCACACCCCTAACCCTTACTTTTATCCGCGCCCCCCAAATAACACATACCGGCACCCATGTCAACGTGCTTCACACCACCAACGGCACCATCACAGCCGCCGAATCCGCAGAATGCCTGGCCACCTCCTTCCATCCCGAACTCTCCGGATCCACAGCGTTTCATCGCTATTTTGCAAAAAAATGCGGCCTTGTAGTCTCTTCCAGTGTTAGCGAGGTGCCTCTGACCGCATGGACGCAGAAAACAAAAATTTCGAAATAGCCTTGCTCACGGATTAAATACAGTTGGTTGTCATAGGGAATAGTATTGGCGTCGTTATTATGGGTAGAGTTGGAAACTGCATTTCAATGTAATGACAACGCTTTTTTTACACCCCATACTTCCTCTACACTTAATTATTGCCTAATTTTCATAGTGAAAAAAATCCCCAAATCAAGTGATTGAGCCTGTCTGTATTAATCTTTTTATTATTTTTGAAGCATCCATAACTATTATTAACTCAAGTTTCGCACATCGTATATAGCTGGAAATTAACAGCTTAATGTTAATAAAAAGCAGCAATGTTTTTAAGTTAATGTCCTAATTATAAGTAAATTAGGGTTGAAATCAAAAAACTAAAAACAT
>Ga0265295_1001792_pt1 | contig 36621 bp, 31 predicted proteins | sample Munlansysbiofilm_FD_192503 | JGI IMG/M metagenome (GOLD analysis project Ga0265295, IMG submission 192503) | Leachate microbial communities from a municipal landfill in Southern Ontario, Canada - Methane capture system biofilm | ecosystem: Engineered > Solid waste > Landfill > Unclassified ... | reverse complement strand
CAAGCTTTGTAGCAAGCCCACTCGGATAGTGATTCGTTCTTCAAGGTTAAGTTCGTGGTATGTCATGCTGCAGTACCTTACCAAATTGGTTAGGTGTTGCACTCAGAATTAGAGATCGCCGGGTTTTGGACTGACACGAAGCCTAGCATCCTGATAGCATAATGAAGACTAAAAATTTTGCTTATAGTGACAGGCTTACCTACCACGCCCGAGTCTAAATTAGCGCGTATACTAACAAATTAAACCGTGATAAATTTTTTCATCAAACCAAATGACAGCCTTAGCTTAACTTAGTAAAGACTCTGGCTTTAAATACGGAGATTAAAAGTCTAATGATTAAACAGTTTATAAAAAACTCAGCACTGATTTGTGCTGTTATGTCTGCTGGGGCCTACGCTGAGCCTGCTTCTGTGTGGGTTGAGTCTTACACTCCGCTGCACACAATGGATACCCGTTCAGCTCCGCTTCTTAACAACGATGTACTTCATTACAAAAAAGAAACACCGGTCATTGTTCTAGAAAATCTCACTGATTCAAACGAAACGTTAAAGAGTCGCTCCTACAAACTGCAACGTGAAAACACTCTTGGCACACCCTTAAATGCAGGTGTTAAACGCGCAGTGTCGGCAACAGATACGTCTGAAAAACTTGCTTCTTACTTAGACTGGGAAACCCTAGCTGATGGCAGTCATATTGCTGCCTTGAGTATTATTTCGCCACAAGCGCTCGGCAATCGTTTCATTTTAGAGATTGAGCAATTGCATCCAAGAGCAGAGCTACGTTTCAGTGATGAAACTAGCGGTGAAGTGTTCACTGTCTCTGGTGAAGACGTTATTAATACTATTTTTAAAAACAAGCAAACAGCGGAAATTCAAGAACTCAATAAAAATATTTATGTCGGCCCCTATATCAATGGAGATAAGGCGACATTAGAAATTTACTTACCAAAAGAGATCTTGCCAACTAATACTAAAATATCCATTCCTGTTTTATCACATATGTTTACATCACCAGAAAAGCTTGATGATGACAGTGACATGCAATGTATGGTTAACGTTGCATGTGATAACAGCTGGAAGAGCGTTAGTGACGGCGTCGCTAAAATGCTATTTACTGATTCATACGGAGATTCTTATGTATGTACTGGCACACTCATAAATGATAAAAATAGCTCACTTACACCTAATTTTTTAACAGCCGACCATTGTATTGACTCTCAGCAGTTAGCTTCAACACTGCAAACTTTTTGGTTTTACAAAACAACTTCATGTGCTTCAAGCATGACAAACAGCTCCATAAAACTTACCAGAGGCGCTGATCTTTTATTTAATCAATCAAGCACTGATACAGCACTGTTGCGTTTACGCGAACAGGCACCAGCAGGTGCTACGTTCCTAGGCTGGACATCAGCTGCAGCTAAAAATATGTTTGTTGGTGTTGTTCACCACCCCAATGGAGTTCCACAAAAACTATCGACTGGCTATGCTGCAAACTCATACGCTGACTGTAAAGATATAGGTGATGATAGTTTTAGTTGTCAATCCTCAAGCTTGGCCAATGCTGCATATCTTCCAGTGAGCTACAATAGAGGCGCGACAGCTGGCGGAAGCAGTGGTTCTGGACTGTTCATAACAGGAAACAATACCATCGGCACACCTGGTGAAAAATACCTTGTTGGCCAATTGTATGGCGGCAGTTCAAGCTGCAAATCACCTGCTTTGTATGATTTTTACGGTCGCTTTGATTTAGCCTACGCTGCAGGTTTGGAACCATGGCTCACTGTAGAAAAACCCACTACTGGAAAAAGTGCAGTATTCCGTTTTTATAATACAAAATCAGCAACCCACTTTTTCACGGGAAGTAAAAATGAGCGTGATAGCGTAATCAGTAAATATGCTTCTTTTATTTATGAAGGCGAAGCATTTTATGCGTACCCAAAAACCGGTAATTCATTAAGTCCTGTCTATAGATTTTTTCATAAAAAACTCGGCTCGCACTTCTATACTATTAGCAGAGCAGAAAAAGAAAATATCGAAAGAAAATATCCCAACTATATTTACGAAGGTATTTCTTGGTATGCCGCACCAACCGCTGTTGCCGACTCGAAACCTTTATACCGATTTTATAACACTAAAACCGGAACACACTTCTATACAGTCAGTGCTGCGGAAAAAGACAACATAATAAACAAATATCGCTCGTATATTTATGAAGGTATTGCTTATTATGTTTGGACTAAAAAATAAAACTTACTCCTTTTTAAAAACTCTTATTGAAAGGTTTTAAATAAAATAGAACATCTCACTTGTTGAGGTGTTCTATTAAATACAAATACGCAAAAACACTCACCAAGGAGTTTTTATATATGGACATTGCCGGATGACCTGACAAGGCCTATTCACCGATTCGGCACACACGCCTTATTAGATAGCTCACCAGCACACACCTGCATCTGAAAGCATTTCGATTGCATATATAACTATTGAACATACATGCGCCCTAGTATCGCCAATGCTTCTTAGTGCGATCTAGAGTGCATCTCAACCATCGCTAGAATACAGCGACCCTTTCACAAAAAAGCAAAACACACTAAACCCAATAAAGCCGCCGGTTAAATCCGTGCGGCTTTTTTTACGTCTGGAGAAAAACCATGGCTCACTTAGTTGAACAAATAGCATACGTCGGTGACACGCCTTGGCATGGCTTAGGCAATCAACTCTCACCTAAACAATCACTAGAAGTCTGGCGTCGTGAAGCCGGTATGAACTGGGACATTTTAGAAAGTCCGGTTTACTTCAAATCCAATATGGCTGGCCATCTCGGTAGCATCCATACCTTCCCTGAGCAAAAGGTTCTGTATCGCTCTGATACCAGGATGCCTTTATCGGTTGTCTCACAACGCTACCAAACGGTTCAGCCCAACGAGGTCATTGAGTTCTACCGTGACTTAACCGAAGTATCGGGTTACGAACTGGAAACTGCTGGTGTGCTTAAAGGTGGCCGTAAGTTTTGGGCACTGGCGCGAACAGGCTTGGACTTTACGCTCAAAGGCAACGACCAGGTTAATAACTACATCCTGCTGGCAACGTCATGCGACGGCACACTTGCCACTACCGCAACCCCTACCACCGTTCGTGTCGTATGCAACAACACCTTAACGGTATCTCTCAATGGTGCACCTATGGCAATCAAGGTGCCACACAGCACTCGATTCAAATCTGAAGTAGTAAAGCGCGACCTTGGCATCGCTGTCTCGCAATGGGATGACTTCAAGTACCAGATGAACCTGCTATCTCAACGCAAAGTGCGCTGGAAAGAAGCGATGGGTTATTTCATGGACGTGATTTGCCAAGTTGATGACGAAACCCTAATGCCCGACAAACTCCCCAACGAAAGAGGTTTGCGCATTGTTCAAGACCTCTATGACGGTCGTGGGCGTGGAAGCAACCTTGAATCTGCAGACGGTACAGCCTGGGGACTACTCAGCGCAGTAACTGAGTTTGTAGACCATCACAAGCAAGCTCGCAGTAATGATAACCGTCTGGACTCTGCTTGGTTCGGGCAAGGCGCACAGATAAAGCAACGCGCACTCGATAGCGCGTTACAACTTATTGCTTAAATTTAAAACCATAACGTTACGTTATGTCTTATTGGAGATATTAACCATGCGAACCAAACTCTTAAAGCCTGAAGTGAAAACTCAGCATAACCGCCCTGCTCTTCGTCTTGTAAGCACTAAGAGCCTTGAGCGTGAAGAGTGGCTTAACATCCGCAAGAAAGGCATCGGTAGCTCTGATGCTGCTGCAGCTGTTGGCCTTAATCCTTACAAGTCACAACTGGAATTGTGGATGGAGAAAACAGGCCGTGACACTGAGTTGCCACAACTCGACCCCAATGACGATACCAGTCCAGCTTTCTGGGGTACGTTACTCGAACCTATCGTAGCCTCACACTACACCAAGAAAACCGGAAATCGTGTGCGTCGTATCAATGCGGTGCTGCAGCACGCTGATCCAGAGCTGCCTTGGATGCTGGCTAACATCGACCGTGAAGTGATTGGCGTTAACGATGTGCAAATTCTTGAATGCAAAACAGCCGGTATCAATGGCTCACGCTTATGGAAAGAAGGCGTGCCTGAATACGTACAGCTACAGGTTATGCACCAGTTAGCTGTAACGGGTAAACAAGCAGCTGATGTTGCTGTGTTGCTAGGTGGGCAACACTTAGAGGTCTACCGTATAGAGCGTGACGAAACCATGATTTCGCAGCTGATTGAATTGGAACGTCAATTTTGGAACTACGTTGAAACTGATACGCCACCTCCCGCAGACGGCTCAGCTTCTGCAGACACAGCACTGCGTTGCCTGTTCCCGCAAGACCACGGCGAAACCGTTGATTTCACAGTGGATGAAGAGCTCACCCTTGCCTATGAAACTCTCAAACAAGTACGTGATGCGATTGGCGATCAAGAGAAACTGGAGTCTGAGCTAAAGCAAAAGATCCAGCAGGCCATGGGCGATGCATCACGCGCCGTATTCGCATCAGGTGCTGTGACCTGGAAGAAAGCTAAAGACACGACAACTGTAGATACCAAGGCACTGCTACGCGATATGCCTCATCTACGTGAGCAATACGAAACGCTACGCACAGGAAGCCGTCGCTTCTTAGTCAACTAACTTAAGCAAAACATCATAAAGCCCCTGCCGCTTCATTGCGGTCAGGGGCTTTATGCATTTAAGGAGAACACTATGTTAAAAGGTCTAGCTATTACGCCACCTGTACTGGGGCGTATTTCGATTGGTCGTGTTGTCGAAAAGAACGGTAAACGTCTGCCTGAAAAAGATGACCAATTTACCATCACCTCACAAGTGCAAACCCGTGACGGCTGGTTACTACATCCACTCAACGATGACTTACGCCAAGAGCAGGAAGGTAAGCTGCGCAGTATTCCGATCCGCTTACTGTTCAACGAACCTGAACTGAACTTTCGTGCTGATTACAGCTTGTTTGATCGCAACACAGGCCGCCCGTTATGCGTAGGTAATGGAGAAACCTGTAAGCGTCAGACGGAAAGCGGTATTCAATCTTTACCCTGCCCATCACCCGATAGCTGCCCTCTAGCACAAGGCAATGCGTGCAAGCCTTACGCTCGGTTAAACGTACAGATTGGTGACGATGACAGTATGGGGAGCTTTGTCTTTCGCACCACCGGCTTCAATAGTATTCGCACCTTAACGGCACGCCTGAACTACTTGAAAGCCATCTCTAACGACATGCTGTCATGTATGCCTCTTGAATTACGCCTACGTGGTAAATCCACCCGTATGAGTCGAGGCACGCCCATCTTCTACGCTGATATCACCTTACGTGAGGGCATGAGCATGGAAGAGACACTGACAGCGACTGCAGAGCTGCATGAGCAACGTGTGCGTTGTGGTTTTAACCAGAAGGCACTCGATGCAGTTGCCAAGGATGGTCTGCTAAACGGAACCTTTGAAGAAGATGAAGACGACATCAGCGCCATTGTTGAAGAGTTCTACCCTACTGAAATAAAGGCTAATCAGGACTTAAAGGCCCATATTCTAGCCGAACGCTCACTGGCAGAAAAGCTTGAGAACAAAGCCCGAGTCCGAGCAGAACAAGCTTAAACCACATATCACTACTAACAATTACAGCCACCCTTTGAGGTGGCTTTTTTATGCATAAAAGGAAATACACCATGCGCTATCACAAACTTAAAGCAGCAGCTGAGCCAGGCACTTACATCATGGACTCTCCTATCGTAACCGAATCAGACATTTTAATGATGGCGAAGCAGCTGTCACAAAAACGACTGAGCAAAGGCCGCGCTTTAGAAAGCCCACAAGCCGTTAAAGATCACCTGCGCGAACTGATCCACGAATATGAGCATGAGATTTTTGCGGTACTGTTACTCGACACTAAGCATAAGATCATTGGCTTTCACGAAATGTTCAGAGGGTCGATTGACTCAGCGTCTGTGTACCCACGAGAAGTGGTAAAACTGGCGCTTGAGCATAACGCTGCTGCAATGATCCTGACGCACAACCACCCCTCTGGCAATCCACAGGCTAGCCAGGCTGACATACACCTAACAAGCAGACTTAAGGACGCCTTAGGGTTAGTCGATGTCCGAATACTGGACCATATCATTGTGGGTACTGATGGATGCTATTCGCTCGCTGAGAGCGGGGATATGTTTTAACGCAACAGCCAAACCCACAGTAAGAAATTTTCAGGAGACATGTATGACCGTAGACATTATTTGCCCAAAATGTGATCACAGTAACATTAGGAAAAAGAACCATGGTCAGCGAGCAGGTGCTGTTATAGGTGCTGGAGCTGGGGCTATGGCTGGCTGGGGCGGTCTCAGCTCAGGCGTGCAAGCAGGCGCTACACTTGGGGCCAGTTGGAGTTGTCCTTGGAGGTGTTATTGGAGCTATAACAGGAGCTCTTATTGGCAGCGCAGCTGGCGGCACATTAGGCGCAAAGGCTGGTCAAGTCGTAGACAACAACATACTTGATAACTACTAGTGCATTTGGTGTGAGTACGATTTCAGCCTATGACATCATCTAACCCTAAACAGCCATAGGTTGTTTAGGATTCTATTGCAGATGTTATTTACAGTGTCCGAAATTCAAAGGTAACACGCCAGTTACCACTGACAGAAACTGACCAAACGCCTGAACGCTCACCTTTTAATGAATGAAGTGAAAAGTCTGGAAGGTCAATATCATCAAGCACTTGGGCGGTATCTATCGCAGCTAACTACATTCTTAGCTTCTTTACATGCTTAGTCTGAATACCAGCACTTTTACCCGTCTCAAAGAAGAGCTGCAGCACTTCGTGTTTGAATGATTTAATCATGCGCAATGCGTAGCGCAGTGCGCAACACGAAGCAATCTCTTTATGCTATACACTCATTGAAACTGGATTGGCCTAACGCCTTGTTAGGCATTATTTATTTCGCGTTGATATTCCCATATTTTATAATCCAACAAACGAGGTGTAATTCTTGGGTACTCTGTTTGCAATTTAACTGAGACTTTTTGTAATAGTGACAATGCCTCTTCAATTTTTATTTCGCGAGACAGAGAGTTACTAATGAAACGGATAATCATTCGGTCAGGCTTGATTAAACTTTCAGATCCTGCAAGCATCCAAAAATATTGCAATGAAACGCCACTAGTCTGACCTTTTATTTTTTTGATTTCATTAGAAAAGTTGACGTCATCAATGACTTTATGGAGGTCTTGAAAATAATTTACACCATATTTTTTCAAACATTTGGCAAATTCATATGTAGCTTGTGCCTTTAAAACGCCATTTTTCGGAGAAGTTCTATGACGATTTTTATATACAGATTCAGCCATTAAATTCGGATTACTTTGTTCTTGCATCATGCAAAAATCTTCAACTGAATACTGGTCATTTATATTTGGAATTAAAGAACAACTTCTTATTTTAGTTTGCCCTGTAAACTCACAAAATCGAGATACTATATTTTGAACACTAGTGTATCTGACACCAATAGAAAAAACTGCATCAACAATACAAAGAGGTAGACTTTGGTAAAAGTACTCATCTGGCAAGCTTGCCTCTTTAAGAGCAAGTACTTTTGTGCACTTGTCAGTTAAAGTCTGGATCTCATTAATCATCTATTCAAACTCCATTAAAATTGATTTGTTAACACTGATGCCTAACGCCCATGTAACCGACAGGTTTTTGTGGAGTGGTTTTGTGCAAAAATGTAGCGAAGCGAAATGCACAAAAGCACGTAGCAAAACTCTGTCCGGTTAACATGTTTGTGTACGCCCAGCATGGGCATGAACTAATGAGGTGAAAGTCCTCTGTAGGAAGGTCACCATCCTTAGCGATTTATGATCGTTATTAGATGTTAACTACTAGCGAATGGCAAGGGCAGCTCCGCGAGGAACTGTCTGGAGGAAGCCGGACGCAAAGCTGCGAGCTGATGAACAAAAACATCATATGAGGCGTAGGCTGAAGGCGAGTTGGCACAAGACAACGAAGCCACGTGATCTAACGGCCACCGTAAATGATGCAGCAGTGCAGTGTCAGTACATGCTCTTATCTGGGGAGATCTGCTTAACATGCGTAAGCGTCCGGTAAACCCATCTTGAGCCTGGTGGCGTAGCCGTCAAGATAGTGTCCACTTATTTCTTAGTGGACACTATCTATGAGCAACGTAAGAGTAACTCGGCCTTATCGTAAGCGTCGCCAATATACCCCTGAATTTAAAGCCCAGTTGGTAGCTGAAAGCCAAAACCCTGAAGCATCTGTTGCACGTATTGCTTTAGATAATGATCTCAATGCCAACTTACTACGGCGCTGGATTACTGAGTCAAAGCAGTCAGATCAACAGCCATCGCCAGCGTTTGTGCCGATTAATTTGCCAGCGGCATTTGCTCCAGCAGTGAAAAACAGCAACTGCATACGCATTGAAATCCCCCAACCTAGCGGGCCGATTGTTGTGGAGTGGCCTGCGGAGCAGGCCCATCAATGCACACTATTTCTGCGCACGTTGCTGCAATGATTAGGATTGATGAAGTCTGGCTGGCAACAGAACCACTGGATATGCGTGCTGGGCCAGATACGGCATTGGCGCGTGTCGTTCAGGTGTTTGGTTCGGCGCGGCCGCATTGCGCTTATCTGTTTGCCAACAAGCGTGGTAACCGAATGAAAGTGTTGATTCATGATGGCTTAGGTATTTGGCTCTGCGCGCGTCGACTGAATAAAGGCAAGTTTCATTGGGGAGAAACATGGCGCGGCAAGCAACTGCAGTTGGACGATGAGCAGCTGACTGCTCTGGTGCAAGGACTGCCTTGGCAACGTGTCGGTGCGGCCGGTGTTATCTCAGTTTTATAACCATAAACTGACGCTTCAGACCATCATCAACATGGCGAATCGTCACAACGATTATGTTTGGGCATACTGTTTGGTATGTCAAAACCTTTCGATCTTACTCAGCTCTCTGCCGACCAACTCCGAACCTTAACCACGGAGTTGATAGCGTCGCTGGCCGCTAAGGAACAATTACTGAGTCAAAAAGATCGAGTAATCGTACACCGCGATGCGGTCATCGAAAAACTGAGCCATGAGCTGGCGACTCTGAAACGTCATAAGTACGCTCAGCGCAGTGAGCAGATGAATGATCTTCAAGCCAGTCTACTGGATGAGCTCGTTGAGGGTGACCTTGCCGCCATTGAAATAGAACTGGCTCAGCTCTCTGTTGTAGAAGCACCAGCGCAAGCTAAAAAACAACCCAAGCGCGCCCCTCTGCCTGCAGAATTTCCGCGCACGCTGATTCATCATGAACCTGAAAATACCCAGTACAGCTGCGGCTGTCAGCTCAAGCGCGTTGGCGAAGATGTCAGTGAAAAGCTGGATTACGTGCCAGGCGAATTTACAGTAGAACGCCATATTCGCGGCAAATGGGCCTGCACGCAGTGCGAAACTCTAATTCAAGCACCTGTGCCAGCTCAAGTCATCGATAAGGGCATTCCAACTGCAGGTTTACTGGCTCAAGTGCTGGTAGCCAAGTACTCAGACTACTTGCCTCTATACCGTCAAGAACGCATCTTTGCTCGTGCTGGCTTCGCTATTCCACGCTCAACTCTAGCCGAGTGGGTTGGAGCGTGCGGTGTACAACTGCAGCCTTTGGTTGATGCCCTAAGAAGTACATTGTTAGAACACAACGTTTTGCATGCTGATGAAACACCGGTCAGCATGCTAGCCCCAGGTAAGAAAAAAACGCATAAAACCTATGTCTGGGCCTATTGCAGCACGCCATTCTCGGATCTGAAAGCGGTTGTTTACAACTTCGCACCAACTCGCGCCGGTGAACACGCCCGTAATTTTCTTGGCGACTGGCAAGGCAAGTTAGTCTGTGATGATTACTCAGGTTACAAGGCGAGCTTTAACAGTGGCATCACCGAAATCGGCTGCATGGCCCATGCGCGGCGTAAGTTCTACGACTTGCATCAAGCCAACCAAAGTACTCTTGCTGCACAAGCCCTCGAATATATCAGCCAGCTGTATAGGGTCGAGCGGGAGGTGAAAGATCTACCGCCCGATAAACGTCACGCCATCCGGCATGAACAAGCTCGGCCGATTGCCGATGCGTTGCATCAATGGATGCTGATCCATCGCCAGAAAGTACCGGATGGCTCCGGCACGGCCAGAGCATTGGATTACAGCATCAAACGCTGGACAGCGCTGACGCGCTATCTGGATGATGGAGCTGTGCCCATCGATAATAATTGGGTGGAAAACCAGATCCGTCCATGGGCGCTAGGCCGCTCCAATTGGTTGTTTGCCGGTTCACTGAGAAGTGGGCAGCGTGCTGCTGCGGTGATGACTCTGATTGTCAATGGCCATTACTTTTGATCCACCTTCGGCCATTAAAATTGACCCACCTACGATTAGTTTTTGCTTACTTTTTGCTTCAATCGATAGCTTTCACCTCCAAGCATAAATACGTGTGAGTGATGAATAATGCGGTCGATAATAGGCACCGCAACGTTGTCGTCATGGAAGAACTCACCCCAACTGGTGAAGTCTTTATTGGTGGTTAAAATGATTGACCGGTACTCGTACAGACTATTGATAAGCTGGAACAAGTTGTAACGTGATTGCCGCGACATCGGCAGATAACCCAGTTCATCAATAATCAACACGTCGTACTTGCTCAGCTGCGTGAGCCGCTTTTTAAGCTCGCCTTTCATTTCAGCCAGTTCGAGTTCTTCAACCAGCGCCAGTGCGCTTTTGAACAGCACCTTGTAACCGGCCTGGGTCGCTTCGTGGCCAATACCAATGGCCAAATGGGTTTTACCCACGCCTGGCGGTCCGATAAAGATCAGGTTTTGACGTTCATCGATAAAACTGAAGTCGAGCAGTCCGCTGATTTGGCGCTTGGTGACGGTGGTTTGATGACGATAATCAAACTGATCGAGGCGCTTTTCACTGGGAAACTGGGCTTGCTTATAATGGCGTTGAATGCGATTCACATTACGCTGTACCAGCTCATGTTCGGCCAGCGTCTGGACAAATTCAAGGTACGAGATTTCATTGGCCTCAGCTTTGGCCACTAGGCTGGCCAGCTGGCTGGCAGCCGCAGTGAGACTCAGGCTACGCAGTTGTTTGACGGCACTGTCTAACTGGCTCACAACAGAGCTCCCTGCAAATTCGGCTGGCTGACACGTTGGTACATGCTAAGGTCGATCGGTGTGGTAACGGGCTCGTCGATGCTTAGCAGACGGCCACGGCTCTCGGCGTGCGTCCACGCTTCAATATGGTCACGCAATTGAGTCGCGGTCAGCGTATCGCGCTCAGTTAGGTGACTCAGCAACGCTTCTGGTAGTTCGTGATATTTGCTAAGCACCTCAAGTGCACCACGCAACTGGTCTTTGTAATAACTGGGCATCGCTTCCTTCAGCAGTGCAGCAATGGCTACGCCAGCGGCTTCACCGATGCGTTCCTGTAGTTGTAATTCTAATGTTTCTATAGCTTGGGCTTTGTCGCGATAGTGGTCACGGTTTTTGACAATAACGCCTGTTTCCAAGCTGACCTTATGCTCGGCAATCACTTCGGCAGTGGCAAGGTCATGAATAAACAGGCTGCCATTGTTTTCACTCACACCGATGCGGTTTTGCTGCCATTGCATGGGCACGGAGTATTTACTCGAAAGCCATGAGATCAATCCTGTTTTGTCCACTTTTCGCGTAGCAAGAGGCGCGTCATTCAACACCGCCAGCGTGGGCTGGTAATGGCTCATGTGTGGCCGTTCTAGTCGGTCATAATGGCTTTGCGGTTGTTGTGTGGTAGTGCCATGCTCTCGAACGTTTGCCACATTATTGAGCCAGTGCAACGTATGCTCACGCAATTGAGTTTCACTGGAAAACACTTCGCCATATAAGCAATCTTGCTTGACGTATTTAACGCCAGCTTCCACTTTGCCCTTACTTTCAGGATCAAAACCTTCGCACGCACGGATGCGAAAATTGGCCGTGGTTGCATACTGCGCAAAGCGTTGATTAAGCCTCAGCTCCCGATACTGCTCATGCAGCACAACCAGCTTAGTCTGGTCATACACACACTCTTCAGTCACGCCGCCGAAGTAACGGAACGCCTCGTCATGCATCTGGATAAAGCTTTGGGTGTTAATCGGCTGCAGTGACAAGCCCACGTACATTAAGCGGCTATATGAGAGCACGAACACCAAGAAGTGTACCGTTTGAAGTTTGCCATTGACCAGCACTTGGCGTAGTTCGCCGGGGTCAACCTGGCACTGCACACCGGGCACGGTTTCGATAATCGGCTCGTAATATCGAAATTGGCCAATGGTCACTTGCTGCTTCAGCGCTTGCACATAACGGCGCACGCTGCGCTCGGATACTTGTAGTGTGCCAACTTTGTTTTTCAGCCGCCGCATCAGCTTCACAGCGGACAGTTTGGGGTATTCCTTGAGCTGGTTAATCAGGTAGTCACGGTAATTATCCAGCCACTTATAGCGTGATGGATCGGCTTGTAGAATGGATATCGCTTGCTCATCCATCTGCAGATATTTTTTCACGGTGTTGCGTGAGATGTTCAATTCACGACTGATAGCTCGAATCGAAAGTCCAGAGCCTTTGCTATGCATTGCTTTAATTTTATGAATCACTGTCCACTCCTTCAATGCACCGCCCCCAGCTTAAAATTGATAGGGTGACGGTACATAAAAACGTGGCCTAAGCCACAAGAAGTGGGTCAAAATTAATGGCCAATAGTGGATCAGTTTAAATGGCCATTAACAACTCTGATCCAGTCAGCCAAACTCAACGGGCATGATCCGTATGCTTATTTGAAGGATGTTCTGACCCGCCTGCCCACACAGAAGAACCATGCGATTGATGAGCTGTTACCGCACAATTGGGCATCGGCGATCATTAGCAAGGTGTGATGGCCGGACGCTTACTAACATGCGATCGGTAATCCACCAGTGAGGCTCTGGTTAATAAGTGCCTTGGCTCTAAGGAATGTATCGACCTTGGAGAGCGAATCAGATGCAAACCGATAGCGCGAACAGAGGCAACTCTGTGAGTGATTAAGCAGAAGTCAGCAGACGGCATAGTAGCCAAATGCCCAGCGTAATGGCTGGGACACGGTGAAGGCCTGAACATTAAGAACAAAGGAGGAGCCTTGTCACACTTGAACACACGAACGCCGCTCGGCGATGACGTGACTCAGCGTAGCGATATGAAGCCAGCCTTTAGCAACGATCTATTTGAGCGCGTGCTGCAGGAAGATAATCTCTCTGCGGCATGGAAACGCGTTCGAGCCAATAAAGGGGCCGCTGGCATTGATGGCATGACCATCGATGAGTTCCCCGCTTGGGTAAGAACAGGCCACTGGAAAGCGTTGAAACAACAACTGGTAACAGCTTGTTATCAACCCTCACCGGTAAGGCGTGTTGAAATAGCCAAACCAGATGGCGGCACTCGTCAGCTGGGTATTCCAACCGTTATTGACCGCGTTATCCAGCAAGCCATTGCCCAAGTATTAACGCCCATTTTCGACCCAGACTTTTCTGAACACAGTTTTGGATTCCGTCCAGGTCGTAATGGGCAGCAAGCGGTTAAGCAGGTACAGAGCATCATCAAGGAAGGACGCCGCTTCGCGGTGGATGTTGATCTGTCGAAATTCTTTGACCGAGTTAATCACGATTTACTGATGACGCGCCTTGGCGACAAGGTGAAGTCCAGATCGCTGCAGACGGAAAAAATCCGGTGACAACAAGAACTCTCGCCAGCCATCCACAGAATGATATGAAAACTGCTCGCCAAAGACGTAAGTAATAAACTTTTCTTGCAACGCAGAAACTTGCATACGCTGTTTTGTGTTAGTTTCATCTTGAAATTTTATCAGACGTTGATACTCCGTCTGAGTCATCTCACCTTGTTTAAGCTTTGCTTTAAGCTGAGGTTTTATATTCTCTGTGTTAATAAGCACCTCTATGTCAGCACACTTAGTATCTAGCTCGTTTAGCTCATCAGCAAACGATCGATGTAAATTCTGCGCATGTTGCAACCCCTCATAAAGCATAACTAATAAAGATTCAGCTTTTTTAATAGAAGCATCAGTGTCAAAAAAATTGGCATTATTAGGTAAGCGAGAAAAAAACGATATCCGATGAACCGTTTTTACGCCTGCGTAAGGCTGGGTTATTTCAACATGAATTTCAGCACTAGATTTAATAGTAAGAACACCCTCAACACCGATGTTATTGACTATTGTAGCGATGGGAAGTTGCTTAGGCATAAAGCCTCCTTGGATATAGCTTGTGAAAAACGCTACCTGTAAGCAGTGCTATTAATTGGGGGGATTACCATCCGTATCATGACTTAAATATAAAAATTAAGTACAGCAGAACTGACAACCAGATCTATTCAACCCAAACAAACTGCTCTTGTCTTAAGGTCTGCTCGCCATCCCAACGATAAGCACAAAGCTTACCTTTAGTACCGCCAGCAACACTGTAGTCTAGGCAGGCAATATGTTCATTCAGCGGTGCAGGTGTACCTGTTAGCCAGTAGTGTCCTACAAAAAGAGGCTTATCACCTTTATAGCCAGGTAAAATATCGTTAGGAACAGGCGTGTGTGGGATGCGTTCAATAACGTCTGCGGGCACCATCGCTAGGTCACGATAGGTTAGTGCTTGCTGATTCCACCACTCCGTACGAATGTTGTAGCGTGGGTTCTGATCTTTATCAAAGAAATGATGGCCGTCAGGCAAGGGGATCTCTAAACCTTTTAGCAGTGTTTCAACCGCGTCATACCCCGCACTGCCACGGCAAGCCAACTCAGGCCAAGCATGATCTAAAATACGTTGTTTTGAGTCGAGGTAAGGCGTTAAAACATCCAGTTCTTTAGGATGCCAACAGGCATGCACCACTCGAAAATCGGGCATATCCAAATAAAGAGGGAGAGTTTTAAACCAAGCGATGTGCTGTTGGTGAAGCTCACTACCCTCTTCAACTTGCTCTAAATAAGCGCGGTGCTGTTTGCGGTTTTTTTCGTTATGTTTGCGTAGATATTGGCCGTGCTGAGCAGTATCTGGAGTTGCATAAGCTATAGCATTAAATTCATGGTTGCCCATTACTGCGAGTGCATGTTGGTTTTCAACCATGTTACGAGCAATAGCGACTGAATCTATTTGTCGTGGCCCCCTGTCTACAAAGTCACCTAGAAAAATAACCTTACGGCTAGAATGTTGCCATCCGGTTGAGGTTTTCTTGTAGTCCATCTGCCCTAGCAGAGCTTCAAGCTCATCAGCATAGCCGTGAATATCTCCAATCAGATCGTACATAATCACTCCATTATTTTTAGCATTTAAAAAACTTAAAACTACGACCCTTAACTTCCATGCTGTAACCATATTTATCGGCAATTCGTTCAGCGTATTTTTGATAAACACTGACCTTGGAGTCTTCGTTGGCTGAATAGATGAAATAATAGGGCTTTTCTTTGCGTATGAAGCTATGCACAAACTCATCAACAAAGGTTTTAACCTTAATGACTTCCCTGTTTTCTATTTGGTACACAATTCGCGGGTTAAAATCATAAAAATCTGCAAACGGATCGTATTCTTCCATGGGCCTTTTAGGGCTTGCCGCTACATCGACATACAATATTAAAGAATTATTTTCATACTCTAAAACGTAACAATACCCAGCTATAACTCGGCTTGCTTTAAACATCGCTCAATTTCCTAGGTACGTTTAAAGGATGGGTTAGAGATTTTACAAGCGAGTTTCTAGGACACTCTTAAAGGCTTTTTAGCACACGCTCAGTCAACTGTAACAACCTTGTGATCGGGGTAATACTCTTGACCATGCACAATAGAAAAGATCAATCCTGCAACAGTCTGAGCACGCTCCTTACTGTCAGGTCGCTCTATGATTTCTTTAGACAGTTGCGTTAAGTACTTGGCTAACGGTTGATGCGATGTACTCTCCAGCGCTATTTTCAAGACTTGAGCAACGTAGGATGTGTATTCATCACGTGGCCAGTTAGCCCCGGATATGCGTATGGGGTCCCACTGATAAAATAAGATCTCATCGATTCGAGTACGCAAACTCTGAATTTCATCATCAACATCTTTTTGACTTTTTATTTCTTCTGTTTTTACGCTACTCATTACGGCTGTCCTTGCGTGATACGTTGCGGTATTTTGATAGTTGGCGTTTATTCGTTTGGCTCTTGGATGATGTACGCATTACCAACCTCTGCACCCTTTGGTTTACCCTTTAAGTAAGCGATATGGCCTTCTACTTCAAGCCAACTGCATGGCACACGCTCATCGCCCTGCATGACTTCAACCACACACACATCGACCCATTTTTTAATATTTTTACCACCAATATGCGTCTTAAAGCCAAGCTCTTTCCAGCGCTCTAGCATTAAGTAGATATCAAAGGAGTTCATAGCGCCCTCTCTGAACAGATACTCATCAAACCAAACTGAGTATCCGATCGCGCCCTCATAGTCAGCTAAGCACTGCTGCCATCCACCAGGGTATTTTTTCTCAATGGTTTTTATTGGAACAATTAAATTGATGTATTCAAGCTGTACTGACATTTCAAACCTCTCTAGGCTCATCTTCTACTTGATTAAGCTAACACCATTAAGCGACATATTTTGTCGCTTAATGGTGTTTGAATAAGGCTTATGACTCATCGATCAAGTTAATGTGACGAGCCTCATATGTACTATCACAAAACAAGTGATGGGCTAAAATACAAGTACTGAAAAAACTCAAGACATTGCATAGGGTTGGTATGATTTTTTATTGAGTTTGGTGACCGTATGAACGGTCACCTTTAAAGGTTTGACCGCTACACAGAGTTATTTACAGACTATTAAATTATCCATTCAGCCAACCAAATCCATCAGCTTTTCATAGCTATCAACGACTTCATACTTAATGCTTGGATCATTCTGCTTAGCAGCAAGCTCAATGAAGAACTTACGGGCGCAATCAATTTTGCTTTGTTCTAACTTTCGTAGCCCCATGCTAGTGATGTCGCCCTTGGTTTCAGCAACAAAATAAATATGCTTCACACTGCCTTCGGTAAACGCAATGGCCCAGTCAGGGTTATAGTCGCCTACAGGTGTTGGGATTAAGAAGCCTTTAGGCAGCTTGGCATAGACGGCTACTTCAGCGCTGACATCCAATGCGTGTGCAAACTTATGCTCAACTTTTGAGTCGGCTACCACGTAGTCGTACACGTGCTTACTGAGCTTTTCTGTGGCATTGGTAAAGTCTTGTCCAGCTTGTGTCGCAGTAAAGATCTCGCTGTCGCTGTAGGTTTCATCCGTCACGTTGTAAGCCAGGTGCTCAATCACGGTTGTGGCTTTTTGCTCTTTAATCAAACGGCTGGCTTCACTGATAAAGTGCTCTGGGTTTTGCTGAAACTGGTAGAATTTCTTAGGGCTGATTTGCGACAAGATCTGCGCAACAGTCTCTCGTGTCAGTTCGGTGTTTTCTGCAATCTTACCCAGCAAGTCATATTTAACCGTTGAGATAATCGGCTTACTCTCATCAGACTTACGATTTTCTTGCTGCTGGAACGTAGCACGACGATCTAAGTCATCGCTAGTGAACGTATCTTTTTGTACGCCTGTTTGCACACCGTACTGCAGCAAAGTAACAGTAAGCTCATTATCCAATGCGGCTATAGCCTTTTTAATCAGCTCAGCAGAATCAAAGTCAACACGGTAAACCGCCTTACGGTTAATCCGTGCCCAAAGCGCCTGAAACTCTTTCTTGTGAAAGTTAGCTTCATTACGATTATTGGTTTTGGTCGCACGATCATCTTGAATCGTTGGTAACGCTGCATTGGTAAAGACAGATGCAATCAAACCTTGCACAGGCTCAGCAATCGGCTGTAAGTCTTCAGGTAAAGGCGCAAGAGTGCCATTGTTATAATCAATGTGATATTGATCTGTTAGATTGTCGTAATCATCAACATAGTCATTCTTATTCAAGTAACGATAGATCTGTTTAGCCTGCAACTCTGTAACTACTTCCTGACCATTTTCAGTCTGAATAATCTTACCAATGAAATAGCTCGCATCCGCTTTACGCGGACGTGCAGATAGTTCATCCAGCATTTCTTTTTGCAAGCCATCTACAAAGCTGCTGTAGCTTTCATTGGCTACGACTGTCAGCACGTTAATCTGGTGCACTTGCTCTTCGCTATCCATACGCTCACCGGTCTTGTTAACCGAGATACGTAAGCCACGTCCCACCTCTTGACGGCGTGAAATGGTATTCACACTTTCTGTCTGCTTGAGCATGCACAATACAAAGACGTTCGGGTTATCCCAACCTTCACGTAGCGCTGAGTGCGAGAAGATAAAACGGGTGGGTTCTTCAAACGACAACAAGCGCTCTTTATCTTTCATGATTAAGTCATAGGCATCAACGTCATCGGACAAACCTGTGGCTTTAGCAAACTTTGGATCAACCAGTTGGCTCTTGCGCTTATCAATCGAGAAATAACCGTTGTGCGTTTGCTCGGTAGTGATACCACGCAGATACTCACGGTAGTCATCGTTATCATCAATCTCTAGCTCATGCAGATAAGCGTCACGTGCATCGCGGTACTCTTCTTCAAAGATACGCGCGTACTCACCCTTCTCATCTGCTTGGCTGTAATCGCGGTATTTAGCCACTTCGTCAATAAAGAACAAGCTGAGTACTTTGACGTCTTGCTTAAACAAACGTTTTTCTTTTTCTAAGTGTGCGTGAACAGTTTCACGAATTTGGATGCGGCGCAGCTGATCTTCACTCACATCACCATTTACATCACCGGCATGCAGCACGACACCATTGGTGAACTCAACGGTGTCAGCCAGCGCGTCAATTTGTGCAACAACGTAGCGGTCACTGTAAGCATCTAAACCGCCTGACATATCAAACAGGTTGTCACCTTGGCTGATACGCTTCACTTGACGCTTAATTGCACCTGTCTTGAGCTGTACTTGCAGCTCTAAACGAGCAACAGGGCTGTGCTTCGAGATTTCAATATCCTGCAAATACAAATACGCAGAAGTACCCGCAATACCACGCGTGTGAATACCGCGCACAGCAATCTTCTTCACTAGCTTATTGTTGTACGCATCCACTGCATCTAAGCGGTGTACGAGGTTGTGCGTGGTTTTGTGTGTCGCGGAGTAACGCATGATAAACAGCGGGTCAAACTCAGGCAAAGCATCGAGCGTGGCCTTACCTTCCATTTTCTGCGGCTCATCGAGAATCAAAATCGGGCGGTTGGCTTTAATGACATCAATGGGACGACGTGATTGGAAATCATCCAGCTCATCATAAATGCGACGATTATCAGCACCACGGGCGTTAAACGCTTGGATGTTCATCACCATCACGTTGATACCGGAATCACTCGAAAAGCTTTCTAACTCGTGCAGGCGTTTAGAGTTGTAGGTAAAGAAGCGTGCTTTTTTATTGTACTGCTCAGCAAAGTGCTCTGCGGTGATTTGCAGTGACTTTTGCACACCTTCACGAATGGCGATACTGGGCACCATAATGATGAACTTGCTCCAGCCGAACTGCTTATTCATCTCAAAAATGGTCTTAATGTAGCAATACGTTTTACCTGTCCCCGTCTCCATCTCGATATCAATATTGAGCTCAGCACCTGGCTTATAAGAGCTGGGCATCGGCTTGCCCACGCTCTTACCTTCATTACTGGTATAGCCTTGTAAGCCTGTCGTTTGAAACAGATTGGCTTGCTTTTGTACGCTGTGGATATTGTCTAGCAGCTGTTTTTGAGTGAGCAAAATAGGCTGATTTCTAAAACCATGCTCAGCTGAATCAGCATCAGGCAGCCCGTACTGTATGGCTTGTTGGGCAGGCTGTACGACCTGTGTAGTGCCTGGGTCAATTTTATAACTAAACGCATCCTGATACGGCTGACCAATAAAACAATCAACCACAGCTTCAACTGCTGCGGTTTGATAGGGCTGGACTTTAAATTGGATTTTCATGTCATTCCTTTAAAAATACTGTGCTGGTTGCCAGCTTAAAATGTAGGGCGTTTGAGCGTGTCTGCTGGTTAAGCATCACTGTCCTCTTCCCCACCACTCTGCTGCGACCCCAGCCCTTTAATGATTCGGTCAAAGTCACTTTCGTATAATCGATCTTGAACAATACGGTATTTTTCAAACTCGCTTTCGGCATGGGCCTTGGCAATCACTGCAGAGATCTTACCTGCATCCTTTAATACGTCTCGATCTGTTGCTTCAATAAAGCGATTCAGGCGCACTTCCCAGTCCTGCATAGTCATGGGTAATTTGCGTAAGGCCATGTCCTCGGCAATATCTAAATAGGCAGAAACCAATCGACCCAGTTGCGCCATTTCATTTTCAGCTAAGTAGTTTTTAGCGACACTCACATCAAATTTATGGATCTTGCCGCTGGGTGCATCGCGCCAAGTCGTAAGCCCCATATTTTCTTTTGCGGCATCAGCACGGTGATAAATCACTTCAGCGGCAGTGTGCCCATGAATAGCCCAGTGCAACTTGTTTTGGATGCTGGCAAAGAAGCGCTGGGTGGTTTTAGCCGTCACATCGTAATCAAGCGCTGTGCTGTAGATATCAGTGATTTTTTGATAAAACATGCGCTCAGATAAGCGTATCTCGCGAATGCGTTGCAGCTGCTCAGCAAAGTACTGATCGCTTAGCATCGTGCCGCCAGCCTTTAAGCGCTCATCATCCATGGCAAAGCCTTTGATGGTGAACTCTTGAATAATAGTCGTCGCCCACTTACGAAACTGTACGGCTCGCTCTGAGTTGACCTTGTAGCCCACGGCAATAATCGCGCTTAAATTGTAGTGCTGAGTGTTGTAGTTTTTGCCGTCACTGGCAGTTATCCTAAATTTTCGGATAACTGAATCTTCAGATAACTCATTGTCCGCAAAGATGGTTTTCAAGTGATAGTTGATGGTACGCACGTCAACATCGTAGAGCACCGCCAGCATCTTCTGCGTCAGCCAAATACTTTCGTCAGCATACAAAGCCTCAACCCCACCTTCACCGCTGGCAGCGATAAAGGTAAGGTATTCAGCTGCGGATGAGCGCAGTGTGGCTAATGACTTTTCTTTACTCATACGTGCCACCCCCTAACACCAAGAAGCGATTGATAACAATCACGATTAAATAGCTTTCACTTCAGTGATTGGCGAGCGCTGCTTGAAGATTTGTGTAACGTTGACTTTGACCGCGTCGGTGGCGAAACCGTTGTCACGGAACACTGCGCGCAAGGGATTCAGCGCGGCAAGTTCGTGGATCAGCTCTTCACTGATGCCTTGCTCAAAGCAGGCGACCAGTGCGTTGTCGTCAACGATAAAGACTTCTTTGCCTTGTAAGGTTTCACGGCGAATCGGCAGGGTTAAATCAACGCCCCAATCCAGCAACACTTGGAACAGTAAGTCTTCGCTGGTGCGGTCAGCTTTGATGTTATCGACGCTGGCAAACAGGTCGTCTTGGCTGAGTTGCTGCGGCTGGTAGTAAACGTCTTGCATATTGGAGGTATCGACTTTTAGTACACGGAAGCCGATGTCTTTATTCCAGTCTGCGTGGCATTCGCCTTTGAGGACTTGCTGGCCAGCACGACGGATACGCTCTTTGGAAACTTCAGCAATAGTTTTATAGCCTACTTTGTAGGCTTCATGCTTCTCATCAACTTCCTCAGGAAGCTGGACCATGATGAACTTTCTGTTGCCGCCGTCTTCTGCATTTTGCTGTATAACGGCGTGAGCTGTTGTTGCGGAGCCTGAAAAAAAATCGAGCACAATTGAGTCAGGTTCAGTTGATAGGTGCAAAACACGCTTCAACAGCCGAACAGGCTTTGGCGTATCAAAAACTGATGACTCAGGAAATAGAGCATTAATTTCTTTTTTTCCTTCCTGGTTATGCCCTACATCACTGTACTTCCAGATTGTCTGGCAGGCTGTGCCTTGCTTAACTTCTGTAAGAAAACGTTTTACAGCAGGTACGTTGTTACCGTCTGCACCAAACCAAATACGATTATCCTCGACCATTTTCTGAAAAACTTCACTTGTGTAAACCCAGCAACGACCATTAGGTAGCGCGTGTTGCTTACCGTTTGGAGCAGTAATTACATAAAATTGACTTTGGGTTCCATGACCACCTTGAGCAGTTGCATTCTCTGGTTTCCAGACTCCACGCGGATCATTATCAAAGTTTTGATATCGAGCATTCATAGCCTCAGAGCGCTCCAACAGCTTGGGCTGCCAATTTATTTTGCTCTTCGCGTAAACCAATAAAAAATCATGTGATTCAGAGAACCATTTTACAGCGTTTTGTGGGCTATAACGCTTTTCCCATATAACGGTGCTTACAAAATTCTGGTCACCGAAAACCTCATCACACAAACGCTTTAAGCTTGCCTGCTCATTGTCATCGATAGAGATAAAAATCACGCCATCATCACACAACAAATTCCGTGCAAGCTTCAGTCGTGAAAGCATCATACTCAACCAATCTGAATGGAAGCGCCCATTTGACTCAGTGTTAGAAACCAAGCGATTACCCTGCTCATCTGTTTGATTAGAGCGCTGTAAAAATTCTTCAGAATTCTCAGCAAAGTCATCCTCATAAACAAAGTCATTGCCCGTATTGTAGGGCGGATCGATATAGATCATTTTGACTTTGCCAAGGTAGGTTTCTTGTAGCAGCTTTAAAGCATCAAGGTTATCGCCTTCAATAAACAGGTTTTCTGTCTTATCAAAATCAACACTCTCATCACGAGCTGGACGCAGGGTTTTGGCAATAGGCGCGTTAGCGGTCAGCATGGCTTCACGCTTGCCTGGCCAATCTAAACGGTAACGCTCCTGTGGACCTTCAACAATGCTGGCAGTCAGCTCTTGGCGCAGCAAATCAAAGTCTACCGCTAACTCAATCTGACCTTGAGCATTCTGACGCTCGGAAATGCAGTTCGGAAAAGCCAGCTGAATCTTGGCAAGGTTATCTTGGCTTAAATCTTTACTGTGCATCTTGAGCTTGTCCATTGGGTATTCCTGTAAAAATAATTCAATCACTAAATAAAAATACGGCTTCTTAATTATTCGCCGCTGTATTGCCAGTAGCCATCTTTGCGGCCACCTATTCTTTCAATGTGGCCTGCTTCTCTTAAGGCTTTAATGTTTCTTTCAATGGTTGAGATGCCTAGCCCTGATTGCTCAGCGAGTTCACGCGTGGTCACTTTCGGGTTGAGTGACATGAGCTTAATAATTTTAATCTGATTCTCTGAAAGCCCTTTCCCCTCGCTTTTCCCCCAGCCTTTACCCTCGCTTTCCCTCTGTTTGGGAAAAACAGCGGTAGGTAAAGTAATACGCGTAAAATTCTCAGTGAATTTAAAGCAATCAGTACCGTAGTAAGCAGCAATTCTTGATACGCCGGTGCCCAGTTGCTCAACCATTTCGAGGTCTTTGTACACACGCATCAGCTCTTTATTTCTGGGTATCGAATAACCGTCAAAAAACTCAGCTTGGCTTAAGCCTTCCGGCAGGCTGCCTGCAGAGGTGATTTCGATTCTGTCGGGGAAAATCTCAAACTTAGGCGGCACTTCATGGGTGTAATCGTTGTGTACAAAAGCGTTCACAATAGCTTCACGCAAAGCAATGGCATTCCACAAGCGCGTTTCAATACGCTCCTTATGGGTGATCTGGGTGTGGGTAGTGTTTTCTGTATCGATTTTATCCAATACGCTTTTGGTGGCTTTAATCAGTGAGCAATAGCCGTACTCGTTGCTTTCAATTAAATGCACGCGGGTCGTGTCGGCGTACTTGGCCACCTTGATAGAGATGCCATTTTCATCAGCGAGTAAATAAGCGGCATAGTTTAAATCACCCGCTTCGGTCAGCAACTCTAGGTTGGTTTTAAACTGCTTGTTGAGCGGCTTGCGGCGCTCTTCGTAATAAATACGTAACTGTTCAAAACTTAAATCTTGGCGGTGGGCTTTTATTTTACCAATCGAGTTGCGGGTACGGCTGGCAAAGAGCTTATCGATTTTAATTTGTTGCAGCGGCTCTGCAGCGGTGCCTATGCGGATAAAGCAGCCTTTTTCAGTCATGCCGTATTTCTTTTTAAAATAGGGCTTTTCACTGCCGCTGGCCACGACAATCTTTATCACTTCTTTACCTTGCAGCTCTTGGGTCACCACATCAAACAAACCCATCGCGGACGGGGCAATGTTGTGTTTTATGCGATCTTTGATTTTGAGCATATCGCTATCAATGTCTTTAATGTCGAGCGCATTACCCGCTGCATCAACCCCCAAGAAAATCAAACCACCTTCAGGGTAGTTCAGAAAAGCGACGACCTCTTTTTCAAGGTCAAGATCAGGCGTCAGCTCTCGCTTAAACTCAATACGATGACTTTCATTTTTACCCAGCGTGTTGTTACTCATTGCACATTACTCATATCGTTCAGTTGGCCCATGCTTTTGGCCATCAAGGTTTGCTTAGCATTTTTGAGCGTTTGGTTGAGCTCGACACGCTTATTAAATTGCATCGATTTGTTCAGTAAGTGCTTTTCCAGTTGTTGAATGTCTTTAGCTAACTTATTGACTGCCTGATTACGCTCTATGGCGTCACTGAGGCTTTCACCCGCCTGCAATGGATAAGGTAAAAGTGTGACCAGCAGCTGCTGCTGTAAATGCGCAAAGTCTCGACTAACTGGCAGTGCTTGGCGTTCAGCCTCAGAGCTCAACACATCGCCGTATAGATAGGGGCTGCATTTAACGGTGCCATTTTGGTTGAGCTGCTTGAGACACGCAACAGTTTGTATTCCGGCACTGCTATACACCTCGAATATCAGCGCACTAGGAATAGCTTTATCCAGATACTCTAATAAGCTTTCATGCACGCCTTCCACCTGCGGTTTAAGCCGTAGGTGGAAGACTTGTATCTCTGGCAAGTCGTTGTTGGCTTTGATGTTCAACGTGTCAGGTGCCAGCTTATGCGCCCAGGTAATCTTCTCAACTTGCTGAGTCAGTAGTTCGCGCTGCCTCACACTGGGCACGACGTTTTTGAAAATCTTATTTTTAGGTAGCACACGGCCGACCTGTGTTGAGCTCGGGTAAGCAAACAACACCTTAAAGCACCTGCTCTACGTTTTGCACAACAATAAAGCCCAGTAGCTCAAAATCGTCCAAGCCTTGAATACTGTTCACCAATGCCGTCGTTTGGCTGCCGCTAAACAAACTATCCAGATCACTTTCTTCTTTGCTTTCAATCATCGAATGGATGGCTTGGTTAAGCAGGTCTGAAACACCCTGCATATCACGACCATCTTGCGTGCGTTGGTTAAAGGCTTGGCAGGCTTCTAATAAAGGCTCGCTGCGCCCTTTACAGGCGGCACGTAACACATCCAGCAGCTTCTTGGCTTCAACATGGCTGGCTAATACGTTGCCTTGCTCGCTGATATAGACCAAGTAGTACGGATGCAAACGATTTTGTTCGTCTTGGTGCTTATTGGGATTGAGGTTGCGTAAACCAAAAATAACCCCAGCTTGTAAACCAGCTCCAGCAGGGATGACTGCATGCAAGCCTTTAGGTGCCTGCTCAAGACTGCCGTGCTTTTGCACATGGTTTAAAATATCCATACGAAATTCGTTTAAGCCAAGGTCAGTGATACTGATACCGGCACCGGTGTCTTCGAGGTCAATCACTTCAGTTTGCAGGCGTTGTAGCTGTTTTTTACGGTAGGCCGCATCTTCCGAGTTCACATCCAACAAGTTGTCATCACCGGTAGCGGTCACATCGACAATCGCCATACGGTTTTCAACACGTTCTTTTAGGTTGATGTATTCATCCAGACTGATATCCGGCCAGTAGTTCACCAGCTGTATGACTTCGTTCTGCGAGCCAATACGGTCAATACGGCCAAAGCGTTGCACGATACGTACAGGGTTCCAATGAATATCGTAGTTCACTAAGAAGTCGCAATCCTGCAGGTTTTGTCCTTCTGAAATACAGTCGGTAGCAATCAGCACATCAATCTCGCCTGGCTCATTGGGCAAAATTTTGTCTTTCTCTTTGGATCGCGGTGAAAACAAAGTCAGCACTTCTTGGAAGTCGTAAGCACGGCGACGAGTCTTCAAGGTGCTCTTAGGGTTACCACTGCCCGTGACCTGAGCAAAGTTCAGCTGCAAGTCTTTGAATACGGGTTGATTAGACAGGTACTGATAAAGATACTCAGTGGTATCAGCAAATGCGGAGAAGATTAAAATCTTACGGTTACCTGCGTTAAGCGGCTGCTTAACCTTTTCCTCAATCAACTTTTGTAAGTGCTGCAGCTTGGCATCGTGCTCAGGGGTGATAGGCGCGACAGACTGCAGCAAGGTGGTTAGCCCCGCTAAGTCTTCACGCAACTCAAACTCCCAGCTGAGCAAATCTAAGTCAGCCAGATCAATTGGCATTTTCTTACCCACAGCAAAGGGGTTATCTGCCTCAAGTTCATCTTCAGTAAAAGAATCTGCGTTGTATAAGCCCACTGCTTCAGCAGCCTGTAGGCTCGCTGGCTGCTGCTTAAAGCGCTCAATCAAACCTAGGGCCTGCTCAATGGTGCCCTGCAAAGATTGCAGAGTCAGGCGAAATGAATGCACTGAGCTTTCTAAGCGTTTGAGCAGATTAGTCGTCATCAAGGCGCGTAAGCTTTTCTCACGGTCCACTTGGCGTAAGCGACTACGGCCACCATCCACCTGCGTGTCATACAGCTCTTCATACTTTTTAATGCGGCTGGGTAACAAAAAACTCATCGGCGCATAAACAGCTAAGTTCAGTGCTGATAACTGCTCATAGATCTCGTTAAGCTCCATTGCCCCAGGCATAGTTGTAATAGGTACGTGATACGACTTAGGGGCTAAACGCTGCGGAAAGGCACCAATCTCACTGGTGTCATAAAACTGCTGAATATGGCGGCGCGAACGTGCAATGGTGACGCTGTCGAGTAGCTTGAAAAAATCAAAGCTGAGCATATTGAGAATGCGCGTAGTCGTGCGCTCTTCTGCAGGCATCTTTGACCAGGCATTAAACGCCGCCTGTGCTTCTTTAAAGACTTGCTCAATACTGCTGCCGATGCCGAGCTGGTCCTTAAGCTCGCTGGACTCACCTTCATAAGCTAGTGCAAGTTGGTTGCGTAAGTCATTGAATCGATTGTTGACCGGCGTTGCAGAGAGCATCAGCACCTTAGTTTTAACACCGGCACGGATCACCTTGTTCATTAAGGTTTGATAACGCGTTTCACGGTCTTTTAGTGCATCGTTATTTCTAAAGTTGTGCGACTCATCAATTACCACTAAATCGTAATTACCCCAGTTAACCTGATTGAGCGGCGTACCAAAGGACTCACCACTGGTGCGGCTTAAGTCTGTATGGCAGAGCACGTCATAGTTAAAGCGGTCTTTAGCAAAGATATTAGTGGTGAGGTTACGGTTATAGGTCAGCCAGTTATCCGCTAGCTTTTTCGGAGCCAGCACCAGCACAGATTTGTTGCGCAGTTCGTAATACTTCACCACCGCCAGCGCAGTAAAGGTTTTACCTAAACCAACACTGTCGGCCAGGATGCAGCCGTTATAGGTTTCAAGCTTGTTGATGATTCCAGTGGCGGCATCTTTTTGGAAGTTGAACAGTTTTTTCCAAACGTCGGTGTCTTGGTAACCTGTTTGCTCGTTTGGCAGTACATCCTCATCAATGTTCTGCAAAAAGTCTTTAAAGATATTGTAGAGCAGGATGAAGTAGATACGCTCAGGTGAGTTCTCTTTATAGGCCGACTCGATATGCTGCGTGACTAGTGCTGTGACATCCTCAAGCTGTTGCTGGCCCTGCCAGATACTTTCAAACAGGCTGAGGTATTGCTGAGTAAAGCCTTGGTCACCCATACGGTTGATGAAGTTAGAAACCGCATCACCTTTCTGGTAACCCAAATCAACTGCAGTGAAGCCTTGCAGTGGCATATAGGCTGTGCTGCAGCCTGCCGCTTGTACATGAGCAAACTGCTGCATCGCCGCTTGGGTTTTATTGGACTTGAACGTGACCTTGCTACGAATCCAATCTGCACACTCTTTAGCTATGGCACGCTGAGTGAGCTGGTTACGCAACTGTATTTCAAACTCAGAACCGTACAGACTGCTTTCACGATTGAGCTTGGGTATATAAAACTCACGCTGCTGCTTCTTCAGCTTGTCAGTGGCTTGCTCTGGAACAAAGGTTGGCGAGGTGAAGATGAAGTCCAGTGACTCGATTGTCGCTAGCTCTTTCTTCAGTGCAGCATAGGCATAAATAGAAAAACAGGATGCCGCAATTTTTAGCTTGGCGTTTGGGGTTAGCGTAGCTTTTAAGTCTTCCCCAAAGAGTTGATTCACGTTGTCTAAAATCTGCATGGGCATCCTGCTCTAGATTGAAGCTGCCTGCGGAAGGCAAATAAAACCTAGTGTACCCCGTGTTTGCATAAATGTTGAATGGTAGTGCTAAGCCATAGCTAAGGCTTACTAGCAGAAGTATTGATACGCTGCCCAGATACAACCTAGGCAGCTTAAGATCACCTATGGCTGAACCTTAACCATGCTAGCGCCTACTACCTCCAAAGCTGTGCCTACTGCTGCCTTGTTTAGTAGCCACTTTAGCCAAGTAACTGGCACGCATGAAGAAAACATCTACGGTGATAGGCGCATTAGTATCTAGTTGATAAACACCATTTTCAGCCACGTGCACCAAAGGCCAAATCAACTGCGAACCGTTGGTAATACCTAAAGCGCTATGCCAAGCCTCTAGGACCCTGTTAAATAGATTCTGGCGTCCCACCTTGAATAGACCCCACCCTCGAATAGCGTCGTAATTTAGAAACAGAACAAGATGGTAATGCCCCTTACCATCTTGGTTATACTCAAGTGCCCATACGTACCTGACGTCTGTTTTGTGGGCATATTCATGCGTTTGCTTAGCCTTTTCTCGTGAGTGCCATATTTTACCTTTCAACGAATCCATGAACCTGCAGATTAGTTGCTTACGGTTAACATGGTAGTAATCGCTGGGCAGATGCAGATCAAATCTAAACGCTGCAGTTCTAGGGTGCGCAGTTAGAGCCTTAAAGGTAACCTCGTGTAGCTTTTCAAGGTAGTCTGCATAAAACGGTCCTTTATGCTTCATGATGGGCAGTCCCTTGTAATGTGTCCCGTTAACAATTTCTTTGTTTTTCATAGCTGTTACCCGTCTGTAAACGGTAACCGTGTAACCCGTCAGTCAACCCAATGAAGCTCTCAGCTAAACCATTCAGACACAGCTATAGGCTCACACCAATTCTGTTAATGGGTATGTTGTTGTCTTGATGTGTTTAGTGTTCTGTAGAGGTAAGTGAGCTGTGCTAAGACTAGGCTTATTTGGTTAGATGCTATCACTCAGTAATCTTCAACAATCACACTGTATTCTCAGTGTGATAATAGATCATCTGTAAAAGCATATAATATTAGTACCGAGAATTAGTCGCATCCTCGTGCCTAGGTTGACTGGGGGTTTTTGAAGTCGAATGACACGACCTCTGCGGAAACCTGATGTGATTTTAGTAAAACTTAGGTCTGGTAAAGTTTTCCAGAAAAAATGATTGAACCTTAGGCTGCAGCATCGCGTTCAGCGATTCTTTCACTGACCCATTCAAGCACTTCATCCTCGACCCAAGCGACGCAATTTGCTCCCAAGCTAACCTGCTTCGGGAACCTACCTTCCTGTATGTATTTGTAAACGGTGGCTCTCGCTAAGCTGGTCAGCGCCATTACGTCTTTCAGTTTGATAAATCTCATTTTTAAATTTCCTGTGTGGTTGAGTTTCACACAAGTTGAGATTGATTATTTTTTGTTAAGACAAAACTGTGTGGTGCACAAATATTCAGCAAATTTTATTCAATCTAAAACTTAAAGATCATATAGGAATTATCATTACCTTTTATACTCTTGATTAAATCGTTCTTATATCCTTATAAAACAAGGCTTTCACGTAAAATAATCAACTAGCAATGCTACTGATTTTACTACTGGTTATACTACTGGTTCTACTACTGGTTCTACTACTGGTTCTACTACTGGTTCTACTACTGGTTCTACTACTGGTTTTACTACTGACTTTACTACTGACTTTACTACTGACTTTACTACTGACTTTACTACTGACTTTACTACTGAACTTGCCACAGTAATAATTATTGTTAATATGATTAAAGTTGCTAACGAACGCAGCTGTTTTCAAAGACAGCACGGAAAAAGTCAAGGCGGGGGAATTTATGGATATTAAGAATGAGCTCGAAAAGCTAATACCGAACGAGCGTTTTAAAAATCTAGGCGAGCGCGCAAAGAAAGCAGAAGAGGAAAAAAAGAAAAAAAAGGAAAACCAAAAGCGCAAAGCAGCCTACCAAACAAACTACAGAAAAAAACAACTAGAAAGGACTATTAAGCTACCTAGCGATCTGCTCTTGCTCCTCTCTACGCATTACAAGCTTAAAAAATCCGAAACGTTAAGAGCCTTGCTTGGTGATTTTTTAGCTGCGCATCCAGACGAACAAAGTGAATTTATTTTAAATAATATTAAGAAAAAAGCGCCCAACACCGCTAATAATCTTACAAAATTCAACTTTACAGTCAACAAAGAGTTGAATAAAGGTCTAAATAAAATATGCACAAAACATAAAGTTTACCTTCAGGACTTAACCAGCGCGCTTTTAGATTATAAATATACGCGAATCATACACCGTATAGCTATTAGCCCACAGCAACGTCTTTTTAGGAATGCTGCTCTCGCGCCCAACTTATGGATGAAGCCAACTATCAGCGCTACTCTCCATCCTGGCTTATGGAAGAGCTCACTTCAAAGCGCTGCTCTCTCTCGAGGCTTATGGGATAAAGCACCTCACAGTGCTGCTTTTGGATATAGGACACTAGAAGAAAATCCTGACTACACAGTAAACCCAAATCGATTCGACCCAATTCCGCCTCAGCAACAGGCTGTTGCTGCAGTAGAGAATAACTTAAAAACTCTAAACCAAGACCAAAATCAAAGGCATTCAACTCCCGACAGAACATCGGTAGAACAATTAAGCTCAGATGAGCAACCTAAAACTGCAGTATCCAGCAATATACAACCATCCACCGCAGTCTGGCCAAATGCAAGTGTCCAGCCATCACTTCTTGCAGACGATCAGTGGCGTGTAGTTGCGCGATAGCAACTCATTAATAGCATTCTTCTTCGTCGGTAGCTTCATTAGCACATCTTATAAATAGGCATACTGATCTTGCCCGTTAGATTTAGCCGACCAGATCAGAGCCTCGCATTTCGTACAAGCCCAATTACCGCGAATATTGCGTTCTACGATGAGTTTGCCCAGTACGTAATCCAGCTTTTCGCTGACATCTTCGCCAACACGCCTGAATTGTCAACCGCAGTAGATCTGAGTATTCTCAGGTTAATGATGGGTTTGCCGGACGCTTACGGTTAAATAAAGCTATAGAACCAAACAACGAAATAAATCCATACACATCTAATAAAAGCTGTATTTGCAGACCAGTGAAACAATCAGCGCAAAGGGTCACCCAAGAGGAAAATTTAAAAAACCTAACTGAAGCTCTCAAATGCACACAGTACTGAAAGCGACCAATACCTCAACAATAAACCTCTACAGCTCAATCCAACAAACAGGTGCGGTTAATAGCTTTATCTCCACTTTCACACAAGCGCACTATGCCGATTGTTCGAAGCTTTAAAACACTACACCTCACCCCCATCTCTTAACTGATCTAAATAATCAGCCCAGGCCTGCATCATTCCGGCACGCTGCTCTAAAAAGCTGGTTCTGTTGTACGCTCTGCCGTTTGCATCTCTGACCGAGTGAGCCAGCTGATGCTCTATCCACTCAACGCGGTACCCAAGCACCTCGTCTAGCAAGGTGCGAGCTGTAGCCCTAAAGCCATGCGGTGTAACCGTATCATTGCAATAACCCATATCCCGCAAAGCCGTCCTTACACCATTTTCAGACAGGCACCGACTACTGCCACGTACTGACGGAAACACATATTTCCCATGGCCTGAGTATGGGTAGATATCATTTAGCAGCGCGACTGCCTGCTTTGGTAGCGGAACAATATGCGGCAAGCGCATTTTCATTTTTTCAGCCGGTATTTCCCAACGGCCAGCAACAAGGTCAATTTCTGACCATTCCATTGCTCTTATTTCACCAGGTCTTTGAAATAAGATAGGAGTCAGACGCATCGCTGTTTTGACGACAATTCCAGACGTGGAATCTTCCATGTGACGTAATAGCTGACCCAGTACGGCAGGATCAGTAATTGCTGATCTGTTTTTTGTTCGTGCAGTTTTGAGAGTACCGGCAAGGTCGTTTGCTATATTGCGCTCTGCCCTGCCTGTTGCTATTGCGTAGGTAAAGAGCTGAGAAGCGATTTGACGGGCTCTACGGGCAGTATCAAGAACGCCACGAGCTTCAATCTTACGCAACTCTGCAAGCAACTCAGGAGCAGTAATCGTGTCAACTGATCGCTTAGCAAGTCCAACAAGGTCTTTTAACAACAATCGTTCAGCTCTACGCTTATGATCATCTGTTTTGTCACTCATGTGCACTTCAAGCCATTCTTCAACCACAGCCTCAAACGAGTTACCTGTAGCCTTAAGATGAGCCTGCTTCTCTTCCCTGCGCTCTTCAGTTGGATCTAAGCCATCGGCAACTAGGTTATACGCCTCCCTGTGCAGCTTGCGAGCCTCACTGAGAGTAATGTCAGGGAACACACCCAGGGCTAATTGTTTCTGCTTGCCTGCAAAGCGAAAACGATAGCGCCAGTACATAGAGCCTGTTGGAGTGACTAATAAGAACAAACCATGACCATCAGATAGCATCTGAGTCTTTTCAGTTGGCTTTATATGCCTTAATTCAACCGCAGCTAAGTTGCGTTTTTCTTCGCCGTTGAGCTTTTTCATATCTATAGCTTCTCAAAATGTTGTCACCGGTTTTGTTGATATCAACAGGTGACAACGTTTGTGACAACAATTTGGTGTGGATGACTATAGATTATGGTGGACTAGTATGGAACTGCAGACGAAAAAAAGCCCCGTATTACGGGGCTCTTAGGACTTCAGTGGACTGCACTGGAGTTGAATCTGGTGGCTACACCGGGATTTGAACCTGGGACATCAGCATTATGAATGCTGCGCTCTAACCAACTGAGCTATGTAGCCAACTGGCGCGCATTATTCTCGCCTTCAGCATGTGTGTCAAGCATTTTATCTAAAATTCATTTAAATCAGTCTGTTACACACAAGAATAAACAAACCGCTATCCGCTGGCCATGCCTACGATAGCAATGATTCAAACCACGCAGATACTTTTGTAGCAAGCAAAACAGCCGCCGCACAGTGCGCCGCCGTGCAATAACGATTAGACTCCCATTACACAACTCAATCGCAATGTATTCAATGGGATGCGCTGAACCATGATCGACTTCAGCAAAAAACGCTTTCTGGTAGTAGATGATTTTTCTGAGTTTCGCAGCTCTATCAGAGGCATTCTGCGTTTGCTCGGTGTGCAACATATCGATACAGCCGCGAATGGCAATGAAGTATTGGAGTTATGCCGCCGCCATCGTTACGACGTTATCTTGCACGACTATAATCTCGGAGAAGGTCTCAGCGGACAGCAAGTGCTCGAACAATTGCACACAGAAAAGCTGCTCTCGCCACAGTGTATTTTTATTATGGTGACCGCCGAAAACACCCAAGCCATGGTATTGGCCGCACTTGAATGTGAGCCCGATGACTACCTCACCAAACCCTTTAACAAGGTCACATTACAAACTCGACTGGAGCGTCTAGTCCGACGCAAAGAAGTCCTTGCACCCGTCCTCAAAGCACTCGAAGCCAATGACTCTATTGCTGTACTGCACGCCTGCCAAAACATTGAACAAAAAGAGCCTCGGCATGCCGTTCTTTGCCAACGCCATATAGCAACCGCTTTAAATGCGCTGGCGCGTTATCAAGAGCTTGAGCAGCTGTTGGAAAAACAAGCGCGCAGCAGACCTACGGGCTGGAATCTACAAGCTCTGGCACGACTCTGGTTGAGCCAAGGACGCGTAGATAAAGTCACACGACTCCTCACCGCCGCCATCCGTCAATTTCCCATGATGGCCGAGTTGCGTGATATTCAAGCGGAGCTTGCCGCGTTACAGAACGATTCGGCGGCTACATTAGTGGCCTTACAGCAAGCGGTGACTTTATCGCCTAACACCATCCGCCGGCAAATCAAGTTAGCCTGTCAAGCATGGCTCAATAACGATACACAAACTGCGCTACACGCTTTACGTCAATGCTGGGAGACCAGCCGTTATTCAGCAATCTTTGAACCTGAATTGCTATGGCAGCTGGCTTCGATACTGGCCCAAAAAATAACCACACCTAAATGGCCAGACGAAGTGCAACAATGGCTTGGCATTATCGAAAAAAACTACAAACAAACCCTGCCAATCCAAACCGCCACAACTTTATTACGGATTGAAGAACAGCGCCGCAAAGGCTCAGCTCCAACAACAGAGGATCGGCAGGCACTGCTCGAACAGTTGCAGGGATACCAGCACCAATATACTGCGATGACCTTATTACAGCTGGGTGACTGGCTAACGCAACTGGGCGAAACTGGCGCCGCCCAAAACTTCTGGCACCTCTGCGCGCAACGTCACGCAGGCATTACAGGCGTGCTTGAACAAGTCAACTCAAGACTGCCTAGCCTCGACGTGCAACCCTTGCGCCAAGCGCTGGGTTTGAGTCGTCAGGCGGCGGCGCTGCATTACCAAGAGCAAAACGATCAAGCACAAGTACTATTCGAGCAAGCCTTAGAGCAAGCGCCTCACTTAATCGAGCTCAACATGGCCGCTGCTCGTTTATTTCAGGATCAATTGCAGCACCAGCAAACGGATGCAGATCTGCGTCTTGACGCCTGCCTACAGCGCATCGGCAATCTATCTAAACTTGAGCCTGAGTCCGTCGACTTTATCCACATGCAATCTTCTTTGGAGCTGAATCCATGGTAAAGCACATCGACTTTTCCACCCTGATGGCTTCTACCGTGCATGACATGAAAAATGTCATTGCCGCCGTTAGCCATGCTTACGAGAGTTTGTTAGCCGAGATGCCAGAAGCGTTGCAGCGTTCTCCACAGGCACGTTTAATCGAGCAAGAAGCATTGCGTTTAGATGCCATGCTCATGCAGCTACTCGGTCTGTACAAACTCGAACACGGTCAACTGTTGTTACAGCCTGTTTATTATCGCTTAGATGAGTTATTTGAAGATTTATACAACCGCCACCGCGATCTGTTGGCGTACCGCAATATCGACTTGCAAGTGCTGCTGGACGATCCCGATCTCGAAGCCTACTTTGATGTCAGCCTGATGGGCACCGTATTGGACAACGCACTGGGTAACGCTCTGAACTACTGCAAGAAAACCATCCGTTTACACGCACAACGTGAAGACAATGGCGTGCTACTGACAGTGAGCGACGACGGCGCAGGTTATCCAACAAGTTTATTAGGTGAAGTACGCAACAAAGAATCCAGCAGCATTGATCGCAACAGCGGCAGCACCGGGTTGGGCTTGTATTTCGCGGCGAACATCGTGGCGATGCATGATCAAGATCAGCATCCGGCACGGCTCGAACTAAGCAATGACGGCCCGCTATCTGGCGCCTGTATGAAAATTTGGTTGCCGCTGCCGAGTTTGTTTTAATCTTTTTACTGAGGTTTAAAAGTCTTTGCTGTGTAGTCTTTTTTGCAATCAAATTCAAATAATTTTGCAAACGCTTTAACGCGAAAATTGAATAGCCATACCACAGCTTTTTAATATACTTAATAATAAACTTAATAAGATTACTTATGATCCATATTTCAGTGATGCTCAGCTTAAACAAAACCCAAATACACATAACCGGCTCTTCGCATTTAAGAGTGTAGCTGATTTCTAAACCCTCCTGACTTCAGCAAGCACCTGGCTATGTAATTGGTTAAATTTCTAAAGCCCAGGGCGGTACCTCGCAAGTGTTCAAGTCGTCCGTTGATAGCTTCTGTTGGACCGTTGCTGGTTCCTGGCCGGTCGAAGTAGGCAAGGATGCTCTCAGCGTATTTTTTCAGCGTTTTCCCCAAGCCTTTCACCTCGATGAGCGCTTTGGGCAAGTCGCTGGCTGTAATGATATTTATGACCTCTTCCATGAGTTTTTTACCACGTGTTCGATCCGGCTCGTTGTAGGCGCTGACCACCTGTTGGTACATGCTCCAGGTGCAATCCACTTCGAGGTGGCGCTCATCTGCAAACAGCTGGAACAGCGTAAGCATAACACCAACCACACCTAGCACAACTCAGATCAGCAGTTAGAGCGACTCGATGCTTAGCTAAGTTTAATGTTCCAAGGCGAAAGCGTATCGATGTCAGCAGCGCTGGTGTGCGGCAGCTGTTCGAAC
>Ga0265295_1001791_pt1 | contig 36632 bp, 36 predicted proteins | sample Munlansysbiofilm_FD_192503 | JGI IMG/M metagenome (GOLD analysis project Ga0265295, IMG submission 192503) | Leachate microbial communities from a municipal landfill in Southern Ontario, Canada - Methane capture system biofilm | ecosystem: Engineered > Solid waste > Landfill > Unclassified ... | reverse complement strand
TTGACTTGAAATGAATTAATGTATAACTTTGATTGTGAGTAATGTTTCTACTCATAGTTTTGCGGTTAATGTAAAATGATTAAAACTCTAATACAATGAAAAAAATAAATACAATACTAATTTCCATATTGGCAATTACCCTATCATCGTGCTTAACCCATTATTTTGCCGACCCAGTTCCGATTGATGCAAAGGATTATACAAGCATTCCAGAACCCATGCAGGGGGTATGGACAGCAAAAGATGAAACACACACAATTTATAAGGAAAAGTGGATTAGCGAAAGGATTGATTCGCTAGGGGTTAAAACCACAAAAACTGAGTATGAACTGTCTGACAGTTTAATAGTTAAAAAACTAGACAACTATTACTTTTTCAACAACTTGGACAAGAATGGATACTGGATTGTTTACCTTGGATTTAAGCAGAATAATAATTTTTTTATTAAAGGTTTAGGAACTGCCGATACTCTTACACTGGCTAATTCTATTGGGTTTACTCCAGATTCAACCAATAAAGCAAAGGAGCGTTACTTTAACGCCCCTTTTACCAATAAGCTAATGAAAAAGTTTATCAATGATGGTGGTTTTGCCGATACGCTTATTGTTTTTGATATTGATACCCGAACGTTAAAGGATTTGAATTAGCCTAACTAAAACCTGTACTGATAACCTACACGTACCACCTGAGTTTCGTAGTAATCATGGGAGTTTAGTTTAAAGGTAGTACCCTCAATTTCATACCGCATTACAAGGGTATTTAAAATATCGCTGGCGTTTATAAATAGTTCGCCCTTGCCCGTCTGTATCTTTTTGGTTAAACCTGCATCAACGGAGTAACGGGCAAGTATTTTACCCTGCGGAATAATATCGGGAGCAAGATAAATGCCTGTTATCTGCAACTCTGTTCCCTTTAGAACTTTAGCAATTAGGTTAACCTTTGCGTTACCCGCAATAATAGACTGCTCCTGTCCGGTATATGTCACATCACTTGGATAAGCATTTACAATGGTAAAAGCACCAATACTATTCCTATAAATATTGCCATTTGCATTAAGCCTTACATTGCGACCCAACTGCTGGTTTAGCACAAGTTCAACCCCAGTGTTTTGTCCCTTATCGGCATTCTGATTAACCTGAGCCAAAAGATTTAATTCAACCACAGTAATAATCTTGGTAAGTATACTGGTTGACATCCTATGATAAGCGGCACTGTATAAGTATCCCCCACTCCACGATTGCCTATAACCCAATTCAACCGACTGAGTAAACTGAGGCTGTAGATTTGGATTACCCATTGAAAGAATTTCGGGACTTGCATAGGTTGGAAAAGTCCTTAAGTCCTTCTCATCCGGCCTATCTACACGCCTATTATAGAATGCTGACAACCTACTATTATCACTAATTAACCAGGTTGCCCTAACACTTGGGAATGGATCTATATAGTCAAATCCTGTACTGCTGTATACACTATGGTTGGGATCAACCAAATAGTCCACATTTGCATACTCAACTCTAAGGCCGGCCTCAAGTTCAAATTCTTTTCGCTCGTATATATATGTTCCATAAACCGCCGAAAGCCACTCCCTGTATTCAGCACTTCCTGCTAGACTAGGGTCAAGTATTGAGTTATCCCCAGGTTTAAAGTAAATGTTATTTGGGAAAATCCTTGCACGCTGCTTCGTCCCCAACTCAAGCCTTCCAGATTTTAATGGCTTTGAATAGTCAACAATCAGGTCAAAAATATTCTCATCGGCCAGTAAGCCCGTAGTGTCAGTGCCTATAGAATTTGGGCTGTACTTTTTATTTGTAAAATAGAATAACTCATCCTTGCGTCTGAACGAATAGTTGAATGATGAGATAAGGCTGTGACCTGGCTGATTAAACGAATGCTTATGCGTAATAGTAGCAAAAAGGGTTTGGTTTACTTCGTTTTCAAAGTATTGCCAAAGGCGGGTTCTATTCCCATCGATATCATCGTAGGCTATGTCGCCCAAATCAGTGTACTCTCTATAGTTGAATAGGGTTGAAAAGGTAAATGTATTCCTTCTATTGGGGTTATAGTCTATCCTAGCCTTAATATTGTATATGGGTTGCGTTCTGTTCTCGAGGAATTGCTGATTAACTCTATCGCTGTTATCGAAGCTGCGAAGCGTAAATTCATTCTTCATCATTTGCTTATGGTACAGCAAATCTGCTTGAACAAAAAAGTTAACCTTCTCCTGTTTGTAGTTTGTTGAAAACGAAGGGTTTATTTTTGGGGTAAACCGATACTGATCGCGAATGCCAACTACATTGGGCTCTTTCTCTGCTAACGCTCCAACTCCAACTGTAAGGCTAGCCTTACCGTTCCATCCAAACTCCTGATCTTTTTTAAATACAATATTTATTATGCCGGCCATTCCACTAGCATCGTACTTTGCTGAAGGGTTATTTATAATCTCAACCGAGGCAATTGCCGAAGCCGGAATATTATCGAGACCCGACTGAGAGCCCATTCCAGTTATCGCGGTTTGCTTTCCATCAATTAGAACGGTTATCTTATCGCTGCCGCGAAGAAATATTTTCCCATCCCTGTCGATTGTAACCCCTGGCAGGTTCTGCATAACCTGCAAAACTGAACCTCCCTGCTGGCTAAGGTTATCGTCAATTGCAAATGATTTTTTATCCATTTTTGATGAAACCTCTACCCTTGCTGCAGTTACAGTAACCTCTTCGAGTTCGGTTGCAGATTCTGCCAGAACAATTGTTCCGAAATCCAGAAAACTATTCAATCTACCAACGTGGAGAGGTAAATTTTGCTCAGAATAGCCTATATACGATATCTTAACGGAGTAATCGCCAGTACTTAAGCCCTCAAGGGTAAACATTCCTTTTTCGTTGGTAATTGTTCCCGTTAAAAACGAACCTTCTTTGCTTGTAACAGTTACATTAACGTATGGCAATAGTTCCTTTGATTGTTCATCGCGAACAATACCCGAAACAACTGCATTTTTTATCTGTGCAAAGGCAGAGACAAAGATTAACATAAGAATGATTAGGGAGAGAAGCCTTTTTAGTTGCATATTTTTTATTTAAAATAATTTGTTCGAGGTTTAAACAGAACTCAGTAAAGAAAGTTTATCCCTAATATTGATTTTGAACTATCTAACCTGAATGCCTATTACAAGGATATCATCAACCTGATCCTGCGAGGACTGCCACATATCCATCGTATCCTCAAGTTGAGTTTGTTGCTCAGCCATTGGTAAGGCTGAAATTTTTAGGAGTAACTCTTTAAATGGCCTTGCCATAAACTTTCTTCTATCGGGGCCTCCAAACTGCGATACGTATCCATCGGAGAACATGTAAAGCCTATCGTTAGGTTTTAGCTCTACCCTATGCATAGTAAACTTCTCCTTATCCCTTGGATAGGACCCTACGGGCATTTTATCAGCCTTATATTCAATCAATACTCCTTCCCTTATTATGTAAAGAGGATTGTAAGCTCCGGCATACATTAGCTCCTGATTACTCTGATCGATTGTACAAATGGCCACATCCATTCCATCCTGCCTTTGGGTATCGCGCCCAGTTTTATCAAAGGCGGTCTTTATCTTTTGTCTCAAGTTATTCAGAATTGCATCGGGATGTATAATTCCCTCAACATTAACAATATCGTTTAGGAATGAAACACCCATCATACTCATGAATGCACCAGGGACTCCATGCCCAGTGCAGTCGGCAGCAACCACAACAACAAGGTTATCCTTTTGGGATATCCAGTAAAAATCGCCACTTACAATATCGCGGGGCCTGAACATTATAAAGTAATCGCCTATTGAATTTGCAAGAATATCCTCAGATGGCATAACCGCCCATTGAATTTTACGAGCATACGTTATGCTTTGGGTAATCTCATCGTTCTGTTTGAAGATTTGATCGCGTTGCTGCTCCATCTCCTGTTTCTGGTTCTCAATGGTCCGAGTACGTTGCTTAACTTTGAGTTCAAGCATTAGCTTATCTCTTTTAAGACTTTTCTCCCTAAGTTTAATAACCACTTGAAATAGGAAAATAATCAGCACACCACAAGCAATATAAAACCATAAGGTTTTCCAAAATGGGGGTTTTACAACAAAGGGTAGCTCTACAACACCACTGTAATTTCCAATCAGATCTTTTGCTCTAATCAAAACGACATAATTTCCCGAAGGGATAAAGGGGAGTTCGATAAAAGGATTATTACTCCACTCTGTCCAACTTGTGGTTAAGCCCCTAACTAAATACTGATAAATTACTGCACCTTTACGAACAAATGATGGAGCACTCATCTTAATTTTTAGCGCATTGTTAGCATAATTTAGGTTGATGCTTTTAGGGCTAAGTATATTCCCATCCTTATCAATGATGTGCTTAATAAACAAACTTAAGGGCGCTTTAATGCTATCGTTTGGCTGAAAGGTTATTCTGTAAATGTCAGTGTAGGCATTAATAACGTATAGCTTACTCTCATTTGAAACGAAAAGAAAGGTTGGGTTTTCAAAAATATTTAAAAGTTGCCTATCAACATTTAGGTCAAAACTTCTATTAGCCCAGCATTGCCAGCTATGGTTTGCATGCTGCCATAAAAAACCTTGCTGAAAGTAATAATAATTAGAATCTTCGGAAACTGGAAAACTATCTGTCTTCAAAAGAATGCCATTATTCAGCTCATAGGTTCCGCCCTTGTAAAAAACCATTATTTTACCCTGTACTCTTCTTACGTATGGCGATCCTAACTCGCCCTCGGGCATTTTAACCTTTTCAGGTTTCACTCCTGTATTGGTGCTAACGGTATATACATCAAACTCACTTGACAAGGCATAAGTACTGTTATCAAGCTGGGTAATGCTCACAACAGATTCTTTCTGCTCTATTAAAGATTTTAAAGAGCCATTAGAAGTATAAACATACGCTCCCTTGGTTGTACCTATAAGTATGTCTCCCTCCTGTACCTCCGACTCTTGGGCAAAAACAATATTCAAATTTGGGATTACAACACTTGCAGTATTATCATTAACCCTGTATAATCCAAAGTTTGTTGCGGCATATAACTGACCTTTAACCTCAATCAGAAATCTCACCTTGGCAGTTAACCCCTTCACTTTTTTGTAGCTATGGCTAGCAGATTCCAACTTATAGATACGCTTTTGTCGATACTCAAACGTGCTTGACTGTTCGTCTCCTGTTAAATTATATTTTGGGGATATAGTAGTTCCATCGCTCAAAGGTTCTGTTTCGCTCCGAGAAAAAAGTTTTGTAATAAACCCCTTCCGCTTTTGGCTTATGTCCTGCTTATTTACAGCTAGAGTATCGGTCTGACCAATTACCTTTGCCTTAGCTGTTTTAATATTTACATCAACAGGTTTATATTTCAGATGCTTATCCAAAAAGAAAAGTCCCTCGCCCGTTCCTACGTATAATTTGCCCCTATGCTCGTTACAAGAGAGTACATTGCCCATAAGCCCACGGTAGTAGTTCATCGTTTTAACTGGCAATGAGAAATCGACTCGGGTAACCCCCATGGGATGAGAAATCCATAATCCATTAGTTTTATCGGTTCCAATGGAAAAAACCTCGTCATCGGGTAAGCCGTTTTGGTAGTTCAGCGTTGAAACAGTTTCACCTTTTGCAGCATCAACAAGAAGGCAGCCCCCGTTAAGCGTTGACAGTGCTATTAACCCATTTCCAACTGAAACCCCTCCGTTTAGTATGCTTGCATTGGCGTACTCCTGATCGGCAAATTTATATTGACTTAAAGATTCTCCGTTGAAACAGTAAATCTTATTGTGGGTAGTTCCAAAATAGGCAATATCATTATGGATAAATGAAAAGGTAAAATCTTCTCCAATAGGCAAGCCCGCTAACATCTCATAACCACTATCTGGCTTATTCAAATAAATAAGAGAGCTATTTTTTACATGATAGGTTTTACCCCTTAGTTGAAAAAAATCTGAGATAAATACCTCGTTTCGAACATCGTGATAAACCGTATCAACTAAAACTGAATCGGCTGTACTAATTTTACATATAGTAGTGGGTGAAACCACTAACAATCCATCATCGACTTTAGAAAATTTATAGTAAAAATTATCGTTGGTAACCTCAATCAGATTAGTTTGCACATGTTGCCCATCGGAATTCAAATTGAAATAACCCACGCCTTGCTCGGTGCAGAAGAAAAGATAATTGCTAAATGCAATAGCAATTGGATTGCCCTTAACGTTTAGGCTTTCCCACTGCAAACCATCAAAGGAATATATATCCCTCCGGTTTAGAACAAAAACTTCCCCATTGTTACCCTGCTCAAAGCCCCAGTTTTGGCTACTCACATTGCCTGGCAAGTTGTAGTTCACCATGTAGGGGTTACCTTCCTGCGCATTTAGGCTATTACTCCCAAATAATAAAAGAGCAGAAAAGATAAACGTCCACTGTTTTTTCGCAAAAAAACTTAACATATCCTGACTATTTAATTAACCTGACCATGTATCCCTATCGAGGCTTCGATACTGAATTGCTTCAGCAACATGCTCGGATTTGATACTTTCGCTCCCTTCTAAATCGGCAATAGTTCTAGAAACCTTGAGTATTCTGTCGTATGCACGAGCCGATAGACCTAAGCGTTCCATTGCATTTTTAAGTAGTGCAGTTCCGGCTTCGTTTAGTACACAGAATTTCCGGATTAATTTACTGCTCATTTGTGCATTGCAGTATATGCCTTTCCATTCGATAAACCGCTCGGCTTGAATCTCTCTTGCTTTCACAACTCGTTCACGCACGCTCAGCGAAGTTTCTGAAGGAGGCGCATCGGCCAATTTATCGAACGGAACAGGTACAACCTCAACATGAATATCTATTCTATCGAGCAATGGACCTGAAATTTTATTCAAATACTTTTGCACAACCCCCGGCGAGCATACGCAATCCTTATCGGGATGATTATAGTAGCCACAGGGGCAAGGGTTCATAGATGCCACAAGCATAAACGATGCGGGATATTCAACTGAAAACTTTGCTCTTGATATGGTAATCACCCTATCCTCAAGCGGCTGACGCATTACCTCAAGTACTGTTCGTTTAAATTCGGGCAATTCATCTAAAAAGAGTACACCATTATGGGCCAATGAAATCTCACCGGGCTGAGGATAAGTACCCCCACCTACAAGCGCAACGTCAGAGATGGTGTGATGCGGACTTCGGAAAGGGCGCCGAGTCATAAGTGAAGTACCTCGATCAATTTTACCAGCAACCGAATGTATTTTGGTAGTTTCCAACGCTTCGCGAAGAGTAAGAGGCGGTATAATTGTTGGTAAGCGCTTAGCTAGCATGGTTTTCCCTGCACCTGGAGGGCCAATCATAATCAAATTGTGGCCACCCGCGGCAGCTACTTCAAAAGAACGTTTTACGTTCTCTTGCCCCTTTACATCGGAAAAATCAACTTCGTATTCATTGGCATGCTGAACAAACTCTTCTCTAGTGTCAACAACAGTGGGCTTGAGGCTACTTGTTCCATTAAAAAAATCCATAACCTGAGCTATATTCTCAACCCCATAAACGTCGATATTGTTAACAACCGCAGCCTCGCGCGCGTTACCCTTTGGTACAATTAAACCCTTAAATCCCTCCTCGCGGGCCTGAATAGCAATGGGCAACACCCCTTTTATTGGTTGTACCGTTCCATCGAGTGAGAGTTCGCCCATGATAACGTATTCTGCAAGATTATCTGATTTAACTTGTTCTGATGCAGCCAGTATACCAACAGCCAGAGGCAAGTCATATGCAGCACCTTCCTTGCGAATATCGGCTGGTGCCATATTGATAACTACTCTCCTTTTGGGCATTTTCTGCTTTACAGATTCCAGAGCAGTAGCAATTCTTTGCTGGCTCTCCCTTACAGCGCTATCGGGAAGCCCAACTAGAAAAAAATTAATTCCCTGAGCAACACTTACCTCAATGGTTATGGTAGTTGCCTTTATTCCCTGAACTGCGCTTCCGTATGTTTTAACAAGCATTATAAAACTATTTTAGCTGATAAAAATAAAAACACCTGAAAGTTACGCGGAATTTACGAATAATAACAGTAATTATCACACTGCAATTGGCTTAAAAACAAAAAGTGCAGCCTTTAGGGGCTGCACTTGGCATATACTTTTATATACTTATGCTATTGCATTGATTATTTGTTTAGCCAACTCGCTGTACTCTTCGGGGGTAAACGTTGCCCGAGGCCTTTGAAAACTTATATCAGCCTCGCTGTTAAGCGGAATAAGATGGATGTGTGCATGCGGAACTTCTAAACCAAGAACAGCAACGCCAATTCTCTTGCAGGGTACAACCCGCTCAATTGCTTTAGCAATCCGCTTGGCAAAAACCATCATATCGGCTAGGGTTTTATCGTCAACATCAAAAATATAGTTAACCTCCTGTTTAGGTACAACCAGAACATGCCCTTTTACCAAAGGGTTAATATCGAGAAAAGCAAAATAGCGATCGTCCTCAGCAACCTTGTAAGCAGGAATTTCGCCAGTTGCAATTTTTGTGAAGATTGTTGCCATTACTCTATCTTTTTAGGTTTATCGTGATATTTTAATAATTTCAAATGTTACGCTTCCTGAAGGTATCTGAACCTCAACAGACTCGCCCTCCTTTTTTCCAAGTAAAGCCTTGGCTATGGGAGTACCTATTGAAAGTTTACCTTCCTTTAAGTTTGCTTCGCTCTCAGCCACAATGGTATATTCCATCATAGCATTGTTTGTTTTATTCTTAATCTTAACCTTATTGAGTATTTGCACTCTATCTGTATCTATCCTGCTCTCGTCAATAATTCTTGCCATAGCAATGGTATTCTCAAGCTTAACAATTTTCATTTCGAGCATACCTTGTGCCTCTTTGGCTGCATCGTACTCTGCATTCTCAGACAAATCACCTTTATCGCGAGCCTCAGCAATCATTTGTGAAATTGCAGGCCTTTCAACGGTACGAAGCTGATCTAACTCCTTATGGAGTTTATCCAAACCTTCCTTTGTTAAATAGGTAACTTTAGACATAGTCAATAACATTAATTTTACTTCTTACTATGGGGTAAATAAAAAAGAATCCCGAAATTTTCGGAACTCTTTTCCGCTACAAATATACGGATAATTATTGTAATAAAAACAAAGTTAGGCGTTTACTCAAACTGTGAAATATTTTGGCCTAATTATTTCTGAATAAACTATTGCCCTTTTTGCATCAAAATCCTTTACAAAATAATTTTGCGATTGGCTTATGGCCAACTCTTCTTCCTCTAGAGTTTGCACATTGCCAATTTCCGAAGAGGAAATGTTATCTTCTTCAAACTCAGCAATGCTAATATTGCTCACAGGTCTCTCTTTTATATGCATTTGAGCGCGATCGCTCATCTTTTTCTGGAAATCTGATAACTGAACTTCCGCTTTCTTTTCAATTTCATCTTCCACTTGAAATTTGTCAGCTCTTAATGATGCTGTTACACCCTCTTGGCCAAAAAGCAAACTAATTGGATCGTAACTTGGCCTATCGTCCTCTTCCTCTATAGAAACAGCACCTTCATCAGAGTGATACTGTTCTCGGGTGGGAACAAGTCCTTTAATTGCTGAATTCTGCCGCGCTTTCTTTTTTTTCTGTGCAACCGCATTCACAATCGCCAGAATTATTGCAATAACTATGTATATTATGCTATCTGAATCCATTTTATTTACACATATTGCGTTTCCAAAACATTAACCTTTTCTTAAACGACTTTCGTGATGCATAATTTCGCCTTGTTTCAAGTTCATTCTGTTTCATGCGTGCCTGAACCTCAGGGTGTTGTTTCTCTTTATGGCGTCGAATCAACTTCTTTTCAACCCTTTTTGCCTCTGCTTTCAGCTTAACCTGAGGTTTTTTAGCTTTTTGCTCAAACCTTATGGTTTTCCTTTTTTCCCTGCGGGCAATCCGTTCGCGCTTTTTCTGATTCCTTTTAAAATTACGCTGATTCCCCATTAAATTTCCCTCAAGCCCCGATGGGTAAACCTTTTTCGCACACGAATTACTTCCAAAACTAATCAATATCAACAATAAAAAGAAGAAAAGTCGTCGAAATTTTTGGAACATTAATCTAAGAAAAAAATATTTTAAACTTTTTATACCCTAATTGCGTTTAGCCTTTAAAGACAATTATTTACATTTGCCAAAATTCAGACCGTGAGATTAGCAAAGATAACAATATACTTATCACTCCTTATCACTCTATTAACATTTTGGTCGTGTGTTAAGGAAGAGCCTGTTGTGGTTCCTGATGTTTATGTTAATTTTAGCATAAACCTTTTACTCCCTCAGTATAGTGATCTGAACGCTCCAGGCAATGCCATAATTATTGCAAATGTGGGGTATAAAGGGAATGGGGTTATTATTTACAGGCTAAACCTCGAGGAGTTTTTTGCCTATGATGCTACATGTCCTCAGCATATCAATAACAGCACTCCTATAAAACTTGATGATGACCCAAGCAATGCAACTTGCCCCAGCTGTGAAACCACATACTCCTTTTTAAATTTTGGGCAAGCTAGCAAAGGACATCCGCTTAAAAAGTACAGTGTCTCTTTAAGTGGTTCCTTTCTAAATGTTTATAATTAGAGATTTTACTGCTTTTCAGGTAACAGTCTATCTTCAATCATTCGGTTGTGATATTGCTGAATAATTGCCTTAAGTAATTGCTCATTCTTTCCAACCATAAAGCTATCCTGCTCAACCAGATTATTTTTTAGCAGTATATCCGTTTTATAATTGTAAGCACCCACTATCTTTTCTCCGTTAAAATGAAGTAGGGTATCGCCATTTACAAACTGGTAGGTTGAACCCGTATAGCTAATGGCATAATCACCAGATTCATCGCTTAAAAGATCTTTGCCAAAGGCAAAATATGGCATATCAAATTTTAAGTACGACAGAACAGTTGGCATAATATCGATTTGCTGAGCTACTTTTTGGCTAACTCCAACTATAGCTTCCGAAGGATGATAGAAAATGATTGGAACGGCATAAGCCCCAAGTTTTGTTTTGTACTCATCATAAAAAGGCTGATTAGCATGATCGGCAGTAATTACAAAAAGCGTACTATCGAACCAAGGCTTAGTTCTGGCTACCTCAAAAAAAAGCTTTAATGCATAGTCGGTATAACCAACACACTGATGCATTGGCAATTCTCCCTTCGGAAAAACCCCTTCATACCTCTCGGGAACACGGAATGGATGATGAGATGAAATGGTAAAAATTGAGGTAAAGAACGGCTGGGGTAAACTATCAATTTCTTTGGCAAAGAACTGAAGGAACTCCTCGTCCCAAATCCCCCACATTCCATCAAAATCAGCCGAATTATCATACTCGGTCATACCATAATACTTATCAAAACCTGTCATTCGGGTAAAAGCCTGCAAGCCCATTGAACCATTGGGCGCTCCATGAAAAAAAGAGGTATGATAACCCTTTGGTTTCAACAATGACGCAAAACTGTTAATCCTATTCGACGAATAAGGAGTGAGCACAAAGGGCTCAACAATCATGGGAATAGATGCCAAAACCGACGGAAGAACATCGATTGATTTGCGTCCGTTGGAAAAACCATAGCGAAACATTAAACTATGATCGATTAACGAATCGATAAATGGTGTATATCCTTTGTAACCACCATTGTATAAATGTTGATTATACCTTCCAATATACTCGCGGCCAAGACTCTCAAGAATGATTATAACAACATTCTGTGGTTTAAAAGCACTATTGTTTTGAGGGTTGTGAACAGGAGAAAATATTTTATTTAAAGACTCCTCGTCTTTGTAAAAGTTAATCTTACTCAGGGGTTTTACCCCAATAGTCCGATAAATAGCAAAGGGTGTATTAAGCACAATAACCGTTTCCAGAGGATCGTTCACAAATGCCCCAGCATTGCTTAGCGTAATTGGGCGTGTACTATGCCTAAAGCCACCGCGTAACCCTCCAATAGTAAGACCAATAAATAGCGCCATTAGCAAGGTTCCCATAAAGGTGTAAATCACATGCTGTAATGCTCCTTTGGGCTTATTGATAAGTTTTGCCTTTTGGTAAAGCAATATCAAAACCGCTGTAAAAATTATCCATATTAGGAATATGTACCAATAGTCAACTAGAAACTTTAGCAACAACGAGAACATATTCTGTTCATTCTCAAACTCACCAAAAACCGATGCCGTTGTTCGTCTAAGAGTGAATTTAAAATAAATAAAATCGGCACAATTGGCCAAAATCGTAAGACTATTGGTAATCACAAATAAATATTTAAGCCCAGTTTGGTAGTATCTATTGTACCGAAAAGTGAAGGGCAGAAGAATTAAAACCAGATACAACAGGTTAGTATAGAGAATGCCCGAAGTGTCGAACTTAAGCCCGCCAAGCATCATCCACATAAAACTACCAAAGGTTACATTTGGAAAGTAGCTAACATTAAACAGGTAAAAAAGAACCCTAGAAACCGAGAAGATTACATAAACCAATAGAATATTAACTATTGCTGTGGTATATATACTTTTCCTAAATCGGATATCGGTAAAGTAAACCCTTATTGAACTGAGCATAACTATTTATTTAAATTTTGGTGAAGTTATAAAATATCTCAATTGTCTATTATTAAGCCATTAATAATGCTTTAAAAATTTGAATTACGATTACAAAAAGTAGTCAACAAAAACAATCACAGCTTGTATTATTTAACAAATTAAAGTAGGTTTGTAGTTCAGGTTCTAAAAAGATAATACATCTACATAAAAAGAGATTACACTGATTACATGGCACTTGCAATTGAGTTGATTTGATTTAAAGTTGGTTTAGCAAAGTGTAATATTTAATGTAATTAGCATTTTAAAAAACATTGTGAAACAAGGCTAGTTCATGAATAAGATTAAACTTAATGTACTGGGAATATCGTATAGCCAAACACAGTCGGGTGCTTATGCTTTAGTGCTAAGCGAAGAGAATGGGAAAAGACGTATTCCAATTATCATTGGTGGTTTTGAGGCACAGGCAATAGCAATTCAGCTGGAGGGCTTAACTCCTCCCCGTCCTTTAACTCACGATTTATTTTTAAACTTCTCAAAATCATTTGGCATTGAACTTCTAGCTGTTCAGATTTATAAACTTGAGGAAGGAGTTTTCTTCTCAAAACTACATTGCGACAACGGAAAAAAAGAAATCTTTATTGATGCACGTACCTCCGATTCAATTGCTCTTGCCCTTAGGTTCAACTGCCCAATATATACTACCAACGAGATTATTGAAAAAGCAGGCATAGTACTAGATATTGAGGAAGGAGAGGGCCAGGAAGAGGGGGAAAAAGTAACTAAAGTTGGAAAAACACCCTACGTAGAAGATAGTGAAACAGAAGCCCTAAAGCACCTTAATATGGATGAACTTAACATTCTTTTGAAGGAGGCTGTTTTGAAGGAGGACTACGAAAAGGCTTCAAGAATTAGCGATGAAATAAAAAAACGTTCATAACTAACATTACAATAACATGCTAAAAAAAGTGCTTTACGGCCTTGCTATTGGCCTCGTTTTAACAGGAATGGCTGTATCGGCGGCCGACAGTACCCGGACCGAATCAACATCAACAGATACAACATATACCCAAGTTAACACTGAGACTGTTGTTCAAGAAGCAAGTAACGCCGAAACGAGCAATGTAAACCAGTTGCTTATGGTAAAAAAGCGCTTTACCTTCAATTTTGTAACACTGCTTCGCGGTCTGTTGGGAATGGTTGTTTTAATTGGAATCGGATACTTGTTCAGCAGTAACCGTAAAGCAATTTCATGGAAGGTGGTACTTATTGGCTTAGGTATTCAGCTACTTTTAGCAATTGCCATCCTGCAATTCCCTCCCGTACAAATGTTCTTCGATTTTATAGGTAAGGTCTTTGTTAAAGTGCTCGACTTCTCAAAAGCGGGTACTGAATTCCTTTTCCCAGGATTCTTAAATGTTGAGTCATTTGGATTTATTTTTGCATTCCAAGTGCTTCCCACAATTATCTTTTTTTCTGCCCTAACCAGCCTACTTTTTTATTATGGAATAATACAAAAAGTTGTATGGGCTTTGGCTTGGGTTATGACAAAGGCCATGAAGCTTACTGGTGCAGAAAGTCTATCCGTTGCCGGCAACATTTTTCTAGGCCAAACTGAGTCGCCCCTAATGATTAAGGCCTATCTGGAGAAGATGACAAATTCCGAGATATTACTTGTAATGGTAGGCGGTATGGCAACACTTGCTGGCGGTGTGCTGGCCGCATACATAAGTTTCTTGGGTGGCGACGATCCCGTTCAACGACTTATTTTTGCAAAACACCTTTTGGCAGCTTCCATAATGGCCGCCCCTGGTGCAGTAGTGATATCGAAAATTCTTGTCCCTCAGGATCAGAAAATTAGTACCGATATTGAGGTTCCTAAAGAAAAAATTGGCAGCAATGTTCTCGATGCTATTTCGAACGGTACAGGCGAAGGCATAAAACTTGCTGTTAACGTTGCTGGTATGCTACTAGTATTCATTGCCTTTATTGCCATGTTTAATTTCACAGTACAAAAAATTGGTACGTGGACTAATCTTAACCCGGTTATTGCCGATTTTACTAACGGACAATATAACTCGCTATCCCTCGAGTTTATTCTTGGGTACACCTTTGCCCCAGTAATGTGGCTAATTGGCGTAGCCAAAGAGGATATAACACTGCTCGGTAGACTTTTGGGGGAAAAGCTTATAATGACCGAGTTTATTGGTTATGTAAGCCTAGCAGAACTTAAGGCTGCAGGTGCTTTTGCATCAGAAAAGTCGATTATTATGGCTACTTATATGCTTTGCGGTTTTGCTAACTTTGCCTCAATAGGTATACAAATTGGCGGAATAGGATCACTTGCCCCAGGTAAGCGGGTATTGCTTTCGCGATATGGAATGAAAGCATTACTGGGTGGAACATTGGCCTCACTTATGTCAGCTACCTTTGTTGGTGTAATTCTTGGATAAATTAGGATAAGAGAACTTTAGAATAACAGAAAGAGGCTGTCTAAAAAGACAGTCTCTTTTTTTACATTGATTACATTAGTTAATAGCATATCGCAGTATGCGAGAACTGCTTATATGAATTAGGGTGAAAGATGTCGGAAGAATAGATAAGACAACTTTAGACTATTTGGATAGATGACAGTGCGGCCTATCTCAATCTTATTATAGGATGTCTGCTTTTTTAGTGTATACAAAAACCTCTTCATCCTCTTTTATTTGGAGATTGACAATACCCAGAACGGCAAATTTAATCAATGTGTTTTCAGCATCTCTTCTAGGTATAAAACCTAAACGGCTATACTGGTCAATGGTTATCTCTTTATTCCCCTTTAGATGGTTTATTAGTGTTTGCTCTTTATTCGAAAACTCAATTTTTACTGGTTTTCTATATCTTATAGCGTTCCAAACCTTAACCTGAAGTGGAGTAGCAACAATATTCTCATCCTTAACCCTAAAGAAAGCCTTGTACTTACCCAAATTATCAGGTGCTTTGTACAGATACTTTGCATCTTGCTTTACATAAACTTCAAGTACAACCTTTCCGTTTATTTCCCATTGGGTAACCTCAAATTTAACCTCGGGCTTGCAGTACATTTGGGCTGCACCCTCAAGCATATAGTACTCCTCATCGGAGTTAACGCCCGAAACATTACCATTATCCTTAACACCAATTAGAAGTGTTCCCCCTTGGGTATTGGCAAAGGCTGCCAATGAGCGAGCTATTTTTTTTGAGTCGGAAATAGAGTGCTTAAAATCCAGCGTTTGGTGCTCACCCTGTCGAATAAGGTTTGCAATATGCTTACTCACTAAACTATAAACTAGGGTTTGTAACCCGACCCATAAACACAATTGTTCCCGATACGTTATCGCGAATTAGAAACATAAATGGCCTGTTTACATTAAATTCAAGGGTAACTCCAACTGATTTACGCACTATTACAACTGCAGTAGCTGCAGCAGCCTCAGTGCCTTCCTCGGAAACTTCAACGAATGCCTTATGGTAAACCTCATCAATTTTTAATTCAGGTTTTTTGGACATACGTGTAAAATCAGCTGCATTGCTAAATGCGATAGGCATCCCTAGGTTTGATAGGATAGGCTTTAACTCGTATTCCGATTCAAATTTGAATTTTGGCAGCGTTAAGTAAACCTCTCTTTTCGAAAGCAAATCGATATAGTTATCAATATTCTCAAGCGATACGTTTTGCTCAAAATTCTTTATTGATATATCCTCGTTTGGCAAAACAACCAGCATGGAGTATTGCTTACCAGCATAGGGTAACTCTATCATCTTCAAATCGTCACCCTCATAAACATTAAATTTGTCCCGTATGCTCATCATCCTTGCTCTTACCCCTTCGCCATCGAGCGTAGTAAATTCACCATCCCTTGTACTCTCCTCAAGAAATTTATTATCCCACTGCCCTTTAAAATAAATTGCATTGGTTAGCACTAATGCTGTTAAATCCGTAATTGAACCTTTAGGAAGTAAATCGACAATTCGATTCTTGGTCTTGCCCTCAACCCACTTATTTATCTCAAGTCTACAATTTTCAGGTTCAACTCTAAAAGGCATGCGTTCAATTGGTGTACCATAGGCTCTTTTTACTTGGCGCAGATAAGAGCACTTAAACTTAAACTGCTTATCCACCCATAGCTGATTTGCTATAGCTATTTCAACTCCCTTACTCCCTCGGTTTACCAAATCGTTTTGAACTTTTCCAAGAGATTTGTGAAAGCCTTTTTTATTTGCTGGAAATCCAAATACATCGGCAATCTGTTTCTCGGTTTCGGCATTAGCGCCCGAGTAGGTCATACCCATGGCAATGCTCAAACTGAATGGCGAAAAAAACATATTCTCGCTATCCTGTGCAGCAAGTTTTTTGTACATCTCAAACGCAAACTTGCTCGATTCTTTAGTAGTGTATCCTGTTTCCTGTGCACTTGTTATCGTAACAAACAGCAAAAGTGATAATGTAATTGATATTGATTTCATTTTAGTAATCTCTTAAGTTTTTGCTAAGGTAAAAATATTAAACAACATTGCATATAATGCAAAATAAATGCCATTAATTAACTACTCTTTCTGCATCTGTTCCTTGGTGGAGAGCAATCCGCAGGCCGCCTGAATATCCAGTCCGCGTGAAGCACGAATAGTAGTAAACACGCCCCTTGCAGTAAGCGCATCGCGGAACTTTAAAATTTGCTCATCGGACGATCCTTTCAATGGACTATTTGGGATTGGGTGAAAACGAATTAGGTTTACCCTACAATATAATTTACTTAACAGTTTCACCATTTCCCTTACGTGCATTTGCGTGTCGTTTAGCCCTTCAAACATAATGTACTCAAACGATACGCGCCTTTGACCAGAAAAATCGTACTTCCTAATTTCATCAACCACATCATGAATGGGGTACACATTCTCAATGGGCATAAGCGCTTTGCGCTCTTCATCGAACGGATTGTGTAAACTTATTGCCAAATGGCATTGGCTCAATTCCAAGAATTTAATCATGGCGGGTTTTACCCCAATGGATGAAACCGTAATGCGCTTAGGGCTCATTGCCATGCCCCAATCGGAGGTTAAAATATCAAGAGAACTGAGCACATTATCCAAATTATCCAATGGCTCGCCCATGCCCATATACACTATGTTGGTTACCTTATGCCACTCGGGGATGCTGCGTAGCTGGTTTACTATTTCGCCTGCCGATAAATTTCCTTGAAAACCCTGTTTGCCTGTCATGCAGAAAAGGCAACCCATTTTGCATCCCACTTGCGACGAAACGCAAAGTGTTGCCCTATCGTTATCGGGAATATAAGCCGCCTCAACAAACTTTAACGATTCGGTGGCAAAAAGATATTTTTTAGTTCCATCAGTCGACTCAGCAACCTTCGAGGGTTTTACCAACCCTATTCGATACTTCTCACTAAGTTTTTTGCGTGCATCAAGCGATAGGTTGGTCATCTCGTCAATGCTTTCAATATCTTTTTTGTAAAGCCAGTCGGCTAATTGTTTGGCAGCAAATTTTGGCAAACCCTCGGCTAGCACAAGGTCTGTTAACTGATATAGGGTTAGTCCGAAAAGAGGGGATTTTTGCATAGTGATTCTCGTTTGTTAATCTTATTTCTTGCAAAGATATGTTTCTCGCAAAGGCGCAAAGGCGCAGTTTTATTTCTTGCAAAGATATGTTTCTCGCTAGGAGAATATGTTTTATCTTTATAAATTGTTTACTATTCTGGTTATACCATCTTTAATTAGGTTTTCTTTGAAATTAACAAGAAGGCCTAATTTGATATCTGTTAGTTTAAGGTAAGTGAGTAATTGTTTATGGTGAACAGCTGCAAGTTTTTCAATAGATTTTAGTTCAACAATTACCTTATTATTGACAATTAAATCAGCCTTAAACCCCTGTTCAATTTCTTCATCATCCCAAATAACAGGGATTACCTTTTGTCTTTCTACATCTAGCCCGTTTTTTTCTAATTCGATTTGTAAAATCCTTTCATAAACCGATTCAAAAAGCCTGGTCCTAACTTTTTGTGAATTCTAAAACAAGCATCAAGAATTATTTTAGATATTTCATTCTCTGTCATATAAGAAAACTTTGCGTTCTTAATATTTTGCGGCTTTGCGCCTCTGCGTGAAAAATCAGAAGTAAATCTCCGCATTAATATTGGCAAACGGTACCCCACGAGCAATAAGCGTATCTCGGGTATCAACTACCATTTCGGCACTTCCGCAAAGGTAATACTTTTGGTTGGGGTGTATGCCTTCCCATTGGTTTAGAAAGCGGGTAACTCGACCCTGAAAAAACTCATCGGAAGGGCAACGAGAGCAGCACTGGATGTAGTTTCGACCTAATAATTCTTCCATATAATCCTTAAAGTAAAAATATTCTGGGTAGCTAACACCATGAATTAGTATGGGTTTTTTGCCCTTCCCCGATTTTATTTTTGATATAAACGGCGCTATACCTGTTCCCGCAGCAATGTAAACCGCATTATCCGACACATTGGTAAAAGTACCCAGCGGCTCCGACACCATAATGCGCCCGCCAACATTGAGGCTCGACAGCATTGGGGTAAGTTTTCCGTCCGATTTCTCGGTGTAAAGTATATCAATCAGGTCATCGTTCTCGCCACTGGCAATGCTGTATAGTCGGGGCGGAATATCGGGCGACACACCCAACCCAACAACCTGTCCTGCTAAAAAATTAAATTCTCTTTTGATAGAAAGGATATATGCACCCTCGGCAATTTCTGTATTGCTTACAATGGGATAAGTGCTGTATTTTAGTTCGTTCCAGTTTTTCATTTATTGTTATTTTGATGGTAAACGGTAAACGATACCAATGGTTCAATATTTTTTTCGTCAAAAAAATCATTTCGTGCTTTTGCGAAATGAAAGCATTTCGTAATATTGCGAAACATTTATTACCAAGTAAGATGACAAAAAAGAAGTACACAGAAACACAGATAAAGTTAGCACGATATGCAAAAGCCTTAAGTCACCCAGCAAGGGTTCAAATACTCGAAATTCTCTCGAATCAGAGCTGTTGCTACAGTGGCGATATTGCAGAGGACTTACCAATAGCCCGCAGCACCCTTTCGCAGCATCTAAATGAGTTGAAAGAGGCAGGGCTAATTCAGGGAGAATTTAATCCCCCTAAAATTAAGTATTGCCTTAACAAGGAGAACTGGGAAGAGGCAAAGCGGATGATGGAGGAGTTTTTTGAATAGAAGAAGAAACGTAAAACGCTGAATGTAAAACGTTAGAAGTAAAAAATTAGAGATAACGATAGACGTGCTTCACTCCGATTTACATTTAATATTCTACATTTTACATTTGATGTTAAACAAATAGTTGTTTACTAATATTTTAAAACTATGGAAATTAAAGTTCTTGGTACTGGCTGCCCAAAGTGTAAAACACTTGTAGAGGCCACACGCAAAGCAGTTGCTGAACTGGGTGTTAACGCCAATATTGTAAAAGAAGAGGACATTGTAAAAATCATGAACTCTGGCGTAATGCGCACCCCAGCATTGGTAATTGACGGTAAAGTTGTTCTCTATGGCAGAGTACCAAATATGGAAGAGCTAAAAGAAATTATTACTAAAAATAGTTAGTTCGAAATTTTTGTAAATAAATATATAACTCAATAAATCTAAATAATGAAGAAAAAGATATTGTTTCTCGCTATTGCAGTAACTGCATTTACTCTGTTGAGTTGCGGTGGTTCAGCCGAAAAGCAAAGCACTAAACCAGAAAGTGTGGAAGTTGCTGAATCGGCAAAGGTTATGGTTTACTACTTTCATGGCAAACAGCGCTGTAAAACTTGTCTAGCAATTCAGAAGGTGGCAGAGCAAACAATTAACGAAAAATTTGCCGAAAATAAAGATGTAAAGTTCATTGAACTTGACTACTCTGATAAAGCAAATGAGGCTTTAGTCGAAAAGTACCAAGTTGCAAACAGCAGCCTAATTATAGTTTCAGGAGATGGTTTTACTGACCTTACGAATATTGCCTTTGCAAACGCCATAAGAAATCCTAATGAGTTGAAAGAGAAAATCGTTGCCGAGGTCAATAATTATCTAAATCAGTAAATCTGTCTTCTAATGGACTTCTTACAAACCCTTGTCGATAATTCTCAGTTCCCAATTTTCACTGCCTTTATTTTAGGATTAATGACAGCAATAAGCCCATGCCCATTGGCCACCAACATTACTGCCATTGGATACATAAGCAAGGATATTGATAACAAGACAAAAATCTTTTTAAACGGGTTACTATACACTTTAGGACGCGTTATCAGTTACTCAGTTTTGGGAATTATACTAATCGCTATTTTAAAGCAAGGGGCAAGCATTTACAGGGTACAAAAAGCAATAAGTGAATATGGGGAGATGTTTATTGGACCATTTCTAATAGTTGTTGGAGTGCTTATGCTTGATGTAATTAAGCTAAACATTTCATCATCAGGTCGCCTTTCAGATAAGGCACAGAATAAAATGGCAGGGGGCAGTGTTTGGAGCGTTTTGCTATTGGGAATAATTTTTGCCTTGGCTTTTTGCCCATACAGCGGCGTTCTATACTTCGGCGGATTAATTCCCCTTTCTGTAACAGCTCAAATGGGCTACTTTCTTCCTCTCGTATTTGCCTTTGCAACTGGGTTACCTGTGGTTATTGTGGCATGGATATTAGCCTTTAGCGTTTCGGGCATTGGAACGTTTTATAATAGAATTAAAACCTTCGAAAAATGGTTTCGAAGGGTTGTTGCACTGATTTTTATACTTGTTGGTATTTACTACATTTTTGTGGTGTACCTCTAAAAACTCAAATAATGGAAGCAAAAAAAGAGTTTAAAATCCTATTCTGGGTTGTGTTTTTCTTTGCATTGGTATTCTTTATGCCAATAGATAGCGCAAGCTTTCGCACTGCAGTTGATGCCACTCTTGACCTAGCCAAGTGGTATGCGCAGGAGCACCTAGTGCTATGTTTGCTGCCAGCATTCTTTATTGCGGGGGTAATATCGGTTTTTGTTAGTCAGGGTGCTGTACTAAAGTACTTTGGAGCAAACGCTAAAAAATGGTTAGCCTACACGGTAGCCTCTGTTTCTGGAACAATTTTGGCCGTGTGCAGCTGCACAATTCTTCCCCTATTCTCAAGTATTCACAAGCGTGGTGCAGGATTAGGCCCAGCGGTTGCCTTTCTTTATTCGGGACCAGCCATTAACATTCTGGCCATTATTTTAACCGCCCGAATTCTAGGTTTCGAAATGGGTGTAGCGCGTGTTATTGGCGCTGTTACCTTTGCCGTTGTAATTGGCAGTATTATGTCGATAATATACCGCAAAGAGGAAAAAGCGAAAAGGGAAGAGCAAATGAACATTCAGTTACCGCCCGAGAGCCGTCCAATGTGGCAAACCTCTTTTCACTTTTTTATTCTTGTATTGATACTAGTTTTTGCCAATTGGGGCAAGCCCTCAAGCGACGATACCAGCGGACTTTGGTTCTTTATCTGGAGCAATAAGTGGTACATAACCAGTATCTTCGGCTTAGGGTTGGTTTATTCGCTCATTAAAATCCTTAATATTAAATGGTGGTGGGTACTTGCTGCCGCCCTTGCAACAGCGGTTTCGGCCGTTCTTTCATCAACCTATATTGGTGGGGCGTTACATCCGCTTGTGCCAATGCTTGTGGCCATTACGGGTCTTAGTATTATCACCCTTCAAAAAGATGATGAGAATAAGGAGTGGACCCTTGCCACATGGGATTTTGCAAAGCAAATATTGCCAATGCTAGCATTGGGGGTTATTGTTGCGGGATTTTTGCTGGGCTCAACCCACGGTGACACCAATATTCCAGGTATTGTTCCTAGCAATTGGATATCTAGTTTAGTTGGCGGCAACTCTATCTTCTCAAACTTTTTTGCCTCAATAGTGGGCGCATTTATGTATTTTGCAACGCTAACCGAGGTGCCTATTGTTCAGGGATTAATTGCATCGGGCATGGGCAAAGGTCCTGCGTTGGCATTATTACTGGCTGGCCCATCGCTGTCGTTACCCAATATGCTGGTAATTAGAAGTGTAATGGGAACTCAAAAAACCATAGTTTTTGTGTCACTAGTTATTATAATGGCTACGCTAAGCGGAATGGTGTTTGGGGCAATATAACCTAGAAAAAGTAGGAAAATGATGAGAATTGAGATTTCCAGAGAAAACACTTTATCCATTGAGCATTTAGTGCTCGACTATAACGGTACAATTGCCATTGACGGAAAGTTGATAAATGGCGTAAAGGAGTTGATAGATAAACTATCAAAAGACCTGAAAATACATGTAATAACTGCCAATACATTTGGCTCGGCTCACGAGAATTTGTCTGATGCAAACATCAACTTAGCCATTATAAGCAGAGGCAATGAGGCACAACAAAAAGCCGATTTTGTGAACAGTTTGAACCCACAAACTGTTGTGGCAATAGGTAATGGAGCAAATGATGCACTTATGCTTAAAATTTCGGCATTGGGCATTGCAGTTATGCAGGCCGAGGGCGTATCAACCCAAGCGTTAATAAATGCTGATATTGCTTTTGGTAATATTGCCGATGCTCTTACTTTACTGATAAACCCGTTAAGAATTGCAGCAACGCTTAGGGTGTAATTGTTGAGCAATATCACTTTAACAAAGAACTGCCATTTCCATTGACATCCTGATAATTAGGTCAAATTGGTGCAATAACTAAAGCAACAAATACTATGGTGTATTTTCAGACTATTAGTATCTTTGCATCAAAATAAAAGCAGAAAATAAAAACAATATGATAACATCTGAAACACCAATACAACAAACATTTACGTTACAAGGCATTCGTCACATTGAACCCATGTCGGCTGCCGACGCTGTGGCAAACGAAAACGCGCTACTAATTGACGTGCGTGAGCCGGAGGAACTTGAAATTATACACTTTGATGATACCGTAGAGTTTGTGCACATACCATTGCTGTCATTGCCTCTTAGGCTTGAAGAGTTGCCTAAGGATAGGCCGTTAATCATAGTATGTAATGATGGCATACGTAGTGTTAAAGCTGCAAACTTGCTAAGATACCAAGGGTATTCAAACATCTTTAACCTCGATGGCGGTATCGTTCAGTGGTTCAGAGATGGCCTTTCGCTAGTGCTTCGGGAGGATTATGCAAACGATGAGGCTGAAAATGGATGCGGCAGTTCATCGGGGTGTGGTGGTTGCAGCTGTGGATGCTAGTATTTTGGATTGAGAAGACCAGTAAGGTTAAGAAAGTTTCCTTATTTTAGATTCAGTAAGTCTAGAACTCGCCCGCGAAGCGATGCAACTGTTTTCTTAAAGGCTGGATACAAAGCAGCAAGCATAGGCACAACTAATTAGATAAAACCTGTCAACTACCATCATCCCAACGACAAATCCAACCTTACCATTACCCCTGAAATTATGGAAGATGCATCCAAAATGGCATTCCTGGAAGTTTGGAATTTAGCAAACAGATAAGTAGGTAAGAATAAAATCATGAAATTATTCTTTTAAATTTTTGTTATTCAAATTATCTTTCCTACTTTTGCAAGCCGAAAAAGTGTATAACACATATAATATTTCAAGATAATGTACGCTATTGTAGATATTGCAGGACAGCAGTTTAAGGTGCAAAAAGATCAGATGATTTTTGTTCATCGCCTTGACGCTGATGAAGGCACCGAAATGAGTTTCGACAAGGTATTACTTGTTGACAATGAAGGAAAAATAACCCTTGGAGCCCCAACCATTGAGAACGCTAAGGTTAATGTTAAGGTTCTTAATCATATTAAAGGTGATAAGGTAATTGTCTTCAAAAAGAAGAGACGTAAGGGTTATAAGGTGAAAAATGGCCATAGGCAGCAATTCACCCGAATCCAAATTGGAGAAATTGTAGCATAACCGTATAAAAGTTTTTAAAAATGGCACATAAGAAAGGAGCTGGTAGTTCCAACAACGGACGCGAGTCAGAAAGTAAACGATTAGGTGTAAAACTTTTCGGCGGCCAAGTTTGCAAAGCAGGTAACATTATTGTACGCCAAAGAGGAACTAGGCACAACCCAGGTCAAAACGTGGGTATGGGTAAAGATCATACTTTGTTTGCACTTATTGACGGAACAGTTGCGTTTCGCAAAAAGGCTGAGGACAAATCGTACGTATCAGTTATTCCCGCAGAAAGTTAGTTTTTTCTTATACTTATAAAAGTTTAAAAATCTCCTGCAGCTTACCTGAATGGTGTAAGTTCAGGGGATTTTTCTTTAATTATACCTACAACTATGCTCACGCTTAAACAAATACACGAGAATAAAGACGAACTTATACTCAGGCTAAAGGTTAAAAACTTTGAGGCTAAAGAGCCTATCGAAAAGGTTATTGATCTTGACAATCAAAGAAAATCGATTCAGGGGAAACTCGACGCCATGCTTGCTGAGCAGAATGCCATATCGAAAGAAATTGGGATACTCTTTAAACAAGGAAAAACTGCTGAAGCAGACGAGGCAAAGCAAAAAGTTGCAACCCTTAAAGAAGAATCAAAGGCGCTGAGCCAAAGCATGGCTGAAACTGAAAAGGAAATAAATGCAACTCTAATAAGGATACCAAACCTACCCCACCAGTCGGTTCCTATCGGAAAAAGTGCTGAGGATAATGAAGAGGTACGCTCGGGAGGTATAATTCCTAAACTTTATCAAAATGCAAAACCTCACTGGGAATTGGCCAAGGAGTTTGATATTATCGATTTTGAGCTTGGCGTAAAAATCACTGGCAGTGGTTTCCCTGTATATAAGGGTAAAGGAGCTAAGTTACAACGTGCACTCATTAACTTCTTTTTAGACGAAAATACCAAGGCGGGTTATCAGGAGATTATGCCCCCGCTTATGGTTAACGAAGACTCTGCCTACGGAACGGGGCAACTCCCCGATAAGGATGGGCAAATGTATCACGCTCAAATTGATAATTTCTACCTTATCCCAACCGCTGAAGTGCCAGTAACCAATATTTTCAGGGATGTGATTCTGAAAGCAGCCGATTTCCCCGTAAAATTAACAGCATACACGCCTTGTTTTCGCCGCGAAGCAGGCTCATACGGTAAAGACGTAAGGGGATTGAATCGCCTACACCAATTCGACAAGGTTGAGATTGTACAGATTCAGCATCCTGAAAAATCATACACGAGCCTCGATGAGATGGTGAAGCACGTTGAAGGCATTCTGCAAAAATTAGAATTACCCTACAGAATTTTACGCCTATGTGGCGGTGATTTGAGTTTTACCTCTGCGCTAACATACGACTTTGAAGTTTACTCAGCAGCACAGCAGAAATGGCTCGAGGTTAGTTCTGTTTCAAACTTCGAATCGTTCCAGGCCAACCGCTTGATGCTTCGCTTCCGCGAAGAGGGTGAAAAACGTAATCAACTTGCCCACACACTTAACGGAAGTTCCCTTGCATTACCAAGGATTCTTGCTGCTTTGCTAGAGAATAACCAAAACGAGAATGGAATAGCGATTCCTAAAGTATTGCAGCCTTTCTGCGGATTCGAGTCAATATAGAACACGCCTTTTTGAAGATTGAGAACCGATCTTAATGCAAAATAATATAGCGCATAAAGATCGGTTTACTATATTTGCTTAAATAATTCAGCAGCAATAAATAGCACAAGATGAATGGTAAGAAACTATCGTATCTTTTTGCTGGTCTTACAATTCTTTTTTGGGGTACAGCTGCATCAGCATTTAAGTTAACACTTGAGCATTTATCAAATGTTCAACTGCTTGCATGGGCTTCCCTTTTTTCTACAGTTGTGCTGCTATTTATAATTTTGCTAACAAACAAGTGGGAAGAGTTACGTAAGCTAACCTGGAAAAAGGCACTTCCATCGTTATACCTTGGGTTACTCAACCCATTTGCATACTACTTAATTCTATTCAAGGCTTACGATCTACTCCCCGCTCAGGTTGCTCAACCGCTAAACTTTATTTGGCCCTTAGTTCTGGTTCTGCTCTCAGTTCCCATTCTAGGGGAGAAGATAACTGCAAAGGGAGTCCTAGCACTTTTGGTTAGTTTTGTTGGCGTAATCCTAATCTCATCTGAAGGGAACATTACCAACATAGATATAAAAAGTCCCTTTGGTGTATTCCTTGCTCTTTCTAGCACTATAGTGTGGGCTTTGTACTGGATTCTTAATCTGAAACATACGGGGGTTGATCCAGCAATTCGCCTTTTCGTTAACTTTACCTTTGCAACAATTTTTTCGTTTGGCCTAGGGATTTTCGTGGATGGTTTTTGGAATATCAATCTGAACTGGCTTGGGGGAGCACTTTATGTTGGATGCTTTGAGATGGGGCTAACCTTCTTTCTTTGGCTAAAAGCCCTTAGCCTAGCCGAAAGCAAAGCAAAACTCAGCAATATTATTTATCTGGTTCCGTTTTTATCCCTAATCTTTATCCATTTCATTTTGGGAGAAAATATCTACTGGACAACCATTGCAGGACTCATTATTATAGTGTCAAGTATTCTATATCAACAAATTAGTAGTTCAAAACAAAAATCATAATCCCATGAAAAGGACTGTATCAATCCTACTAGCGTCATTAATGATATTTACTTTAGGCTGTAAAAAAGATGAGAATCCTAACCAAGATGCAAATCAACAGCTGATGTTCGAAATGAACAAATGGTACCTTTGGTACGACAAGATGCCCAACGTTGATCCGGACAATTATCATTCCCCAGTTGATCTGCTCGATGCTCTTACATACAAAGAGTTAGACAAATGGAGTTACATAACCACTAAACATGAACTAGAAGCCTACTACAACGAAGCCCAATTTTTGGGTTATGGTATAGGAATGGCCTTTGATACTAGTAACCGACTTTGGGTTACCTTTATCTTTAAAGATTCACCGCTTAGGGAGTTTGGTGTTGACAGGGGCTGGAGAATTGCGGCCATTAACAACACCATAGTATCTCCAAATAATGCAAACTCGCTACTAGGGTTAAATAGTGCAACTTTTAAGTTTATCAATCATGATGGGGATGAAGTAGTAGTATCGGCAACAAAGCAATCCCTTAAGATGAATACAGTATTAATGGATTCGGTTTACAATACCGACAAGGGGAATATTGGGTATTTTGTGCTTAAAGGATTTGTTGGACCAACTGTTGAAGAGCTAAATATCACATTTGCAAAGTTTGCTGCGCAAAACGTAAACGAAGTAATTGTTGACCTAAGGTATAACGGTGGCGGCAGTATTAATACAGCATCACATTTAGCTGATTTGCTTGCAGGGAGTATTGCTAGTGGCGAAATTCTTGGCACTTTTGCACATAACAATAAGCAGAGCCACGAGAATAGTGCCATCTTGATAGGGAGCAAACCAAACTCGCTATCGCTAACTAGGGTATTATTTATCACAACCCGAAATTCAGCATCAGCTAGCGAACTGGTAATAAACGGACTTACCCCATACATGGATGTGGTTTTGGTTGGCGACAGAACCTACGGAAAACCCGTTGGGATGTATTCATTCACCTATCTTTCTTTCGACTGGGCATTTGTGCCCATTTGTTTTAGATTTCTGAACGCGAATGGTGAGGGTGACTACTATGATGGTATTCCTGTTGACATTGTAGCATCCGATGGTATTAGTTTCCCCTTTGGCAACATAAACGAACCTAGCCTAGCCGCTGCAATTGGTTATATTACAGGACAGACAAAAGCGTTAAACGAAACAACTTTTGAAAAACTTTATCAACCAGAGCAAAAGGGTTTAAAGCAAGAGATTGGAGCTTGGTAATAATCCATTTTAGTAAAATTTATGAGTGTTTAGCATTTGAATTACAGCCACCCTTGTTGCACATTTTGCTATATTTGCAGGTAATAGCATTTTGCAAAACTTTATGCTTTGAGCGACTTACAGGAAAGAATTATACTAGGGATTGACCCCGGCACCAACGTTTTGGGCTATGGGGTAATAAGGTGCATGGGCAAAAACCATATTGAACTGATAGTTTTGGGGGTAATTGAACTAAAAAAATATGGCGACCATTACCTTAAACTTAAGGCAATTTACGAGAGGGTTCAACAATTGGTTGATCAGTACTTACCCGACGATGTTGCCATTGAGGCTCCATTTTTCGGGAAAAATGTTCAGAGTATGCTTAAGCTAGGGCGCGCTCAAGGAGTAGCAATGGCAGCAACACTATCCCGTTCGGTACCAATTTTTGAGTACGCCCCAAAAAAGATTAAATTGGCCATAACGGGGCAGGGCAATGCATCGAAAGAGCAAGTTGCAGCTATGCTGCAAAATATTTTAAAGACTAAAGATTTTGGCGCAAAAACCCTTGATGCAACCGATGGGCTAGCAGCGGCTGTGTGTCACTTTTATCAGCAGCAAAACATGGTTAGCTACGGTAAGGCCAATAGTTGGAGCGCATTTGTGAAAAACAATCCAGACAGAGTAAAGTAATTACAGTTGAATTAAAAAAATAAGGGAGGGTTAACGATGGGAATAGTTTTTTTTAGAACACCAAAGCCAAAGCAATTTAAATATACACCTCTTTACTATAACCCCGAAAAGGAGGCTTTAAAAGAACGAGAACAACAGATAAAACAGGAATTAGGCTTAACTGATGATGAAGCACCAAGGGTTTCATTAATTAAAGGACAGTTTAGGCGCAACTATGATAGGAAGATAAAGGGGAGGGCCAAAAGCAAAAGCAATTTCAGGTTAATCCTAATTGTTATTGTTCTAAGTTTAATTGCTTACTACATGCTTAAATAAGAATAAGGATTAACATGCCAGATGTAATTCAGCTACTACCCGATTCCGTTGCAAACCAAATTGCTGCCGGTGAAGTTGTTCAAAGGCCTTCTTCCGTTGTAAAAGAGCTAATGGAGAACTCTATTGACGCAGGTTGTTCAAACGTGCAGGTTATTGTTCGTGATGGCGGTAAAGGGCTAATTCAGATTGTTGATAATGGCTGTGGCATGTCCGAAACCGATGCAAGGCTTTGCTTTGAGCGACATGCAACATCAAAAATTAAAGAGGCTAACGACCTGTTTGCCATACAAACCATGGGATTTAGGGGCGAAGCATTAGCATCAATTGCCGCTGTTGCCGAGGTTGAAATGAAAACCCGAGTTGCCAATAGCCAGATTGGTACTAGTATTCGCATTTCGGGAACAGAGATTCTTGAGCACGAACCAGTTTCTTGCCCCGAGGGCACATCCATAACCATAAAAAATCTATTCTTTAACATTCCAGCACGCCGAAAATTCTTAAAAAGCTCATCGCTTGAGCTAAAACATATCATAAGCGAGTTTCAGCGGGTTGCTCTTGCCAACCCGATGGTTTCATTTTCACTGTCGCACAACGGTGCCGATATATACAAACTTCCAGAGGGTAACACTAAGCAGCGCATCGTTCATCTTATGGGTAAAAACCTAGGAAGCCACCTAATTGATATAAACACCAAAACTTCGGTAATTGGCATTGCCGGTTATATTGGCACACCCGATTGCGCAAAGAAAAGTCCAGGTGAGCAATTCTTTTTTGTAAATAATCGATACATGAAGAATCCCTACCTGCACAAAGCCGTGATGAAGGCATTTGAAAAATTGCTTCCCCCCGAAGCTATTCCACCTTATTTCATCTTCCTTGAAACCGATCCAAGCTCTATCGATGTAAATATTCATCCCACCAAAACTGAAATTAAGTTTGAAGATGAACGAATGATATGGCAAATACTAAATGCCTCAGTAAAAGAGGCTTTGGGTAAGTTTGCTGTTGTTCCTTCAATCGATTTTGAAACCGAAATGGTTATCGATGTTCCGTTCTTCCCCAAGAGTGCTCCTTTTAATCTCCCCGAAGTTGAGGTTAACCCTGACTTTAACCCTTTTGATAAGGATTATGTAAGCCGTTCATCGTACCAACAGGCTAGCAATCGGAAATCATCTGCACCAAGGGGTTGGCAAAATCTTTATCAGCAAGAGCAAGGCAAAGGTTTTGATGAAAGCATTGAGACTGATAAACAAACATCGTTTAGCCATATTGAGCAGGAGTTAATTGTGCCCAATGCAACTCAACGTTTTTTTCAGCTTAAGAATAGGTACATACTCACCTCGGTTAAATCGGGGTTGATGGTAATTGACCAAAAGCGTGCACACGAGCGAATCTTATTTGAGAACTACCTCACCGCTTTATCCATGGGCCCATCGAGTTCTCAACACGAGTTATTCCCTGAAACTATTGAGCTAAATGCCGGTGACTTTACATTGCTCACAGAGCAAATTGATGGGTTAGCCTCACTTGGAATATCCATTAGTCTGCTTGGGCAAAACACAATTGCTGTAAATGCATTACCATCGAGCATAAAAGCGAGTAATCCAGAACTATTAATACGTGGCTTTATCCATTCGTTTAAAGAGAACACTTCAAACCCCGAATTTGATGCACATCAAAAACTTGCCGCATCATTGGCAAAAGCATCGGCCATTCCCTATAGCAGGCAGTTAGAGCCTATTGAAATGCAAGATTTGGTTGATAAACTTTTCGCTTGCCAACACCCGAATCTCTCTCCAGATGGGAAGCCAACCATATCAATACTAGGGATAGAGGAACTTGAAAAACGGCTTAAATAACCCTAGCCTTTATCTTTCCAACACAAAGAACAAAGCCGTTGAATAAACGTTAATTAATACAAACAAATATCATATTACCATGAGTTTTAGCGGAAATTCACCATTCCAAAATATGCCCCCAGTTGTTAAGAACCTTATCATCATAAATGCGATAATGCTTCTTGCCACCTTTGTTTTAGGTAGCACTAAGGGGATTGACCTAAATAGGATTTTTGGTCTTTTCTATTTTGAATCGCCATTATTTAAACCTTTCCAGCTGATTACCCATATGTTTATGCACGGGGGCATTGCTCACCTTTTCTTCAATATGTTTGCCCTATTTATGTTCGGCCGTGTTCTAGAGCAAGTATGGGGAAGCAAAAGATTTTTTATATACTACTTCTTTACTGGGCTAGGTGCAGCAATTCTGCATTCATTTGTAAACTACATCGAGGCACAATCGATAATGTCGAGCCTTTTGCCAGAGCAAATTGCTTTGGTTAAAAGCGAGGGGACAGCAATTTTTATGCAAGGCAAAAACTACGCCCATGGGGGCATGGCTGCACTAAACGCATTATATAATATCCCAACTGTTGGCGCTTCTGGAGCAGTATTTGGCGTACTTTTAGCCTTTGGTATGTACTTCCCCAATACGCAGCTCATGCTGCTTTTCCCACCAATCCCCATAAAGGCAAAATACTTTGTAATTGGCTATGGTTTAATTGAATTATACCTTGGCTTTACCCAATCCAACAGTAATGTTGCACATTTTGCACATTTAGGGGGTATGCTTTTCGGTTTCATCCTCATTAAAATTTGGCAAAAGCAAAAAAACAAGTTTTACTAAAAAAGGCCTTATTAAGCTATGAACCATATTTTACAAGAAATAAAGCAATCGTTTAAAACAGGGGGAACCCTTGTAAAGTTAATCTACATAAACCTTGGGGTATTTTTAGCTTTTAACATCCTAAAGGCGATCCTATTTTTGGGCGGGATTGATATCGGTTTCACCTTATCAAGCTACATTGCAATACCTGCTCATTTGCCTACACTGGCCAGCAGGCCATGGACCATAATTACCTATATGTTTTTTCACGAGGGGTTTATACACATCCTCTTCAATATGCTATGGCTCTACTGGATGGGGCGTATCTTTCTGAGTTTCATGTCAGAGCGTAAACTGCTTGGGGTTTACATTATGGGCGGAATGTGGGGTGCATTGCTTTACATCCTTTTCTACAATATATTCCCTGTTTTTGGAGATAGTTTACCATTATCGTTTGCTTTGGGGGCATCGGCAGCTGTTTATGCCATTGTATTTGCTGCTGTAGCCTTTTCGCCAAACCTGTCCCTTAACCTTTTCTTAATTGGCCCTATTAGACTTAAGTACATTGGTGTTGCACTGATTGTAATTGATGTTATTAGCATTGCCGGATCGAATGCAGGAGGACACATAGCTCACCTGGGCGGAGCCCTTTTTGGAGTTTTATTCATCTACTTTCAAAAACAGGATGTAAATTTGGTGCAACCTGTTAACTGGGTTATAGATGCCTTTACCACAAGCCCATCGGCAAAGAAACGGAAGAAGATGAAGGTGGACTATAGTAAACCGAAAGACGATTTTGAATACAATAGGGTGAAAGCGGAACAGCAAGCAGAAATTGATAGGATATTGGATAAGATATCGAAAGGTGGATACGAAAGCCTTACATCTGAAGAAAAAGAAACTCTGTTCCGAATGAAAGGTAAATAATGACTCTTTACTAATTTTAATCTACAACAATTGTTGTTTTGCTAAGCAAATGCTACCTTTATGTATCAGAAAACAATTGCTGGATTAAATGCGAAAGCTGATTAAAATATCTTTTTTATTTATTACCATTGTTGCAGCATTAACGCTGCTTTTAGCCTATTTATCGGCACATGTTAACCCCGAGGTTTTCTGGTTTCTTGGCTTAATTGGACTAGCCTACCCTTTCCTTTTACTTGCAAATGTTGTCTTTTTAGTATTTTGGATTACCCGATGGAAACGCTATTTCATTATACCATTGTTAGCTATTATAATTGGCATATCGCACTTTACCAACTTTTTTCAACTCCCATTTGGCAAAGGCAGTCAAACCAGCGATAGCCCAATAAAGTTACTGACCTACAATGTTAACCTTTTTCAGCTTTATGCATGGTCAAAAGAATCTCCAAGTCATAACGAAATCTTTCAATTCATAAGGGGGCAAAACCCCGATATCGTGTGTTTGCAAGAGTTTTATGTTGTTAACGATAAATTCAGCGAACCCAAAGCCAAATCGATGCTTGACTACAATGTTCACATTGGATACATACTAAAAAAGAGGAATTCGGGATACGGCATGGTCACCTACAGTCGATACCCTATAATTGAAACTGGTCAGATAAAATTTGACAACAGCGCCAACGCCTGCATTTATACAGATTTACTAATTGACTCCGACACCATTAGAGTTTACAATATACACCTACAGTCGCTAAGGCTTAAGGAGCGAAACATGAATTTTCTGCTGAGCCAGAATTACAGGAAAGAATCCCAAAAGATGGATGAAATAAAGGACATTTCCTTTAGGTATAGGGATGCCCTAAAGAAAAGAGCTCAGCAGGTTGAGGTGGTAACCAACCATATCCTAAGTAGCCCTTACCCAGCAATAGTTTGTGGCGATTTTAACGAATCGCCAGTATCCTATAACTACTACAAGATGCGGAATTACCTAAGCGATGCCTTTGTTGAAGCAGGCACTGGAGTTGGGCATACCTATCGAGGTCTTTTCCCTTCGTTCCGAATTGATTATGTACTTTACAACCGAGCTTATAAGGCCAATAGTTACTCTAGTCCGCGGGTTGAGTATTCCGATCACTACCCTGTTATAGCCACGTTGGTAAAAAGGGAGTAGCGCTTATTAGTATTCTCAAACTTGCCTAAACATCTTCCCCTATCATACGCTGAGGGTTTACCCATTTGTCGAATTGATCCTCGGTAACAAATCCTAGTCTAAGTGCAGCCCCTTTTAATGTTAAATTCTCATCAAAGGCCAGTTTGGCTATTTGTGCCGACTTCTCGTAACCAATATGCGGGTTTAAGGCTGTTATAAGCATTAAAGAGCTATCTACATTTTTTTTGATATTATCCTTATTGGGTTTTAACCCCCTTAGTCCTCTCTCAACAAAGCTGTTTATTGACTGAGCCAAAAGATTTGCCGATTGTAAAAAGTTATAGGCTATCATAGGCTTAAACACGTTAAGCTGAAAATGACCGCTCATTGCACCCACCGATAAGGCGGAATCGTTGCCTATTACCTGAGCGCAAACCATGGTTAATGCTTCAATTTGAGTTGGATTAACCTTTCCAGGCATAATTGACGATCCTGGCTCGTTTGCTGGCATAATGAGTTCGCCTATTCCGCTCCGCGGACCCGATGCCATAACTCTTATATCGTTAGCAATCTTCATTGTGCTAATGGCTATTTGCTTCAATGCTCCATGCGTCTCAACCATTGCATCGTGAGAGGCCATTGCCTCAAACTTATTGCTAGCACTCACAAACGGGTAGCCTGTTAATTGGGCAATCTCCTTGGCCACCGCAACATCAAAACCCTTAGGTGCATTGATTCCTGTTCCAACTGCCGTTCCGCCCAAGGCAAGTTCTTGCAAATGGGGAAGGGTATTTTTAAGGGCATGAATTCCATGCTCTATCTGCGATGCGTATCCGGAAAACTCTTGCCCTAGCGTTAGTGGGGTTGCATCCATCCAGTGTGTACGGCCAATTTTAACTATATCGCAATACTCCTTACTTTTTGCTTGAAGTTGGCTGTGCAGCAGCCTTAAGGCTGGTATTGTTTTATCAGCAATAACCTTATAGGCAGAAATATGCATTGCCGTAGGAAAGGTATCGTTGCTACTTTGCGAAAGATTTACATCATCGTTAGGGTGCAGAATCTTCTGTTTATCGTTTAGCTGACCACCGCTTAACACATGGGCCCGATTTGCGATAACCTCATTCAGGTTCATATTGGTTTGGGTTCCCGAACCTGTTTGCCATACCACCAAAGGAAATTCATCGTCATGCTTGCCCGCTAGAATCTCATCGCAAACAGAAATAATAAGGTTGAATTTTTCCTTTGGCAGAATGCCAAGTTTATGGTTTACAATGGCCGATGCTTTTTTTACCAATGCCATTGCGTAAACTATCTCTTGGGGCATTTGCTCTGTTCCAATGGGAAAGTTTTGAATTGAGCGCTGCGTTTGGGCTCCCCATAACCTATTGGCGGGGACATTGATTTTTCCCATTGTATCGGACTCTACTCTATACATAACAAAATGTATTAGGGAAACTTAAAGTAAACTTAAACAAAAAAAGGAGAAAGCCTAATGCTCTCTCCTCTTGAGTATAACAAATTTAATGGCTATTTGTTTCTAATCGTTCCTGAGCCCGAAACCTTAGCATCAACCAATGGATTGCCAGAATAAACTATATCACCACTTCCGGCAACTCGAGCTTTTAAATTTTCTGTTAACTCTACATATGCATCACCTGAGCCAGCAATGCTAATATCAGCATTTTGGAACCTAATGCCTTTAAGCGCAACATCACCTGAGCCAGAGATCTTAACGTTAGTCTCAACAGCAGATCCTTGACCTGAAACATCAATATCACCCGAGCCTGAGATAGTTGCATTTAGAGATTTAATCGTAAGATTTGGAATTACTATATCTCCACTTCCGGAAATCTTTAAAGTCAAATCCCCTGTAACCAATGGGGTAATGCTCTTTATATCGCCCGAACCTGAAATAGCCAACCCCTCAACCTCGGGCATGGTGATGTAAATTTTAATCTTTGAATCAAAAAATCTAAAATTGCCACTCTCGGTTCTTATTATTAGCCTTTTGCCTTTAACCTCGGTAATAACCTTATCAACAGAACTTTTATCTCCCTCAATGGTGAAGCTATAACTATTGGCTTGTGTGATATATACATCTGCGGAGATTGAAAGTTGTACCTCGGTAAAGTTCTGTAAATCGCGAGTTTCCTTTATAGGCTGATCAATTGAGGAGTTGGCGCAAGACATAGTAACAATAGCCAGACTAAGTAAAACGGCTATACCCATACGTTGAAATGTGGTTTTCATAAACTTGATTTATTTGTGATTTTATGCCCTAATGACGAATTCGAAATCAAATTCGCTGCACCTATCATCGAATATTTCACCAACGACTCCTGACTTGTTCCTTTTAGTGCGGTGCTTCTAATTTTGTAATAAGTTCCGTCATTTTTTGAGTTGGTTGGGCTTTAACGGTTACTATTTTTTGGGTGATGTGATTCAATATTTCTCCATCAACA